>OIXH01000097.1_pt1 | contig 105401 bp, 100 predicted proteins | sample 1587741 | NCBI WGS metagenome assembly OIXH01 (sample SAMEA3888916, study PRJEB22519) | human gut metagenome | biome: human gut; feature: human-associated habitat; material: faeces | place: Denmark | collected 2011 | reverse complement strand
CTGTAAAGGGCAAAGGAAACTTTAAGGGCAGTGTGAAGCAGACCTTTACCATTACCAACAAGAGCCTCGCGGATGCGGTAAATCCCATCACGGTGACCGTAAACGATGTGCCGGCAAACAAAAACAAGGGCAAGTTTGTCAGCAAGCCCGTGGTAACGGATGCCGACGGCGTAAAACTGAAGGAGAAAACGGACTATACGCTTACTTACAGTTTAGTAACCGAAGGCGGAGCCGTGGAACTGGACACCAAAACAGGCATCGTAAACGAACCCGGCAGCACTGTCCGTATCACCATTACCGGAGCCGGAAACTATCAGGGAGAAGGCTCTGTGCTGACTGCAGATTACCGCATTACGGAGTTTGATTTTACAAAAGTAACGGTTAAGGTAGTGCCCAAGACACTTCCTTACACCACGAAACCGGTCACTCTCACGGAGGATGACTTAATCCTCACCATGAAGGTGGGAACCGGCAAGCAGGCAGTGGTAGAAGAATTGCCTCTTGTTACGACTGAAAACGGTAAGACAGACGGCTACAAAATCATCGGTTACAAGAACAATGTCAACAAAGGAACCGCCCAGGTTACCCTGCAGGGATGCGGAAAATACGGCGGAACCAAGACCGTGAAGTTCTACATCGGCACCAGACCCTTCCTCTGGTGGCTCCGGAATGTATAAAATTACGTCCAATCCGCAAAACAGTTGACACTTGGGCTTTGTTAGTAGTACACTTTTAACGTAAACAACAGTAGGTAAACCGCGACAAGGTTTCCTGTTGATAATATTATTTTATTTTTACCAAAAGGAGGTAAATTTTCATGGCAGAAGCATGGAGAGGTTTTGTGAAAGACGGCCATTGGGATGTTGATGTCAATGTTCGTAACTTCATCCAGAGAAACTACACCCAGTATGATGGTGACGAAAGCTTTTTGGAAGGCCCTACAGAGGCAACCGACAAGCTTTGGGGCAGACTGCAGGAATTACAGAAAGCAGAACGTGAGCACGACGGCGTATTAGAGTGCGAAACAGAGGTTGTATCCAGCCTTACCGCTTACGGCCCGGGCTACATTGATGAGTCTATGAAGGACCTTGAGCAGATTGTAGGTCTTCAGACAGACAAGCCGTTAAAGAGAGCATTTATGCCTTACGGTGGTATCAAGATGGCAGAGGAAGCTGCAAGCACTTACGGTTACGAAGTTAACCCTAAGTTCCACAAGATTTTCACTGACTATCATAAGACACACAACCAGGCAGTATTTGATGCATATACAGATGAGATGAAGGTTGCACGTCATACTCATATCGTTACAGGTCTTCCCGATACTTACGGTCGTGGACGTATCGTAGGCGACTACAGAAGAGTTGCTCTTTACGGTATCGACTTCCTGATTGAGAAGAAGAAAGAGGATAAGAAGAACTGCGGTAACGGTACCATGACCGAAGAAGTTATCCGTCTGAGAGAAGAAATTGCTGAGCAGATCAAAGCTCTGCAGGGAATGAAGGAAATGGCTAAGATTTACGGCTACGATATTTCCGGTCCCGCTACCAACGCTAAGGAAGCTGTTCAGTGGTTATACTTCGGCTATTTAGCAGCTATCAAGACCCAGAACGGTGCAGCTATGTCCGTTGGACGTATCTCCACATTCCTGGATATCTATATCGAAAGAGACTTAAAGGAAGGTACTCTGACTGAGAAAGAAGCTCAGGAGTTAATCGACCATATGACCATGAAGTTCCGTATGGTTAAGTTCGCTCGTATTCCTTCTTACAACCAGTTATTCTCCGGTGACCCTGTATGGGCAACCCTGGAAGTTGGCGGTATCGGCATGGACGGCCGTCATATGGTTACCAAGAACGACTATCGTTTCCTTCATACTCTTGAAAACATGGGACCCAGCCCTGAACCGAACCTGACCGTTCTGTACTCCAGCGCTCTTCCCGCAAACTTCAAGAAGTATGCAGCTAAGATTTCCGTAACTACATCTTCCATCCAGTATGAGAACGATGATGTTATGAAGCCTATCTGGGGCGATGACTACAGCATCTGCTGCTGCGTATCCGCAACTCAGACCGGTAAGGAAATCCAGTTCTTCGGTGCTCGTGCTAACCTTGCTAAGTGCTTACTTTACGCTATCAACGGTGGTAAGGATGAAAAGCATCTTGACAAGAACGGCAAGCATATGCAGTGCGGTCCTGAAATCGCACCCATTACTTCCGAATACCTTGATTTCGACGAAGTTATGCATAAATACGACATCATGCTTGACTGGTGTGCAGCTCTGTATGTAAACATCCTGAACCTGATTCACTACATGCATGATAAATATTACTATGAAGCAGCAGAGATGGCTCTGATTGATACCGATGTAAGAAGAACCTTCGCAACCGGTATTGCAGGTCTGTCCCACGTAGCTGACTCTCTGTCCGCTATTAAGTATGCTAAGGTTAAAGTTATCCGTGATGACCAGGGCTGCGCTATCGACTTCAAGACCGAAGGCGAGTTCCCTAAATACGGTAACGATGATGAAAGAGCAGACGAATTTGCTGTATGGCTTCTGAAGACCTTCATGGAGAAGATTAAGAAGAACAAGACTTACAGAGATTCCGAGCCCACAACCTCTATCCTGACCATTACTTCCAACGTTGTATATGGTAAGGCTACCGGTGCTCTTCCTGACGGCAGAGAAGCTTACAAGCCTTTCGCTCCCGGTGCATCACCTTCCTACGGTGCAGAACAGAGCGGTCTGCTTGCATCCCTGAACTCTGTAGCTAAGCTTCCTTACGAGTATGCTCTGGATGGTATTTCCAATACCCAGACCATGGCACCTTCCGCTCTTGGTCATGACCTTGACGAGCAGAAGAATACTCTGGCAGGCGTTCTGGACGGATACTTCGATCGTGGTGCTCATCACCTCAACGTTAACGTATTCGGTACAGAGAAGCTGTTAGATGCACAGGCACATCCTGAGAAGCCTGAATACGCAAACTTCACCATCCGTGTATCCGGTTATGCTGTTAAGTTCATCAGCCTGACCAAGGAACAGCAGGATGACGTTATCGCAAGAACCTGCCATAAGAGTCTTTAATCTTAACAGGTTTCAAGATAATTGATGTAAATTGGGGTCGGGCAGTAATGTCCGGCCCTTTTTTGGTAATACTAAGACAAACGCAGAAAGGCATAGGTATTTATATGATTAAAGGTAGAATTCATTCATTAGAATCATTTGGCGCGGTAGATGGTCCCGGAATCCGTTATCTTATTTTCTTAAAAGGATGCAATATGCGTTGCCAGTATTGCCACAACGTAGATACCTGGAATCCTGAAACAGACAATCTGCAGACAGCAGACGAGCTTTTAGATAAGGCAGAGCGTTTCCGCAGCTACTGGGGCAAGGATGGCGGTATTACCGTCAGCGGCGGCGAAGCATTGCTGCAAATCGACTTTTTAATTGATTTATTCAAAAAGGCGCATGAAAGAGGCATCAATACTAACCTGGATACCTCCGGACAGCCTTTTACCAGAGAAGAGCCTTTCTTCTCCAAATTCAACGAATTACTGAAATACACCGACCTTGTTATGCTGGATATCAAGCACATCGACGACGAAGAGCATAAGAAGCTGACCGGTCATACCAACAAAAATATTTTAGATTGTGCAAGATACCTTTCCGAGCAGGGCATTCCCATGTGGATTCGTCACGTACTGGTGCCCGGCATCACGGATAAGGACGAATATTTAATAAAGACGAGAGAATTTATCGACACTCTGGACACTGTGATGAAGGTGGAGGTTCTTCCTTATCACACTTTGGGCGAATACAAGTGGAAAGAGTTAGGTATTCCTTATAAACTGGAAGGCGTGGACCCTCCTTCCGAAGAGAGAATTCAGAATGCCAAGAAAATTCTGGAATTTTCCAAATATTAAATGCAGGATGCTAAGTTTCATGAAAATGAGACTTAGCATTTTTATTGACAGTGCAGTTAGCATGAGCTAACATATGATTTGAAAAAGTATCAAATAGTGCGAAAGGTGTGGAAATAGAAATGAGTGAAGAAAAAATTGTACCGGTATTGAACGGAGCGGCAGAAACCATGTTGCAGAGTTTTTATGCGAGAGCGATGTACAGCAAAAATCCCAAGCATAAATTTAAGGATAAAAAAGCAGAAGAAATTGTGGAAAAGCTGGATTATGATTTTTCCAGGGCAAGCAAGGACGCAGCCATGAGCGGTGGCGTTGTGGCAAGAACGGTGGTGCTGGATGAACTGGTATCGGACTTTATCCGCAAGAACCCGGATTGTACGGTCGTCAACATTGCCTGCGGTCTGGACACCCGTTTTTACCGCATGGATAACGGAAAAATCACCTGGTACAATCTGGATTTGCCGGAAACCATTGCGGTAAGGGACTCCGTATACGGGGAAACGGGCAGGGTTTCCACCATCGGTTGTTCCTGCTTTGACCCGGCATGGCCGTCACAGGTGACCAAGAGGGGCAAGATGCTTTTCATCATCGAGGGGCTGACCATGTATCTGACCAGAGAGCAGGTGGGACAGATGCTTCAGATTATCCGTGATAATTTCGACAATGCTTATGTCATCATGGAATGTCTGTGCCCGAAGTTTGTCAACAAGGAAGGCGTGGAAAAGTCCATTCAGTCCACCGGTGCCGTCTTTACCTGGGGTGCCAACAGCTTTGAAGAACTGGGCGACATTGCAGACGGCTTCCGCAAGGTGAAAAATGACAACATCCTCCGCGGCATGCTCACCTTAAGCCCCATTTACAAGCTGGTTATCTGGATGCCGTTTGTGAAGAAGATGTCCCAGAAGATACTGGTGTTTGAGAAGGCGTGAAATGAACGACGATGATGGAGAACACAAAGGAAAGGATATCCGCCACCGGCTGCACCAGAAAGAGTCCCGTCTGTCCGGCAAGTGCCGGAAGGATGAATAGCAACGGAATGTAGAAAAATCCCTGTCTGGCAATGGAAATCCAAAGGGCGCTGCCGTAATGACCGATGTTCTGCATATACATGCTGCTGACGGCATAGTAGCCAAGGAACGGCATAGAAATGCACTGGATGCGCAGGATTTCGGCGGACATGCGGATGACTTCTTCATCTTTACTGAGTAAGGCGGATGCCGGAACCGCAAAAACAGCCAGCAGAACGGCAACACAGAGCAGGAAAACAGTACCGACTGAAACGGTGAGTTTTCTTGCTTTTTTTACTCTGTCGTATTTTTTTGCCCCATAGTTCATGGCGCAGATGGGCTGGAAGCCCTGTCCCCAGCCAATCATAATCATGAAAGCCGTAGCGACGATTTTGGAGCTGACCGTGAGTGCGGCAATCATGCCTTCCCCGTAGGTGGCAGCCACCATATTGAGAAGCACGCTGGCGACACCGGTGATACCCTGCCGGGAAAAATTCGGAGCGCCGCCTGCCAAAATGTGGTATACACGCGCCTTGCTGAACCGGGCGGAACGGAGCCGGACAGGAATATTGCCGTGTCTGTAGGATAAGAATAACAACGTGAAGGCGCCGATTACCTGACCGGCGAGCGTTGCCCATCCGGCACCGGCAAAGCCCATTTTCAGAATAAAAATAAAAATCGGGTCCAAAATCATGTTGGAAAGCATGCCGAATAGCAGACCAATCATGCCGTCTTTTACATTTCCGCAAAGCCGGAGCTGGTTATACAAGGTCAGCGCAAACAGGCTGAAAGGAATGGTTAAAATAATGATTTTTAAGTATTCCACCGTATAGGTGAGAAGCTGCGGAGAAGCATCCCCGCCTATCAGACAGGCAAAAGGGCGGACATATATCCACAGCACAACCGTAAGGATAATGCCGGTGGCAAGTGCCATGACAACGCCTGTGGAGGACAAAATCTGCGCCTCTTTTTCGTCCTGTTCACCGAGCTTCCGGGACATAGAGTTGCCACTTCCGTAACCGAACCAGAAGCCGACTGCCTGCACAAAGCTTACAAAGCTGAAAACAATTCCGATGGCTGCCGTCATGCTTTTGTTGTTTAACTGTCCGATAAAAAAGGTGTCGGTCAGGTTATAGAGCATGTTCATCATCATGCCGATAATCGTGGGCACCGATGTCTTGATTAACAACGGCAGCAGGGGTTCTGTCAGGATTTTTTCTCTTCTTGAAGTATTGTCTTTCATGGTCTTAGTTGCATCCCTTTCATTTATAACCGGCAGATTTCACCAGTCAGCCTTCAGCAGTCAGGCAATTTCGTTAGCCTTCATCTTCTGTCGTGCATTTCATCTGTCAGCATTCAGCAGATCTCACCAGCCATCATTCTGTTGTCCGTGCGCTTAGCAGCCGGACACTTCGCCCTTGTCGCCGTCAACCTTGATGGTGTCGCCGTCCTTGAATCTGGTGGTGGCAAAGCCCACGCCCAGCACGGCGGGAATGCCGTATTCACGGGCAACAATGGCTGCATGGCTCAAAGAGGAGCCTGTGTCGGCAACAACGGCGCTGGCAAGATTGAAAAGCGGTGTCCATTCCGGGTCGGTAAGCTGGCATACCAGTACATCGCCCTTCTGCATCTTGTAAAATTCTTCCGGACCGTGAATGATGCAGACTTTACCGATGGCGGTGCCGGTGCTTCCGCTGACACCCTTCAGCACATCTCCGTCTGCGTCGAAGACCAGAAGCTTGGAGGCATCCCAGACTTTCTGGGCAAGAGGGTGCTTGCTGTTGCGGCGTTCGATTTTTTCTTTGTCGCTCTCAGACAAAGAGCCTCTTTCGCAGGCGGCAATCAGTTCTTCGGCAAATAAATTGGCAACGCCGTGCTCATAGTCGGTATCGGAGAGAAGCAGCATGTTAGTGCGTTTTAGGCATTTGCGTACATAATAGAAAACGGTTTCCCACAAATACTGGGTTTCCTCGCGGACAACGTGGAAGTAACGGAAATCCTCAATCCGTTCCTTCAGAGCCGGATACTTGCTGCCGTAAATGGTTTTGAGCTGTTCCATGAGCTTTCCGAAGTCCTGCTCTTTTTCACCGGATGCGGTTTCGGTACTGGCAACCAGCGGCTGCAGGATATGAAGCAGACGGTCGGGATTTTCCAGAAGCGTCCGTGCGTCCACGCAGTAGCAGTTGTAATCGGATTTGTAACCGTTCTTCTGTAAGAAGCTGTCAAAGGCGCTCTGCATTTCCGGGTATTTTTTATACAGGGTCTGATAGTTGGCACCCTGCAGCAAATCTGCTGCAAGGGCTTTGTCTTCCTTTATTTTGCCGGCAAGTTCGGCAATGTCTCTGGTTACTTCGGAGGTTTTGTTGTTGAGTCCCCAGAATAAATCGAACTTGGTATAACTTTTGTCCACCTTCTGAACGGCTTTTTCCATATCCCGGGCAATAAAGGAAGGAAAAAGGGCATATTTGAAACGGTCATAGGCAAGCCTGCCGGTCAGATTAAGGGTATAGGACAGAAATTCGCCGCATTCTTTTATGTTTTTCTGCTCAAAATCTATCTGCTTCATTCTGCCAATTTCGGCTTCGTATTCTGCTAAGAAGGAGCGGCATTTTTCGGTGCAGACGGCGAAGTTCTTGAAGAGCTTCAAGGTTCCGAACAGTTTGAAAATACCGCCGTTTATTTTTATCCGGGACGTGGGCAGTGTCTGGATGCCATCATCGTCTATCTGCGGGTCAGAGGTAAGAATAATGCCGTTTTCCCGGAAGATATTTGCTTTCTGGCGGTTAATCTTTATGATGTAATCGTAGTCGAGCGGACGGTAGGCAAAGGGCATTTTTTCCAGCTGGAATGCCATATTCGCCCGTGCCTTTCCGGTCATCTGCATGCCCTCCAGATATCCGGCAATGATTTTCTGCTCCTCGGCATTGTCGGTATGCAGGGTGGTGATGGCTCTTGCCTGCAGGATGTAGACGCTGCCGTCTGCAATCGCCCATTCAATGTCCATGGGGCAGCCGTAGTGCTTTTCGATACGCACGGCTTCCGCACACAGCGCTGTGATCTCTTCGTCATTTAAGCAGCGTGCTTTCTGCATTTCTGCGCTGACAGCCACTTCTTTGGTGGCAGCAGCATCACTGGGTGTTTTCTGCACATCAGCCGTGCATTGTGCGTTGGTTGTGGCAGCAGCATCCTGCGTATCCGCATAAACAATCTGGGTTTCCTTGCTTCCTATCTGGCAGGATTTTACCTTGCCCTGCTTGTCGCAGAGGTAGCTGTCCGCCGTAACCTTGCCGCTTACCACGCTTTCGCCCAGACCATAGCTGGCATTTATCTGCATTTCATCTGCGTTTTGGTTGATGGGATTGACCGTAAAAAGAACACCGGCTTTTTCGCTTTCGACCATTTTCTGAATGACAACGGCAAGCGCTACGGAAAGCTGGTCGTAGCCCTGATTGCTGCGGTAGCAGACCGCGCGGTTTCCCCAGAGAGAAGCATAGCAGTTCCGTATCTGTGTAAGCACGGCTTCCGAACCGCGGACATTTAAGTAGGTTTCCTGCTGACCGGCAAAGCTGGCATCCGGCAGATCCTCGGCAGTGGCGGAAGAACGGACGGCAACTCTTGCCTGTTCGCCGAGCTGTGCATATTTTTCACGGACTGCTTCTTCGACTTCTTCCGGCAGCTTTCCTTTACTGATGGCATGACGGAATTTCTTTGCCGCATCCAGCAGCTTTGCCTCGTCTTTTCCGGCTTCCGTAAGCTCCTTACGGAACATTTCCTCCAGATGATTTTCCTTAATAAAGACTTTGTAGGCATCCGCCGTTACGACAAAGCCGCCGGGAACCGCAATGCCGGCAGCAGTCATTTCGCCTAAATTGGCGCCCTTTCCTCCGGCAGTCATCACATCTTCTTTTTTTATTTCCTGAAAATCAAGTACGGTATTCATCACAGAACCTCCCATTTTATTTGTTATGTTATCCGTTTCATAGCAAGCCGGCTTTTACAGTGTTATGTAATTCCCAATGGTGCTTTGCAGAAAGGACTTGAATATTTCATCAAAATACTCCGGGTCAAACTGCCCGGCATTGCTAAGCAGGACGGGGCAGGCGGTAATTACGTTGATAAGTCCCTGCACGTCCACGCTCTGTACGGCATTATGTTCTACCCAGTAGGCAGCCAGTTTACTTAAGAATTCCTTATAAATGGCGCCCACCCGGTTCTCCGAAAGAGAATTCGACCGGGAAAGAATGGCAAAGCTTTGCGAGTAAACAGGCTGTTCCCTGCATTTGTTCAAAAGGTCCATGGAGTAGCGGTATATGCTCTCGCTTAGAAATCCGGCGGGGTCATGTAAGGAAGCCTCAAACTCCTTCTCCGCAATATCCAGCTTCTGCCTGCTTCGATACAGCATCACATCCATAACAAGGGCGTCCTTGTCCTTCCAGAAGCTGTAAAAACTGCCCTGGGCAATCCCCGCCCGGCGGGTCAGCTCCTGAATGTTGATGGATTTTGTGCCTTTGTCATGGAATAATTCCACGGCAGTTTCCAGAATCTGGTTCTTAATCTGTTCTTTTTCTTCTTCACTGAATGCTTTTGGCATGGCGTATCACCTTTCCGAAAATTTATTTGATGCGGAGACAGCTATCATTGTTCCTCCACTTATTTTCCTGAAACATATGTTAGTGCATGCTAACTCAAATGTCAATGAATATTTTCGTAAATATTCATTGATGGGCATTTACCTTTTTAATCGGATATGATACTATAGTAAGCAAAGGCTAACTATAAAGATTGAGCCATAAAAACCGGGATGCAGAGGGAAAACACCGACGGAAAGAAAGCCATTAAAGGGAATGTACCGGAAAGAAAAGCTGCTGAAAAACGTCTGAAAACCTACAGATTAGAGAAAGGCATGGTGAGATAATATGATTAAAGTAACAAATATGTCAAAAGAGGAACTTGTTTACTACGGAACACGGATAGGCGAAGCCTTTGTGGCAGAGGGTGCCGGACTTGCGGCAACCGCATCCAAAGAAGATATGGTGAAAGCATTTGAAATCATGACGGAGTATTTTTACAAAGCGGGCGTTCTGTATACCACATCCGAACAGCACGAGGGCTTTCTTGCCTATTGGCACAAGACTACGAAAATGAAAATAGGTGCGGCTCTCCACATGGTATTTCGCATGCTCCGGGAAATGTCCTTCCGGGGTGTGAAAACGGTAGCCGAGTCCGGCGGCGAATTGTATGCCAGGCTTTATAAAAAGGAAAAAGACTACGTTGCCGTTTCCATGGTAGTGGTATTAAGGGAATTTCAGGGAAAAGGCTTCATGAAGAAGGTACTGGAGCAGCCGTTTGCGGAGGCAAGAGAGCTCGGCATTCCCTGTGTCTTGGACACCGACACACCGCTTAAGGTCACCAAGTACGAGAAATGCGGCATGAAAAACACTGGAAGGAAGGCGCTGAAATCCGGCGCCTGCTTGTATACGATGGAGTATAGGTGAATAATGAAATAAAATGTAACGAAAAATATATAAAATTCGGGACACTCAGTGCTTTTAATGATGCTTCGGCTACTTATTATTCTAACCAAAATGGGTGACGGTGATGATTAGAATGGTTAGAATATGGGTGGCATTGGTGGGCTGCTTCCCGGATTGGAACTGGACGATTTGATGATGGGCATTTCTGTTTGCAGGAACCCGCATCTTGCCAATGTCTTTTACCGCATGCAGCTGATTGAGGCATACGGAACAGGCATGAAGAAAATTATGGGGGCGTATGCAGACACACCGGTGCAGCCGAAGGTAACGACAACCAACAATGCTTTCAAGATCATTCTGCCTAATGTGAATGCCGTACCACATGGTATGAGATGTCTAAGAAGTAAACTCAACAAGGGACAGGTGCAGGTGCCGGCGGAAATTTGACGAGATTTATTATTTCCCTTGCAAATTGCTTCCCCCGCCCTTCTCTTCATGGTATACTTAGGATATATCAGTTCGGATGTAACATATATTTAGAGAGAAAGGTAGGGTAACTATTATGAAGTATGCAAATGTAGTGGTTGCAGGGGGCGGCGTATTGGGGAGCCAGATAGCTTTCCAGTCGGCTTACTGCGGAGCAGATGTAACCATCTGGTTGCGGAGTGAGGGTTCCATCGGCAGAACCCAGCCCAAGCTGGATAAGCTGAAAGAAACTTACATAGAAGCCATCGAAGACATGGCATCCGGCAAGGGTCCCTGGTGTGCAGGTATTGCGGATGAAGAGAATTTCGACAAAGAAGAGTGCCTGAAAAAGGTCGAAGCGGCTTATAACGGCATTAAGCTGGAGCTGGACATGGCAAAAGCGGTAGCGGATGCCGACCTGTTAATTGAGTCCATGGCGGAAAACGAGAAGGATAAAATTGCTTTCTACGAGAAAGTGGCACCGTTACTTCCCGAAAAAACAGTGATTGTCACCAATTCCTCCACGCTTCTTCCGTCCATGTTTGCCAAATATACCGGCAGACCGGAGAAGTACCTGTCCCTGCATTTTGCCAATTCCATCTGGAAAAACAACACAGCGGAGATTATGGCGCAGCCCAAAACGGACGAGAAATATTTCAATGACATTTTACAGTTTGCCAATGATATCCGCATGATCGGACTTCCGGTAAGAAAAGAAAAAAGCGGTTATCTGTTGAACTCTATGCTGGTTCCGTTCTTACTCAGCGGTCTGGATTTGTATGCATCCGGCGTTTCCGACCCGGAAAGCATTGACATTGCCTGGACGCACGGCACCGGTGCCCCCAAGGGTCCGTTCCGGATTTTTGACACCGTTGGCTTAAACACCGCCTACAACATCGTGCATCAGTACCAGAGCGTACCGGGAATTTTCTCCCCGCTCCTGAAAAAAATGATGATGCCGTACAATTTCAAGAAGATGGAAGAAATCCTGAAGAAGTACATAGACGAGGGCAAGCTCGGCATGTCCACCGGCGAAGGATTTTATAAGTATAAGTAAAATGAGAAAAGACAAATAAAGAGAGAAAAGGGGCTATCGCACTAACAGATTTTTTGTTGGGCGGTAGCTCTGTTTTTTAGGGCCAAATGAGGCGGTGTCACCTGGTTCTTTTCTGATACTGCCGTAAGTTTTATACAGTTAAGAAAGGTCCATTTCCTTCTCAAAGGCACTTTCTTTCTGCTTTTACACTTCAGTGCCTACCGCCTGGAAATTAGTGGGCACTTTTCCTTCTGTTTTGCATTTCAGTGCCTACCGTCTGGAAATTAGTAGGCACTTTTCCTTCTGTTTTGCATCTCAGTGCCTATCGCCTGGAAATTAGTAGGCACTTTCTCTTCTGTTTTGCATTTCAGTGCCTATCGCCTGGAAATTAGTAGGCACTATCTTTTCTGTTTTGCATTTCAGTGCCTACCATCATGAACATCAGTGACGTTATTGCACCTATTTTGCAAAAAGTTTCAGTGTAAGATTCAAGCATAAAATAGGGCTGCCGCCCAGCAAAAAAATTGTTAGCGCGACAGCCCCCTTTTTTTTATGACAGGTAGGCGGCGAGGTTGTGGTTTACACAGTCCCGGATATCCTCTGCAATGGATTTGCACCGGCTCTGTTTTATACCTGCGGCAGTTCCAACCGCCAAAAGTTCCTTCATGCCGGGATTGCGCCCATTGCCGTCCACGGTTGTGGTGTGCTCTCCGTAATAAGTATTACTGTATGTCAAATCGTAGGCGGGTGCCAGACACCAACTGTCGGAAGCTTCCTCATAAAGGTAGGAGAAGTTTTTGGAATGGTCGTCCTGGTTGTGGGCAAATACATTAAAACACATGCGGCGGAACATATTTTCCATATCCTGTTCATTGTTTCCGGTGAGAATACTGGTTAATTTCATCAGACCGTGGTAGTCGAGACTCGGCTGCGTAAAATCAAGCTCTAAAAGGGCAGCAGCCGTCAGGACATGAATTCTTTGATAATCATTTTCTTTTTTTTGACGGTCAAATCGTCTGGTACCAAAATAACCCTTACATTTCTGCGAAGGAAATAATTGGGACTCACTCATGGAAATACCGCATTCCTTGGCGCATAAATAATATTCGTATTCCATAAAACCGGCGTTTTCTCCATCGGGAGAGGCTGGAAATTTGATTATCCATGGTTCATTGTTAATTTCTGTGAGAATTTTGGGGCGCGCGCCGCCGCTGGTGCCGCCCAGTGAAAACAACTCATCTAATTTATCGGAATATTCCGTGTTCAGTATTTTTTTGCATTGATATGCGAGGTCATCCAAATCCAGATAATCGGGAGTGGCAGTCCATTCCTCCTCGGGTTCGTAAGTCAGAGCCCCCATGCCGGAGGTGCCAACGATTGCCAGACGGTCTAAGACGGTAAGCAAATCCGGATTTTTACCCTGTGCTTTCAGAAGGCGTTCCAATAAAAGTCTGCCCCAGGCATCCGGAAGGCTGTCGGCAAATACACCCCAAAGACCCTGAAAATAATACTTAGAAGGAAGAAAGACCTCTTTTCTTAAAGGCAGAGAAAAGGGACTGATGGAAAAACCGTTTTTTAACCAGTCTTCGGTATACTCAAAAGCTACCAGACGGGACTGTGCCATGGCAAGAGTTCCGACGGGTATATTATGATAAAGTACATGAAGGTATTTATTTTGACTCATTAATAACCTCCTCTATATTCCGGTAAGGCACTACGGTAAATAAGTTGCGCAGTTCATCGGCTACCTGCAGGGCAGTGGCAATTTTGGTGAGGGAAAGCAGAGAAATCTGTCCAGTTGTTTCAAACCGCTTGATGGAGCCGTAGCTTACATTGCTCATTTTAGCCAGTTGCTGTTGAGAGATAGACCTGCGCTTGCGGATAAGCCGTAAGCGGTCAGCAATTTTTTTATCCAATTCCTCGGAAGTTTCCCAGATAAGACCCTCCATAGTGTTTCCTCCTCCTAAAGTTCGCATAAAAATAGTTGCAGATAATATATTATCTATTTTAGCCTTAAACTGTTCAAAATGTATCATATATTATCCACAACTATTATATATCAAATGCAGAAATAATGCATCTTTTTTATGCTATAAAAAAGAAATGCGTACTTTTATCTTCGTCCGCCCGTGTTCATGGTACCCATGGCGCTGACGGAGAGGGAAGGGCACCGGCATCGGACTTTCCATCGCCAAAGCCACCGCTGAAGCGCATGGCGGAAGCATCAGGGCATCCTACCGGAAGGACGGCATTTTATTCCGGGTAGTGCTGTAAAAATAAAGGGAATTCCTGATATTTTTGTCAGGAGTTCTCTTTTTTTATATGATTTATGTAAAACCACTCCAAAATCACAACAAAGATTGACAATAATAAAATGTAAATGCTAAAATAAATAAAAAAGGGCGGGGTTGCATGAAAGAAAAGATAAACAGAATATTACATAAAAAAATACCGAACAGGTACTTTGTCTATGCGGTGATGGTTGTTGTTTGTGTGTTGCTGGGAAAACGTTTGGTAGAAGATTATATTGCATATAACAATCCGAAGATTTATATGACAATGTCGACACAAAAAAACGGTGACGATTATTCTTTTCAAATGCTGTACTTAAATTCAGAAATCAATTACCGGGTGGGATGTGCTCCTAAATATCATGACCGGCAGAAAGAATGGAACAAAAAAGTAATGGAATATGAGGCACATCTGAGAAAAGATTATGTAAATCCAATGCATATTTATACCTCCACTGAGATAAGGGATGGAAAAACGTATGTCACTTTTTCAGGTACGACAACAACACCGGAAGGGGAAGAGGTAGAGATAAATCATGTTATTGAGTTGTCTTTTGAGTGCCCGCTGGGTGATGGATGGTACAATCAAAAAAGGTGATGGTGCATAGACAAAAAGCTGAAGACTTGCCCGGCAAGGGCAGGTCTTTCTGTGAAGGGAGAAAAGATGGAAGCTATTATTATTGTAGGAATTCTGATTAGTGTATGTATTGTGTTGGATGAAACGGTTTTTAAGCCTAAACGAAAAAAATCATGGACTCAAAAATCAAGTCCATTTTCAAAGGAGAGCAACTGGAATGGCAGCGATATTTTACCCTATGAAAAGAAGATGCTTCTCACAAAAACAGAATATGGTTTTTGGAAGTGCTTAAAGCAAAAGTGCGATGAAAAAGGATTTATTATCTGTCCTAAAGTAAGAATGGAAGATTTTCTTTCGGTGACGGTGAAAGACAAAAAACAGCTTATGAAATACAGGGGCTATATTAAATCCCGGCATATTGATTTTATGATTTGCGACAGTGCCCTGCATATTCTGGCAGGTCTGGAGTTGGACGACCGTTCCCATAATTCTGCAAACGCCCAGAAAACAGACCTGTTCAAAAACCAGGTTTTCACGGTAATTGGGCTTCCCTTATTTCGGGTAATCATTGGGGGTGAGAGCTACGAAACCCAGTTAACCAGAATATTTGCCGTATTGTGCCCGGGAACAACACAGGCGAGCGACGCTCTTAGGCACAATACGGCGAGCGATGCTCCGGGTCAGCCGTCAGCCGAGTATGTACATGGTCCGGTGGAGAAAAAAGTAACGTACTCGAAAGCCGACATTTCCAAGGGAAAATTTGACTCTGCAGCAGGAGAAGGTGAAAAAGGTCAAAACAAAGAAGAGGGAAATGGAATGCTTTCTGACTCTCTGAAGAAAAATTGATTACAGAGTCAAATCGGAAAAAGATATTCCAAAAGAAAATTTGACTTTATCAACGTAAATACTCCATAGAGTCAAACGAAAGAACTTCTTAGGTCGTGTAGTGTTTGACCCAGTATAAGAAAGCCATAAAATAAGTCAAAAAAGTCCGGAGAGAAGCGCACTTTCATTTGACCAAGATAAAGGAAAAGCAGCGCAGGGTCAAAAAAGAAAATCATCATATAAAAAAGCCTTTGACTCTATAAGAAATCCCCAAAAACAGAGTCAAATATTGCTTAAGAAACCTTACCAACATTCCTGCAAGTGTGCTATACTGTTTGTAAATGATGTCGGGGTCAAAAGCCCCGACTTTGATGCAACATACTGCAGAAAGGGACCAAAGATGAAATACGCATACTGTAACGGAAAAATTTTGAACGGAACAAAAGATATGCAGGTACAGGAAGGTCTGTGTATCCTGACGGACGGCGGGAAAATCACGGACATTGTGCCGAAGGAACAGGTGCCGGCAGAGTATGAAGCGGTAGACCTTGCGGGAAAATACATAATGCCGGGGCTGATAAACATGCATGTGCATCTGGCAGGCAGCGGAAAACCCCAGAAAAAGCAGAGAGACAATGAAAAACTGGTCCGCAACCTGATGGGAACGGCGCTTTCCAGAGCCGTAGCTTACAAGGTGGTAAGCGGTTTTGCCAAAACAGAGCTGATGAGCGGCGTCACAACCATTCGTACCGTGGGCGGCCTGGGCGATTTCGATACCAGACTCCGAGATGAAATAAAAGCCGGAAAAACCGGACCGAGAATTTTAGCGGCCAATCAGGGTATTTCCGTACCCGGCGGTCATATGGCAGGCTCCGTGGCAGTTGCGGCAAAAAATAATGAAGAAGCACTGGCACACCTGGCGCAGGCGGAAAAAGAAAAAGTAGATCTGGTAAAACTGATGATTACCGGTGGTGTTTTAGATGCCAAGGAAAAAGGCGTTCCGGGTGAACTGAAGATGCCGCCCGAAATGGTAAAGGCTGTCTGCGACAAGGCGCATGAAGCGGGATTTATCGTATCCGCCCATGTAGAGTCCCCACAAGGTGTAAAGGTAGCTTTGCAGAACGGGGTGGACTCCATTGAACACGGTGCCAAGCTGGATGATGAAATGATTGCGCTTTTCAAGGAAAGAGGCGCTTTCCTCTGCACCACCATATCCCCGGCGCTTCCTTATGCACTGTTTGACAGAAGTGTCACAAATGCATCGGAAGTGGAGCAGTACAACGGAAATGTGGTATTTGAAGGCATTGTGGAATGTGCCAAGCAGGCGCTTGCCAATGACATTCCGGTGGTGCTGGGAAATGATGTGGGATGCCCCTGGATAACCCAGTATGACTTCTGGAGAGAGCTGTATTACTTCCACAAATACGTGGGTGTCAGCAATGCATTCGCTCTGTATACCGCAACGGCAAGAAGCGCGGAAATGGCAGGAATAGAGGATGTGACCGGTACACTGGAAAAGGGAAAGGCTGCTGACATGATTGTCACAAAAGAAAATCCGCTGGATGACTTAAAGGCGCTCCGTCATGTGGACATGGTAGTGGCTTCCGGCAGACTTATCCGCAATCCCAGGTTCAAGAGAAGAGAACAGGTCGAAGCAGAGCTGGATAAATTTTTGTAAACCGACACCTGAAAAGGCGGCAGGAAATAGAAAGGAATGGGTAAAGTTATGAGCAAAATTGATGAAGTAAGAGCAGAAATGGTAACCGCAATGAAAAACAAGGACAAGGAGAGAAAAGACTCCCTTTCCATGTTGTTAAGTGCATTGAAGAACAAGGCTATTGATAAGAGAGAAGATCTGACTCCCGATGAAGAAAACGAAGTTATCAAGAAGGAAATCCGCCAGACAAAGGAAACTCTGGAAACCGCTCCTGCAGACAGAACGGATATTATTGAGCAGTGTGAAAAACGTCTGGCTGTATACAAAGAATTTGTACCGGAGGATTTGAGCGAAGATGCCATTCGTGAGATTGTTAAGGGTGTTCTTTCCGACCTCGGTATCGAAGCGCCGACCGCCAAAGACAAGGGCAAGATTATGAAAGAACTGATGCCCAAGGTAAAAGGCAAGGCAGAAGGCAGCGTTGTCAACAAGATTGTAGGCGAGTTCCTTCAGTAGGCGAGTTCCTTCAGTAAGAGAAGGCTGACATTCAAAAGGTAACATTTGATAGATACGGGATGCTCCCAGGGGCATCCCGTTTTCCATTCGTCGTTTATTTTCAACCATCTATCTCAAAATCCCCACAACGTAAGAAAAATCCTCTATAATCAAAATATCTTCTGAAGAAAGTATCTGTTACAGAAAGTCTTTTGTAAGACAGTATCTGAAGAAAGAACCTTCTGTAAAAGCACTCATTATAATCCCCCGACAGAGAGGCAAAAGTATGATTGTAAAAATAAAAACGGACCCGGCATACGGGAAGCCGGAAGTGCAGATTTGCACGGCTGCGGTCACGCCGGAAGTAGAAAAAATGGCAAAAACCATAGAAGATGCCCTGTGCGGTAGTCTGTATGCATATAAGGACGAAGAAATTGTTAAGGTATCCTACCGGGAAATCGTGCGCATTTTCACCCAGAACAAGAATGTATATCTGACCACGGAAAACGAGCAGTACCGCATCAAAGAACGCCTGTATGAACTGGAAGCAACGCTGGACGGAAGCCAGTTTGTGCGGATTTCCAATACGGATATTGTCAATGTGCGGAAAATAAAGCGGCTGGATACCGGCATCATCGGAACCATAAAAATGAAGCTTTCCGGTGAGCAGGAGGCATATGTTTCCCGCAGGTACATGGGCAAAATCAAACAGGCGCTGGGATTGTAGGAGGTGTGAGTATGAAAAAAGAACTGACAAAAAGAATAATAGACGGTTTTTCCTATGCCGCCGCCATCAATGTGGTGGTCGCGCTTATTTGTATCCTGGTTTGCAAGGTAGAACCGCTGGTGCCTTCGTATTCCGCCTATTTTGAAAACAAAAGTATGGCGCTCCTTGTTCAGATTATATTGACGGGTGTTATCAGCGGAACCTTTGCGGGGGGAACTATTTTGTTTGAACAGGCAAAAATGGGCCTTTTTTTGCAAAGCCTATTGTATTTTCTTCTGACAACGGCGGTCTGCATTCCCATCACCGGATTCTGCTGGGGGCTCTTTGTATACAAAACGTCAGCACTCATTTTCTTGTGTAATTATTTTGCCACCTACTTCATCTGCTGGACGGTGGCATACCGCAGCTCGGTAAAAGAAGTCCGGGAAATTAATCGCCGGATAGCGGAAATAAGCGGAGAGGAGAGCAGACAAAATGAGGACAAATAATCAAAATAAAGAGACAACGGATAAAGGACAGGTAAGCTGTCGGAGTAAAGAGACAACGGATAAGGAACAGGTAAGCAGCCCGAAAGCCATCGTGGTCACCGGGCTTTCCAGGCAGTACCCGGACAAAACCGCCGTGGACAACATTTCTTTTTCGGTGGATAAAGGCAGCATTTTTTCGCTGCTCGGTGTAAACGGCGCCGGAAAAACTACCACAATTAAGATGCTCTGCGGGCTGACCCGTCCCACCGGGGGAGAGGCATATGTGCTTTCCCACAATATTCACACGGAATTGGACGAGGTGAAGAAATTAGTGAATATCTCGCCCCAGGACACTTCCGTGGCATCCCGGCTGACCGTGCGGGAAAACCTGGAATTCATTGCGGGAATTTACGGTGCCAGCCGGAAAAAACAGCGGGAGAAAGCGGACGAAATGATACAGTATTTTCATCTGCAGGAAGTGGCGGACAGACGGGCAAAGGTGTTGTCCGGCGGCTGGCAGCGGAAACTGAGCATTGCCATGGCGCTGATTACCGAGCCGCAGATTATTTTCCTGGATGAGCCCACGCTGGGACTGGACGTGCTGGCAAGGCGCGAGCTCTGGGAGGTTATCCGCCGCATGAAAGAAAAAATCACCATCATTCTCACCACGCATTACATGGAGGAGGCGGAAAGCCTTTCCGATAAAGTGGCGGTCATGGTGGACGGACAGATAAAAGCCATGGGAAGTGTGAAAGAATTAAAAGAGCAGACCGGGGCGGACAATTTAGAGGAAGCCTTTGTGCGCATTGCACAGGAAGGAGGAGCACGCTCATGAAAGGTCTTGTTTTTGCCAAAAGAACCATAAAGGAAATTTTGAGGGAGCCGCTCAGCTATATTTTCTGTCTGGGATTTCCGCTGCTTATGCTGCTTATTATGTCGGTACTCAACGAAAGCCTGCCGAAAGAAGCGGGTATGTCTTTGTTCGCCCTTGAAAATCTGGCGCCCGGGACCGTGTATTTCGGACTCACCTTTATAATGATATTTTCGGCCATCCAGATAGCCGGGGATCGTTCCACTTCCCTGATGGTGCGGCTGCATGCGTCCCCCATGAGGGCGGTGGATTTTATTGAGGGCTACACGATACCCCTTTTTATTTTAGGGATTCTGCAGGTGTGCGTTACTTATGCGGCAGCTATCATTCTGGGAATTATTCTGAAAACGCCCTTAAAACCGGCGGCGGTGGCGGGCAGTATGCTGCGGATTTTGCCATCCATTTTGTTGTTTGCTTCCCTGGGACTTCTGATTGGCAGCATTTTCAGTGAAAAAGCGGCTCCGGGGCTCTGTTCGGTGCTGGTAACCGTTACCGGCATGCTGGGCGGAATCTGGATGCCGGTGGATACGCTGGGCGGAAAAATTCTTGCGGTAAGCAAGGCACTGCCGTTTTATTATGGGGTAAAAGCAGCAAGGACAATGGACGCAAAAGCCCTGATAATCACGATAATTGCGGCGGTGTTTGCGGTTATGGCAGCAGTTGTGGTGCTTGGAAAAGTCTGGAAAAAAAGTTGTTGACAGAAAAAATATGCGGTGCTATACTCTCTCCATAGCAAAGGCGCTACGAAAAATCGTAGTGCCTTTTTTGTTTTGCAAAACAAACCTTTTAATCAAAACAACTTTGAGGAGGAATGATTATGACAGAGGAAATTATGAGTGCAATCACCAACGAAGTATACGGTGTCTGGTTCCTCATTGGCGCAGCCTTCGTGTTCTGGATGCAGGCAGGCTTTGCAATGGTGGAGACCGGATTTACCAGAGCGAAGAATGCCGGTAATATCCTGATGAAGAACCTGATGGACTTCTGTATCGGTACGGTGATGTTTATTTTGATTGGTTTCGGGCTTTTCTTGGGAGAAGACCTTTTAGGTATTATTGGTAAGCCCGGGTTTGACATTTTTACGGATTATGCCCACTTTGACTGGTCCAACTTCGTATTCAACTTAGTATTCTGTGCCACCACCGCAACAATCGTTTCCGGCGCTATGGCTGAAAGAACCAGATTTTTATCCTATTGTGTATATTCCGCTGTTATTTCTGCAGTTATCTATCCCATTGAAGCACACTGGACATGGGGCGGCGGCTTCTTAGCACAGATGGGATTCCACGATTTTGCAGGTTCCAACTGTATCCACATGGTTGGCGGTATCTGTGCTTTAATCGGTGCCGCAATGGTTGGTCCCCGTATCGGTAAATTTGTAAAAGATAAGAGCGGCAAAATTACAAAAGTAAATGCATTCCCCGGACATAACCTCCCGATTGGATGTCTTGGTGTATTTATTCTCTGGCTTGGCTGGTATGGTTTCAACGGCGCCGCAGCTACTTCCATTGAAGAAATGGGTTCCGTTTTCGTGGCAACTACCATTGCTCCTTCCGTTGCAACTGTTGTTGCCATGATTTTCACCTGGGTTAAATACGGTAAGCCCGATGTTTCCATGTGTCTGAACGCATCCCTGGCAGGTCTGGTTGCCATTACCGCTCCCTGCGATGTCTGCGATGCACTCGGTGCAACCATTATCGGTCTTGTTTCCGGTCTCTTAGTTGTATTTGGTGTATGGCTTTTAGATTATAAATTAAGAATTGATGACCCTGTTGGTGCAGTTGCCGTTCACTTTATGAATGGTATCTGGGGTACTATTGCAGTAGGTCTGTTTGCAACCGACAGCGCTCCCGCATTTGCAAGAGCAATCAGCGGCGGTGCAAACCAGATTGCCGGCAAAGGTCTTTTCTACGGCGGCGGCTTCAGGCAGTTAGGAATCCAGTTATTCGGTATGCTTTGTACCGCAGCATGGACGGCAGTTACCATTACCATTGCCTTCCTTGTAATTAAGAAGATTTTCGGCTTACGTGTTTCCGAAGAAGAGGAAATTACAGGTCTGGATGTAACCGAACATGGTCTTCCTTCTGCATATGCAGGCTTCAGCATTATGGATATTTCCAACACCATGACTATGGATGTAAATGAGAATACCGACCTTGGTGTTTCTGATTACGAAAAGGCATCAGAGTTCCAGAAGAATGCAGCCGTTAAGGTTGCCGAGGCTCCCAATATGACTTTGGCAGAAGGTATTTATAAGGTAGTTATTATTGCAAAACTGGCGAAGTTTGAAAACCTGAAGAAAGCGCTGAACGACCTTGGTGTAACCGGTATGACCATGACGCAGGTTATGGGCTGTGGTATTCAGAAGGGTGCCGGCGAGATGTATCGTGGTGTTGAAATGGATGCCACCCTGCTCCCTAAGGTGAAAGTAGAAGTTGTAGTCAGCAAGATTCCTGTATCCGAAGTTGTGGAAGCTGCCAAGAAGGCTCTTTACACCGGTCATATCGGTGACGGTAAGATTTTCGTTTACAACGTAGATAAGGTTGTGAAGGTTCGTACCGGCGAAGAAGATTATGCAGCTCTGCAGGATGTAGAATAACCGTAATACAGATGCCGTGAAAAGCGGCAAAAAACAGCAAAAGTTTGTGTGTACATAACCATAATAAAAAGACTGTGTGTCCGTCGGGCATACAGTCTTTTTAAACTTACATAGAAATCCAGCCGAATGCATTTGCGATGGAGCTGATCAAGATGATCACCGCAAAAATCGGGCAGAGGTACTGAATCATGATGTAGAAAACTTTCTTTCTGCGGAAAGAGCTTTCGCCATGCAGTACCTCTTCCTCAATGCGTTTGACACCGATTACTTTGGAAACTAACAGGCAGATAGCGATGGCGGCAATGGGCATCATAACGGAGTTGGTCAGGAAATCAAAGAAATCCAGAAACTGCATGCCGAGAATTTTCACATTGGCGAGCGGTCCGTAGCCCAGGGAAGAAAGGCTTCCCAAAAGCAGCATGATCACACCGACCAGAACGGTTGCTTTTTTTCTGCCCCAGCCCAGTTCGTCCTCAAAGGTAGAAACGGCGCTTTCTGTCAAAGCAATGGAGCTGGTAACGGCTGCAAAAAGCACCAGAAGAAAGAATAAAATACCGATAACGGTGCCGAGGCCCATGCTGTCAAATACCCTGGGAATGGTAATGAACATCAGGGATGGACCTGCCTGCAGGGTATCCGGGTCGCCGCCGGAGAAGGAAAATACGGCGGGAATAATCATAAGACCTGCCATAATGGCAATCGCCGTGTCAAAAACCTCCACGTTCCGGGTGGAGTCTTCAATGGATATATCCCTTTTCATATAGGAACCGAATGTAATCAGGATACCCATGGCGATGGACAGGGAATAGAACATCTGACCCATGGCCGCCACAACGGTCATCCAGGAAAAATTCTTTATGTTGGGAATAAGGAAATACTCCACACCCTTTAAGGCGCCCGGGCGGGAAACGGAGTAAATCGCGATAACCACGGAAAGAACGACCAGAACCGGCATCATGAATTTCGACACTCGTTCAATACCGTTCCGCACACCTGCATAAATAATGCCGAGGGTAAACAGGGCAAACACAATAAAGCAGATTTCCGTGGAAAGTCCGTCCGTGATAAAGGAAGAAAAGTAACCGTCCGTTGCCAGCAGGCTGCCGTTTCCTTTGATATATTCCACGAGATATTTGATAACCCAGCCGCCGATAACGGAGTAATACGGAACAATCAGAATAGGAATAATGGCATTGAACCAGCCGCCGAAGGAAAGCCAGCGGGATTTTCCGAAGGAAGAAAAAGCGCCGACGGGACTTTTCCCGGTCATACGACCGATGGAGGTTTCCGCAATAATCATGCTGTAGCCGAAGGTCAGCGCCAGTAAAATATAAATAATGAGAAAGATGCCGCCGCCGTATTTAGCAGCAAGATAAGGGAAACGCCAGATATTGCCAAGACCTACCGAAGCGCCTGCGGCAGACAGTACAAAACCTATCTTTCCGGAAAAGGAACTTCTTTTTTTATCCTGTGTATTCATAAAAATCTCCTTTTTTTCACATTATTTTGCAAAACAGTGTTTCAAGTATAGCATAAAACATCAAGAATGGGAATATTACAGTTTATTTTTTGTTTATAATTTCTTTATAATTATATTAGCACTCACCTCTTGACAGTGCTAATAATAAGTGTTATAGTACACTTAGAACAAAGGAAAAGAGAAATGTTCCGGAGTTCCAAAATGAAAATGTAAACAAATGGAACGAAGGTTTCCATTTTCTGCACGACCAAGGTTGTGCAGTCATAGAAGGAGGAAGGACTTATGATGATGCCCAGTGTATTTGGTAGAGATATTTTTGATGACTTTATGGATGGTTTTGCATTCCCCGATGTAAGCAAGGAGCTGTATGGCAAACATGCAAAACAGATGATGAAGACTGATGTTAAGGAGTTGGATAACGGTTACGAAATCATGGTTGACCTGCCCGGCTTCAAGAAAGATGAAGTTAATGTTGAGCTGGAAAACGGTTATATGACCATTTCCGCTTCCAAGGGTCTTGACAAGGATGAAGAGGATAAGAAAGGCAAATTCATCCGTCAGGAGCGTTATGCAGGCGCAATGAGCAGAAGCTTTTACGTTGGTGATGACATCACCGAGAATGACATTCATGCGAAATTTGAAAATGGTGTATTACGGCTGGATGTTCCCAAGAAGGAAGCAAAAGCAGTGGAAACCAAGAAGCATGTCGCTATTGAAGGCTAAACGAAAAGCTGCCCCGGGACAAACTCCGGGGCATTTTTTCTATCATCAGATTACTGGGAATACAGGGCATCATTAATGCCCGGCATTCTCTGACCTCGTATCATTAAACACATTAATTATCATACGAAGGGAGGGATAGAGGACATGGCACAGAAAAGAGACTATTATGAGGTTTTGGGCGTGAATAAATCGGCGACGGATGCGGAAATCAAGAAAGCATACCGGAAGCTGGCAAAGAAGTATCACCCCGACATGAATAAGGACAACCCCAAGGCAGAGGATCTTTTTAAGGAAGTTACCGAAGCATATGAGGTGTTGAGCGATAAAGAGAAACGTAAGCTGTACGACCAGTTCGGTCACGCAGCCTTTGACGAAGGCGCCGGTCAGGGCGGTGCATACGGTGCCGGTGGCCAGGGATTTGGCAACGGTGCCGGTGGTTTCGGCGGTTTCGGTGGACAGGGATTCCGTGGCGGTTTCAGCGGCGGAGGCGGCTTTGGCAACAGTGGTTTCGGTGGCTTTGGCAGTGGCAACTTCGGCGGCGGAGGCGGTGGCAGCTTCCATTTTAACGGAAATTCCGGCGACGGGTATCAGGAATATTATTATACCGGTGACAATCTGGATGACATTTTTGACGGTTTCTTCGGCGGCAGCAGAAAGGGCCGCAGCCGTTCCAAAGATGGCGAAGATGTGCTTGCTAAGGTAGAGGTAAGCTTTGAAGAAGCCGCACTCGGTGCGGACAAGGTTATCCGTTTCCGTGCTCCGGACGGCAGCGAGCAGTCTCTGCAGGTACACATTCCCGCAGGCATCGACTCCGGTCAGAAAATCCGCCTGAAGGGCAAGGGTATGCCCGGACAAAACGGCGGCGGAGCCGGCAGCCTTCTTCTGGAAGTTACGGTTCAGAGCAAACCCGGTTTTGAACGGAAGGGCATGGACATTTACACCACCGTGGAAATTCCTTTTGAAACCGCAGTTCTCGGCGGCGAGACGATAGTTCCCACTCTGAGCGGCAGGGTGAGCTGCAAAATTAAGGAAGGAACCCAGTCCGGCACTAAGATACGTCTGAAGGGCAAAGGCATTGTTTCCATGAAAAATCCTTCCCAGAAGGGTGATGAGTATGCTGTTATCCAGATCCGTGTTCCCAGAAATTTAAGCGCGGACGCCAAACAGAAGCTGCAGGAGTATGCGAAGGCAGTATAAAGGAAATAATCCCGGCTTTATAAAGTTTTAAGTTGAAAAGAACCTTCTTTCATTATAAGATAGAGATACAGTCGTTATTATCTTATAGTGAAAGAAGGTTTTTTTATGAAATTTAAGGACATGCCCTACAAAAGAGTGGACTTTGATAAAGTTGCGGAAGACATGAAAGCCCTGATGGCAGAGCTGGATGCGGCAAAAAGCGGCGAAGAGCAGTTCGCTGTCCACAAAAAATTTTATGCACTTTATGACACAGTGGCAACCAACATTACCATTGCACAAATTCGCCATGACGTAGATACTGCGGATGAATTTTACAGCGCAGAGCAGGATTTTTATGATGAGAAGATGCCCGAACTGGAAAATCTGGTGGTAGCGTACAAGAAAAAACTCTATGAGTCTCCCTACAAGGATTATTTGGTTGAGAAAATCGGTCCCGTAGCCTTTAAGAATATTGAACTTTCCTTAAAATCTTTCGATGCCAAACTCATTCCCCTGATGCAGGAAGAAAATGCGCTGGTAACCGAGTATGCGAAGCTGATCGCTTCCGCAAAAATTGACTGGGAAGGCGAAGAATTAAACCTTTCCTTACTCCGTCCCTACACCATCAGCCCTGACAGACAAATCCGTCAGAAAGCATGGGACAAGATGTCAGATTTCTTTGAAACAAACGCAGACAAGTTGGATGAAATTTATGACAAGCTTGTCAAGAACAGAGATGCACAGGCAAAGGCACTTGGTTACGACAACTATGTTACCTTAGGCTACTACCGTATGCAGCGCAACTGCTACGGCAAGGATGAGGTGGAGAACTTCCGTAATCAGATTAAGAAGGATTTCGTGCCTTTTGCAGAAAAACTGCATGACAGAAGAAGACAGAGACTGGGTCTGGAAAAGCTTTCCTACATTGACGAAGGTGTTTATTTTAAGGAAGGAAATCCCAAGCCCATCGGCACTCCCGAAGATATTTTGAAGAACGGACAGAAGATGTACGCAGAGCTTTCTCCCGAAACCAAGGAATTCTTTGACTTCATGATGGAGAACGAGCTTTTCGATGTTCTCGGCAGAAAGACAAAAAGAGCGGGCGGCTATATGACCTACCTGCCCGACTACAATTCTCCGTTTATCTTTGCAAATTTTAATGGCACAGAAGGTGACGTTGATGTCATAACTCATGAATGCGGTCATGCGTTCCAGGGATTTTTATCCGGCAAAGACCCTATTCAGGAGCATCGCGACATTACCATGGAAACCGCAGAAACACACTCCATGTCCATGGAATTTTTCACCGGCGACTGGATGGAGCTGTTCTTCGGTGACAGAGCGGATGATTACAGAGAAATGCATTTAGAGGATGCTGTGGCATTTATCCCTTACGGCTGTATGGTAGATGAATTCCAGCATATCGTATACGAAAATCCTGAAATGACTCCGGCGGAAAGACATGCCGCATGGAAGAAATTACAGCAGGAATATAAGCCGCACTGGGATTTCGGCGATGCAAAATTCTTCTCCAAGGGCGGTTTCTGGCAGAAACAGCAGCACATTTACATGTCTCCGTTCTACTATATCGATTACTGTATCGCACAGACGGACGCTCTGCAGTACAAGGCAAAAATGGACGAAGACTTCAAGTCCGCATGGGACAGCTACTTAAAACTCTGCTATCTGTCCGCAAGCGATTTCTTCACCAGCATGGTAGAAGAGGTCGGACTGGTAAGCCCGTTCAAGGACGGTTGTATCAAAGATGTTGTTGCTAAGCTGGAGAAAAAATTAGGACTCTAAGAGATTCGATAATTCCGGTTGGCAAAAGCCCTGGGATTAAGCAAAAGATGTGGGATTATAAAGGGAAGGAGGAGCATGGAAAATGCAGATATACGCAGACAATGCGGCAACCACAAAAATGAGCGAAACGGCTCTTAAGGCCATGCTCCCCTTTTTACGGGAATATTACGGCAATCCTTCCAGTCTTCACGCAGTGGGACAAAGGGCGGCGGATGCACTGGACAGTTCCCGCAATGCGATAGCCGGATGCTTAGGCTGCTCCCCCAAGGAGATTTATTTCACCTCCGGAGGCAGTGAAGCGGACAATCAGGCAATCCTGTCGGCAGCCAGACTTGGCGAAAAGGCGGGAAAAAAGCACATTATTTCCACGGCATTTGAGCACCACGCCGTACTGCATACTCTAAAAAAGTTAGAGGAACAAGGTTTTACGGTGGAGCTTTTACCTGTGGGAGAACAGGGAAATATTACACCGGGGCAGGTGCGGGATGCTATCCGTGACGATACCTGTCTGGTGACGGTTATGTATGCAAACAATGAAGTAGGCTCCATTCTTCCCATCGGGGAGATTGGGGCTGTTTGTCGTGAAAGGGGCATTTTATTCCACACGGACGCCGTGCAGGCAGTGGGTCATCTGCCCGTATCGGTTGCGGAGCAGAATATCGATATGCTTTCTTTATCCGCCCACAAGTTTCACGGACCCAAGGGTGTAGGTGCTCTTTATGTGAAAAAGGGCATTCTGCTGACAAATCTGATCGAAGGCGGCGCCCAGGAAAGAGGCAGGCGCGCCGGTACGGAAAATGTTCCCGCCATTGTGGGCATGGCAGCAGCTCTTAAGGAATGTTCGGCACACCTGGAAGAAATAAGCAGCCGGGTGCAGGCTATGCGGGATAAGCTGATTGCGGGTCTGTCACAAATTCCTCACTCCACTTTGAACGGTGACAGCAAGCACAGGCTGCCCGGAAACGTGAATTTCAGCTTCGAAGGGGTGGACGGAGAAACTTTACTGGTATTGCTGGACTCCAAGGGCATTTGTGCCTCGGCGGGTTCCGCCTGCACTTCCGGTTCCTTAGATCCCAGCCATGTGCTGCTGGCGTTGGGCAGACCACGGGAGATTGCAAACAGCGCCCTACGTCTGACATTAAGCGATTACAATACCGAGGAAGAAACAGACATTATTATAAAGGAAGTAACGGCGGCAGTGGAATGTTTAAGAGGCCGTTCTCCCTCCTGGAAAGCAAAGCTCCAAGGTACAGAAAAATTTATACTTCCCTGAAACGTGCATCCTTTTTACTGTTCTGCCACACTAAAGTGCAGAATCTGAGGATGCACTTTTTCTTTGCTCCTCATATAATAAGAGCGTAGTTTGAAAATAATCTTATGGAGGGAAAAAATTGAAAGCAAGAGATGTTTATTTTAAGACAATGAAGTTTGTGTGGCTTAAGCTCGCACTTGGTGCAGCAGTTATTCTTTTTTCTATCATACTGCTGGCTATCTGTTTAGGACTCGGCAGCCTCGGTCAGGGCGGCGGCATGGTAATCGGTTTCTGGATCTGGCTCATTATGGTGGCAGCGGTAAGCGGTATCGTCAATCACTATGTCGGCTATATGATTAAAGCAGGACATGTGGCAATGGTAACCACCGCTGTAACAACCGGTCAGGTACCCGATAACCAGTTTGAAGTTGCGAAGAATATGGTAAAAGAGAGATTTGCCACAGCAAACGTTTACTTTGTAGTAGACAGGCTGGTATCCGGCGCGGTCAGTCAGTTGCAGAAGGGCTTACAGAAGTTAGATAATCTGCTCGGCGGTATTCCCGGGGTCAGCGCTATTTTATCTTTTGCCCAGATGTTTGTACAGATTGCACTGGGATATGTTGATGAATGCTGCCTGGGCTACACCTTCTTACATAAAGACCAGTCCGCATGTAAGAGCGCAGCAGACGGCGTTGTTATCTACTTCCAGAACTGGAAGAAGCTTTTAAAGGATGCCGCAATCACAACTTTAATCGTTATGGGTATCACCCTTGTGACATGGGCGCTTCCGTTCTTTATCTTCCTTGGCATTTTAGCAGCCTTCAGCGTACAGAATGCATGGATTTTCGCTTTTATCATCGGTATCATGTTTGCAGCCGTATTTAAGAGCGCATTCATCGACAGCTACATGATGGTAAAGATGATGGTTTCCTATATGGAAGTAGCACCCACCACCCAGATTACCTTTGATTTATATGATAAACTCTGCAAACTGTCCGGAAAGTTCAAGAAGCTTTTCAATAAGGGTCAGGAGGAACAGCAGCAGTATTACGCATACCAGGGCGGCAGCTACCAGACACCGCAGATGTAAGAAGCAGAGATACGAGGGGATAAAAATAGACGGTTTATAACAAAAAAGCTTGAAAACATTTGTTTTCAAGCTTTTTTTATCGATGCGACAGGATTTGAACCTGCGACCTCTACGTCCCGAACGTAGCGCTCTACCAAGCTGAGCCACGCATCGCTTTATGTCGAACATTAAAATAATACACTAAGACGGTGAAAGTGTCAATAGAAATTTACCATTCCCGGAAAAAAGAAACCAGTTTCTGCCAGCTTTCTTCGCGGGCTTTTTTACATTCTTCCGGATATTTGGCTTCCATGGTCATGAATCTGGCAAGTATTTTATACATATCTTCTTCTTTTTTTCCGTTCACCGCCATGGCGCCGGAAGGAACTGCCAGATAATGGCTTGCTTTTTCATAGATAATACATTCATGACGGTACGGGAATTGTTTGTCCTCCAATACCTTCATGATGCGGGGAAAGGCAATGTCGGAAGGCCAGGTGTCATCATAAGCCGGAGCAAGCAAAAGGACGTCGCCCTTGATGTTTTCTACCTTTATGCGGCTGGCATCGGTGCGGTCGGAAAAGCATTCATTATAATAGAAGCGGTTCATGGCTTTGGAGCCGTAACGAGGGTCTTTTTTCCAGGCGCGCAGCGTTTTTCCTATATGGGACAGGGCTTCCGCCGGTTCGTAGGGTACATCCTCTCCATGAAAGGAGAAATAAGATTTGTGCTGCCGGGAAATCATGTTTTTGCAGCCTTCCACTACGAAATCAAAACCGCAAACGGAAACCACGCAGGAAATATCGGGCAGATAGGAAGCGCAAAGCAGAACGTAGGCGGCGCCCAGGGAAAGTCCCGTCATACCGATTTTAGCAATAGGCACCGGGCATTTGTTTTTCAGAAAATCCACTGCTTTTTCTGCATAATCAATGGGAATGCTGACAGTATGCGGGGACAGGGGCTTCCATAAATAGTAGCCCAAAGACAGCACATGAAAGCCTTCTTTCCATAGAGCTTCGGCACGTTTTTCCACAAACTTCCGTTTTTCACCGCTACCGCCAACCAGTATAATTGCCTTGTCGGTAGGCACTTTGCTTTCATAAAAGGTTCCTAAAAATCCTTCTTTTTCTAAGGTACAAAGGTACTTTGTGCTTTCAGATATTGTGTTTTCAGGCATTTCGTTTTCGTGCATCCGTGTTTCCTCCCGGTATCAGTTGCTTTCCATATGATGGCAGCAGGTGATTTCCATATGATGGCAGCAGGTGATTTCCAGCTTACTTTGCCATAAAAATGTTAGCACAGGCTAACCAGTGTGTCAACATGGGAGAAACCGTATTCTTACGTGCCGTGGAGGGAAAAGTGCAAATGGCACGTATTTTCATTTTTCTTCTTACTTGCCTGAAAGAAAGCCGTGTAGTATGATAAACGCAGGATTAGCAGTAGTTTATAATCGAAAATTTATAATATACAGGAGAAAAATATGTATAACACGATAGTAACTTTGAAAAAGGGCGAGGGCCGCACTCTGAAGGCAGGTGGCGCCTGGGTTTATGATAATGAAATTGACAGCATTATGGGCAGCTTTGAAAACGGAGATATTGTGACCGTTCATGACTTTGACGGCTACTTTTTAGGATATGGTTTTATTAATACCAAATCCAAAATTACCGTGCGCATTCTGTCCCGGAAAAAAGATACGGTAATAGACGACGCTTTTTTGGAAGAAAGAGTGCAGGCGGCTTGGGATTATCGAAAGCAGGTCATTGATACCGGAAGCTGCCGCCTGATTTTCGGAGAGGCGGATTTCCTGCCGGGTATTGTGGTGGACAAGTTCGCAGATGTTCTGGTGGTGGAGTCTCTGGCGCTGGGAATTGATAAATTAAAGCAGCAGATTTTGGACGCTGTAAAGAGAGTACTGGAAAAAGACGGCATTACAGTTCGCGGCATTTATGAACGCAGCGATGCCAAGGTGCGGGAGCAGGAAGGCATGGAGCGTTACAAGGGCTTTATCGGAGAGCCGTTTGATACCCGCGTGGAAATTGTGGAAAACGGTGTCAAATATATTGTAGATGTGGAAGACGGTCAGAAAACGGGATTTTTCCTGGACCAGAAAAAGAACCGTGCCGCTATGCACAGTGTTTGCAAGGGAAAACGTGTACTGGACTGCTTTACCCATACCGGTTCTTTTGCGTTGAATGCCGGTATTGCGGGAGCAACGGAGGTTATCGGTGTGGATGCTTCCGAGCTGGGCGTGGAGCAGGCAAGAGAAAATGCCCGCTTAAACGGCCTGGAGGACAAGGTCAGCTTCGTCTGTGCGGATGTGTTTGATTTCCTGCCGGCACTGGAAGAAAAGGGCGAGAAATTTGATGTGGTTATTCTGGACCCGCCCGCCTTTACCAAGTCCCGTAATTCCATTAAAAATGCAGTGAAGGGCTACCGGGAGATCAATGTCCGGGGCATGAAGTTAGTAAAAGACGGCGGTTTTCTTGCCACCTGTTCCTGCTCCCATTTTATGGATCCGGAGCTGTTCCACAAGACGATTATGGAAGCGGCGCGCGGCGCTCACAAGAGATTGCGTCAGGTGGAATTCCGCACACAGGCGCCCGACCATCCCATTCTCTGGGCAGCGGATTCCTCGTATTATTTAAAATTTTACATCTTTCAGGTGGTTGACGAACGATAGGTGTTCGTCATGAAAAAGAGATGAACAACCTGGAATTGACCGAGCTCTTTAGAGCGAGGGAGGCTTCTTGTCCGAAGGACAAGAAGATGGAATAATTTTCTAAATACATGCCACAAATCTTGAAAAATTCTTGATTTGTGGCATAATAAATATATATTTTGATTTGGAGATGATATTATGTATATAAAGCGTGAAAGATATCTAAGCAAAATAAGACCTTTTTATGATGTGGATTTAATTAAGGTTCTGACAGGTGTTAGAAGATGTGGAAAATCTATATTGTTAGAACAGATTAAAGAAGAATTTATTGAAAATGGGTTTGATAGAACGCATATTATTACCATTAATTTTGAAGATTTGCAATTTGAAAAAATAAGAAATGCAGAAAAACTTAATTCCTATGTGAATGAGCAAATCAAGGACCATGACAAATATTTGATTTTTTTAGATGAGATTCAGCATGTCAGGAGCTTTGAAAAGGTTTTAGCTTCCTTTCGTGCGACATTAAATTGCTCAATTTTTATTACCGGAAGTAATTCGAAATTGCTATCCGGCAAGATGGCAACATTGTTGGTTGGAAGATGTGTTGAATTTAGAATAATGCCATTTTCCTTTGCCGAAAGCTACGAATATGCTACAGCTATAGGAAGAAATATGTCTCCGGATGAGTTTATGATTGATTATATCAATTGGGGTGGCTTCCCTTTGCGTTTTTCGTTTACAAAAGAAAGTGATATTAAGAGATATTTGGAGCAGACATATGAAGGTATCTTAGATAAGGATATTATTACTGACAGATCAAAGGTTAATAGACAAAACTTTGAAAGAGTAGCAACATATATTATGGCGAATGCAGGAAAGGAATTTTCCAGTAAAAACATAGAGAACTATTTTATACATCAAAATGCAGATACTTTGGATAAAAAGACGATATACAGATATCTTGATAAAATGGAAAAGGCTTGTCTAATTGATCGTGTAAAAAGATTTAATATTGTAGGAAAACAGGCAATGTCGTATATAGAGAAACAGTATGCGGTAGATACTGGTTTTCGCATGATAAATACAAACTTAGTGAATTTTGAGGATACATTTTTTCTTGAAAACATAATATATAACGAGCTAAAAGCAAGAGATTATGAAGTTTTTACAGGAAAAACATACAAGGGCGAAATTGATTTTGTTGCAATAAATGGAAGAAAGAAATGTTTTATTCAGGTGGCATATTATTTGGCTGGCAAGGAAACGATTGAAAGAGAGTTTGGTGCGTTTAAGCCAATTAGTGATGCATCACCGAAATATGTATTTTCATTAGATCGGTTTGATTATTCAAGAGATGGAATTGCACATATCAATATTGTTGATTTTCTTTTGGGTAAGAAGGATATTAATTTATCATAACGCCACAAATTAAGAAAAAATTTAAAATTGTGGCATAATTAGACATGTCAATGGCTACGGAAGTGGAAAATTACAATCAGGAACGGTAGGGAGATAAACTGGAATTTGGTGAGAATATGCAAGGAAGGTAAATTAGTTGCCTGTTTGAACGGAGTACATCACCATGAAAATAAAAAAGCGGGAATCAAAGATGTGAATACTGTTGTTAAGTTAAAGATGGATATGTTTACAGAAGTATGTAAAGAAAGTCAAGTTTTCATTAAGTCTAAGCGTCTATCAGAAAAATGAGAAAGCAATTAAATTTTATCTACGAGAACAATTCAGTCTCCAATCTGAAAATGTAGATGGCAATACAGGATTTCTTTTTGGATAACACGCAGGAGGTAACAGGTACGGAAAGGTGCGGAGAAGATGAGTATGGAAATCAGGAATACAGAATTCTATAAAGAGCTTTTAAAACAGTTGTCCGTCGATTTTAACTGTGATCCGGCAGACTTACAGGCAAAGGAAAATGTTATCACAATATCGGCAGTAAACGATGGACGAAGAAGCTATAGTCCCGGGAACCCATTCCTGGAAATGGTGACACTTGGAAGAAACACGGTCATTATGGCGGATGTATGTTTACATGAGTTTCTGCATGATTGGGCAAAAACTGCGGAGGGACACCACCTGTTTGAATTTGAGCATCTCATGAAATTAAACGGAGAGCTTAAAAAGTATGGCTATCAGCTGAACCCGACACATCATATGTTTTTGCCTTGCCGTAATGTTGCGATAGAAGAACGCTGCCGGGTAAAATGGCTTTACGACAGTGAAATCAGTCCTTTCTACGGCGATTCACGGTTTCCGAATGCGATTGCTTTTCCTGCGCCCTGCCCCGTGCGGCCGGATAGAATTGTTGTGGTTGCTTATGATGGGGATACTATTATGGGTATGGCAGGCTGTTCAGAGGATGCACCACATTGGCAGCAGATTGGAATTGATATTTTGCCGGAATACCGCTCAAAGGGAATTGGCACCTATCTTGTGACCTTGCTTAAGAACAAAATTATGGATATGGGTGACATTCCTTTCTATGGCACAGCCACGGCAAACATTCAGTCACAAAATATCGCCTATAATAGTGGCTTTAAGCCAGCCTGGGTGGAAACCGAAGCCATAAAGATAGAAGAAAATGGCTGACTTTTAGATTGGTAGGTACTTGAAGGAGGAAAAGAGCGTGCCGAGGAGGAAGGAAAATTATGAAGGTTGTTGTGGCAATAGATTCCTTTAAAGGAAGCCTAAGTTCCATGGAGGCGGGCACAGCAGTTGCAGAAGGAATATACAGAGCAGACAAGGAGGCGGAAGTGACAGTCCGCCCTTTGGCGGACGGTGGAGAGGGAACGGTGGAAGCACTTACTGCCGGAATGAACGGAAGAATAGAGAGTGTCAAGGTGACAGGCCCCTTGGGGACCGGGGTCGAAGCAGCCTATGGCATAATTGCGGAAACCCAAACGGCAATTATAGAAATGGCAGCGGCAGCCGGCATTACGCTGCTTGCGGAAAAGGACAGAAATCCCCTTTGTACCACTACCTATGGAGTGGGTGAGCTGATACGGGATGCCATTAAAAAGGGTTGCCGGAATTTTATTGTCGGTATAGGCGGCAGTGCAACAAATGACGGTGGTGTCGGAATGCTGCAGGCTTTGGGCTATGGCTTTCTGGATGCAGATGGAAAGCAGGTTCCTTACGGAGCAAAAGGGCTTGCGCTGATAGAAAAAATTACGGATGACCGGGTGGTACCGGAACTGAAGGAATGTCATTTCAAGGTTGCGTGCGATGTGGCAAATCCCCTGTGCGGGGAGCAGGGCTGCAGCGCTGTTTTCGGTTCACAGAAGGGCGCAACACCGTCCATGATTGCGGAAATGGATGAATGGCTTGCCCGCTATGCCGGACTTACAAAGGACAAGTACCCTGAGTCCGATAAGAACAGGGCGGGAACCGGAGCTGCGGGGGGTCTTGGCTTTGCCTTTTTGTCCTATACCAATGCGGTATTGGAGTCGGGCGTAAAAATTGTTTTAGAGGAAACAAAGTTAGAGCGATATATAAAGAATGCAGACATTGTCATAACCGGTGAAGGGAGACTGGACGGGCAGACCGTCATGGGGAAAGCTCCCATCGGAGTTGCCGGTATGGCAAAGAAATATGGAAAAAGAGTGCTGGCTTTCAGCGGATGCGTCACAGAAGACGCCGTTTTATGCAATCAACACGGAATAGATGCCTTTTTCCCCATATTGCGCTCGGTTACCACGCTGGAAGAAGCAATGTCACCGGAAAAGGCAAGGGAAAATCTGGCGGCAACCGTGGAGCAGGTGTTCCGGCTGATAGCGTGCCTGTAGGATGATTCAGAAAAAATAAGAATAGTATCCACCCCAGAGGGAATGCGTAAAGATGACATTTCTTTACCAAAATTCCTCCGGGGTATTTTTTTGTTAAAAATGGATTGACATAGTGGTCTAATCATTGTAGACTAAAATCAAGAAATGGTTTACTGACATTAGACCAAAGGAGAAAACACATGGACGAGCTGAAATTAGGAGTTGTAGAAGGAAAATTTGCAGACATTATCTGGGAGAATGAACCGTTGTCATCCGGCATGCTGGTAAAATTGTGCGAGCAGAAGCTGGAATGGAAAAAGTCCACCACCTACACCATGCTGAAAAGACTGTGCGAGCGCGGCATTTTTCAAAATGAAAACGGTGTGGTTACGGCTCTTATGAGTAAGGAAGAATTCGGTGCGGCGCAGAGCGAGAAAATCATAGAGGATAATTTTGACGGTTCCCTGCCCGCTTTTATCGCAGCATTTGCCTCGCGCAGGAAGCTGTCCAAGAAGGATGTCGAGGAAATCCAGAAGATGATTGATAAAATGAAGGAAGATTAGTGTGAGAAAATTTTTTCGCAGGTTATGAAAGAAATGAGGGACGTGAGATGGAAAATGTCTTTTTGCAGATATTAAACAACGCCATTACCGTAGGCATACTAATTCTTGTCATTATGCTGGTCCGTGTTTTATGCAGGAAAATGCCGAAATGGATAACCTGTCTTTTGTGGATTTTAGTGGCGGCGAAGCTGATGATGCCGTTTCCTATGGAAAGCATATTCAGTCTGGTGCCCACGAGCGAACCCATTCCCGCCGGTATTGCCATGGAAAGCAATCCGCACATCAGTACCGGCATAGAAAATGTGGACAACCTGATTAACCCGGCGCTGCAGCAGCATTTTACCCCCGATAAAACGGCAAGTGCAAATCCGCTTCAAGTATGGATGTATGTGGGTACGGTTGTCTGGTTAGCCGGAACGGCGGCGCTGCTTCTGTATGCGCTGGCAGCCTATGTTGCGATAAAATGGAAGGTGAGGGCGTCGGTAAGGACCGAAAAAAATATATATGAGTGTGACGACATTGCGGACCCGTTTATTCTGGGCGTCATTCGTCCCCGGATTTATCTGCCGTCCGGACTTGACGAAGAAACAAAAAAATATGTCCTCAAACATGAAACGGCACACCTTGGCAGAAAAGATTACCTGTGGAAGCCGCTTGGTTTTCTGGTTTTATCTGTATACTGGTTCCAGCCGCTTTGCTGGGCAGCCTATATTCTGATGTGCGGGGATATCGAATATGCCTGTGATGAAAAAGTTATCAAGGGAGAAAAGGAAAGTGCAAGGGCGGACTACTGCAAGGCATTGTTGACTTGCAGCATGCCGAGGAAAATGATTGCGGCATGTCCGGTTGCCTTTGGAGAAAACGGAGTGAAAGGGAGGGTGAAGAACATGATGAATTACAAAAAACCGACATTTTGGATTTCAGGCATTTCCATTGTAATAGTTGTCCTTGTGGCGGTGTGCTTTGCGACCAGCCCCAAGGAGAAAGAAGCTGACAACGAAAAAACAACACCTGCCGCCAACAGCGAAATGGAAACAGACAGCATCGGAACAAATCCGGGAGAAACGCAGACAGGCAGCACCGGAACAAATCCGGGTGAAACGCAAACGGACGCTTTAGGGGAAGCCACTCCGGAAAGAATTACCAGGGAACAGGAGGCTTTAGCCGGTAATCTTGTGAATACGGAACAGGGGAATATTATTCCGGTAAGAGATGACGGACAGGACAGCGCGGAGCCGGTATGGTATGATACCTTTGATTTTGAAGGACTTGATATCCAACCGCGCTGGTACGACTTTGACGGGTATATGCTGTATTATGCGTATGATATCATGAATAATGAGGATGCTTCTGTGGTGACAGTGGATGTGAAAGACGCCACGAGTGAAGATTTCAGCCAAGTTTATTATAAATCCGGTGAGAATACAACGGAGGAAGGTTCCCGTATTTCAATGTGGGTTATGATTTATCTGGGAGAATACCGTGATTTCTGCGAAGTGACAGTAGGCGCCAAAGGGGATGACAAAGAGTACCGGCTGATACTTCCGAGAAATCTTGATGTGAATGAACAAGGTATGGTAGAAAAGGTGGAAAAGCTGAAAGGCAGGCAGCACCTCAACAGCAATAAGTAAAAAAGTTATAATAAGTCCGTAAGGGCAACAGGAAAAGCCAGCGTCTTGCACACGCTGGCTTTTTTTACACCCAAATTACAGCTCTGTGATTTGGGATTTTACGGCGCCGTCTTAGAATTAGCATCGAAAAAGGTCTTACGGTGTGCGGCAGGAAAGAGAGCTGCAGCAAAAGAAGGACCGGAATACGGAAGGAAGAAAAAGATGGACGTAACAGGAATGCTTCCGGTAGAAAGACCGTACTGGGGCAACACCAGCATAAACAGAGAACATATCCGCAGAAAACGTCTGGTGAAGTAAAGAATGGTATTTGCCCTGAAAGGCATTTGTTTAATAGTACTGCTGTTTGCCACACTGTTTCCCATTTACTGGCTGGTACTGATGGCAATCCGGCCTGCGGCGGAGACAAGCATGGGGGCAGGTCTTATCCCTCATCAGATTACCGGAGAGCATTTTACAGAGCTGTTTGTGGGAAAAGGCTTTGGCACGGCGCTGAAAAACACCCTGTTTACCAAATGGAACCTGATGGGCACAAGACTTCCTATTATATTGTCCTGTATGCTGGTGAACATTCCGCTGGTCATCTGGTTCATATTTTCCTTTTTCGAAGAACTTCCCGAGGAAGTGTAAGAGAGCGGCAATCTCCATGCTTTCCTTTATGTATGCATGGAAGTGGACTTTGCAGTGCAGCAGTTTATCCGCAGGCATTTGGAGGAGCTGTACCCGGCGGACAGGTGACGGACTACCGGGGAAACGATGCAGATACAGAGATGATAAGCAATATCACAGCCGCAAACCCAAAAATAAATTCTGTCCTAACAGAGAAGTATCTGCACCTCTCAAAGTAAATTCCCTGCTGACCGCGAAGTACCTGCAGGTGTGACTTATTCCTCACCCGTAATATATTTTTCAATCTGTACCAGCATAAATTCGATGGTGTCCGGCAGAGCCTCCTCCACTAAATTGGCACGGACTTCGCGCATGGCATAAATGCTCTTGACGAGGTTCATGACCAGCCCTTTGTTCAGGTCCTTCCGGGCATCGGACATGAGGGCGAGGCAGCGCTCCAGCACGGGCATCTGCTCTTTGGTATAAAAGTTTTCCGGGGCGATTAAATGGTGCTGCACCCATAGAAAATCCTCGATGGACATAAACTGCAGCAGGTCGTAATCACACTGCAGGTATTTACGGAAAAACAGAAAAAATTCATGTGTGGTCATTTGCCTGCGGTCGCCTAATGCCTCCGCTAACATCATCACGATATGGTTGCTGCAATATTCTTCGAGAGCTGACAGGTAGGCCTCCTTTGACTCATAAAAATGGTAAAAGGTGCCTTTGCCGATGCCGCAGCTTTTGGTGAGTTTGTCCACGGTAAGCCGCCGGGGACCGTACTGCTTGAAAAGCTGTATGCCCTCCGTAAACATTTTTTCCCGGATATCTGCCTGTTCTTCTGCTGTAAAATGCATTATTTATCCTCTTTCACACGGAGCAGGGTTTCATCCCTTCTGTCAAGCATTTCCAGCCACAGAAGAATGGTGTCCATGGCAGCCTGCTGGTTGCCAACATTGCAGTGGTCCGCTCCCTGTTCTTTTTCTGTAATTTCCCGGGCGGTAATGGATTTCGCGTTTTTCAGCAGGAACATCTGCTTGCCGATGGAAGCTCTGGCGCTCATGGTGTCCTTGCTTCCGCCGATAATCAGGTAATCCTTCGTCAGCTTGTCAGCAAGGGGATGCAGGTCTATTCTGTGCAGATAATGCAGCAGGGAATAGACGCCCTTTACACCGGTGCGGTGGAAATAAGTGTCAAAAAATGCCATCCCTTTTCCCTTCTTAACAGTATACATCAAATCAATCAGCCAGCCAAATAAAAATAATATAACATTGAGCAGTCCCCAGATAAGACCGGCTGCGAAGGAGGAGTTGTGGAGGTTCGTGCGGAGTGCGGGAAACTGGGCAACACTGACGCAGCGGGCAATTCTGTCATCGAAAGCCGAGGCTCTCGGCGCATAGAAGCCGCCGTAGGACTGACCCACCAGGGTCACATTTGTCAGCTTCATGTAATCTAACACGGCTTTGACCGGTTTTTCCCATTCAATGGGAAGCGTTGCACTGTGCAGACGGATAGTGGCGCCCTGACCGGGACCTTCAAACAGATAAACGGTGTAACCGTTCTGACGCAGATACATGCACTGCGGGAAAAATTCCTCGTAGTTGGAGTCAAAACCGCCGTGAACCACAATATCGCCCCTGGAAGCTCCGTCGGGGTTCATTTTGAAAAGCGGCAGGGTATAGGTTTCGTAAGGAACCTCGATTTTTTCCACGATGGGATGTTCGCCTGCAAAAAAGTCTTCAAAGTAAGCAAAGAAAAGCTCGCGGGCCTTGCGCCAGCATCTTAAAGACTCCGGGTCCTTCCAGTCCATGTAAAATTCCGCCATCCGGTAAAATCCCATGGCGCTTTTGATATTGCCGGCAGCTTCTTCCTCTTCTGCCGCCTGCGTTAAAACAGAGATCCAGCTTTTGATATCCTTAATTCTGGCTCCCACGGTGCGGACCTTGTCCAAATCGCCCATATTCATGTTAACAAGACGGTTCAACTGGAAATTGAGGGAGGGGTTGTCGTTCAGATGATACATGCCCGCAGGCAGGACAATCGGCTGTGTAATATCATATTTTTCATGCTGCTCCATAACTTTTTCTCCTTTACGTGACTAATTTACAGTAATTCGGTCACGTATATGTTAGCTTAAGCTAACCAATATGTCAAGAAGACAAGAGAAAATTTCCGCAAGCCTTGACGGTTGCCGGTGGGATGCGGTAGCATGATAAAAAATACAGAAGCATTTCAACTGTGCAAAGGAGGGATTTTTTGAGCAGTTATATAGCGGATCTGCGCAAAATCGTAGGGCACCGGACTCTGATACAGTGCGCCGGCAGCATTATTATTGAAAATGAAAAGGGTGAAATTCTGCTGGGCAGGCGCACCGACAACCATATGTGGGGGTACGCCGGCGGCTCCATAGAAATAGACGAAAGAATAGAGGAATGCGCGAAAAGGGAGCTTTTTGAGGAGACCGGGCTTATCGCCGAGGAAATGACTCTTTTTATGATAAATTCCGGCCCGGAGGTTCACTATGTGTATCCCAACGGCGATGAAGTTTCCAATGTGGAAATTATTTATCTTTGCAAAAAATACCACGGAACCCTGAAACGCCAGGAAGAAGAAATCGAGGAGCTGCGCTTTTTTGCCCCTGAAGATGTGCCGGATGCCATTTCCCCGCCCATCCGTCCGGTGGTGGAAAAATATCTGCGGATGCGGCAGAAAGAAAAAATGTCCGACTGACAATTTCCGTCAGCAGGATTTCCGTCAGCAGGAAAATCTTGTGCTTGACATTCTCCCGTTTTATGATATAGTTCTAAATGCAAATGAATTGCATTTGCAAATAAAGACAGGGAGATTATTCTATCATGTGGGACGTTATACTTGATACCGTTATAGACAGTGTAAAACTGATACCTTTTTTATTCCTGACCTATCTTGTCATGGAATATCTGGAAAATAAAGCAGCGGATAAAATGCAGAATGCCGTGAAAAAAGCGGGAAAATTAGGGCCTTTGTTCGGCGGCATTTTAGGGGCGGTTCCCCAGTGCGGCTTTTCGGCGGCAGCCACCAGCCTGTATGCCGGCAGGGTAATTACCCTGGGCACCCTGATCGCCATTTATCTTTCCACATCGGATGAGATGCTTCCCATTCTGATATCCGAAAAGAGCATCGGCACACTGACTATTATCAAAATTCTGATACTGAAAATGGTAATCGGTATGATTGCTGGTTTCCTGATAGATTTTTTTATACGTAAAAGCCATCACGGAGCAGGCGAAGATAAGGAAGAGCATATTCATGAACTGTGTGAGCATGACCACTGCCACTGCGGAAAAAGCAGCAGTATTGTGGGTTCTGCCTTTATCCACACCATAAAAATCACCGGCTTTATCCTGCTTGTTACCTTTATTTTGAATACAGTCCTGCATATGTGGGGAGAAGAAAATCTGCGCGGTCTGTTTTTGAATAAGCCTGTCATCGGGGAACTGATTGCCGGTGTTGTTGGCTTAATTCCCAACTGCGCGGCGTCCGTAGTGCTGACCCAGCTCTATGTGGAAGGTGTGCTGAGCTTTGCCGCCTGCATGTCCGGACTTTTAGTCGGCGCCGGTGTGGGCGTCCTGGTTTTATTCCGTACCAACCGGAATGTGAAAGAAAATATAAAAATTGTGGCGCTCCTTTATGGTATCGGCGTCATGGCAGGTCTGCTTTTAGAGCTTGTGCCCGCAGGATTTTTCCGCTGATGCTGTTTCCGCGTGACAAGTCTGCTTTACGGAAAAATGTTATGACTCAGAAAGAGTAATCATTATAGCACAGAAAGAACAATAATTATGGAAGAAAAAGAATATTGTTACCCGAAGGGTATTAAATGGACAAAACAGAGAAAAGATGTATATCATGTGCTGGCGGAAAGTAAAGAACCGCTTTCCGCAACGCAGATTTATCAGGAAATCCTGAAAAAAGAAGGCAATGTGGGGTATGCAATCTCCACCATTTATCGTATTCTTGCCACCTTTGAGGAAATGCATTTTGTGGAAAAAAGCAATTTTATCGGGGACGGTACGGTAGTGTACGAATGGAATAAGGGCAGCCACACACACTATGCCATCTGCCTGCAGTGCCACAAAAAAGTAGCATTACAGGTATGTCCTTTTGAGAATCTGCACCTGCACGGCGAGGCAAAGGATTTTGTGGTGACAGGGCATAAATTGGAGCTTTATGGGTATTGTAAGGAGTGCGAAAAGAAAAAAATCAAAAAAATTACAAAAAATTAAAAAAAGGGGTTGCAATTTTTCAAAGTATGACATATAATAACACTTGCGTTGTGAAACAACAAGTAAATACGCACCGCTAGCTCAGTTGGTAGAGCACCTGACTCTTAATCAGGGTGTCCAGGGTTCGAGCCCCTGGCGGTGCACTTACAAGTACCGATTTTCGAGGTTATCTCGGGGGTTGGTGCTTTTTTTGTTTACAGATTGCCCAAAATGTCATATGATATTTATATGCTGTATGACAGTGAGAAAACGAAAGGCAAGAATTATGATTTTTGAAACACATGCCCATTATGATGATGCGGCATTTGATGAAGACAGAGACAGCCTGCTTCCGTCACTGCCGGAGGCGGGGATTGGCAAAGTGGTAAACGTGGGAGCAAGTCTTGCTTCCTGCAGAAAAACCATGGAAATCATGGAAAAATACCCATTTGTGTACGGTGCGCTCGGCGTGCATCCCAGCGAGACGGCAGAGCTTAATGAGGAGAATTTTGCATGGCTTCGGGATGCACTGATGCATGAAAAATGTGTGGCAGTGGGAGAAATCGGTCTGGATTATTACTGGCCGGAGCCCGACAGGGATACACAGAAAATTTGGTTTAGGCGACAGCTGAATTTAGCAAGAGAACTGCACAAGCCCGTTATCATCCATTCGAGGGACGCGGCACAGGATACCATGGAAATTTTAAGACAGGAGCGCGCAGAGGAAATCGGCGGCGTGGTACATTGTTTTTCCTATTCCGAGGAGATTGCGGAAACGGCAGTGAAAATGGGATTTTATATCGGCGTCGGGGGAGTTCTGACTTTTAAAAATGCCGCAAAGATAAAAGAGGTTGTGAAAAAAATACCGCTTGACAGAATTGTCCTGGAAACGGATTGTCCGTATCTTTCACCGGAGCCGTTTCGGGGAAAGCGCAATTCATCTCTGTATATTCCCTATGTGGTGGAAAAAATTGCGGAGCTGAAGCAGGTTTCTGCGGAAGAAGTGGAAGACATTACCTGGAAGAATGCGGAAGATTTATATGGTTTATCAAAAAAGTAAGACAAAGAGTGGGGAAAAGAAATGAAAAAGGAGTATACAGCAGGCGGACGGAAAAGAATTGTTCCACTTATGACTCTTTTGTTTATTGCGGTTATGTGTATACTGACAGGGGTAACATCCTATGCAAAAGAGGAAGAGGTTAACAACAACAGAATTTTATTTATCAGTTCTTATTCACTGTCAAGAGATACCGTACAGTTAGAAATTGAGGGGATCCAGAGTGCACAGCCGGATGATTTTATACTGGATTATGAATTCATGGATACATACAGAGTATATGACGATACGGCTATGCAACTGTTTTATGAGGGACTGAAATATCGATTGTCCCAGGTGGAGGAATACGATGCGGTGATTCTGGGAGATGATGCGGCGCTGCGTTTCTTCCTGAAGTACCGTGAAGAACTGTTTTTGACACAGCCGGCCTTTTATATAGGGGTAAATGATGAAGCTTTAAGTAAAAGGGTAGAGAAAGACCCCAATATAAAAGGGATTATGGAGCGGCTGCCTGTAAAAGAAAATCTGGAAAAGGCACTGGAAATCTACCCCGAAGCGGAAACGGTGTATGCCATTGTGGATGACAGCCTGACGGGAACTGCCGAAAGCCAGAATTACGATGCCATGCAAAAGGAATTTCCGGACCTTAATTTTGAGAAAATCAATACCTCACAGTTGACGCAGGAAGAGCTTCGCAAGCAGATTATGGCCATGCCGGAGAAAGCCATTCTGATTTATTACTGCATGAACGAGGATGCGGAAGGCAGACAGTACACCAATAAAGAAGCGGTAAATTTTATATCCCTTTATACGAAGATTCCGATTCTGTACTTTCTGGAAAATGACCGGATTGGTGAAAACATACTGGGTGGATATTGCTTTTCTATAAAAAATTCTGCGACGGAAGTTATGAAAGCGGCGGTCAAAGTGGTTCGCGGCGACCGTAAAATGCAATATGTGGATTTTAAGGATAGTGGACTTTATGTCTGGAGTCTGAATGCGGATATGTTGAAGAAGTTTCAAATCAGCCGCAAATATTTCCCGGATGATACGGTTTATGTAAACGATGTTCCGTCCTTCTGGGAGAAAAACAGTGAGATTATTACGCCGATTATCCTGATTGTTGTGGTTTTGAGTGCTATTTCCGCCTGGCTGTGCCTGGATAACGTAAAGCGACGTAAGATGATGAAGGAGATGGAAGAAATGAAGGACCATCTGGAGAATGCATCCCAGCATGACTTCCTGACGGGACTTCCCAACCGCTCCAAATTTATGTCGGATCTGCAGGAGATTATAGCAAAGAAGCAGCCCTGTACCGTTATTATGCTGGATTTGGATAACTTTAAGGGCATCAACGACACCATGGGTCATGCCATGGGTGATGAAGCGCTGAAGGGAGTTGCCAACCGGCTAAAAACTCTTAAGACACCGCTTCTTACAGCATATCGTTTTGCCGGTGATGAATTCATTCTGATTTTGCGCAGCGACAATCCTAAGATTTCCGACAATGCGGTAATGCAGTGTCTGCAGGTATTCCGCAAGCCCTACAAGATGATGGGGAAGCCTATGGATATCCACGGCAGTATCGGTGCGGCATGCTATCCTGCCGACACCCTGGATATGGAAACACTGATTGTCTGTGCGGATGACGCCATGTATGCCATCAAAAAAGAGGGCAAGAACGGCTGCATGTTCTACCGGGATTTACCTAAAGATATTGATAAAAAATAAATATTTATTGAAAAACGATAAAAATATATTGACAGTCGATATGAGACCATGCTATAGTGAGTACACGTTAAACAGGTGTGCTTCTATGGCATGGTTTTTTCTGTGGCAAATCCCGCTGCACGGCATTTTGCCATCGGAAAGGAAAGAGGTTATCATGAAAAAAGAAACGATTGTAAAAATAACGAAGTATCTTTTGGATTTTATGTTCTTTGCGGGCATTCTGGTGACACTGACGCTGCCTCTCAGCGTGAAATGGCTGGGCAAGTATTTAGATGCCTGCAAAAACCACTATGGAGAAACGGTGACGATTTATTTTGTGCTGGGTGTACTTGCCATTGCCATTCTGGGCGAGCTGCGTAAAATGTTCCGCACGGTACTTAAGGATGACTGTTTTGTGCAGGAAAACGTGGTGAGTCTGCAGCGCATGGGAACCTACAGCTTTATGATTGCTTTATTTTCACTGGTGCGCATGCTGTTGTTTGTATCCATTACCATGCTGGTAGTCATCCTGGTGTTTATTATTGCCGGACTGTTCAGCAAGACGCTTGCCATTGTCTTTGACAAGGCGGTGAAGTATAAGGAAGAGAATGATTTGACGATATAAAGAGCCATCAAGGGTCATGTGTGAGCTGAAAAGCAGGAACGAAGCGGAAAAGACGATAAACACATGGGATGCATAGGCAGAAACGCATGGATGCAAGGGCAGAAAGGAAGATTGATATGGCGATTAAGATAAATCTGGATGTAGTGATGGCGCAGCATAAAACAGGGCTTACGGAGCTGGCGGAGCAGGTAGATCTGACACTTGCAAACCTGTCCATCTTAAAAAATAACAAGGCGAAGGCAATCCGTTTTTCCACCCTTGAGGCTATCTGCAAGGCGCTGGACTGCCAGCCGGGGGACATTCTGGAATATGTGGAAGAAAAGGAGGAAGAGAACCATGAATGACAGGAACTTAACAGGTAAAATGAAAGAAAATTACCGCTTCTTTGGGATAGGTACGGCATTGTATGCCGGTTTTTACGCCCTGTGTCTGTATAAAAACAGCGGAGGCATTGCCTTTACTTTTTTTATCGCAGGAAGCCTTTGGTTTTACTGCTTATGTATGAAAAAGTTAGAGGTTTCCTTAAAAAAAGGCAGCATTTTTTATCTGGTGACGGTGATGTTGCTGGCGGTATCGACCTTTATAACAGGGGACGGCAGAATAATCGCCATGAATAAAACCGGTATCTTTTTCCTGACGGCAAGCTTTCTGCTGCATCAGTTTTTTGAGGATAAAAACTGGAGCTTTTTTAAGTACATGGGAAATATCATAAAGCTGCCCTTCGTCTGGATTGCCAAGGTGCACAGACCCTTTGTGGATTTCCATAAGAAGGAAAATGAAAAGCAGGACAACAATGCACTTTACGTGGTGCTCGGTCTGTTTGTGGGTATTCCGCTGCTGATAGTTGTCTGGGGGCTGCTGTGTGCGGCGGATGCGGCATTTGCCCGGATTAGCCGGAATATATTCGGAAGCCTGAATTTTGGCAGTGGTTTTCAGATTGTGTTCATGGTGTTGGCAGCATTCTTTGTCACTTACGGCATTTTTGCCTATCTGGCAGAGCGTTCCCTGTCGGATGAAGCTCGGGAAAAAACACCGGCGGAGGCGCTTCCCGCCATTATTGTGCTGATACCGCTTACTGTTCTTTATATGGTTTTCTGCTGGATACAGATTTTCTGTCTGTTTGGCGGAAACTTTAATATGCAGGGAATGACCTATGCGGAATATGCCCGGAGAGGATTTTTCGATTTGCTTGCGGTCTGCATCCTGAACCTGATACTGGTGCAGGCGGGCTATGGTTTTTTTAAGAAGAACAAGGTTCTCGATATAACTATGACAGTTATGTCAGCTTGTACATACATTATGATAGCTTCCTCTGCGTTCCGTATGATACAGTATGTGAAGCATTATAACCTGACCTTCCTCAGAGTGTTTGTCCTGTGGTTTCTGGTGGTGCTCACCGTGCTTCTGACAGGCGTGATTATCAGTATTTTCAAAAGAAGCTTCCCACTGTTCCGGTTCAGCATGGTGGTGGTGACGGTGTGCTATCTGCTCCTATCCTTTGCCCATGTGGATTACTGGATTGCCAGCTACAATCTGCACAGAGGCGAGACAGCAGGCACGGCATCGTACCACATGGGTCATACGGACTATTCCTATCTGCGGTACATGTCATCGGATGCGGCTCTGGCATTCCGGGAATATATAGAGGATGGGGGAAAAGAAGCTGCTTCCGCAGACGAGGGTGTATGGTACGGGGAAGACGGTGAAAGAGAATATTTTGTTCCGGAAGAGGACTGGCTCACATACTATACGAAGAGAATGGATACACGGTACGAAAAGATGGGTATCCGCGGTTTTAATCTTTCACAATACATTGCAAATAAGGTGCTGCACGGGAATTAACCCGGCAGCACCTTGCTGTTTTCATTCTTGCATATTTGGCACATCACCGGCACAGAGCCGGCAGCACCCTGTTGTTTTATAATTTCGTGGTCCACCTGGTGCAGTCCCACACGTCGGTTGCCCAGTCTTCATAAAATTCCGGCTCGTGGCAGACCATGAGAATACTGCCTTTATATTCCTGCAGGGCACGTTTCAACTCATCCTTGGCATCCACGTCTAAGTGATTGGTGGGCTCGTCTAAAATAAGCACGTTGGTATTTTTGTTGATCAGCTTGCACAGACGCACCTTTGCCTGCTCGCCGCCGCTTAATACCTTCACCTTGCTTTCGATATGCTTGGTGGTAAGACCGCATTTCGCCAGAGCGGAGCGCACCTCATACTGGCTCATGCCCGGGAATTCCTGCCAGATTTCTTCGATGCAGGAGGTTTCAATGCCGGCAGGAGTTTCCTGCTCAAAGTAACCGATTTCCAGATAGTCTCCCTGCTCGGTGGTGCCGGACAGGGGAGGAATGAGTCCCAAAATGCTCTTTAACAAAGTGGATTTACCGATACCGTTGGAGCCGGTCAGGGCAATTTTCTGTCCTCTCTCCATGGCAATGGTAAGAGGATGGGAAAGGGGTTCGTCATAACCGATAACCAGGTCCTTTGTTTCAAAGATGTAGCGTCCCGGGGTGCGGGCTTCCTTAAAGCGGAATTCCGGCTTGGGTTTCTCCGCAGCCAGTTCAATCACATCCATTTTGTCTAACTTTTTCTGACGGGACATCGCCATATTACGGGTTGCCACTCTTGCCTTGTTTCTTGCCACGAAATCCTTCAAATCGGCGATTTCCTTCTGCTGCCTGTTGTAAGCGGCATTGAGCTGCGCTTTCTTCATGGCATAGACTTCCTGGAATTTATCGTAGTCGCCCACGTAGCGGTTCAATTCCTGATTGTCCATATGGTAAATCAGGTTGACAACGCTGTTTAAGAAAGGAATGTCGTGGGAAATCAGAATAAAGGCATTTTCATAATCGGTCAGATACCGTTTCAGCCAGGCAATATGCTCGGCATCCAGGTAGTTGGTAGGCTCGTCCAACAGGAGAATGTCCGGTTTTTCCAGCAAAAGCTTGCCAAGCAGCACCTTGGTACGCTGACCGCCGCTTAAGTCGGTGACATCCTTGTCAAGTCCCAGGTCCAAAAGCCCCAGCGCTCTTGCCACTTCCTCCACCTTGGCGTCAATCATGTAAAAATCATGCATGGTCAGCAAATCCTGAATGGTGCCAAGCTCTTCCATGTAGGCGTCCATTTCTTCCGGAGAAGCTTCCCCCATCCTGTCGCAGATTTCATTCATGCGGGTTTCCATCTCAAATAAAAAGTCGAAAGCCGAGGAAAGTACCTGGCGGATAGTCATGCCTTTTTGCAGGACGGTGTGCTGGTCAAGATAGCCCACACGGACATTTTTTGCCCATTCGATTTTGCCCTCATCCGGCATGAGCTTGCCGGTAATAATATTCATAAAGGTGGATTTTCCTTCGCCGTTGGCACCGATTAAACCGATGTGTTCTCCTTTTAAAAGACGAAAAGATACGTCCTGAAAAATGGCACGGTCGCCAAATCCATGAGTCAGATGTTCCACGTTTAAAATACTCATAATAATCTCCATTTCTTTTATAACCTGCGATTTAGTATAGCATGACCTTATTTTTTCATGCAAGAGGTATATTTTGCGGACGGAAGAGGCATACTTTGGAAAAGATTGCATTTTGCGGAAAAGCTTTGCAAAAAGCTGTTCCAATCTGCAGAAAGAAAGGAAAGTAACAATGAAGAAAAATAAAATTTTAACGGTCTGCTCATTGCTGGCAGTGTCCGTGGTACTGCTTACGGCATGCGGAAAGAAAAATAACGGAAACACCGGGGAAAATACGGAAAGCACTACGCCCCAGACATCTTCCCAGGCGGGAAACAATACCGGAAATACCCTTGCGGAAAGCACGGAACCTGCACAGGAAAGCAGTCTTATGTACCTGCGTGATGCCGTAGCGGAAGCCCTTGGTGAGGACTACTGGCCCGACTCCGTAATGGAGCCTGAGTATGTGCAGGATTTGTACGGACTGAAGCCGGATATGTATGAGGATATTTTTGTGGAAACACCAATGATAGGTACGAATGTGGACACCCTGATCATTGTGCAGGCAAAAAAGGACCGGGTGGAAGATGTCGAAAAGGCTCTGAATACCTACCGGGAGGGCGAGATTAACAACACCATGCAGTATCCGATGAATATAGGAAAAGTGCAGGCTTCCCGCATTGAGACCATTGATAACTATGTACTTTTTATCCAGCTTGGCGGCAGCTCCGTAGATGCGGAAGAAGAGGGTGAAGAAAAGGTAATGGAATTAAGCCGGGAGCAGAATGAGAAGGCCCTGGAAGCCATCCGTCAGGCACTGGAGGAAAACTCCGCCGGCAGCGGACGCACCCGGTAAACCTATGGTTTTGTCCGGTGTAGTCTTTTTGTTCCGGTTTCTACCGATATTTTTTCTATTGTATTTTCTGACACCGAAAAAGGCTAAAAACGCAGTGCTCCTTGCAGGGAGTCTCCTGTTTTATGCCTGGGGAGAACCGGTTTACATTGTCCTTATGCTGTTTTCCACGGTATCGGATTATCTGCATGGCATGCTGATAGAGAGAAACAGGGGGAAGCGGAGAGCCTTTTACTTTCTGCTTTCCTCCCTCACAATCAATCTGGCCATGCTCGGCTTTTTTAAATACAGCGGTGTAAATCTGCCGCTTCCCATCGGCATCTCTTTTTATACTTTTCAGACCATGTCCTATGTAATTGATGTGTACCGGGGCGAGGTGCCGGCACAGAAAAATTTTCTGCAGTTTGCGGTTTTTGTGACGATGTTTCCCCAGCTTGTGGCGGGACCCATTGTGACCTACGGCGATGTGGCGGAGCAGTTAAAGGAAAGGCATGCTTCGCCGGAGAACATGGCAGCAGGTATAGTGCGTTTCCTTGTCGGACTGGCAAAAAAGGTGCTTCTTGCCAACAATATCGGTGTTTTGTTTACGGAAGTAACATCGCTGTCATCAGAGAAAATGACAACTATGTCAGCATGGCTGCGCATTCTGGCTTATGCGTTTCAGATTTATTTTGATTTTTCGGGTTATTCGGACATGGCAATCGGGCTGGGAAAAATACTGGGCTTTACTTTCCCGGAAAACTTTCATTATCCGTATATTGCCCGCAGTATTACGGATTTCTGGCGTAGGTGGCACATGTCCTTAAGCGGCTGGTTCAGGGATTATGTTTACATTCCTCTCGGCGGCAACAGGAAAGGAATGAAACGGCAGCTTTTGAATATTTTTATTGTCTGGACGTTGACCGGCATCTGGCATGGGGCGGGTATCAATTTCCTTTTGTGGGGTATGTGGTTTGCTCTTTTTCTTATATTGGAAAAGTTGTTTTTGGAAAAAATCCTACAGAAAATACCGGGATTTTTCGGCTGGCTGTATACCATGTTCCTGGTGCTTTTAAGCTGGAGCTTTTTTTCCATAGAAGACGGAGCGGTGCTTGCCAATGTGTGGCGTTCCCTGTTTTTCCGGGCGCCGGGAGGTGTATTCAACCGGGAAGCCCTTTATTTCTGGGAAAATTACCGGCTTTTGTTTTTCCTGCTTGCGGTCTGTTCCCTTCCCGTTGGAAAAAATGCGGTGGAAAAAATATGGCGGCACCTCTTCTGCACAGAGCATATCCAATCGGTGAAAGCAAGGGTACTGTCCTGTGCAGGGGCGGCTTCCTATACGGCATTGGAGATTTTATATCTGGGCGGATTGTTTCTGCTTTCCGTAGCCAATATTGTGGATGCCAGTTATAATCCGTTTCTGTATTTTCGGTTCTGACGGAGGTGGGCAAAATGTCATCGGAGAAAAACTTCACAGAACGTCTGCGGACGTGGGCAGTGCTGACGGTATTTCCGTCAGTTCTGCTTTTGATTTCCGTTGTGGATATGCTGCGTCCGGCAAAACTGTATTCTTCCTATGAAAATCGGAAACTGCAGCAAAAGCCGGAGCTTACGGTACAGGCTGTCCGCACCGGCAGCTATATGAAAGAATATGAGGATTATGTAGCCGACCAGATTTTGGGGCGAAACCGTTATATTGCCATAAAGAGTGCCACAGACAGGGCATTGGGAAAAAAGGAAATCAACGGCGTGTATTTAGCAACGGATGGAACTCTCATAGAAAAGCACACGGAGGAATTTTCCGCACAGAATATAGAAAAGACCCTGGAAGGACTGCAGAAACTGGAACGGCTGCTGCAAGGGAAGAGCCGGAGCTTTCAGGTACTGCTGGCGCCCACGGCAGACAATGTATACAGTGAAAAACTGCCGGCTTATGCGGAGGTGTTTCCGGAAGAAGCGCTGTGGCGGCAGTTCCGGGATGCCTGCGGAGAAAATACGGTGTTTCCGGATGTGTTTTCCCCTTTACGCAGTCATGCGGAAGAATACATTTATTATGGAACGGATCACCACTGGACCACACTGGGGTCTTATTATGCCTACCAGACCTGGGCCGCAGAAAATAATGTGACAGCAGTGTCGTATAATACGGATAAGGTTTCGGAAACTTTTTACGGCACACTGCATTCCAAAACCAATCTGCCGGGACTGCCCTTCGATATTATAGAAGCCTATGCCTATGAGGGTATGCGGGAAGTGTACTACGATCTGTCGGAGACACCGGAGTATTCTCTTTATGCGGAAAAGTATCTCTCCGGGAAGAACCAGTACGGGTATTTTTTAGACGACAATCACATGCTGATAGAAATCCGGAATACTTCCTATAAAAAGGTGTCCACGGACAGAGAAAGAAAAAACAAAGGAACCTCTTTATTTATCATAAAGGATTCCTTTGCAAATTGTATGGTTCCGTATCTCAGCGAACATTATGAAACCATTTATATCTTAGATTTACGGTACTATAAAGGTAAGCTGACACAACTTCTTGACAGGCATGTCACAAAAGATACGGATGTCCTTATTCTTTATAATATGTCTCATTTTGTAACGGAGTTCCGTTTTTGGGAATGATCTCTATATGGGAGTAGGTATTCACCAGTGTGACTACCAGCACAACGAGATGTTGTCCTCATCTTGGATGTGCTCTTAAATGGAACAGAGCAGAGCACTTATGGGATTGTGCCTGTCATGACTCACGTCTTGATGAGAGTAGTCATGTGCTTGATAATCCCGCAAATGGCATATAGGTGGATGGATAAAAAAATTCCTCCTGAAGCGGAACAGGGGGAATAAGCTGTTTATTTCAATGTTGGTAAGAATTCTGCATTAATATTTATTCTTCTTTTACGTCGTCACTTTTATATTGGCGGGCCATTCTTATCGTTGTCACTATCTTATTTTTGCCTTGAAAGATAAAACTGTAGTTTTCCGTTGAGGCAAAAACTGTAAAAATGCCTTTGTCATCAACCGGCACAAATCCGTCCCCAAGGTCATTCAGAGTAAAAGGAAAGTCCACTTTTTCGACATTTATGCGAACTTTATCTAAAATTGTTTCATATGTCCAGCCATCCTCTGGAATCGGAAGACTTTCCATAAAAGCAGCTTCTTTGACTTTTGATTTTACCTCTTCAGGTATAGTCCTTCCTCTGTGCTCGCAGATGTGTCACCGGTGTTATTATTCTTGCTTCCGCAGTCGCATACAACACCCGATAACATCATTGAGCACAGAAAAAGATATAGAATCCTTTTTTTCATAGAAATCCTCATATAATGCTCGTATTCATAATTGACATTATATTACTGTAAAATAACATCAATATTTATAAATACGATGACATGATTATTAACCGAAAATCCATGAAAGCCATTTGAATGAGCAAAGCATCCTGTACACCTCCGCAACGTCTTAAGTTGTCTTGAGTATACCACACAGTTTCGTGGCTTACAACTTTTGCGGGGTGAACGTAACGATTTTTCGGCAACCGTCAAATAAGGCTAATCCTGAATAATATTGAATAACAGAATCTTACTGCTGAAATATCCGTCCTTGTAATCAAAGCGGACTATTCCGTTGTTTTTTTCTATACAGCGGCTTGCGTTAGCTATACCATAGCCATGAGGACCGCTTTTCTTGCTTGTTACAAAGTTTGCATCTTTTTTTCTCGGAGCATTGTCCGCAGTATTCTTTATAGTAAAGCTGAGATTCTGGTTTACTATACCGATGTGTATATCAACCGTGCGAACCTCGCTTTTTTCGGCAGCTTCAAAAGCATTGCTCAGCAGATTTGAGAAAATGGTGCATATATCTATAGATGAAATACCAATATCTGCAGGCATGGTGCCGCTGCAGCTGAGCGTAACGCTGCTGAAACGGTTTGTGAGGTCATTCAGTATCGCATTGATAAGCTTGTTTCCCGTATTGAAGCTGAGCGAAGCTTCCTTGAGGTTACTGATTATATCGCTGAAATAATCATCAAGTTCGGTATATTCCTTATCCTGCAGGAGCGTATACATACAGAAAAGGTGGTTTCTTATATCGTGGCGGAACCTTTTGATTTCCTCATCCTTTTCGGACAATACCTGATAGTATTCCTCTTTCAGACGCATATATTTTTTAATTGTATCAAGCTCTCGTCTGAGCTGTTTGTTTCTGCATTTGTTCATGAAGAGCATAAGGCAGACTATTACATATACAGCACTTGTGATATTTATTGAAAAGAAGATGATATTGTACTGTCTGCTATAACTTTCCGACGGCAGAAGCTGAAGATAGGTTATGTATATAGAAATGGTAACACCGCCGACTATAAACATGGCGAGGTAACCAAGCGACATATCCTCAAGGGTGTTATTCTTGAAATCATACTTCTTGATAAGCATAACAATCGAAATGATAAACACCTGAATCGAGTTTACCGCAAGAGTAAGACCTGAATGTGCATAGAGGTAATCATACGTAAGCGGTGTTATCCAGACAACAACAGCACTCAGCAGCATATCGATAATACAGATACAGACGTACAGGAATGCAACGACAGCAATTTTCTTTTTTTCTGTAAGAATAAAGAAAATGAGTATAATAGAAATAATCCCGAAAATAATATCAAATTCAGAGAGATTAATCCATAGTGAAACAATTCCCACAGCTGCACTGACCGATGCGAAAACGGAATACTTAATCTTTTTGTTCACGTCATTCAGTTTCACGAAAAATCCCGTAGCCAAATAAAGCTTTATGAATTCGATAATAAATGCGAGAGAATTATATATGATATTTTCCATAATATGATTTCTTAGCGATATAGCTGATCAGCTCATCCTTGAACTGCTTCATTTTTCTGTGAGCAATCGGAACGGTAAGGTTGATACAGCTCATTTCAGCCTCAAAGCCCTTGATAGTCTTGACATAGCTCATGGCTATGAGATAGGATTTATGAACCTGAAAGAAATCTTCAGCAGAAAAAAGCTCAGTCCAGTATTTGAGGCTATTCCTGCTTTCAATAACCTTATCGGTTGTATAGATATAGGTTCCGTCACCAAAGGCTTCAACGCAGACGATGCTGTTCTTTTTGATATTGACGATTTCGCCGCCGCTTCTTATGAGAACGCTTTCATTTTCGGTAAGCTGTTTCTCAGCCGAAACGATAGCTTCTTCAAATTCAGATACCTTTACCGGCTTGCAGAGATATCTGAATGCATTGACTTTAAAAGCCTCCTGCATAAATTCGCTATGGCTAGTCATAAAAATAATATAAGTGCCTATACCTTTTTGTCTTAAGAATGAGGCGACATCCATTCCGTTTATATCATTTATTTCTATATCGAGAAAAATAATATCGAACTGCTCCTTAGAAGAGAGCAGTTTGTTGCCGTCACAGAATACGCTTATATCGTATCTGTGAGAGCCGGGCATACTTTCGAGTTTATTCTTAATATCGTTGCATATAATCTTTTCATCATCACATATAGCTATTTTTAACAACATTTTAATCACCTTTAAAATTTTACCATATAATATCAAAAAAGCCAATCAGATAATTTCCAAAAAACGACAAAATTTAACGTTCAGCGGAATAAATTTCACGCTCACCGACAATTTATTGCTTTGAACGTCATGGCGTGGTAAACTGATATTGTCGACAGGGACGTTGACAAAAATACATAAGGAGGAACAACAAAACAATCCTACAGGCGGAGAAATATATATAAACAATATTCCGCTTAAAGAGATAAATCTTACATCTGTGAGAAAACGCATAGGTGTTGTTTCACAGAATTCATATATATTTTCAGGTAGTTTGATAGAAAATATTGCATCATCATCTGAGGAGCTTGTTTTATGGAGCAGTATCTGTGATAATGAGGTTTTCAGCGGAATCGACTGGAAAAGGGGAATCGTTATAGAAAACGGAAAAAACCTTTCAAGCGGTCAGAAACAGAAAATTGCACTTGCAAGAATGCTTGTAAAGAATCCCGATGTCATAGTGATTGACGAGGGAATCACCAATCTTGACGCTGAATCAAAGGAGATAATCCTGAAAGCAGCCGATACGCTCTTCAAGGACAAAATCTGTATATTTGTTTCACATTCAGATGATTTTTCTGCAATATCAAAAAGAAAGCTTATTATAAAGAACAAAAAACTGATGAACTGCTGTGGCAGTTTGAAACGGTTCCGGTAAGGGACAGCATAAGACAACTGTAAAAATTAATTATTGACAAGGAGTGTAATTTGTGAATACTAAGGATATTATACTTGTAGCCGTTGGAGCTCTTCTGTTTCTTATAGCCCTGTTTTCCAAAAAGGACAAAGAGGGCGAGGTCAAGAAAATCGTCGGACTTGGTCTTGTAACTCTAGTTGTGCTTGTAGCCGTCGTTGCTGCGGGATATTTTCTGTAAATGATTAGAGGAAATAAGTTATGTTAAAAATAAAGAATCTTGACCTTTCATACAAGAAAGATGAGCAGATACTTCATAACGTAAGCTTGAATGTGAATCCCGGAGAAATAGTTGGTCTGATCGGCATGAACGGAGCAGGAAAAAGCACCCTCATGCGAGCTGTATCAGGCGTTATCCCTTATCAGTCCGGAAGCATAACGGTTAACGGAAAAGATATAAAAAAGCTCACGGCTCAGCAGAGACGTGAGATATCGTTCCTTAATGCTGCACATAATCTCTACAGCGATATGACTGTAAGAGATAACATGAGCATTATGAGAAAATTCTACAAAGCTGATGAAAAGAGCGTTCAGATAGCTGTAAAGCTGCTGAAATGCTCGGATATGCTCGACAAGAAGACGAGTGTGCTTTCATCAGGTATGCGTCAGAGAGCTTCAATTGCAGCATCTACACTCGGTTCATTCAGACTTCTTCTTCTGGATGAGCCGACAAATGCACTTGATATAGAAACAAAGAAATATATTCTCGATTATATACGTTATCTTTCTTCAGAGCAGAACGGTATCCTTATTACTTCGCACAATATCAAGGATATTGAGGAGCTTTGTGACAGAATATACGTTTTAAGGCACGGAAAAATTATCAAAGAGGCTACAATCGAAAGCATTCTATGTGAATCTGCCAAGAAAAACCATAAGTGGAGCATATCTGTTCCCAAGACAGCTCAATGCAGAAAAATCGTTGAAGCTTATGGAAAATCCGAATACTCGATTGAAACGACTGAGCGTTCTGTAAATATCATAGCTGATGAAAAAATCAAGCAGGATATTCTGAGGAAGCTCGTTCTTGACAATATTGAGATCATATCTGTAAACAGTCTTGTTGATAATCTTGAGGATGCTGTCCTTGAGATTATTGGCGACTGATTCTGAAAGGAGACGGCTATGCTATATAAAGAGCTTACTTTCTTAAAAAATGATATCAAACGATACCTGCTTGTGCTTGTCTTGCTTGCAGTTGTGATCGGCTATTTTATCTACAAAAAAATTGATATTACAATACTGATGTTTCTGAGCTTTTCTCTTCCGGGACTTCTTGTCTCATTGCAGACGGTTCAAAATTCCGTTATGCAGGAAAAAAACAACGGTATGTTTGAAAAGCTTCTGACAGTTCATCCGCTCAACAGGATATTGCTCCTCAAGGCAATGGTTTCGTTCATAGCAAGCGTTATCGTAACCTTTATCTGCAGCGGAGCAGTAGGAATTTTCATCAATATCAACGATACAATAGTAATTGATTCGTCAGTATTTATCTGCGAGCTTGCAATAGCTCTTTGTGCTGACTGGACCATGTCTGTACTGCTTGTGATACTGTATATGTATCTCAATCAGGTTATAGTTATAAATGCTTGTGTAATGGGAATCATGATGGCATTATCAGCAATCTGCTTCGGAGTTATTACAGCCGAATCGATGATTCTTTACACAGCAGGGTATTGTGCTACCATAGCAGCGGCAGGATGTGTTCTTGCGATTCTGACAAGATATATCCCGAATACGACTGCCCTCAAATAATTGTGCCATATGTGTTATGTTTTACGTGATGACGCACATCTGATTATGCTGATTTCACAAAGGTCTGCAGTTGCTCTTCATATTTCATAGCAGCTCAGGGTTTGGAAATCACAAACTTTCCTCTATTTCGGTCGGAATCATCCGGCTATTTTTTTACCCTTTTGGATTTACATATAAAGAAATAACTGTATTTTTTTGGCGTAATTTTTCAGGCGATTGAACATGATAAAGTTTTTGCTCAAGCTTTTCTCAAAAAGCTTGCAGAGTCCAGAGACAACGTCTCAAGCAGGAGGACAAGCATCAAAACGAGAGTCACCGCATTTATGGCGCTGAACAACAGCAGTATTTCCGCAAGAATAAAGAAGCAGTAGAAGCCGGTCACGATGCGGTAAGCTAACAGCCGTCCGGGGGTCTGCGCAAAGATAAGTCGTAAGACTCCTGCAAAAACGGCGAGAAACACATGATAAATGACGACGGCCCAGAGGATAATCCGGGCGAGCCACAAGCCTAAGGCTCCCATTCCGTAAACAATGGAATTTACCAACAGCCCGTAACCTTCCGGGTCGCTGATTTCATCACCGGACAGGGTGGCTTCTATCTTGTCTGCTATCTGCTCAAGGCCGCTGTTATAAGAGTACAGACTTGCCAGAAACAGACCGGCAATGCCGGTAATCACAAGGAATACCAGCAATGCCGTGAATAAATTTACATTTTGTCTGCTAAAAACTTTCTGGTTCATGAAGAAACAGTTTCCTTTCGTGTACCTTTTTTATGCACATGTTCCGCCTGGTTTCGTTTACATGAAGTCCGGTTCGCCGCTTGCGTCGGTAGTTGCTGCTTTGGCGGGAGCGGGTGCATCGGCTACGTCGTTATTCTTTAAGAAGCCGGAAAGCACTGCGTTCAGGTCTACACCGGTGGACTCTTTTAAGCCGTCAGTTACCTGATTTAAGGTGTTCATAACGTCCTTCATGAGTTTTGCGGAGTTGCCATCACCGTACATGGTAATCTTGTCAACCTTGGCAAGAGGTTCGGCAGCGTTGCGGACTACGTCGGGCAGAGCCTTGAAGTACATTTCGAGCACAGCGGCTTCCCCCATCTTGGCCATAGCTTCGGCTTTCTTTTCGATACCTTCTGCTTCTGCAACAGCTTTTGCCTGAATGGCTTCTGCTTCCGCAAGACCCTTGATACGGATACCTTCCGCTTCCTGTTCCTTTGCGTATTTTTCGGCTTCTGCCTGGATTTTAAGCGCCTGAGCCTGCTGCTCTAATTCGTATTTCTTAGCTTCTGCATCACGCTGACGCTGATAGAGCTGGGCGTCTGCCTGCTGCTGTTTTGCAAACTTTTCCGCCTCCGCTTTCTTTTTAACCTGTGCATCCAGTGCCTGCTCCATAACTTCGGCTTCCTTCTGCTTTAAGAGAATTTCCTTTTCCTGCTTTGCAATGTTTGCGTTAGCGGTGGTAATTTCGATGGTCTTTCTCTGTTCCTCCTGCTGAATCTGGTAAGCGGCATCCGCTTCTGCCTTCTTGGCATCGGATACTCTCTTCAGTTCAGCCTGGGTAATAGCAAGCTCGTTGTTTTTCTGTGCAATGTCCGTCTGTGCGGCAATCTGCGCTTCGTTGGCTTCTCTCTGCGCATTTGCCTGCGCCTTTGCGATTTCCTTTTCACTTTCGGCACGGGAAATAGCGGCGTTCTTCTGGATTTTAACGATGTTGTCCACACCTAAGTTTTCGATAACACCGTTGCCGTCCACGAAGTTCTGTACGTTGAAGCTGACAATGTCAAGACCCATGGCAGCTAAGTCGGGCTCTGCGTTTTCCTTTACCAGCATGGCGAATTTCTGACGGTCGCTGACCATTTCTTCGAGGTTCATCTTACCTACGATCTCACGCATGTTACCTTCGAGAACTTCTCTTGCCACCTGGCCGATGTAATCGGTTTTCTTATTTAAGAAGTTCTGTGCGGCTAAAGCAAGCTGGTCGGGGTTCACACTGATTTTTACGTTTACGGCTGCGTCCACACGGATATTAATGTAATCTGCGGTAGGTACGGCAGATGAAGTTTTTACATCAATGGGTATTAACTGTAAATTCAGTTCATCCTTTTTCTCAAAGAAAGGTATTTTCACACCGGCGCGTCCGATAAGGATTTTGGGACGTTTTCTCAGACCGGAGATGATGTAGGCGGTATCGGGAGATGCTTTTACATATCCGGATATCAGGATGATTAAAACAACAAGTACAATGAGTGCGACAGGCACTACTTTTACAATCATATCTGTATTCATATGATTTCTCCTTTCAGATAGGGGTTAATGGTTGGCTTACACTTTCGTAAGATTAGATTTATTATAGCATATCTGCCGGAAGAAAAAATAGAGGAGAATGGCACGTTATCTGTAAAATTTATGCAATATTTTTATTCTGATGCACGATGAAATGCAGATATGTGCAAAATGGGGTATTGTTATTGCGGGGAAGCTCATGCTATAATGATTTCACTGGGCCAAAGCGACTGCTTCCTATTAAAAGACGAGAGGAAAGACAAATGCAGATAGACAAAAATATGATAAAAGCAGTTATTTTTGACATGGACGGCGTTCTTTTCGATACTGAGAGGCTTTGCAAGGATGCCTGGGCAGCCGCGGCAGAGGAAGCCGGACTGGTAAACGGACCGGAGGATGAGAAGAAGCTTTATGATGCGGTCAACCACTGTATCGGTCTCAACGGCACGGACACGAAAGAATACCTTTGCAGTGTGTACGGCAGCGGTTTTTCCTACGAAGAGCTTCACGGACTTTGCAGCCGCAATATGTCACAGATGATAGAAAGGGACGGTCTTCCCATGAAAGAGGGAGTCCGGGAGCTTTTATCCTATTTAAAAGAAGCCGGTTATAAAATCGGGCTGGCGTCCTCAAGCCGGAGGGAAAGCATTGAGAGCCATTTAAGCAGAGCCGGAATTTCCGCCTATTTTGAGAGCATTATCAGCGGAGACATGGTGGAGCACAGTAAACCCGAGCCGGATATTTACCGGATTGCCTGCGCATCCCTTTCGGTGGAGCCGGAAAATGCCATTGCCATTGAGGACTCTCCCAACGGACTTAAATCCGCATACCGGGCGGGTATGTACCCGGTCATGGTGCCGGATATGATTGCACCTACAGAGGAAACCGATAAACTTATCGGCGGCAGAAAATTTGACAGTCTTATTCAGGTAAGAGACTGGATGAAGGAGTAAAGATTGGCGACATTAGGAATCCCGCAGAATACCATTGCGGTCTTGCAGAAATATAATTTTACATTTCAGAAAAAATACGGTCAGAACTTTCTGATTGACTCCCATGTGCTGGAGAAAATCATGGATGCGGCGGAAATCGGCAAGGATGACTGCGTGGTGGAAATCGGTCCCGGCATCGGCACCATGACACAGTATCTGGCAGAGCGTGCCGGAGAAGTGGTAGCCGTGGAGATTGATAAAAACCTCATTCCCATTCTGACGGAGACTCTGGCGGACTACAAAAATGTGTCCATTATCAACGAAGATATCCTGAAGGTGGATTTAAACCGTATTGTAGAGGAAAAAAACGGAGGCAGGCCGGTCAAAATCGTGGCAAACCTTCCCTATTACATAACGACTCCCATTATTATGGGACTCTTTGAAAATCATGTACCGGTGAAAAGCATCACGGTTATGGTGCAGAAGGAAGTGGCGGACCGCATGCAGGTAGGCCCCGGCACTAAGGATTACGGCGCCCTGTCCTTAGCGGTGCAGTATTATGCCAAACCGGAAATTGTGGCAATCGTGCCGCCCAATTGTTTTATCCCGAGGCCCAATGTGGCAAGTGCGGTTATCCGTCTTACCTGCCATGAAAAAAAGCCGGTGGAAGTAAAGGATGAGAAAGGCATGTTTGCTCTTATCCGGGCTTCCTTCAACCAGCGGAGAAAAACGCTGGCTAACAGTCTTTCCAATGCGCAGAACCTTTCCCTCACGAGGGAGCAGGTGACGGAGGCGCTTGAAAGCATGCAGCTTTCTCCCACAATCCGCGGAGAAGCCCTTACTCTGGAACAATTTGCTGCTCTGGCAGATATATTGTTATAGAAACTTTTAATTACTTTTCTATTTTGAAAAAATGAAAGGCGGAGGAGATATGTTTTGTAGAAAATGTGGTAAAGAAATCAACAATACTTCCAGGTTCTGTCCTTTTTGCGGTACGCCGGTTGTGATGCCGGCAGCTCCGGTTCCCGTTACAGATCCTGAGCCCGCAGCGCCTGCATCTGCAACGGTTGAAGCACCTGCTGCGGCAGAAGCGGCAGCACCCGTTATGGAAGCGCCCGCAGCGGAAACAGCACCTGCAGCGGAGACATCTGCGGAAGCAGCGCCGGAAACGCCCGTGGCAGAAGCACCCGCGGAAGCAGCGCCGGAAGCACCCGCGGCAGAAGCACCTGCAGAAGCAGCACCGGAGGCGCCCGTGGCAGAGGCAAACACAGCAGCACCTGCACCGGAAGCCGTTCCGGCAATGGCAGCACCGGCAACACCCGTACAGCCCGCACCGGCACAGCCGATGATGAACCAGGCACCCGTACAGCCTGCACCGGCGCAGCCGATGATGAACCAGGCACCCGTACAGCCTGCACCGGCACAGCCCATGGGCGGTCAGCCTTATCCGCAGCCCGGCGCACCGGTTCCCCCTGCTTATTCTCCGATTCCCGCAGATAAGCCGGAAAAGAAGAAAAAAGGAAAAGCAGGCGTGGTAATTGCCATTATCCTGATTGTGTTACTGTTAGCCGGAGGCGCAGCAGCCGCTTACTACTTTATCTTTGCTTCTCCTGCAAAGAAGATCAGCAAAGCCATTGAAGCCGGCAATATGGAAACCGTTACAGAATTGTACGAAAAGGTGAACAGTGAGAAGGACAAAGACCAGATCAAGAGTGAGCTGCTTACTTATGTGCAGACACTGGAAGACAATTATCTGGCGGAAGAAATTACCTACGAAGACGCTATCCGGACCATGGAAGACCTTCGTGATGTTGTTTTCACAGACGGTGAGATAGAAGACATCATGCATATGGTAAGCAAAATCCATGACTCCCGTGAAAATTTTGCCAAGGCAGAAAAACTGGCTGCGACCGGTACCTGGAAAGATTATTACGATGCAATCGGCTACTATGAAGAAGTAGTTTCCGATGATACCCTGTATTATGACAAGGCACAGGATGCGATTGCAAACTGCAAGACAGAATGCATCAGCGCTGCGGAAGCAGAAGCGGACGGCTACATAGCAGACGGTGATTATGATGCGGCGGTAAGCTTTTTAGAGGATGCTTACTATGACACCGGATACAATGAACTGTATGATAAAATGGATCAGGTAAAAGCCGATATGAAGGATGCTCTGCTGGAAAAGGCAATCGAGAATGCCAAGGCAGAAGTAGCGGCAGGCAATTACACTGAAGCAAGAAGTATTATTAACAACGCAAAAGAAGACTACGGTTATGATTCCCGTTTTGATGACATTCTTGCCGGCATTCCGGTAGATACCTCTCTGGTAGGAAAATGGAAGCTGGAATATGACATGAATGACATAATTGCAGAAACCGTCGGCGAAGACATGGATAATTTTGACAGCGAGTTCTATGTAACCTTCATCTTTGAGTTTACAGAGGACGGTATCTGCAGATTGTCCCTGGATGAAGACAGCTTTGTAAAGAGCTTTGACTCCTGGAAGGATGACCTTTTAGACTATCTGATTGACATGGCACTGGAGGAATACATTTCCGACGGAAGCATGACAAAAAAAGAGTTTGAAAAAGCATTTAAGTCTACCTACGGCATGACACTCAAAGAGTACTTCTCCGAAATGCTGGATGAAGAACTGGATGTTTCCGAACTCTTAGATGAAACGGAAACAGAAATGAAGTACTATGTAGAAGGCGACAGACTGTATCTGATTGATGATACGGATACAGAGGATTATTACGAAAACTTCTATATTGAAGGGGATACCCTGGTATTGGGTGGTGACGGAAGCTTAAGTGAAGCAGAAATCCTTCCCGGTTTAAGTTATCCTCTGCAGCTTATTAAAGTAGTAGATTAACAGGATGCCAAATAAATGAAAAGAAACGGCCGGATGCGGTCGAATGAAAGGAAAACTATGAAAAAATTAACCAGAATTGCAGCAGTATTAATGATTCTTGTCATGACATTTGCCCTTGTAGGATGCGGAGATGATTCTAAGGCTCTCATCGGAAAATGGGGTATGAAGTATGATATGCATGACGCAGTTTTAGAGCAGATGGGCGATGAATTCGCAGATTTCAAGAGCTCTCTCGAAGTAACCATTTTCTTTGAATTCAAGGAAGACGGCACCATGGAAATGAGTGTTGACAATGACGAGTTCGCAGCTAACTACGCTAACTGGCTGGAAGATTTCTCTGACTATGCTGCAAATTACATTTATGACAGCAATCCCGATTACAGCAAAGAGGATATCGATGCTGTATATTCTCCCAATGTAAAGGAATACATCAAGAGCATGATGGAAGAATCCGTACAGCCGGAGGATGTCACCGCAGATATGCACCAGGAAGGTGTATGGGAAGCTAAGAACGGCAAAATCTTCATCTCTGACGGAGACACCGTTGACAAGACTTCTTATGATTTGTATACCATTTCCGGAGATACCCTGACTTTTGAGTTGCCTAAGGGAGCTGAGGCAGATGGCGAAAATATGCTTCCCGGCATGGAATACCCTCTTGTATTCACCAAAGTAAAATAATCTAAAAATATATAGAAACGACATCTTGTAATCTGATATCGGGGAAACGTACAACATCTTGCATTTTTTGTGTACTTTCCTCGATATTTTTTTGACATTGTATGGTCATTTATGATAAACTGAAAAAGTATAAAAAGTGGGGAAGTTTACACTTTTCATGAAATTTGGAGATTTAATCGAGGAAGGGCATCAGCCGTGGATAAATACGAATATAAAGTCAGATTACAAGAGATAAAGGATTTAATCGCAAAAGGTGAGTATGTGGAGGCTGCTTCCATTGCAGATACCATTGACTGGACCAAAGTAAAAAGCGTTATGATGCTTTGCACCATCAGCGATTTATATAAAATAAACAGAAGATTAGAAGATGCCAGGGATTTGCTCCTTTTAGCATACGACAGATATCCAGGAGGACGTTCCATTGTATATTCCCTCTGTGAGCTGTTTATCAAAATGGGCGATGTCGTGCAGGCGGTAGAGTACTACAAAGAATTTGTGCAGATTGCACCCAAGGACACCGGCAGATATATCCTGCAGTATAAATTATACGAAGCACAGGATGTCAGCATTGAGGAAAGAATTGAAGTATTAAAGGAATTAAAATCCAAGGAATACATCGAAAAATGGGCATATGAACTGGCTTATTTATATCATAGGATTGGACTTGCCACCAAATGTGTGGAAGAATGCGATGAACTGATTTTATGGTTTGGTGAGGGTCGTTACGTTATGAAGGCTATGGAGCTTAAGATGCTCCATGAACCGCTGACGCCTTCCCAGGAGGAAAAATATGCCGAAATGAAGGGCGAAATTGTCCGCCAGAAAGCGGCAGAGGAAGCAGGCGAGGTTTATCCTGAGACTCCGGAAGAAGAAAAGCCGGAGGAAGAAGTGGATGAATCTCCTACCAAAGAAATTCTGACGTCCGATCCGGATGACATTCAGGTCAAGGTTATGAATGTGGGTCAGTACGACACCATCAATATGCAGAAGGAACTGGCTGCCAATATGAAGGAGCTCTGGGACCAGAAAACGGTCTTTCTACCGGAAGCAGAAGGCGATACCGATTTACAGGAGACTAAGCGGCTGGACTCTCTGGCAGATGCGCTGGAAGATTTTACAATGGCGGAAACCAAGGTCATTGAAACTGATGCCGTGAAGGAAGCTTTGAACCAGTCTGAAGAACAGGGAGAAGTTTTCTTCGGAGAAACTTCTGAGATGACACCTGTGTCAGCAGAGGAAAGCTCTGCTGAAATTACGGAAGAAACCTTGGAGCAGCCCATGGAAGCACCGGTCCAGAGCGGACAGAGTACCGTTCCCGAAGCTGCCGCACCGAAAGCAGAAGAAAAGCAGGAAGAGGAACCGCAGGAAGAAGAACCGCAGACGGTTGTCCTGCCTGCAAGAGAAATAGAAGAGCATATAAATGCGCAGCCTGTCATGAAGCCCCGCATTGCCGCTACCATTGACCCGCACAAGCCCCTGCCGGAAGGCATGGAAAAAATGCTGGGTATGGAATATGACGGTCAGATTAGCATGGTAGTTCCGGAAGCCGAGCAGGTGGAAAAACAGATTACCGGTCAGATTTCCTTAGAGGATGTTCTGGCAGAGTGGGAACGCGTTAAGAAAGAAAATGAACAGAAACGCATGGAAGAAGTGCAGCAGCATATTCTGCAGCAGACCGGCGCCATGTTTACGGAATTTGAAGCCGCTACCCGTGACGGTCTGCTGGAAAAGCTGGAAAAGGGCAAAACTATTCCGACTGACGAGGTGGAAGAATTAGAAGAATATTATGAGCCCGCTCAGGAAGACGGCGAAGATTACGAAGAGCCCACAGAGCAGGATGAGTTTCTGGATGAGTCCTATGATGATTATGAGGAACCGGTAGAAAACACAGAGGAATATACGGAAGAGTCGGAAGCCATAGACGCAGACACCGAAGCGGAGGAAGAGCCGGACGCCGCAGACGCAGACATCGAGGTCGAGGAAGAACCGAATGCCGCAGACGCAGACACTGAGGTCGAGGAAGAGCCGGACACCGCAGCTGCAGAAGCCGAAGGTGAAGCAGCTGCGGAAGCCGTTGACGATACAGCTGCAGAAAAAGCAGGCACGGAAGAGCCGGATGCCGCAGACGCAGACACCGAGGTCGAGGAAGAGCCGGACACCACAGATGCAGACACCGAGGTCGGGGAAGAGCCGGACGCCACAGATGCAGCTGCCGAAGCAGTTGAAGATGACGTTAAAGATGCAGAAACCGATGCCGTTGTCAAGGATAAGAAAGCACCCGGACAAAAAAAAGGCAAGCCCGTCAGAAAAGCAGGCAAGGAACAGGGCCGCAGGCTTACCGCAGAAGAAAAAGAATTATTCGGTTCTTATTTACAGAACAAACATACAAGAGAACAGATTTTGAATGCCATTGATAAAATCAGTCTTGCTGCATACACCGGCAACATTATTCTGACCGGTGAAGAAGGTATGGACACTCTTACCCTTGCCAAGAAGCTGATGAAAGAGGTACAGCAGACCGACAGCAATTTCTCCGGAAAGATTGCCAAGATTTCTTCAGAGTCCCTGAATAAGAAAGGCATTGCGCCTGTCTTTGACAGAATTGTAAACGGTGCGTTGATTATCCAGAAAGCAAACAAGCTGTCCGATGACAGTGTCAAGGATATGCAGAAGGTAATGAACCAGGAACACAAGGGCATGATTGTCATTCTGGAGGACACCAGGGGCGGCGCGCATAAACTGCTGAAAAAGCATCCCGAATTAAAGGAATTGTTCAACATTGAAATTCATGTAGAAGCTCTGGACAACGATTCCCTGGTTTCCTATGGCCGCAAGTACGCAGAAGAGCAGGAATACGGCATGGACGAAATGGGCGTACTGGCGCTGCATACCTGCATTGCAGAGAGACAGACCATTGACCATATCGTTACCATTGAAGAGGTGAAGGACATTATTGACGATGCCATTCAGCACGCAAACAGAAAGACATTGGGGCATTTCTTCGACATCATCGTTGCCAAGAGATATGACGAGGAAGACAGGATTATACTGAGAGAAAACGATTTTCGTTAAAAATACAAAAGCTATTGTTTGATTGGGAGGGTTTTATGGCAAAGACGGTAAAAAAGACAGAGCAGCCTGAGAAGGCAAAAATGGCTGAAACAGCAAAGCAGATAAAGAAGAGTGATGAATGGGAACAGGTTTCCATTTCCGAAATGGACCAGTATCTGTTTTCACAGGGAACACACTATGACATTTATAAGAAATTAGGAGCTCATTTTTCCGAAGAAAAAGGCGTAAAGGGTGTGTTCTTTGCAGTGTGGGCACCTCATGCGGCAGCCGTACATGTAATCGGCGAATTCAACGGCTGGAACGAAGAAAGCCATCCGATGAAAAAAGAAGGTCCCGGCGGTATTCACAGCCTGTTTGTACCGGGCGTACAGGAAAATACCCTGTATAAGTTCCTGATTACCACAGAAAAAGGTGAAAAGCTTTACAAGGCAGATCCGTTTGCCAACTATGCGGAAATGCGTCCCGGCAATGCTTCTAAGATTACCAGCCTGAAGGGCTTTGCGTGGGAAGATGAAAAATGGGAAGAAAACAGGGATAAGCTAAATGTTTTTGAACAGCCTATCGCTATTTACGAATGCCATATCGGTTCCTGGATGAAGCATCCGGACGGCACGGAAGATGGATTTTACAACTATCGTGAGTTTGCGGACAGACTGGTTGAGTATTTAAAGGAAATGAGATACACACATGTGGAGCTTATGGGTATTGCAGAGCATCCCTTTGACGGTTCCTGGGGTTATCAGGTAACCGGTTATTATGCCCCCACATCCCGCTACGGCACACCGAAAGACTTTATGTATCTGGTAAACCGTCTGCACAAAATCGGTGTTGGTGTTATTTTAGACTGGGTACCCGCCCACTTTGCAACCGATGCATTCGGTCTGGGCTGCTTTGACGGCACCTGCATTTTTGAGGATCCCGATCCCCGTAAAGGCGAGCATCCGGAGTGGGGTACCAAAATTTTCAATTACGGCAAGGCGGAGGTAAAGAACTTCCTGATTGCCAACGTGCTGTTCTGGCTGCGTGAGTTCCATATCGACGGTGTGAGAGTCGATGCCGTGGCATCCATGCTGTATCTGGATTACGGTAAAAAGGACGGCGAATGGTGTCCCAATAAGTTCGGCGGCAACAAAAATCTGGAAGCCATTGAGTTTTTCAAGCATCTGAATTCCGTTGTAAGAGGTACTTACCCCGGATTTCTGACCATTGCGGAGGAGTCTACTGCATGGCCGAAGGTAACCGGCGATATAGAAGACGGAGGTCTTGGATTTACCTTCAAGTGGAACATGGGATGGATGCATGATTTCTGCGAATACATGAAGTTAGACCCCTATTTCCGTAAGGACAATCACTATGCCATGACCTTTGCCATGACATATAATGAAAGCGAAAATTACATACTGCCCCTTTCCCATGACGAAGTGGTACATTTAAAGTGCTCCATGGTCAATAAAATGCCGGGTTACCATGTGGATAAATATGCCAACCTAAGAGTCGGCTACACCTATATGTTCGGTCATTCCGGCAAGAAGCTTTTATTTATGGGTCAGGATTTCGGACAGGAAAGGGAATGGAGTGAAGCAAGAGAGCTTGACTGGTTCCTTTTGCAGGAGCCGTTAAACAGAGGCATGAAGGAATTTATGGGAGAGCTGCTTAAGATGTACCGTAAATATCCCTGCCTGTATACCATCGATAACAGCTGGAAAGGTTTTGAGTGGATGAATGCGGACGACAAAGACCGCAGCACCTATACCTTCGTCCGCAGGACTAAGGATGGCAGGAACAATCTGCTCTTTGTCTTAAATATGACTCCCATGACATGGGAAAATTACCAGATTTCCGTACCGGCAAAGAAGAAATACAAGCTGGTGCTGAACAGCAACGAAGAACGCTTCGGCGGAAACGGTCACAAGATTCCCGAGGTTGTAGAGGCAAAAGCCAAGCCTTTATGTGGAAGAAAATACTCTATCTCCATTGATTTAGCGCCTTATACAGCTGCGGTATTTGTATTTTAGAGGTTAAGAAAAGAAAAAAAAGTGACGAAATAAAAGGTGAGCACACGGATGTGCTCGCCTTTTTCCTTTTTGGGAGCATACCCAACGGAAAAATAATTTGCAGGATGCAGGTAATTAAAAGAGGAACAAAGGCATGAAGATTACGTTTGACAATTCCGTACAGATGAGTGCGGAACAGACAAATACATACCGGGCGCATGCGGAGAGCAAATATATTGCAGGCAATTACGGAGCGGGAAACCGTGCGGCAGGCAATATTATGACAGCATGCGCACAGACGAGGGACATTTCTGACAATGTTATGAATCGTAATGCCTACGATTTTTCCAAAAGCCGGGGACTCCATGGATGGAATGCAGAGGACTTAAAGCAGAACGCGGGTGCGGAAAATGTAAGCCAGATGCATAATTTTATGGCAGTAATGTCCAATTCTTTATCTGACGAAGATTTTGCAAAAATGCAGGAAGACGGTTATGACCCAAAAGATATCAATGCAGAGGATATGGTAACCATTTTAGATACCATAAAAGCAGAGCTTTTGAAAGCGGATGTGCATGTAGCGGGTTATACCGACAGCATTGACAGCGATACCCTGTTAAAGATAACGGGCAGTCAGGGATATGCCAGACAGTTAAGTGAAGAGGATGCCGGTCATATGGCGGAGTGCATGGCAGCGGAGGACATTCCCCTGACAGAGGAGAACCTGACGGATGCCGGCGAAGCATGGCAGCGGGGACAGGAACTGACAGAGATGTCGGATGGAAGTCTGCGGTTTATGATTACCAATGAACTGGCGCCCACCATAGACAATCTGTATCTGGCGCAGCATTCCGGAGCCGGCTCCTATGCCGGACAGTCGGCTGTTTTTTTTAAGGAAGATATGCCGGGATATCTGGGGCAGAAGGCAGCCGATGCGGATCTGACCGCACTGCAGGAGCAAATGGGACAGATTGTGGAAGCCGCGGGTTTTCCCATCAACGAAGAAACTCTTCGGGAAGCCGGATTTTTGGTGGAAGCAGACATTCTCTTAAATACCGATACATTTATCCGGTTACATACACTGACACAGTTATCACTTCCCATGGAAGCAGAAGAAATTTTGAACTCCGTGACGGCAGCCATGGCGGAGGGAAAACCCGCCGGAGAGGCAGACCTCACCGTACAGGAGAGCATTTACCGCAGAGCGGTGAATACCATAGAAGACTACGACAGACGGTATGAGGAAATCCCGGGCACGGCGGTGCAGACACCGGCGGAGATTACCGCGAAAAGGCAGTTGGAGGAAGTGAGACTCCTCATGACGGTGGAAGCCAATGTGAAGCTGTTAAAAAGCGGATTTTCCATTGATACCGCTCCCATAGAAGAAACGATTTCCGCCCTGAAAATGCTGGAAAACAGCCAGACGGGGCAGGCACAGACTGTGAGGGATGCGGCTGATTTGTGCAGGGAAACACTGCAGAAAACCAGAGAAATCCCTTATATGCCCGCAGCCTCCATCGGCAGATTTATAAGCGGCCGGGAAACCCTGACAATAGACGGCTTGTACGAAGCCGGCATGGAAATAAGAGAGGCATACCGGAGTGCCGGGGAAGCCTACGAAGCCATGTTTACCGAGGTGAGGACGGACCTTGGGGACAACATCCGGAAAGCATTCCAGAGTGTGGATACCCTTCTTTCGGAGCTGGGACTGGAGCTTACCAATGAAAACCGAAAAGCGGTCCGTAGCTTAAGCTATAACAACATGGATGTGACCGAGGAAAACATACAGAAAATAAAAGGTGCATCCGGTGTGGTGGCAAGAGTGGTGGAAAAAATGACGCCTATGTCGGTACTTAAAATGATAAGGGATGGCGTCAATCCGCTTCAGACCTCCATGGAGGATCTGGAAGAATACCTGTCAGGTCAGGATACTTACGCCGAGGACAGCGAGAAATACAGCCGGTTTCTGTACCGTCTGGAGCAGAATAATGAGATTACCCCGGAGGAAAAAGAGTCCTTCATCGGGATTTACCGTCTGCTCAGGCAGGTGGAAAAATCCGATGGCGCCGCAATCGGAAAGCTGGTGGATACCGGAGCGGAGGTTTCTTTTAAGAACCTGCTGAGCGCCGTGCGTACAGGACATGTAAAAGGTATCAATGTAAAGATAAACAGTGAATTCGGCGGTCTTGTCGAAGCCATTCAGAAGGGTGTTTCCATTGACAGCCAGATAGACAGTGCTTACAATCAGGAAATTTTGCAGAAAATAAGGGAATGGGGCAGTAAAGAAACCGGGATTCCCGAAATACTGGAGCAACTAAAAGAGCCGGTTACCATTCAGAATATCACGGCGCTGCAGGAAATAAACCGGGACGGAATGGCACCCTTTAAGAAAATTCAGGCAGTCAGGGAAAAATTTACTTCCGGAACGGACGGCGGGGAAAGCCCGGAGGCAGCCGATACACTGACAGGCTGGACGGATGTTTTTCTCGGAGAGACGGAAGCCCCTGCGGCTGACAATACCGACACGGCATTTACGGATAAAGCCCATTTTACGGAAAGCTATGAGGAATTGCTTACCGCCTACGAAGAAGAGGCGAAGGAGCTTACTTTTTCCGGGGAAGCCCATTCCCTGGATATAAAGCTTTTGCAGACCGGTGTCAGACAGCTCGGACTGAAAAGAGCATTTGCCGCGCAGGAAGAATACGAAGTGCCCTGTATGGTGGGGGATGAACTTACCTCCGTGCATTTGAAAATGATACACGATGAAACGGATAAAGGTCATTTTTATGTAAGAACGGACAGTGAGGTATTCGGCACACTTTCCGGTGATTTCCGGATGGAAAACGGTGAAATATCCGGTATGTTTACGGCAGCTTCTGCGGAAGCGGAAGGGGTTCTGTTCAAAGCAGCAGAATTCCTGACACAGGAAGCAGAGGAAAAAAGCCTGAAAACCGGTAAAATAGAGATTGTTACCGGGGTAAAAGAGGCTTCCCCCAAAAAAGAAGCCTCCGCAGTCGGAGAAACGGCAGATTTGTACAAGGCAGCAGGTGCCGTGGTTTATGCATTGAGAAAGAGTCTGCAGACAGAAAGGACAGAAAGCTATGAGAATTAATTACAACGTATCAGCCATGATTTCCAATAACGCACTTTCCAACAGTGAGAATTTACTGACAAAATCCCTGGAGAGATTGTCCAGCGGCTTAAAAATCAATCATGCAAAGGACAATCCTGCGGGACTGGCAACCGCCAAAAGAATGAATGCCCAGCTGACAGGACTTTCTAAGGCAAAGGAAAACGCCAACGACGGTATCTCCGTCATTGAAACCGCGGACGGCGCCATGACGGAAGTGCATGAAATGCTGCAGAGATTAAACGAACTGGCTGTAAAATCAGCAAACGGTACACTGTCAGACGACGACAGAACAATGATTCAGCAGGAAGCAGAGCAGCTTTGCAGCGAAATTGACCGTATTTCCGACACCGTGGAATTTGATACCCAGAAGCTTCTGAACGGGGAATTTGACTTAAAGGCTTACACCACCGAAGAAACCATGAAGGTCAGTACATATTCCGACAAGGTGGCAAAGGGGCAGTACGAACTGAAAAATGTTGCCATTACGCTGGACGCGGACGGCAATGTGGACTCCTTCCAGGCAGATTTCGCCGGCAAGTTCCCGGCAGATGTAAAGGTGGACAAAATTCAGGACAATCAGGTGTACCTGAAAGCAGGCAACGGTTTTGAAATGACACTGGATTTAAGCAGGGCGGCAGCCGAAGGCAAGACCGATTTAGGTGATGTGGACATTGATGCAACCGGCATCGGCGCCATGAGACTGCAGATTGGCTCCAACGAGGGGCAGGTGCTGGAAATCCAGATTCCTTCCGTAGGCATCAAGCAGATGGGGCTGGAAAATCTTAATCTCAGCACGAAGGAAGGCGCACAGGCAGCCATCGAGAAAATCAGCGGCGCTATCAGCTATGTATCCAGCGTGAGAAGCCAGATTGGCGCTTACCAGAACAGACTGGAATCCACCGTCAACAGTCTGGATATTACCAATGAAAACATGACTTCCGCTTATTCCCGTATCATGGATGTGGATATGGCAGAGGAAATGACTTCCTATACAACCTATCAGATTTTGGCGCAGGCGGGCACTTCCATGCTGGCGCAGGCAAACGAAAGACCTTCACAGGTATTGCAGTTATTACAGTAAGGTGCGGTAAATCCGGAAAGGAAGGACAGATATGACAAAAGAATGCAAACAGCAGTTTACCCTGCGGATTACCCAGGCGAACAAGACAGAACTGATTGTGATTTTATATGAAATGCTGCTCGCCTATACGCAGGATGCCAAAATAAGCCTGCAGGAAGGCAATACCGAAGCATTCCGGGACAATATAAGAAAAGCGGACAACTGTCTGACGGAGCTGACGGAGTCCCTGGACCTCTCCTATGAAATCGGACGCCGCCTGCTTTCCCTGTATATGTTCTGCAAAAAGGAGCTTCTGAAAGCGGATGTCCGCAAAAAAGAAGAGTTTGTTCTTCATGTGGAAGCTGTCATTACCAGGCTCCGGGATGCCTACAGGGAAGTGGCAGCGCAGGACGAAAGTACTCCTGTTATGGGAAATTCCCAGGAAATATATGCCGGTCTTACCTACGGCCGCGACTCTTTAACCGAAAACATGGCTTATGAGAGTACGAATAGGGGATTTCGGGCATAATTCCGGGACCTCGGCTCTTTCTTTTTCTGCAAGAGAGGTCAGGTAAGTATAGCGTTTTAATAAAGAATTGACCTGATAAATGTAACAGTCAATCATATCAGGTTCTGTTGCATTGTCAAAACCCGCGTATGCGATTTCCAAGTCGTAGCGGGTTTTTTCTATGTCCTGGGCAAGGGTGGTGCGGCTGAAATCCTCTTCCACCGGCAGCTCTGTATAGTTGCCCTGTCGAAATAAAACCTTCATGGCAAAATCTCCTTGTTTTTCTTTGCCTAAAGTATAGCCGTAAAGCATGCGTTTTATTCCTCTTTTTTCCAAAAAAGGAGAGGGATTGGAAGATACCCGTACAGATAGCATAATTGCGGTAAGAAGGACATATTATGTTAGAGAAAAACGGAACACGGTATAATTTTATGGATAATCAGAATGCCGTTATGGTGATAGTGGCGGTCTGCGCAGCCATCCTTTTAATAGGTGCCCTGAAAAGACAGAAGGAGTGGCTTATCAATTTATTATTTCGCACCGTCACAGGCACACTCGGGATATTTTTCATCAATCTGGGGCTGGCTAACTGGGGTATGCAGAGCACCATCGGTATCAACACGGTTACTGTTTTGACAACCGCAATCCTTGGATTTCCGGGCCTTTTCCTGCTTTACGGCATTCATTTTTACAACACTATGTGAAAAAGTACCAAAAATGATTTTTCTCTCAAAAAGCCCTTTACAAATGATAAAAAGTTCCCTATAATTCGTCTTACATCCGAAACAGCTTCGGAATATCGAAACAATCTTATTTTTATTCTATATGCATTTTCTAAAGTATATTGGTTCTATTATCTTGATTTCTTTTTTAATTCCTAAGAATTGAAAAATTTAATTTCACGGAAAGGAGGCGCAGCAATATTTATGTCCTGTTATTGATTTTGGCAACAGCCGGTTATTTTGACTGCCGCTATGGAAAAATTCCCAATAAACTGATAATGGCCGGGCTTCTGGCAGCCATTGTCTGCCGGACGGCAGGAGTCTGCGAAAAAGTCTTCATTTTGCAGGAAAATGTGCAGTTCGCTGATTTATCTGCTTACCTGTGGTATCCGTTTCTGTTTGTGGGGTTGTACTTTTGTTTTACCGTGGGCGGACTGGGGGCAGGGGATGTGAAGCTTTATATGGTCAGTTCCTTGTTTTTAAGACCGGAGGAAACAATGTATTTTCTTCTGCTCAGTATGGGACTGGCGTTAGGGATGTTTCTTATCCGCTGTCTGTGGGAACGGACCCATTATATCCGGCTGGCGGTTCCTATGTTTGTGAGTTTAGGCATTATGATTGTATACAGAAAGGCGTTTTAGTATGAAGAAAAAAATTATGGCATTTTATGACAGTGAGTCCGACTATACGGAGGATATGGCGGATTACCTGAAAAAACAGGAGGGATTTCCCTACGAACTGCATACTTACACGGAGCAGGAAAAGCTGTTGTCTTTCGGAAAGGAAGAGCCGATTGAGGTACTGGTGGTGGCAGAGTCGGATTATACCTATGAAGTGGCGGGGCTGCCGGTGGGAAAGACCCTGCTCTTAAACGAAAGCGGCACCATTGCCGGGGAAAATATCCGCAATATCAATAAATACCAGAAAGCGGAAAATATCTACCGGGAGATTACCGGAGAGATAGCGGCAATGATTCCTGAGGAAGAAAAGAGTCTGCGGTCATGTGATAAGGCAAAGATAATCGGGTTGTATTCTCCCATCCGCAGATGCCTGCAGACTTCCTTTGCCCTGACACTCGGACAGGCTCTTTCGGAAAAGAAAAAGGTACTGTATATCAGCTTTGAGCATTACGCCGGCTGGAACCAGCTCTTAAACAAAAGTATCAAAGGGGATTTGGCGGCACTTCTTTACTTCCTGCAGGAGTCGGAAGAGCGGTTCGCAGTGAGACTGCAGTCCGTTACCATGCAGATAGGGCGGCTGCATTATATACCGCCGGTGTATGCGGGACAGAACCTGATTTACGCGAAAGGCCCGGAATGGGTGGAGCTGGTGAAAAAGATTGCCGAATACGGAGGCTATGACTATCTGATTTTGGATTTGAGCGAAAGCATACAGGGCATTTTTGAACTGCTGAAACATTGCGACAGGATTTACACGATTACGAAAGAGGATCCTGCCGCACAGGGCAAAATTGCCCAGTATGAGGAACTGCTCAGGGATTACCGGTGCGAGGAGATACTGGAGAAAACGTCCAAGAAGCTCCTGCCGGTCTTTACGGGTATCCCGGAGCGGCTGGAACAGTACACCAGAGGGGAACTTGCGGACTATATCCGGAAACTGATTTCGGAAGAACTGGAGGCGGCATGAAAAAATACTTAGAAGAAAAATTACTCAATAGGCTGGATTATTCCAAAGAAACAACGGACGAGGAGGTTCTTTCCCAGATAGATGATCTGTTTCTTCTGGAAGAAGCAATCCGGCTGTACCCGGTGGATATCCGGCGGAAACTCAAGCAGGAAATATTTTGTTCCCTGCGCAGGCTGGATATTTTACAGACTCTTATAGAGGACAGCAGCATAACGGAAATTATGATAAACGGACCCGACCACATTTTTGTGGAAAAAAGGGGGCGGATGGAAGAAGTTCCCATACAGTTTTCTTCCAAAGAAAAATTACTGCAGATTATCCAGCGGATTGTGGGGGATTGCAATCGTACGGTAAACGAAGTATCCCCCATTGTGGATGCCAGACTGCAGAACGGAAGCCGCGTCAATGTGGTGCTCTCACCCATTGCTCTAAATGGTCCCATCGTTACTATTCGTAAATTCCCCGATTGTCCCCTGACCATAGACCAGCTTATAAGCTGGGGGAGCATCACAAAGGAAGCAGCCGAAGAACTGCGCCTGTACGTGCAGGCAGGGTACAACATCTTTGTCAGTGGCGGAACCGGTTCCGGCAAAACCACTTTCTTAAACATCTTATCCGATTTTATTCCCAAGGATGAAAGAATTATCACCATTGAAGACAGTGCGGAGCTGCAGATACAAGGCATTGAAAACTTAATTCGCTTAGAAACCCGGAACGAAAACGTGGAGGGCTGTCATGCCATTACCATAAGGGACTTGATTAAAAGCTCCCTGCGGATGCGTCCGGACAGGATAATTGTCGGGGAAGTCCGTGGCAGCGAGGCGGTGGATATGATTACGGCATTTAATACCGGACATGACGGCTCTATGTCAACCGGGCATGCAAACAGTGCCAGGGATATGTTAAGCCGTCTGGAAAATATGATTTTAATGGGAATGGACATTCCGCTGGCGGCGGTAAAACAGCAGATCGCTTCTGCCATTGACATCATGATACATCTTGGCAGGATACGCGATAAAAGCAGAAGAGTGCTGGAAATTACAGAAATTGACGGAATACAGGACGGAGAAATCAAGATGCACACTCTTTATGAGTTTACGGAGGATGCCTCTCCGCGGATTGGTATTTTGCAAAAGAAAGGACAACTGCAGCATGTGGAAAAACTTAAGGCAGCAGGTCTTATGCTATAAGAAGAAAAAGAGGGAGTACTTTGCCGCTGCAAAAAAAGGCATTGTCCTGTATAAAATCTATTATTTTACAGGAAAAGAAAAGGTAAAGTATCTGCTTTTGAGCCTTGGTTGTGTGTTGTTTTTATCCTGTTTCTTTTATGGAACGCCGTTTGTTGCGGTTCTGCTTCTGCCGTTAGCTGTACGGATTTATGTCGGTATGCAGAATAACAGGCAGAAACAACGAAAAAGAGATTTGGAAATACAGTTTGGGGACTTCCTTATTTATCTGTCTGCCAATCTGCGGGCGGGTTTTTCTGTGGAAAATGCCTTTTTGGAGAGTGCCAAAGATATCCGCAGCCTGTACGGAGCACGGGGAATGGACAGCCGAAACCTTATAGGAGCCGAACTTAAGAAAATGGAAAAGGATTTTTCCTACAACAGACCGCTTGCGGGTTTTCTGACGGAGCTTGGAGAACGCAGTGATGTGGAGCATATCCGGGAATTTGGGGATATCTTTTCTCTTGCGGTAAAGAGCGGTGGAAATCTTCCTTCCGTTATTGAGTCTGCGGCAACCCTGATAGGGGATGAAATATCACTGAAACAGGAAATTGCCGTAGCTGTCAGCGGCAAACTGTTTGAACAGAAGATTATGAACATCATTCCCTTTTTACTGGCCGGTTATATTGAAATAGGAAATCCGGGGTTTTTCAAGGGCTTGTATGAGGGCGTTACCGGAAGAGGGGTCATGACGGTATGTCTGTTCTGTTATCTGGGAGCCCGCAGTCTTGCAAACCGCATTTTACTTGATATTTTATGATGGGAATACATAACGGAGATCCGGGAGAAAGACAAAAGAATGGATAAAATGAAGAAACAGAAATACTGCGTGCTTATGGTGGCGGCGGGATGCCTGATTTCCCTGCTGCTTATGATACAGGACGGAGAAAAGGAGGTGCTGCGGGATGGCAGGTATATTTACAGAAATGAAGCAGGAAAAGGAGAACAGACAGTATGGTTGTCTGCAGAAAGTGAAGATGGCAAGCTGGCGGAAACAGAGCTGCGTATTCAGGAGAATAGGTACTCAGAAGCAGAGCTGTCGGTTCTGTATGAGAAGCTGCTAAAGGAGCTTCCGGAAATCGTACTGGGGGATAATGCTTCCTGGGACAGGGTATCGGAGGATTTATATTTACCGGAGAGGATGTCAGCTTATCCGTTTACCCTGACCTGGAGCAGCGACAATCCACAGATTCTATCCGAAAGCGGAACCTTGCTGCGGCAATCCTCCGTATTTGTAAGTCTTACTCTGACAGTATCTTACTACTCGTTTGAAAGGGTAGTGAATTTTCCGGTCACGGTAGCGGAAAAGCCGCCGGAGTATGAAGAAGTGGTGGAAAGAACGGCAGAACAGGCGGAAGAAGCCAGCCGGGGAGAAAATGTGATTACCCTGCCGGAGAAAATCAACGGTGAAAAAGTGGTATGGAAAACCAAAAGGAAAGGAGGAAATCTATGGGCAGCAGGACTCGGAACAGGAGCAGCACTGTTTTACTGGTTTGGAACAGAGTGGCAGCAGAAAAAAGAACGGGAAAAGAAAATTGCTGTTATGGAAGAGGAATACCCCGCCATTGTCAATAAACTCACCCTCTATCTGGGAGCGGGTTTAAGTATCGGAAACAGTTGGAAGAAAATCGCGGAAAAAGGTTATGGTAAAAACCCTGTATATGAAGAAATGCTCTATGCAAGCAGGGAGATAGAAGGCGGAGTATCGGAGGCGGCAGCATTTGAAAATTTTGGCAAAAGAGTGGGACAGAAGCATTATGTAAAGCTGACAGCATTACTGACACAAAGTCTGCAGAAGGGAAATACCCAGTTGTTTAACACACTGCGTCAGGAGGTTACGGCGCTGTCGGAAGAAAGAAGCGCCGCATCCAGAAGAAAGGGGGAGGAGGCGTCGACCAGACTTCTTTTTCCCATGATGCTAATGCTTGCCATGACAATGGTACTGATTATGTATCCGGCATTTTTAGCTTTTTAACAATGAAAACAGGAGGATATTTATGAGAAAGAAAAAAGGATTTCAGGATTTTTTAAGAGAAGAAGACGGTATGGGAACGGTCGAGGTTATTTTGATAATTGTGGTTCTGGTGGGATTAGTTATCCTTTTCAAATCACAGATTACAACTATTGTACAGTCGTTGTTCGGTAAGATTACGGCAAAGACGGACAAGCTGTAAAGGGAGGTATACAGATGAATAGCAGACGAAGCATGGCTTGTTCTGTGAGGGAGGGTTTGGGGAAAGGATATCTGACAGTTTTTCTGACACTGATTTTGACGGTAATGTTGTCCTTCAGTATGACACTCATAGTGAGTGCCGGGGAAAATACCCGCCGGTTTGCGGCAGAGTGTGTGACGGATATCGGGATGAACAGCATTCTGGCAGAATATCACAGGGAGCTGCTGGAGCAATATAATGTTTTTTTCACAGATATTTCCTATGGCACCCAGGTGATTGCCTATGAAAATATGACAGAACACTTAAAGAATTACATTAACCACAATCTGCAGGGCGATGACCTGTTTATGCAGGGAGTCTACGGAAATCTGATACATATGGAATTAGACAATATAGCGGTAAACGGCGCCCTTTCCGCCTGCGAGGAGGGAGGTATATCCCTGCGCAGACAGGCGGTGGATGCGATTAAACAGGATGTGGGCATCACGTATCTTAAAAAAACAGGTGAGTGGCTGGCTACCCTGCAGAGTTCGGGAATTATGGATATCAACCTACTGGAGAAGCAGAAGGAAGCAGAGAAAAAAGTTGTGGAGCTGACCGGAAAAAAGATGGGTACATTGTTTGAGGAGGAAGAACAGGAAAACAATGCGGTAACTTTTTACGAAGCAGGTATTTTGAATCTGGTGGCGGACAGGGAAGAGCTGTCTGCCCGGGAAATAACGCTTTCCCAATATGCCTCGCACCGTGTGCATTTTGAAAGTGGCGGTCTTTCGGTGCCGGAGAGCTATGCGGATGATTTCTGGGATGAACTGTTTTTTCACGAATATATTATGTCCTATACCGGTCACTACGGAGAGGAAAATTCCGGGTCAGCATATGAAAAGAATTTCGGGCTGGCATATGAAACGGAGTATCTTCTTGCGGGAAAGGCAAAGGATATTGATAACCTCAAAGCTGTTGCCGGTCAGATACTGGCAATCAGGGGCGGCGCCAATCTGATTGCCCTTATGCAGGATGAAGGCAAAAAACAATATGTACAGATACTGGCGTTTTCCATGGCATCCTTACTGGGAATACCGGAAGCAGAGGAAGTACTGGAAGAACTGTTGAAAATTATCTGGGCTATGGCGGAAGCCTTGTATGATGTTACCATACTTTTGCAGGGAGGCAGAATTCCTGTCATCAAACAGCCGGAGGAATGGCATTATTCCATGGAAAATGCCCTTAACTTTGTGAGACCGGAGACAGGGCAGACCAAGCTAACGGATGGACTTTCTTATGAAGATTACTTACGAATTCTTCTGTGTTTCCACGGGAAAGAAGAACTGACCATGCGTATGGCAGATGTTATGGAAATGAATATCCGGAATACTCCCGGAAATGAAAATTTCTGTATGGACGGCTGCTTTGAGTCTTTTCGGGTACAAATTGTCTATCGCGGTGAGCGGAACAAAAAATATACCATAGATAGAACCTATGGGTATTGAGCTATTTATAAACAGCGGAAAAAGAAAGTGGTGATGTCCCTTTTATGGGAAAAAACAAATTTCTCTCATCAACTTATAATCGAATAAGCACAAAACATCCTTCTCAATTTCTCACAAATATATCCCATTATGTTTGTAAGAACTACTCCTTAAACAAAATACATTCCATAAGAGGGATATCCCCACTTTCTTTTGTACGGGGAAGCATGACCGTGGAGGCGGCGATGGTTCTTCCGTTGTTTCTGTTCTGCTTTCTCAATCTGTTTTCAATCTTAAATATCTACAGTCTGCAAACGACCCTGATGGCAGCGCTGCGGGAAACGGGGCAGGATTTATGTGTGTACGGTTATGCCTATGAGCGGATGGTACAGGAAGAGGATGATGAAGGACTGGAGGCATTTGCGGAAAACATTGCTTTTTCCTACAGTTATGTAAAGTATAAGGTAGAAAACTATTGCGGCAAAGAGTATCTGGAACAATCGCCGTTGAGCTATGGAAGGAAAGGGCTTGTTTACGCTGATTCCTCCGTATTGCAACAGGGAGATATTGTGGATCTGGTTGTATCTTACCGGGTTTCGCCGCTTATAGACCTGGCTGGGTTCCGGCCGAAATGGTTTTACAGCCGGTATTACGGGAGAGCCTGGACGGGCTATGATGTGGAGGCAGCCAAACGGGAGGAAATGGTGTATGTAGCAGAGTATGCCAGAGTCTTTCACAAAGAACCTTCCTGTACCTACATCAATCTTTCTGTCCATAGCGTAACTGCGGATGCATTGCCGGAGTTGACCAATGCCGAGGGGAAGCATTATAAGCCTTGTGAAACATGCAGACCGGACAAAGAACAGGTACTTTATATTACGCAGGAAGGAAACCATTATCACGGAAATGCCGGATGCCGGGGACTGAAACGCACGGTTTACATGGCAAAAAGGAAGGACGTGGAGGGCAGCTTAAGCCCCTGCGGAAGATGCTATCCGTAAGTGTTGGTATAAGGAATGAAAGCACAAGGCGTTAAAAGCAGGAGATTAAGATATTCATAAGGGAAGGAACGTGGAAGAAATGAATTTGGAAATTTGGCAGGAAATAGGCAGCATAGGTATTCTTGCAATCAGCACATTCTGGGATATCCGCTTTAAGAAAATACCTTTATATCTAATGGCAGCAGGTATACTCCCCGGACTTATTCTTCTGGGATTACGCCTCGGACAGAGCACGGGCAGCACCTTTGGCGGAAAATTGATGGAGACAGCCGGCTGCTTTCTGCCCGGTTTATTTTTACTGCTTCTTTCTTTTTTGACAGAAAGAAAGGTGGGCATGGGAGATGGACTCCTGCTTCTTATCATAGGTGCCATGGAGGGAGCGGGAATTACCGGATTTGTCTTCTGCTGGGGACTGTTTTTGCAATCTCTTTTTGCGGTTGTTTTAGTCATCCTGAGGAAAGCAGACAGGAAGACGGAGCTGCCATTCGTACCGTTTCTTTTAATGGGGAGGTTGATATTGTTTGTTATGTAAAAATTCAACAAAAACGGACAGATGGTACGGTAAAGCCCTTCCCGGGTATATGACATTGGAGGCAACTTTTATTCTGCTGCTTACATTTACCGTTATTTTATTCCTTTTCTATGCCGGTATTTATCAGTATGACAAATGTGTCATAAAACAGAATGCCTATATAGCAGCACTGCGCGGCAGCAGGGTCTATGCTGAGAATGCAGACCGGGTACCTGCCCTGAGCAAAGAAAATTTCGAGGAGCTTTCCAAGGACTCTTATGTGGGACTGTCTTATGACTATCAGGTGGAATATGTGGGCAGCATCCAGAGGAAAGCAGCGGTTTCTCTGTCCGGTCATATGGAGGTTCCGGTAAAAGCTTATGAGAAACTGTTTCCGGCAGACGGATGGGATATACAGGAGACGGTGGAAAGCGGCTGTAGAGATCCGGTCTATCTGTTGCGTTTCTGCCGCCGCGCCATCAGGAAAAAGCAAAATCAATAAAATATACAGAGGAGCAGAAAAACATGGAAAAAGAATATATCAGCAGTTACAACAGAAATTATCTGAAGATAAAACCACAGGGAGAACTGCAGGGGAAGCTGCGTTATCAGTATCAGATTTTAACGGGAAAGAAGTTAGATGGCATTCTGGGAGCGGATTTTCACATTCATAACGGAGAAAGCGGGTTGTATTATGATATTACCGGTAAGGTAAACCTGCCGACACTGTTTTCCAAAAAGAAAATCAGTCTTAATTTTATGAATTGTTTTATCAGCAGTCTGGAAACCGCATTGTGGTCTTTGGAGCAGTACCTGCTGGATGAAAGAAATCTGATGCTGCAGCCGGAATACCTGTATGTGGATATGGATAATATGCAGAACCAGAGCAGTCCGGAGGGAAGTCTGTATTTTGTATATTGTCCGTATTTTACGGAAACAGAGGAAAGAGATGTAGAACCCCTTTTTACTTTTTTGCTGGAAAAGGCGGAGGAAGAGGATGCTGAACTTATGGACGCCATTTTTAATCTGTATGCGGCATGGGAAAATCTTGGGGAGCAGTTTCGGGGCGAGTCCTTATTGCACGCCTGGCCTATGGAAACAGGCAGCGGAACAGAAGAAGCAGGCGTAAGGGATGCAACAGGCATAAAGGGAGATAAAGGTAACAAAGAAAGAGAAAAGCTATCCGGCGAAAATACATATGCCATGGTACGGGAAGAGAACATGCATTATGAAGAAAAGGCGGACAGAAAGACATATGGCAACGGTGCAGAAAAAGAGGACAGAATGCTGTATGGTAACGATGAAGTAAAAGAGGAACGGAAACTGTACGGCAACGGCAGACAGAACAGGAGGGTGCTTACCCTTACACGGTTTCCGGCAATTATCGGACGGAAGCCGGAGTATGCGGATCTGGTCATCAATGAGCCGTCCGTTGACAGCATGCACGTTAAAATTCTGGAAGAGGACGGCCATATTTATATGGAAGATATGAATGCCGCAGCAGGAACCTTCAAGAACGGCATACAGCTCAGACCCTATGAAAGAGTCGAACTTCTTAGGGAAGATGAGGTAAAATTCGGAAAGCTGGAATTTACATATCGATAAAATCTGTAAATTCAGGTATTGACACCAACTTGGTACCAAGTTATGGTTGTAACCATAAACTTTGAGAAGCAAAATGTTGGAGGTCATGATGTATGGAAAATTATTCAGTAATGGATACCGTATGGATTTTGATGTCAACAGTTTTGGTGTTTATCATGCAGGCAGGATTTATGCTGCTGGAAACAGGGTTGACACGAAAGAAAAATTTAGCCAATGTGGCAGTTGAAAACTTAATGGACTTTGCCTGCGGCGGGATTGCTTTCCTTCTCGTAGGATTCAGACTTATGTACGGAAAGGGAAGCGTTCCCTACTTTCCAAAGACTGCATACATGGCATTCACCATGATGTTCTGCGCAACAGCGGCAACCATTGTATCGGGAGCGGTAGTCGGCAGGGTAAAATTCAAGGCATATCTGATTTTTACGGTCTGTGTATCGGCAATCATCTATCCGATAGCAGGTCACTGGGTTTGGGGCCAGGGATGGCTGAGCAGGCTGTCCATTGGAGAATTTACCGGATTTACGGATTTTGCCGGAGGTGCGGTGGTACATACCGTTGGCGGAGCTGCCGCACTGGTGGCATCCATGATGGTTGGTCCCCGGATTGGAAAGTTCCATAACGGCAAATCCAATGTAATTGCCGGACATGATATCAAAGCGGCGACACTGGGAACCTTCATTCTCTGGATTGGCTGGCTCGGATTCAATACCGGCTCCGTACTTTCGATTGAAAATAATATAGAAGAAGCAGCCACTATTTTCCTAAATACCAATATCAGTGCCGTGTTTGCGGCGGTATCCGCGATGGTTTTCAGCTGGATACGCTTCAATAAACCGGATGTGACCATGATTTTAAGCGGCACATTGGGTGGTCTGGTTGCTATTACAGCCGGATGCAGTGAAGTTTCTCAGATGGGAGCCATGATAATCGGTATTGTTGCCGGCGTACTTACCGTTGTGATGATTGAAGTTATTGACAGCCGTTTTAAGGTGGATGATCCGGTAGGCGCTGTAGCGGTGCATGGCATATGCGGTATCTTCGGAACCATTGCCGTAGGCTTATTTGCTAAAAACGGCGGTCTTTTTACCACGGGACATCTGGAAAGACTGGGTATCCAGCTGATTGGTATATTGGCTATTGTGGTATGGACAAGCGTCGTTTCCGGGATTATACTTTTTATAATCAAAAAGACAGTTGGTCTGAGGGTATCCGCAGATGCAGAAATTAAGGGACTTGACTGGTCAGAACACGGTATTCCCTACGATAATGTAGACCTGGCAGAAATCAATGATTATGTGCCGAAGATAGAGGAACTTGTAGATGTGGAAAATGCAGTCCCGGTGGAAAGCTTTGCCGAACCGGAGGTGGACCAGTCCAAGGCAGCCATTACCAAATTAGAGATTGTGGCTCGTCCGGAAAAATTCTCTGCCCTGAAAGAGGCATTGAACGAAATCGGTGTCACGGGAATGACGGTCACCAATGTTATGGGCTGTGGCATACAAAAAGGCTCCACCGAATTTTACAGGGGAGTTTCATCTGAGGTAAACCTCAGACCCAAGATCCAGATAAATATAGTAGTAACCAAAGTCCCGGTAGAAAGGGTGGTAGAGGCGGTCAGACAGACTCTTTACACCGGACATATCGGTGATGGCAAGATATTTATTTACACCGTGAAGAATGTAATCAAAATCCGAACGGATGAAAGAGGCTACTCGGCATTACAGGGGGCCGATGATTAAAACAGAATAGTCTATGAGAGATAAACAAAGGCGTTTAATCCAAACCGGATGGCGCCTTTTTTTATAACCAAAATTTACTTACAGGAGGGCATGATTATGAAAAAAAGAATTTTAGCAACAATCCTAACAGTCTCCATGATGGCTATGTTTGCTGCCTGTGGTTCCACATCCACCGGCGGAACAACAGGGACTGACAGTGTAGCAGAAACACCCGGTACCACGGCGGCAGCTTCTGACACAGAAACGGATGACAGCCAGAGCAGTGCAGATATCACTGTCAGCGATACACTGAAGGTTGCACTTTCCACAAATCCCCCATCACTGGACTCCATGCTGTATACGGCAGCAGCAGTACGTGATGCAAACAGAGTTATGTATGAAGGTCTGTTTGAACTGGATGAAAATTATAATCCTTCTCCCCAGTTAGCAGAATCCTATGAAGTGGATGAAGATTACAAGAAATGGGTGATCCACTTAAGACAGGGAGTTATGTTCCATGACGGAAAAGAGATGACAGCAGATGATGTGGTAGCATCCATGAACAGATGGATTCAGTACAACTCTTCCTTATCCTCCATTATTAAACATGAGGAGCAGTTTTATGCAGTAGACGATTATACCGTAGAAATTGACTTGGAGGAACCGGGTTATCTGTTATTAAACCTGATGACCGCTCCCGCCAGATATCCCTATATCACAACCGTTGAAGCGATTGAAAATGCTGATCCCGAAACAGGCGCTTTGACTGAATATGTAGGAACCGGTCCCTGCAAATTCGTGGAATGGGTACAGGACTCCTATATCAAATATGAAAGATATGCGGATTACAAGGGACCCGGCTATGCTCTTACCGGTGAAGCCGGCGACAAAAACGTATATTATAACGAGATTTACTACTATATTGTACCCGACGCGTCCGTAAGGGCAGCCGGTATCCAGACTGGCGAATATGATGTGGTACAGTCCATCAGCTATGATGATATTGCCATGCTGGATGCAAACAGTGACGTTTCTCTGGCAAAGAACACCGTTGGCAACTATGGTATCCTGATTAACAAGGCAGAGGGCTCCGAACTGAACGATATGCTGATTCGTCAGGCATTCTGTTATGCGGTAGATGCCGATGAGATTATGGCGGTTGTTATTTCCGACCCGGAATATGTAGATATTTACAGCTCCATGATGCCTAAGAATACAAGCTGGTATACCGAATCCGGTTCCGAATACTGGAGCCAGCATGATCCGGAAAAGGCAGCAGAGCTCTTAAAAGAAGCAGGTTATGACGGAACACCTATCCGGATTCTTACCACACCGGATTATCCTACCTGGGTAGATGGCTGCCAGATTCTGAAGGACCAGCTGGAAGCAGCCGGTTTTACTGTGGAAGTTGACTCCATGGACTGGGCATCCGTCCAGACCACCAAGAAAGGCCAGGATACCTGGGAAGCTATTATCCAGTGGTGGCCTGCAGTGCCGGTTCCTACCGCACTTCGCTGCAATTCCCAGACAGATAACGGCTGGATGGCATTCGATGATGTTATTGCCCTTTTAGACAGCATCAACAGTGCAAAGAGCTTTGACGAGGCTTATGCTCTTTGGGATGAAGCAAACGGAAAGCTTCTGGAATACGGCAGCTTTGTACCTCTCGGCTACGCAGATGAGGCTTATGCCGTATACAAAACGGTGGAAAACTATCATCCGTTCTTAGGCATGAACATTTATAACTGCTACGCAGCGGAGTAATTCCCTGCCGGGCAGGCTGAATTTTAAGAAGCAGGAGAGAACCCCAAAGCACCTTTTGCGGTTCTCTCCCATTAAGAGGTAATCGTATGGGAAAATACATTGGAAAAAGATTTCTTTCAATTATTGTTACGCTGTTTATCTTATCCATATTTGTATTCTGGCTGACGCATAATACGTCGGGAGACCCGGCAGCCGTTATCTTAGGCTCGGAATCCACACCGGAACAGATTGACGCGTTAAGGGAACAGATGGGATTAAACGATCCTCTTATCACACAGTATGTACGATGGTTCAAGGAAGCATTACAGGGAGATTTCGGAGATTCTTATTTCCGGAACGAACCGGCATTGCAGGCGGTGAAAGAGAGTTTTATTCCTACAATAGAAATTTCCTTATATGCGGAGCTGATTGCGGTGCTGATTGCCATTCCGGCAGGCATCTTTGCAGCATCCAGAAAAGGAAAAATGTCAGATGTTGTGACATCCTCCATAAATCTGATAGGTCTGTCATTGCCAAATTTCTTGATTGCATTGATTTTTATCCTGTTTTTCGGGGTAAAGCTTCAGGCGTTTCCGGTATCCGGCTATAAAACGATAGCGGCAGAAGGAGCGGCGACACATTTTAAGTATCTGGTTATGCCGGTTGCAGCGCTTGCCATCACACAGATACCGATTATCATGCGTACCACAAAATCGGCTATGAGTGAAGTACTGGCTACCGATTACATCAAAACAACCAAGGCGAAGGGCTTAAAAAAGGTAAAAGTTATCTTGAAGCATGCACTGCGGAATTCCGCCAACACCATTCTGACGGTAATCGGACAGGGTATCGGCAGCCTGTTTGCCGGTGCGGCTGTTATTGAAACGATTTTTACCATACCGGGCATGGGGCAGTTGATCGTAAGCTCTGTACTGAAAAGGGATTATCCCATTATCCAGTGCGTTATTATGCTGGTAGGACTGGTGTATATCGTTATCAACTTTATTGTGGATATGCTTTACGGTGTTGTGGACCCTCGTATCAGAATTACAGGAAAAGCCAAGTAAGGAGTGTGAAAACATGAATGAAAAAACAAAAATCAGCAGACAGGCTATTAAGGAAAACAGAAGAATAAAACTGCTGAGCTTTTTACACAGCAAAACGGCTGTAATAGGCTTCCTCATTACGGCAGTCATGATTTTACTGGCTCTTCTTGCTCCTGTACTTGCGCCGGAGGGTCCTTATGTAAATGATGCTGCCAATCGTCTGAAGGCTCCATCCGCTCTTTATATCATGGGAACTGATAAGCTCGGCCGGTCGGTCTGGGTGAGAATTCTGTACGGAATTCGTATTTCCCTGATTGTCGGCGGCATTACAACCATTGTTTCCATGGTTTTAGGCACAATATTCGGTATTCTGGCGGGCTATTTTCAGGTGATGGATACCATCGTCATGAGAATATGCGAAAGTCTGGCAGCTATTCCGCCGATTTTGATGGCGATTGCCCTGATGTCCGCATTTTCCAGTGATATGAAGAGCGTAATTATTGCCATGTGCATTGTGTATACACCGGTAATTGCCAGGGTGGCGAGAGCATCGACACTGTCGGTTAAAGAGATGACCTATATTGAGGCGATTAGATCACAGGGAGCGGGTACCCTGACAGTTCTGTTTTCCCATATTCTCCCCAATATTCTCTCACCGGTCATCGTACAGGGCACATATACTTTTGCCATTGCCATTATTCTCGAAGCGGCGCTCAGCTTTTTAGGAGCAGGCATACCGGCTCCCATCCCCAGTCTTGGCAATATCTTATATGAAGCAAAGGGTGTTATTTTCAATTCCTGGTGGATGACTATATTCCCCAGTATTGCGATGGTTCTGCTTGCGGTCGGCATTAATCTGCTGGGAGACGGCATCAGGGACGTTCTGGATCCTACGTCAAACTAAAGGTGGTGAAGCATATGGGTGAAAAATTACTTGAGATTAAAAATCTGAAAACAACCTTTAAGACCCTGCGGGGCATGGTGACGGCGATTAACGGAGTTTCCTTTTCGGTATCAAGCGGAGAAATTCTGGGAATCGTGGGAGAATCCGGATGCGGCAAGAGCGTTACCTCACAGAGTATCATGCGTCTGTATGATGAAAAAAATCTTGCCCGGTACGAAGGAGAAGTTTACTTTCGCGGGAAAAATATTATGACACTGCCGGAAAAGGAAATGGAGGCTATCCGGGGAAATGAGATTGCCATGATATTTCAGGATGCGCTTTCCAGTCTGGACCCGGTTTTCACAGTAGGTGAACAGATAGTGGAAACCATTATGCAGCATCAGAAAATCAGTAAAGCGGAAGCCCGCAAAAAGGCAGTAGAGATTTTGAAGCAGACGGGTATACCGGCTCCGGAAAAACGTGTGAATGCCTATCCCCATGAAATGTCGGGAGGTATGAGGCAGAGAGCCATGATTGCCATGGCGCTTTGCTGCAAGCCCAGTCTTCTGATTGCCGATGAACCCACAACGGCGCTGGATGTGACGATACAGGACCAGATTTTAAGCCTGATTTTAGACTTAAATAAACAGTACGATATGGGCATTATGCTGATTACCCATGACCTTGGTGTGGTAGCACAGGTCTGTACCCGTGTGGTCATCATGTATCTGGGACAGGTCGTGGAAGAAGCGACAGTGGACGACTTATTTGACCATCCGCTGCATCCTTACACGGACGGACTTATCAATTCCATACCGCGTCTGGATACGGACAGGGACAAGCCGCTCTACATTATCGAAGGAACGGTCCCCAGTCTAAATAATGTAGGAAAAGGCTGCCGGTTTGCCGGAAGGTGCCGTTACGCCACGGAAGCTTGCCGGAGTACGGAGGTGCCACTTTACAAGGTGGATGAAAATCATAAGGTACGGTGTCTGAAATACAAGGAAAAAGAGGTGATTGACAATGGATAGGACAGGGAAAGACGAAACCATTCTGGAAGTAAAAAACCTCACCAAGGAATTTCACGTAGGAGGAAAAATCAAGGCAGCGGGCGCTACGGTGAAAGCCTTAAATCATATTAACCTCACCGTAAAGAAAAATGAAACGGTCGGTCTGGTAGGAGAGTCGGGATGCGGCAAGAGCACGGCGGGAAGAACCATCATGCGTCTGATAGAGCCCACGGAGGGGGAAATCTATTTCAAGGGCATGAATTTCACGGCTCTGGGAAAACGCGAGCTGCAGAGAAACCGGCACTTAATCCAGATGATTTTTCAGGACCCGTATACTTCCTTAAATCCCAGAAAAACGGTGGGTCAGATTATAGAAGAGCCTCTTATTATCAATAAAATAGGAAACAGCAAGGAAGAAAGAGTCCGGATGGTTATGGACATCATGCATAAATGCGGACTCAGGGAAGACCAGTATTTCCGGTATCCCCATGAATTTTCCGGCGGACAAAGACAGCGAATCGGAATTGCCAGATCGCTAATCTTAAACCCGGAGCTGATTATCTGCGACGAACCGGTTTCGGCGCTGGATGTTTCCATTCAGGCACAGATACTGAATCTGCTGGCGGATGTAAAGAAAGAAAACGGAATTTCTTATCTTTTTATTTCCCACAACATGAGTGTCGTCAGGTATGTTTCCGATAAGATAGCGGTTATGTATCTGGGAAACATTGTGGAATATACCACCACGGAAGAACTGTTTTCCCGTCCGCTGCACCCTTATACGCAGGCGCTTCTTTCCGTAGTACCGGATGCCAATCCTCATGCAAGAAAGGAAAAAATCAGGCTGAAGGGAGAAATTCCTTCTCCCATGGATATACCGGACGGTTGTCCGTTTCATACCAGATGTCCCTATGCAACGGTTGACTGTAAGCACATAGTACCGAAAATGCATTCTATTAATGAAGAACACAGTGTATGCTGCCTGAAATACGAGTGATGCCTATGATGAGTCTGACAGAGGAGCGAAAAATAAAAATAGCACAGTACATTAAAAGCTATATCCGGAAAAACCAGCTGAAGAACGGGGATCCGCTTCCCTCGGAAAATGCACTGGCGGAACAGTTCGAGGCCAACCGGAATACCGTGCGCAGTGTTTATGCCATGCTGAAGGCACAGGGAATTGTTTACGCAAAAAAAGGATGCGGATATTTTGTGGCGGAAAAGCCGAAGTCCCTGATGTATAACTACAGCAGGGAGATTGGTTTTTCGGAGAACATTCAGAAACAGGATGAAACCTATGAGAATAAAATCGTCAACATCAGCAAAAGACCTATGACGGCAGCCGAAGCAAAGGTATTCCGTGCAGAGGATGCGGGAGATGTTTTTGTAATTACAACCCATAGAAGTATCGATGGAAAAGTATTTGCCATGGCAAGACAGATATTACCGGAATGTTATGTTCCGGGGCTGGATATTCAGATGGATGATTTTCATTCCTTAAGTGAACTTCTGACGGACAAGTACGGATATGCACACCCGCAGTGCAAACGAATGACCATTAACGCCCTGCTTCCGTCTGCAGAGGAGATGCGGATTATGGAGATTCCGCAAAATACGCCCATGCTGAAACAGACAGAACTTTTTTATGTGGAAAATGCAGGGTATATCTGTTACTTCGTGGTGATTGCCAGAGGGGACATGTTTAAGGTGGAAATGGATTTTTAGAAAAGCAGAAAATGGAGGAGGATGAGGCGATGAAAGAGTATTACGCAGGTCTGCGTGATGAGTGGATTGATTTTGCTTCAAAACTGATTGCCGGTAAAGCACTTTCCGGTGCTGAAAAGAATAATGCCGATTTGTTCCTTGAAGCCATGATGGAAATGGGAGTGGAATGCTTCCGGGATGCCTGCGGAAATGTAACCGGAATTATCCGCGGAAATGAGGATGGTCCGAATGTACTGCTGACCGGGCACATGGATGTGGTGCCTGCCGGTAACGCCGACTCCTGGGGAGCGTTTAATCCCTTTCAGGCACAGATAGAAGGGGATTTACTCTACGGAAGAGGCGTCAGTGATATGCTGGGAGGCTTGTCCGCTGCGTTTTTTGCTTTTCGGGAAATAAAGAAGGCGGTGGACAGAGGAGAAAAACTGAAGGGAAATCTGATTTTCAGCGCTGTGGTGCAGGAAGAGCCCGCGGAAAGTCTGGGAACTTTGTATCTGATGGAGCATACTTTCCCGGAACACAATATTAAGGTAGATGTGGCATTTTTAGGAGAGCCGTCCAACGGAGACCTGGCAATCGGGCAAAGGGGCAAAGTGGAAATAGTCATAGATGTCATAGGAAAGGTAGCTCATTCATCGGCGCCGGAGGAGGGCATCAATGCCGTGGAAAAAGCACTTCCCATTATGGATGCGGCCTTTCATAACTTTTATATGAAGCCGATGGAACACCTTACCGGACATTCTTCCATGACAATCACGGATGTGGTAGTGACGCCCGGAAAAAATTATTCCTGTGTGCCGGATAAATGTGAAATTACGATTGACTGCAGATATGTGTTCCCGGCAAGCATTGAGGATACCATTGCTTCCATCCGCCGGTGCGTAGAGGAACTGTCGGAAAAAGACCCGGAGCTGAAAGCGGAGGTGCACCAGCGTTTTAATGAGAAGTTATGCTATACGGGCTATAAAGGAACGGTCCCCAAGCAGCATCCCTGCTGGTATGTGGATGAGAGAAATCCGTATGTGGAGCTCAGCTATAAAACCCTGTGTGAAATTGGACAGTGTCCGAAAAAATTCTGCTGGGCATTTGGAACGGACGGCAGCGTTATATGCGGAAAGTATGGCATTCCCACCATTGGCTATTCGGCGGGAGAAACCTGCCTGGCGCATCAGGCAAAGGAGCATGTAAGCATTACGAAAATGCTTGGATGCATAGAAGGGTATACGGAAATTCTTTACCGCTTATACGGAATAGGAGGCCAATAAAAAGTTATAAAGGAGGGGATGGCATGTATGAACTGAGTCTGCAGAATGTGGATTTGTCACCGTGGGTAATTGTAGTCCGGCTTGTACTTGCTACCTTATTTGGAGGTATTGTCGGTTTAGAGCGCGCCACCAGACGCCAGACATCCGGAATGCGGACATTTGCACTGCTTTGTCTGGGGAGTGCGCTGACCATGATTGCCAATATTTACATAGCAAGGATGTTTAACTTAAATGACCCGACCCGTATTCCGGCGGCTGCTATCGGCAGCATCGGATTTCTGGGAGTAAGCACGATATTTGTGGCGGGACGCGGACAAATCCGGGGCATGACGACATCCGTTTCGCTCTGGACGGTCAGTGCCATAGGAATTGCAGTGGGAGCCGGGCTGTATATCTGCAGTGTGGTGACGGTCATATTGATTATGCTGATAAATCATGTACTGGCTTATATCAGCCATTATCAGGAAGAAATGAACAAAGAAATCGCCTTTTATGTGGAAATCAAGGAAGGCGATGCCGTGAAGGAACTGGTCGCCTACTTAAAGGATGGAGGCTACAAGCTTTCAAGCGTTGAAAAGAGCAGTCAGGATGTTCTGTTCGATGATGCCATAGGGGTAAAAATTGAGCTGAATTTCGGAAAGCAGGTGAATCACAGAGCCTTCTTACAGAGTATCCAGGATATTCAGGGTGTTTATTATATTGAAGAAATATAATTCAGAAAGCATGTGAATCAGGTTCACAGGATGAGGAAAGGATGGAGATTATTATGGCTACAAGATCAAGTATTATGGACACAAACAGCTACAGAGGTGATGAAAAAGGACTCCTGGATGAAAAAACGCAGGACTTAATTGAAAGACGTGAAAAATACATGAGCGGTTCCTACCGGTTGTTTTACCGTAAGCCGGTTAACCTTGTCAGAGGCGAAGGCGAATATCTGTGGGATGCAGATGGTGTAAAGTACCTGGATATGTATAACAATGTGGCAAGCATCGGTCATTGCCATCCGGCGGTAGTGGAGGCTGTCAACAAACAGATGAAGCTTTTAAATACCCACACCCGTTATCTGCATGAAACCATTGTGGATTACAGTGAGAAAATTCTTGCCAAAATGCCGGAGGAAGTGGACAAGGTCATGTTCATGTGCACCGGCTCGGAAGCTAACGATTTAGCCATCCGGGTGGCACAGGAATATACCGGAGGCAAAGGAATTATCGTTTCCCAGGAGGCGTATCACGGAACCAGCGCACTGACCTCCGGTGTTTCGCCTGCACTTGGCTCGGAGCAGCCGATTTTACCCTATGCGCGGCTGGCTCGCACTCCTGATTATTACAGAGTGGGAGGAACGGAAGCGGAATTTACCGACTGGTATTGTAAAGAAATCCAGAGCAAAATAGATGATATGGAAAAGAACGGAATTAAATTTGCAGGATTTCTGGCAGACTCCATCTTTTCCTCGGATGGTGTACATCCCAATCCGAGAGGTTTCTTAAAAGCAGCTGTGGATGTAGTACATAAAAACGGAGGAGTCTTTATCGCTGATGAAGTACAGCCGGGCTTCGCACGTACCGGTGATGCATTCTGGGGCTTTGCACGCCATGGCATTGTTCCCGATATGGTAACCATGGGTAAGCCCATGGGCAACGGTATTCCGGTTTCCGGTCTGGCGGCACGCCATGAGGTACTGGAAGCCTTCAGCGATAAGCTTCCGTATTTCAATACTTTTGGCGGTAATCCCGTGGCAATGGCAGCGGCAGAAGCTGTTCTCAAGGTCATTGAAGAAGAGCATATCCAGCAGCATGCAAAGGAAGTCGGAGCGGAGCTTCTCAAAGCGTTAAAAGAGGTACAGGCACGCCATGCAGACTGCGTAGGCGATGTCAGAGGCGCCGGACTGTTCCTTGGCTTTGAACTTGTCAGTGACATCGAAAAGAAAACGCCGGACCAGAAGAAGGCTCTGGATCTTATCGAACTTTTACGGGACAATCAGGTATTGACCTCCTGCTGCGGACCATTCGGCAATGTCTTAAAGATTCGTCCTACCCTGGCATTTGCTTCCCATGATATCGACTGGGTGGCATCCGCACTCGATAAATGCTTAACTCAGCTTGAAAATGCATAATTCTCAATCATTTTTCCTCTTTGGCTCCCGGTTTCTGCCGGGAGTCTTTTTATTGACAGTCCTCTTTAGAAATGATACCCTTTTTATTGTAGTAAAGTTTCGTTGTATCGGAGATTGTTATGGACTTAAAAGAAAGCAAGGCGTATGTCAGCACAGGTATTGTGGCACTGAACGCCATTATATTTCTCATATGTACATTTACCGGAAATTTGTTATATAATATAGGGGAAATCAGCCCTCAGTTCTTTTTTGAAGGCGGTCAGTATTACCGGATATTTACATCCATGTTTCTGCATGCGGATATTGAGCACATTGCCAGCAATATGATTATTTTGTTCGGCTTAGGCATGATGATGGAAAAAGAAACGGGACACGTAACCTTTGGTGTTCTCTATTTTCTGACCGGCATCATAGGAAATACGGCTTCCCTGTTCTACAAAATCTATATGGGAGAATGGGCGGTAGCTTCCCTGGGAGCAAGCGGCGCTGTATTCGGCATGGAGGGAGTGCTTTTAGCCTTTGTCATGCAGTATCCGGAGAGGATGCGGTATGCTTCGTGGGAAAAGATAGCCATTATGGTCATTTATTCTATTTATTGCGGCATCCGTTCTGAAAACATTGACAATGCAGCGCATATCGGCGGTTTTGCATCGGGATTTCTGCTGGGACTGCTTGTCTGTATAGTGCGCAAGGCAGGAAAATCGAAAAACGGATACCGGAAGTAAGCATTCGGGCTATGAAAGGATGACAGGCATTTATGAAAATAAACATTTACTATGGCGGACGGGGACTTATCAATGACCCTACCTTATATGTAATGAACAAAATGCAGGAAGTGCTGGAAGAACTTCGTGTGACGGTGGAGCGCTTTTACCTGCAGGAGTTAAAAAATAATATCACCACCCTGCCGCAGACACTTAAGGATGCCGACGGCATTATTTTAGCATCCACAGTGGAATGGTACGGCATCGGCGGCTATATGCAGCAGTTTCTGGATGCCTGCTGGCTGTATGGGGACAAGGAAAAAATCGGCAAAATCTATATGTGCCCTATTGTGATGTCTACAACCTACGGGGAAAGAGAAGGCAAATTAAATCTTGCCACCGCATGGGAAATTTTAGGCGGATGTCCCTGCAGCGGTATATGCGGCTACATCCCGGACACAACCGAGCTGGAAACCAATAAGGGATATCTTACCATTATTGAAAAGAAAGCGGAAAATATGTACCGTACCATCAATCAGAAGATGGTAAGCTTTCCGTCCAGCAATCAGGCAGTGAAAAATACGGTATCCAGCATGCCGGGCATCGAACTGACACCGCAGGAGTCGGAGCAGCTTTCCCAGTACGTATCCGATGATGTTTATATGCAGACGCAGAAAACAGATATACAGGAGCTTACCAGCCTGTTTAAGGACATGATGGAAGACACGCCGGAAGCCTCCCAGGAAAATAAGGTGGCTTTTGAAAGAGCGTTTAAGCCGCAGCAGGGATTGCAGGCGACTTATAAATTATTTGTAGGGGAAGGAAAAACACCTCTTACCATCGTGGTAAACGGCGATGAAATCAACTGTGACCACGATGATGCCAAAGAAGCGGACGTGGAAATCCGCCTGGATAAACCGGTGTTAGAGGATATTTTCGCCGGCAAGATGAGCTTCCAGAGAGCCTTCATGGCGGGAGAAATGAAGATGAAGGGTGAATTCCGCATTTTAAGGGCTATGGACCAGATTTTTGTGTTTCAATAAATAATAGATAGAATGGAGAATGTGCACTATGAAAAAAGAGGATTGTATTTTCTGTAAAATTGCCAATGGAGAAATCCCTTCCAAAACATTGTATGAAGACGAGGATTTCAGAGTCATTCTGGACCTGGGTCCCGCAACTAAGGGACATGCCCTGATCTTACCCAAGGAGCATGCGGCAAATCTGTATGAACTTCCTGACGAAACAGCGGCAAAAGCCATGATACTTGCCAAGAAAATGGGTGCCCGAATGGTAGAAAAACTTCATGCAGACGGATTGAACCTTGTACAGAACAACGGAGAAACTGCAGGTCAGACCGTTTTACATTTCCACCTGCATTTAATTCCCCGTTATCAAAATGACGGACAGCATATCCTCTGGACTCCGGGTACTGCCACACAGGAAGAATTAGAAGCCGTTTGTCAGGAGATTGTAAAAGAATGAGAACAATTCAGGTACAGCAGATAACAGAACAGATTAAGGAAATGTGTATTCAGGTCAATCATTATCTTTCGGAAGATATGGAGGAAGCATTGCGGAATGCACAGGCAAGCGAAAAATCCCCGTTAGGATGTCAGATACTTTCCCAGCTTCAGGAAAATCTTAAAATTGCCGGAGAAGATATGATTCCTATTTGTCAGGATACCGGTATGGCGGTTGTTTTCCTGAAAGTCGGTCAGGATGTTCATTTGGAAGGCGGTTCTATAGAAGATGCCGTAAATGAAGGGGTAAGGCAGGGCTATACGGAAGGTTACCTCCGCAAGTCTGTGGTAAAAGACCCTTTAATCCGGGAGAATACCAGGGACAATACGCCTGCGGTCATTCATTATGAAATTGTACCCGGAGATAAAGTGACCATTACGGTGGCGCCGAAAGGCTTTGGCAGTGAAAATATGAGCCGTGTTTTCATGTTGAAACCGGCTGACGGTATAGAAGGTGTAAAGAATGCCGTTCTGACGGCAGTGAAGGATGCAGGTCCCAATGCATGTCCGCCCATGGTTGTGGGTGTAGGCATCGGCGGCACCTTTGAAAAGTGCGCCCTGATGGCAAAACAGGCATTAATGCGTCCGGTGGGCTCTCATTCGGATATTCCTTATGTTAAGGAAATGGAAGAAGAACTGTTATCCAGAATAAACAAGCTGGGAATCGGACCCGGCGGTCTGGGAGGAACCACAACCGCACTTGCCGTGAATGTAAATACTTATCCTACGCATATCGCGGGTCTGCCGGTGGCGGTAAACATCTGCTGTCATGTAAACAGACATATTGTGAGGGAAGTATAAAGGAGAAGATATGGATAAATACATACAGACTCCGCTTACGGAGGAAATTGCACAGACATTGAAAGCCGGCGATTATGTGTATATTACCGGTACGATTTATACGGCGCGGGATGCGGCGCACAAGCGCATGCAGGAAGCTCTGGACGCAGGAGAACCGCTTCCTATTGAGATGAAAGACAATGTGATTTATTATATGGGACCCTCCCCGGCAAGAGAAGGCAGACCCATTGGCTCCGCCGGACCTACAACAGCAAGCCGTATGGATAAATATGCGCCTAAACTGTTGGATTTGGGATTAAGGGGTATGATTGGAAAAGGTAAGCGCTCTAAGGAAGTTCTGGATGCCGTTGTAAGAGACAAAGCCGTCTATTTCGCGGCAGTGGGAGGAGCCGGCGCTTTGCTTTCCAAAGCGATACAGTCATCGGAAGTGGTGGCGTATGACGATTTGGGAACAGAGGCCATTCGGAAGTTACATGTTAAGGATTTTCCTGTTATTGTAGTTTGTGACACCGAAGGAAATAATTTATATGAAACAGCCGTAAAGGCGTATGCAGAAAATTAGGGAAATTTTATAAATCAAGGCGATTGCAGATAGGAAAAGAAGATGAAAAGAATTCTTTTAATGGTGTTAAGACTCTTTTATTTTGCACCCATTGCCGTATGGAAAATAGGAAGATACGGCAAACAGGAGGGCAAGTACGAAGAGGCCTACGAATATATTAAAATGGCAACCAGAAAAGCCACACGCGCCGGCCGGGTCGATATAGAAGCTTACGGGCTGGAAAATCTTCCGAAGGAAGACGGCTTTGTATTCTTTCCCAATCACCAGGGGATGTTTGATGTGCTGGTGTTTTTACAGACATGTCCCAGACCGTTTGCTTTTGTTATGAAAAAGGAAGCAAGTAATATTATTCTGTTAAAACAGGTGAGTCAGGCACTGGGTTCCTATGCCATGGACAGAGCCGACATAAAGCAGTCTCTGCAGGTCATCAATCATGTGGCAGAGGATGTGAAAAACGGAAAGAACTTCCTGATTTTTCCGGAAGGAACCAGAAGCAAACAGGGAAACAAACTGCTTGACTTTAAGGGCGGCAGCTTCAAGTGTGCCGTGAAGGCAAAGAGTCCCATTGTGCCCTGCGCACTGGTAGACTCTTTCAAACCGTTTGATGAGAGTTCCATTAAAAGAGTAAAGGTGAAGATATCCTATCTTCCTCCTATTTATTATGAAGAATATAAAGACATGAAGACACCGGAGATAGCGGCAGAAGTAAAGAGAAGAATCGAGCAGGAAATCAGCAGGATAACAGGGGAATCGGCAGATGAATAAAATCATGGTAGAAAACATTCAAGAATATATGAAAAACTTCAAGGAAGAACAAAAGGAACTGCTTGTAAGGATAAACTGGTGCTATAAAAAGGGAAAATCAGGTGAATTTTCAAGTATAGAAAATTACTATGATGTGACCGCACGTTTTGATATGGCATTGGATGCAAAAACAGGAGAACCGCTTCAGACGGATTTGGCAACATATAAATGGTTAGAATGGTTTGTACCGAAAAAGAAAAAACTGTTTGGATTTAAATATGGCTTTCAATTTGAAGAGGGAAAGATATATCGTATTTTGGCAAGAGAATACATAAATAAGCCGACAGATAAATTTATAAGATATTATGTAGATGATGTGCTGGAGTATGACATAAAGGATAACCGATTTGATCCGGTATATCTTTTTGAATCAAAATTTGATGACGAGGTTCTTGATCTGGTGGTGTTGATTAAGAGTAAAATATGTGGATGGTCAAGGGATAATTTTTACCGAATGCCCTCTGCGACAATGATTGCTTTTTTGGATTTGAAAACAAATGAAGTAAATCGTCATCCGACTTTTCTTCGTTGGATTGAAAAAGATACAAATTCAAAGCTACGTTATAATTTTGAGGATTTGGGGATTTATCATATTCAGGCAAGAAAAAGTAATACCGGTGAAAATGCATACATGCTTGTTGATGTGGTAAATAAAACGCGAAATGAGTGCTTAGAAGATTTAAAAAAGGAATATATGAAGCCGGTTATCTTTACATATAAGGAAACGAAGTTCACATTAAACAGACGATATAATCAGTTTGAGGGGCAATTGAATTATCAGGGAGAAATGTGTGATTTTTATCTTATGGTGTCTGAGGAGGATACTGGGATAACAAAACACATAAATAAGCTGGATGAGATATTTGATAATCCTTTGGCGTTTGATATCCGGGTAAGGGAATATGTTGCAGAGGAACTATATAAACTGGCAAATGACTGGCTGGATGAGGATGGCGATGAGATTTCAAAAGAGGAATTTATGAAAAAAATCGGAAATCCTACGTTTAACATTTACAGTGATGGTACAATATGTCTTATGTATGATACGGATGGAATGTTCACAGACCACGTTATTACCGTAAAAATCAATGATAATGGTGATTTGGTGAAAGCTAAGATTGAGGGATAGATTATGAGCTTGCAGCAATGTGACAGGTAATATGGTAGGTATCAAAAAGATTGCAACTGCATGAAAAAAAGTATTTGACAAAAACTACGTTACTATGTATAATAACATTTGCGTCACCGAAAGGGATGCATCATACTTGACAGAGGCATTCGGATTATGGAGAAATACTCAAGAGGCCGAAGAGGCGCCCCTGCTAAGGGTGTAGGTCGGGCAACCGGCGCGAGGGTTCAAATCCCTCTTTCTCCGTTTAGCAGCCAATGCCAAAAACAGAAGTGTCCAGCGGATGCTTCTGTTTTTTGTTATAGAATAAAAAAGACTTATTTTAATGTGTGAAAGTTATTCCTGCAAGCAAAGCACATTTATTGCTTTGTTAAAGTTTATTGAAAAGAAAAATAAAAAGGGGAAAGTATATGGTTCAAAAAAAGAAATATGGGAGTCTTGTGTATTTGGGAGGTTTGCTGCTGATAATATTTTATCTTATTCCATACTTTATGTTGGGAAAACAGGCTTCTTTTCGAATTACAGATTTTTTGGATGATGAAGTTATTCAGTACATGCTTTCCGGAAAATATTTCTTTACCGGTTTTAATACAAAGGTGGCTGAATGGTTTAACGGTGCGGATAAGTTTGCAATTCAGCCACCTTGTTTTTTACTGATTTGGCCATTTTATTTTTTGTCATTTTATAAAGCTGTCATGGTTTCGGTGATCCTGGGTGAATTTTTTGCATATACCGGAATGTTTCTGTTAGTTCAAAAAATTTTTAAGGGAGAATATCCGGCAGTAACTATGACAATATCCTTTTTGTTTAGTATATTGCCGTTTTATCCGAGTTATGGGTTATCTTCGATAGGCATTCCTTTGGTGGTATGGGCATTTTGGGAAGTGAGTGAAAAGAAACATATCATATTGGCGTATATGACGATCTGCTTTTGGGGGTTATATTCGTCTTTAGTCTGGAGCGGTTATTTTATAATTGGCTTTGCTCTTATATTTGCGTTTTTTCTTTTCGTAAAAAAAAGGAAGAGATGTGGACTGAGAGTATTTTTCGGAAGTCTGGTATTAACAGTTACATATGTATTTACATTCAAGGATACAATTTACGGAATTTTCTTTAGCGGCGTTGAGTCTCACAGAAATACACCCGGGAGGGTATATGTACCGGCTCGCTTCAAGGACACATTTGTTTCGCTTTTTAAATATGGACAGTATCATGCACCGAGTTATCATACATATATTATGGCGGGTTCGCTGCTGGTTATAATACTGGTATTGTTTTTACTTTATGTTAGCCCGCGTAGCCGTATTGTAAAAAACAAATGGTTTCTGGCAGCAACTTTGTGGGCAGGGGCAGTAATAATTGCCGTATTTTCTGCATTCTATCAAAGCGAAGCCGGTTATTGGCTGAGAGGACATTTGGGTGTCCTGCAGAGTGTGCAGCTTGACAGGGTATATTGGTTATATCCGACTATATGGTATACGGAAGCTGCAGTATGTATGGCAATTTTCTATGATTTATGTAAAGTATATGTACGAAAATCGATTGCCTGCAAGGCGCTATATTGCATAGAAATTGTAGGAGTTTTAGTATTCATGGTGCCCTATTTGATTGGCAAAAATACAGAATACAAATCAAATTTGTCCCGGATTATGGGAAAAGATAACGGGTTGGTTTCGTATAAAGAGTATTATGATGAAAAATTGTTTGCGGAAATAAAAGATTATATACATCTTGAACCGGCTCAGTATCGGGTAGTATGTCTGGGATTGGCACCGGCGGTAGCTTCAGCCAATGGACTATACACACTGGACGCATATTCAACCAATTACAGTTTGGACTATAAAATGAAATTCAGAAAAGTTATTGCGGCGGAACTTGATAAAAATGCCGATTTAGAGTGGTATTTTGATAGTTGGGGAAACCGCTGCTACCTGTTTAGTGCGGAATTGGGAAAAAGTTGGGATGTGAACAAGGAAGAACCTGCTTATGTTTCCAATTGGGAAATTAATACACAGGCCTTGAAAGAGCTTGCGTCGGAAACTAATATGAAAACATATATATTGTCTGCTGCTGAAATACGCAATGCTTCAGATATCGGTTTGGACTGCATACAAGAATTTGACCAACCGGATAGCTACCGCCATATATATCTATATAATATTTTATAAAAATAAATAAAATAAATATTGACAAGTAGATCAAGCTGATTTATTATAAAAGTCCACCGTTTGAGGAACACAAAACGGTAGGTGAAAAAAGTCAAAAAACTCCCAAAAAAGTTATTGACAAACGAAAGAACTCATGGTATTCTAAATGAGTTGTGACTCGAGAGAGTCGAAAGCACAGAACCTTGACAAATAAACAGCAATGCAACCCTGA
>OIXH01000089.1_pt1 | contig 108066 bp, 87 predicted proteins | sample 1587741 | NCBI WGS metagenome assembly OIXH01 (sample SAMEA3888916, study PRJEB22519) | human gut metagenome | biome: human gut; feature: human-associated habitat; material: faeces | place: Denmark | collected 2011 | reverse complement strand
ATACGTGCCTGTCACGCACGGGGTCAGGGGTTCGAGTCCCCTACGCACCGCCAGAGGCCGACGAAGAGTCGGGCCAAATAAAGCAAAAGCCTTGTAAACGAGTAGTTTACGAGGTTTTTTGTTTTTGGATTATCTGCATGAGAAAGCAAAAAACAACCGGTTTCGGGTGTCCAAATCGGTGGACTTTTCCCGAGGGCCGAACCGTCCACCGAATAAGCGTTTAACTCATTGATTTGCATCGTATTTCATCTTGACGCAAAAGACTCTTGAAAGTAATTTTGCAACCTGTAAATACGATGTTATGGAAAGGACAACCTGCACGCTGATTTACTACCTGCGCAAGACCCGGATCGACAAGGAAGGGAAAGCGCCGATTTATGTACGCCTCACAGTCAACGGCCAACGCGCCGAAGTTTGTGCCCGGGCCCGCATCTTGCCCCGGTATTGGAATCAATCCCGAGGCAAGGCTGTGGAAAACAACCGGGAAGGCCGTGAGATTAACCGGCTGCTGGAGGCCATCTCGTTCAATATTGCGCAAACGCGACGCACGCTGGAGGCAGAAGGGAAAGAGATTACGGCTACGGGGATTATGGATCGCTATCTGGGCAAGGACCTTCCCGAACGTCATACCCTGATGGAGGTCTTTCGGGAACACAACAAACGGTGCCGGGCTTTGATTGGAATCGACTTCGCCGCTTCGACCGTGCAACGTTACGAGAGTCTGATGCGCATCACGGGGGAGTTTCTGCTAAAGGAGTATGGCTCCGAGAATCTCTATCTGGACGAATTGCCGGTCCATTTGGTCGAGGATTATGAGTTCTACATGAAGACCGAGAGACGATGCGTTCACAATACGGTGATGAAGAATCTGAAAAACTTCAAGAAGATCATCCGCATCGCGCAAAGCAACGGATGGGTTCCGAAGGACCCGTTTCACGGCAAACATATCCACATGGAGCCGGTCGACCGACCTTTTTTGGAGAAACAGGAATTTTTGTCGATGCTCCACAAGGAGATCTCGATCCCTCGACTGGCGCAGGTCCGCGACATCTTCTGTTTCTGTTGTCTGACGGGCCTGGCCTTTACGGACGTGCAACAGCTCAAGGCGGAGCATCTGGTGGCGGACATCCACGGCAAGATATGGATTCGCAAGGCGCGGCAGAAGACGAAAAACATGTGTAATATTCCGCTGCTCGACGAGGCGCAAAAAATTATCGACCGTTACAGGGAACACCCCTACTGCCAGACGCACGGCGTGCTGCTCCCCGTGTGCAGCAACCAGAAGATGAACTCCTACTTGAAGGAGCTGGCTGACATCTGCGGCATCCGCAAGAATCTTTCGACTCACACCGCGCGCCATACGTTCGCAACCCTGACGCTGGCCAGCGGCGCCACGATCGACAACGTTGCCAAGATGCTCGGCCATGCCAATGTCAACATGACGCGCCGCTATGCAAAGGTTCTCGACTCGTCGATCATGCGCGACATGGAGGTCGTTGCTGAAAATATGGCGTTGTAACCCGTCGGAACATTTGAGGAATTTTCGGAACGCCCGGACAGCAAAAGAGACAAGGCCGCCCTATGCAAACGAGGACAAGAGCAGTTCTCTTGGCATCTTTGCATGGGGTGGCTATCTTGCTGACCGGGCGGCAGTGACGGGTGTTCATTGTGCTTGTGTAGTATAAAATGAGGTTGGATCAGCGCCGATTCATGGACCTTTTCTTCCTTTTCCGAATCTGCTGTTGTTGCTCCTCCTCATAAGCCTGTACGTTCGCCAACTCCAGCATCGCATCCAGCGGATGGATGGCGTAGGCCTGTCCCCGGTTGACCTTCTCCTCGTTGTAGCGGATAGCGCCGCCGACGGTTGCTCCCGTTCTTATATTCGCAACCATCCTTCGGCCTGTTTGGTAAGATTCAGAATCTCGATGCTCAACGCTTTCAATTCGCGGGTATGCTGTTCCAACGCGGTGATTTGGCGGGGAATCGAGACGTTGGAGAAGTGGCTGTTGATGGCTCGGACCACCTGGTTGTAGTTGTTCCCGACGCGCTGAAACTGGAAGTAAAGGTCGTTGAGTCGTGTCAGAAACTCCACCTTTGAAGGGTCACGGCGGATGACCTCGAAGCGCTCGGCAAAGAGTCTTTTGACAATAAACCGGCTGCGGTTGTGTTCCAATCCGGCGGCAGCGAGCATTTCCTTAAACCGAATATTCTCCGCTGTTGTCAACTTGAAATTGTAACGATGGATTCTGGGAGCGGTAGCCGTTGGCCGACCGGTTGGCTTTTGAGTCTTCATCATATTATACAGCATATTCATGTGGCGCGACTTGGGAGCGTACCGCCTCGCAGAGCGAGCTATTTTTGTCGGACAAACCGCCGGTTGTCGGACAAAAACACAGCTCGCTCCCGTCAGGCGACGGGCACAGTTCCGGCATTCGCAGAGGACAATTCCTTTCCCCGAAAAAGCATCTCCGAAACAAAAAAATCACGGGCGGATTCTCCGCTGCAATATTACGAGGATCTTCAGGGATTAAAAAGCACTGTTGGCGGCCATGAGAGGCCTCCAGAGGACACCGGGAACCAACCCCGAGAACCGCATTACCTTGCGGGCAAACGTCCAACAATCCGTGAGTGAACGCACTCTTGAACAAACCTGTTAAATCGCACCTTCCTGAAGAAACAAATTATGGAAAACACACCTGTAAGCATTGCCGTATGCAATCAAAAAGGCGGCGTCTGAAAGAACCTTATGTCGTAAAAATCCGATCAATACTATGCATATTCTCGCCGTTTGGGAGGATTGTATATGAACGAAAAACAACCTCATCTTCGGTACATGTGTCTAATATTAAGAAATTTTTTAGTTGGCAAATCATACCTTTTCTTGATTTTTTGCAGGATGTCTCTTGTCTTTGTAAGAGAGAAGTAGGCACTCCGGCTTTTTTCTTGAAATTTCAGGCGTTTATACAAAAGTTTTCCGGCAGAATTTTTCCTTCATCCGACCATTTTTTCTACCTTTGCAGCCGATAAAGTGTGCAATTCAGATAATTATGGCAGGAAGTGGTTCCATAATAAACTCCATGCGCTTGACCTGCCTCGGGAAAAGTGATGGTCAGCCTCTGGCCCTTTCATTGGAAGGGGCACTTTCCTGCATACCATATTTTATTGGCAATCAAGCAAATTATCTTTTCGAAAATTTGGATATGTGTGAAAATTGTGTAAACACACACACACACACACACACATTCTAACCGACGTTCGTCGCGCATTAATTTACTCATTTTTACGGAGATCTACAAGGGCAGAAACTCTTTTTTCGGGAGTTTTCTGCCCTTTTCCATATTCGTATCTCCTTTTTCACCCCTAACCCGGACCGCGTATGAACGCCGGGACCATCTATACCCGCAGGTTTTGTGTCTGCCGTTTCTGCCCGCGCATCAGGGGTGATGAACTCGGACGCAGGGCTGCCTGCACTGCGGGAGGCGGAATCATAAAGTTGAAAACGAACGGTTAAAAACGACAATATGAGAAACTTGAAAAAATGGATTACAACCGCACTGCTGATGGTGCTGTTGCTTCCGGCAATGGCGCAACAGAAGGCAGACTCGATCTACACTTTCCGTTTCGTGGCGGGCGACGACATGTTCTATGTCCCGTGGAGCGGAAACGGAGAGGAATTGAACCGCCTGCTCTCCTGCGTGGAACAACACAAGGCGGCGATTCTCGACGGCGGGATTCCCGTCGAGGTGGACGGTTACTGCACGTCGCAGGCCACGGCCGATGAAAACCTCGCCATGGCGAAGACCCGCTCGAACCGCGTAAAGACGGAGATGATCCTGGGCGGCGGACTCACCGAGGCGTGCTTTACGACCCGCAACCATGCCGCCGAAGGCAACTATGTGACGGTGCGCATCGTCATTCCGACCGGGCCGTCGGAGGCCGAGCTGGAGGCACAGCGCAAGGCCGAAGCCGAGCGGCTGGAAGCGGAGAAACGTGCCGAACAGCAACGGCTGGCCGAGGAGCAGCGCCGTGCCGAAGAACAGCAAAAGGCCGAGAAGGCCCGCCAGGCTGCAGAACAGGCAGAAGCCGAACGCCTTGCCGCCGAACAGCAGGCCGAAGCCGGACGACTGAATGGCGGGAAAACCGCCCGCACGGACGTGAGCGGCTGGTATGTCGGCCTTCAGGGCGGTGTGCCCTTCGGTGTGAGCCAGTTCAGCAGCTTCGGGGCCGACAAGACCCGGGCCGGCTGGACGGCCGGCATCCACGGCGGCTACCGATTTAACCGGGTGCTGTCGCTCGAGGCACAGGCCGCGTGGGGAGAGGTGAACCTCGCTCAGCGCGAGTGCTGCATCCCGGACAATTACTGGCTGGGGACCGACGGTGCCCGTTATTATGCCCCGGTATTCGGTCTGGAAGGGTGGGACTACGCCGCCCTGACAAGCTGCGTGACGATGCAACGCTACGGGTTGCAGCTCAATGCCGATGTGCTCGGCCTCTTCCCCGCCACGCGCGGGAGCCGCTGGAGCGTGGAGGTGTCACCCCTGCTGGCCGCCGTGGGCACGAAAGCCTCCCTCTCGACCCTGGACGGCGCGAAAGCGACAACCCAGGGAAGCACCGCATGGCATCTGGGTGTCGGCGGTAACATTCAGGCCGGCTACCGCTTTGACTGCGGCATGGGAGTCGGCATCTATAGCGGCATCACTTACCTGACGGGCAACGGCATGGACGGGCTCCCCAAGAGCGGCCACAAAGCCAACTACGTATGGGAAAGCGGCATCCGGCTGAACTGGTTCTTCACGACAAGCACAAGAAAGGAGGCAAGCAAATGAAAACAATCCGATTATACCTCTATGTAACGATGTGTACCCTGTTTGCCGCCACATTCGCGGCCTGCGACAGGGACGTACACGAAAATGAAAGCCACGGCCTTGCCGTCGGCATGGAATGGCTCGATGGCATCGAACCGACCGACATCACAAGTCCGGTAAACCTGTGGATATACGATGCGGATGATCTTGAAGTGGAAGCGCACGAGTTCTCTTCTCCGCAAGAACTGGCATCCGGCCTGTTCAGCCTGCCGGAGGGCGACTATACGCTTGTAGGCGTCTGCGGCCTGACAGAGCCGTACCGGTATGATTACGAGGGCGGCACTCCGCTCGCCGGCGGACTGCGCATTTCGCTTGCCGACCCGTCGGCTTCGCCCGCACACGCCGTCGGCGGCGTGGCCGTGGCAAGCGTGACTGACACAAGAATCAACATCCGTTCCGTCATCCGTGTCGCTCCGTTGCTGGCAGAGCTTGCCGTCCGTATCGACGGCGTGCCCGAAGGGGCCTCGCTTGCCGTCACGGTGCGCAATGCCGCCACTTGCCTTTATCCGGCACGGCAGGGCGACGACAACAGCTATATCGTACCCTCTGCCGAAAAGAACGAGGTGCATCTGCCGCAAGCCGTCGCTGACGGAGGGACGCTCTCGGCCGGCATCCGTCTGATGCCGACGGCACAGGGCGAAACCTGCACGCTGCTCTACATGGTCATGACCTTTGCCGACGGCTCCCGTCATGAATACATGGCGGAAGCCCCCCTGATGCTTCCAGGGAAACACTACGAGCTGGCATTGGAATACGACAGGATGCAGCCCTACATGTATATCACCGCCACCGGCATCACCGACTGGGGCGAAGGCTGGAGTACGAGTGATGACATCTTTAATCCCGGAATATAATTAACGAATAAAATAAAGATAAAATTATGATGAAGAAAATGTTATTCGTTGCAGCCGCACTCCTTGCACTGGCGGCCTGCACGAACGACCATGAACCCGACAATGTTCCGGCAAAGGACATAAAGGTGAACGCCTCCATCGTGCAGATGACCCGTGTGACAACCAACGGCAACGAATCGGCTTTTGAGACGGGCGACCGTATCAGCGTCTATGCCTGGTTGGGTACAGCTGACGATGCAAAGCAGATTGTCGTGAACAATTCCGTCAATACGCTGGGCGGCGACGGCACATGGACGGCCAGCCAGCAAATGCTTTGGGCGAACAACAGTTCAGCGCATTACTTTCTGGGCATTTATCCCGTGCAGGAGGTAAGCGACCTGAAAGCCATGAACTATGTACTGACCCCTGAAGACCAGGAGGCGAGCGACCTGCTTTATGCCCTTAACACCGGTACTGAGGGTAATGGTATTAGGCCCACGAATACACCGGTGGCACTGACCTTCAGCCACCTGATGTCGAAATTGGTCATCAACCTGAACTTCCGCAGCCAGTGGGGCGGAACACCGGTAGTCGAATCGGTCAAGGCAATTGCCAAGACTGAGGCCAGCGTCAATTTCCTCTCCGGAGAGACTACGCCACAGGGCGACAATATGGCGATAGACATCCCGACTTTGGCAACCCCGACAGCCAACTACGCCTGCAGCTTTGCCGGCATCATGATTCCCCAACAGAGCGGGTTCTACGAAATACAAATCAAGGTGAAAGGCATCGACCAGCCATACCTCTATAACACGGGAGCCCCCATCCCGTTGGAAACAGGCAAGTACACCACCGTAAACCTGACATTGGGACGTGATGCAATCACCTTGGACAAAGACATCACCATCACCGACTGGGCTCCACTCGAAGGCGACTTGAACGGCAACATATTCTTTCCGGGCGTGTAAACCGCTGTGCCGACTATATATTTATAACTGATTAAAACAGCAAACGTATGAATATAAAAAACTTATTATTGGCAACAACCGCTATCATGTTGGCAGCGTGCAGCACGGACAGCGAGTCACCGGCTCCGCAAGACCCGGGGCAGATAAGGGTAACGGCATCCGTGGGAGCCATGACCCGTGTGGCCCACAGCGGCAACTCGACAACCTTCGTGACGGGCGACCGCATCAGTGTCTATGCGTGGACGGGCAGTGCCGATGCCGTGCCCTCCGCGTTCGTGGTTGACAACTCCATCAATACATTAGGCGGCGATGGCACATGGACAGCCGAGCCGCAGATGCTTTGGGCCGACAATACGTCCGACCACTATTTCCTCGGCATCTATCCCGAGCGCGACGTAATCACCGATTACAATGCCGACCCATATACCCTCGACTCCTATAACCAGGAGGCGAGCGACCTGCTGGTGGCAAAAACCACGGCCAAGCCTACCGTTTCTGCAGTGAAGCTGGAGTTCGGGCATGTCATGGCAAAGCTCGTGGTAAACCTTTCGTTCCGCAACGAGTGGACAACAGCTCCCGATGTGGCTTCGGTAACGGCAGCCGTATGCACCGAAGCCACCGTGGATTATCTGGCGAATCCTGTTAAGGTAACCCCTGCCACCGGTCAAAACCTTGTGATGATTCCCTTCACGGGCACGCCAGCCAGCTACGCCGGCATCATGATTCCCGGGCAGAGCGGGTTCCGCACCATCAACGTCACGCTGGACAACGGCAAGGTATATACCTATACCCATCCTGCAAGCATCGACCTTCAACCGGGCAGATACACTACGGTGAACCTTGTGCTGGGACGCGACAGGATCGAACTGGACGATGCGGGCATCAACGTGTCGGACTGGGAAAACGGCACTGTCATTGATGGCGCAGAAGCGAACGAAGCCTATTTTTACGATTCCAATACCGAAACGATCACCATCTACAGCGCTGACGGACTGAAAGTCGTATCCGACCTGGTGAACGGTGGCAAAAGGACTCTCAACGTCATCCTCGCCAACGACATCGACCTGACGGGTATCGACTGGACGCCGATAGGCACAAGCGGCAACACATACATCGGCACCTTCGACGGTAAAGATAAGACCATCACGGGGCTGACCGTTACGACGAGTGACCGATATGCGGGTCTGTTCGGCGACATCGGCTCCGGCGGCAAGGTGATGAACGTGAAGCTGGAGGGCGTACAGATAACAAGCGATATCAGTTTGGGCTATGCTGGCGGCATAGCGGGAAATAGCGATGGCAACATTGAAAACTGCTCGGTGTCGGGCAGCGTCAGCGGCAACGGCAGCGCAGGTGGCGTGGTGGGCTATCAATATGGCGGTTCCATCACCGAGTGCAACTCCTCGGTCACAGTGAAGGGCGTGATCCATGCCGGCGGCATAGCGGGAGGTACGAATAGTGGTGCCTCCCTGACCGGCTGCTATGCCACGGGCGATGTGACCCTTGAAAGTATCAACCAAGGCGGCAACTATGCCGGCGGCGTGGTGGGATCTAATGGAGCAAGTAGCACCCTGACCGCCTGCTATGCCACGGGCAGCGTGACCAGTAGCGGAAGCGGCACCATCTATGCAGGCGGCGTAACGGGAACCAACGATTTTGGTACCCTGACTGCCTGCTACCATGCCAATGGGACTATCAGCTGCCCAGGAGGAACCACAGGCGGCGTGGCGGGACGGAACTACAAGGGCCTCATGTCGTATGGCGGTATCATCACCGCCTGCTACTGGGGAAGCAACGGCCAGACACAAAGCATCGGTGAAGACCAGGTAGGCACCGGCGGAACCACGATGGTGACGGACGGCGACTGGCAGAAAGCCGTTACACAGATGAACGCCGCCCTGCAAAGTGCAGGCTCAGAGTGGCAGTACGAACTCACCGGAGCATTGCCAACATTGAAGAAACAGTAAACCGTCGGGCGGGAAAAAAGTTCCATCCGAAAAAGGAATCTTTGAAAGATAAATCAATTAACAACTTAACAGAAAATAGTTCAAATGAAAAAAGTAAAAATGATAGCAACAGCAGCGCTTGCCACCCTTTTGGCAGCCTGCTCCAACGACAGCGACGTATTCAATACGCCCGACTATGCCGACACGCCTATCGGACTGAATGTGAACGTAGGCCCGATGGCCACCCGTGCCGGTTATGAACAGGGAGCATTGACCGAAGGCAGTTTCGGCCTTTTCCTGACAACGGAAGGCACGAACAGCGACAGCCGCTACAACTGCACGAACCGGGAAGTGAAATATGAAAGTGGCTGGACGATTCAGGGTGAACCGCTCCTGTGGAAAAGCAATGAGGCAACAGTGAACTATTACGCCTACCTGCCCTATACAGGAACTGTGGGCGATGCTGCAAACTACGCGTTTACGGTGCAGACCGACCAGAGTAGCGATAGCAATGTAAAGGCTTCCGACCTGCTTTGTACCGGACAGCAAACCGCCACACCCGGAACGGCACTCGACATCAACTTCGTACATGCTATGTCCAAACTGAACGTAAATCTGACTAAAGGTTCAGAACTTGACGAAGGTGTGACCTTCACATCGGTAAAGCTCTCCAACTGCGCCACGGCAACTACCGTGAATCTGACTGCCGGAACAGCCGTTACCGCTACCAACAGCGGACAGACCATCACCCTGTATGCTGCAACGGCAAACGAGAAATACGAGTGCATCCTTGTACCGCAGACCTTCAACAAGAGCCTGAAGGTGGAAATCACCGACAACAACGAAAAGGTATATACATTCACATCCAACAAAGACCTTACGTTTGCCAGCGGCGAACAGTACACGCTGAATCTTACCGTAGGCCGCGACAAAGTGACGATGGGCACCATTTCTGCCGGGTCATGGGGTGAGGAACAACAAGGCGGTAACTTAGTAACGGAATAAAAATAAACAAAGTTCATAAACATGACAAGAATGAAAATAGCAAAATATATTCCGGCTGCCGCCATCGCACTGGTGTTGGCAGGCTGCCAAAGTGAAGATGATTTCGTGTCCTCCGACTATGCCAACGACCCGATGGCCGTACACATCCGTGCAGGCATCGAGGCCCTGCAGACCCGTGTGAACACGGCAGGAGCAGGCGACGCATGGGAAGACGGCGACCTGATTTCGGTAGCCAACACCTCGGCTGGCGCGGTAACGGGCAAGAACAAGGCGGTTTACAAATACAACTACAACAGCAGCGCATGGGAGCCGTCAGGAGCCGAATACATGGTCTGGGCTGACGATGTAAACACCTTTGAAGCCTATTATCCCGTCGTGGAAGGGAAAACGGACTCCTACACGCAGTTTGAACTCCCGACCGACCAGAGCAGTAATACTTCTACCGAAACCAACTACATAGGCCGTGCCGACTATATGACGGCAACAGAAAAACAGAGCAAAAGCGACGCGCTGAACCTGACATTCAGCCACCACCTTGCCAAGGTCACCGTAACGATAAGCGGCTACGGCGACCAGTACGCTACACAGAAACCTACTTTCACAGCTCCTACATTCACCGTACCTACCACACCGACTGAAGTTACGGGAAAGACCCTGACCGTTGCCGGCAGTGGAACGACGGTAACAGGACTGTTCAGCGAGGATGAAACGGCGGAAGCCAAACACAGCTTCACCGCCGTCCTGCTGCCGGGCAAGTATGCTACCGACGACACGTTTGTCCTACTGAACATCGAAGGCGGAAGCCAGCTTATAGTCAAGGCAAACGAGCAACTGACTACAACAGGTTTGGAATCGGGCAAAGCCTATACCTTCAACGTAACCGTAGGCAAGGATGGAGCCACCATTAGCAGCGTTACGGTTACAGAATGGGGTAACGGCAGCTGGACGGAAAACGGCACGGCAAACGTAACCGTCTCTCTCGGCATCCAGACTTCGACGGCCGGACTGACAACTGACGATGGCGGGTATATCCTTGCCGATTGACAAACAAACAATAAATTTCAGACCATAAAATAAACGAAATGATAAATGAAAACAAGAAACAAACTATACGATAAGAGCCGGCTGCGCATCCTTTGCCTGCTGGCAGCGCTGCTCGGCATATTCGGTGCCGGACAGACATGGGCGGCGAACGACCCCACCACCCTGGTTGTGGGCGGGACCAGCGTGGTGGCGAACGGCACGGTTAGCGAAACCACCTCCGGCGAAGGCTGGAGCTATGCCGACGGCACCCTAACCTTGAACAACGCCACCATCACCGGCACGAGCTCCACCGACTATGGCGCGGCAATCTATGCGGCAGGCGACCTGACCATAGAGCTGGAGGGCAGCAGCAACGCCAAGGGCGCTGTGCATAGTAGTGATATGCCCTTCAGCGGACTCTATGTCTCCGGCACTCTGACCATCAGCGGCGAGGGCAGCCTGACTGTCAACGCAGTTGAAAGCACAAATAGTTCTAAAAATAATTATGGCATTTATGCAGACACATATATCCAGAATGGCGGCAGCATCAACAGCCAGAGTGGTACCGGTGCCGCTTCGCGCGGCGTATATGCGTATGGTATGACCGTGAATGGGGGCTCGCTGACCGCCACCGGCGGCACTGCCACCGGCGGCGGCACCTACGACAGCTCTGGCATATATGTAACGGGGACCATCACCGTGGGCAGCGCCACAGTGAATGCCACCGGCAATAGCTATGGCATCTATTCCTATTTAGGTGGCGGCACCAATTCGTTGACGGTAGCGGGCGGCAAAGTGACCGCCACGGGTAACAGTTCTGCCATTTATATTGAAACAATGGTATCTTCCGGTGGTAGTGCCAATAATCATGTTTCCGTGACCGTATCCAACAGCGGCTCTATCACCGCCCAGGGCGGAGCGGGCATCGTCCTGAAATCCAGTCAATTTGCCGGCGGTACTGGCACGGGGTCCATGACCGTCGAAAGCGGCTCCACCCTGCTTGCCAACAGCGTGACAGTGAATAATAATCCGCTGGCTCTCACCGGCGAGGGCAGCTGGCTGATCTACGGCCAGAGCGGCCAGGACACACCCATGCAGGGCAATGTCACCCTGCCCGATGACCTTACCATTGACAATGGGAATACATTCACCATCCCGGCGGGCAGCACCCTGACGGTACCCGAAGGCACGACTTTGACCGTCACCGATGCCGCCAGCCAGTTGGTTGTAAACGGAGAATTAGTGTTGGAAGGTACGTTCAACAATGCAAAGGAATTGACAGGTACGGGAGCTATTGTTTTGGGCGAAATTACGCTGACTGACGACAAGGGTATGGATGAGTATAAGGATTACCAACTCAAGCTGAAAGGCAAAAAGGTTACTTATACCCGTAACACAACGGACGGTGCCTATGGAACCATCTGCCTGCCGTTCGTGCCTGCTTCCGTCGCCGGCGTTCAGGTTACTTACTATAAAGTAAAGGAGTTGGACGGCAACGAGCTTATCCTCGGAGAAACCGATTTTGAAGCCGGCAAGCCGCTGTTCTATCAAACATCCGGTTCAGGCAGCGCCATAACCTTCAGCGCCGAAAATGCCGAAGGCGTAGAACTGGTAACCGAACCGGCGACAGACAGCTTCATGGTAGGTACAATGAGTGAGGAAACACCCACCACGGGCTACTTCCTGAAGGACAACAAAATCTATCCGATAACCGATGGAGCAAAAGTAAAGGTGAAACCGTTCCGTGCGTATGTGAAGGGTCAGAACGATGCTTCGCAGGCAAGCGTCATGTCTGTCAATGTGGCAAGGCCGTAACAAAGTATTAGGAACTCCCATTCCGGGCGGGAGCATTTGTGCCCGGTAACATCATACAGACACCGCAGCCCGCTACCGCAAGGTAAGCGGGCTGCATTTCTTACACTTGCGCGCCAAGATAGCGGCAGTTGCTTTTTTCGAAAAAACGATTACTTTTATGTCGTAAAAGAGCACAAGGCGAGCAAGATGCATTTCGATGCGATTGTGAAGGTACCTGATCGGTGGACAATGTTTTGTAATCGCGTATCTTGCTGATAATCTTTCTGGTGTGGGCAAATGTTCATTTCCCCTACGCACCGCAGAACGAGAAAACGGGATGGTTACAGCAACCGTCTCGTTTTGTTTTATTGGCTGCCTGGGTAATATACATGGGTAATATACAACATTCACGTCAATTGAGAGAACCTTTGCCGGGCAAAGAACGCGATAATAGCATGTAGCATACCTTTCCTCATACGGCGAACCGGCTGACGAGCAAAATACGTCAGCCGGTTCGTGGTGCATGGCTTGTGCCGTCTACAGACTGTTGAAGATGTCCTGTGCAATTTGCAGGTTCTTGCTTCTGTCATCGATCTTCCTGATCCACTCAACGGAAACCGAAGGGTCGAGGTTCTCCAATTCCATGTGGGTCTTGCCTCGGGATCGTGCTGCAGATATTGCAATATCGCATTTCATCTTGCAGAAGTAGGCGCAATTGTCCTTCAATATCGCCTCCGTGTCTCCTGCCGTGCATATCGATATGGTGTTTCCTTTGTATATAAAGGTCATTTCCCTGTCGCGGCCTGCGGGCTGGGGTGCCGGCATGGCGCATCCTGTTGTCGCAACAGTCAGTAAATCAATAAGCAGGTTGAGCGTTTCGGTTTTTCCGATATTTCCTTTTCCGCAAAGTCCTATTATCCGCTTCATAATCGTTTTTTGTAGAATTTTTGTCTTCTCAAGAATACGAATAATATATTTAATTAACAATATTTTGCATTTATTTTATTCTTGAAAACTGTTTTTTTTCGTATGTTGCTGCCGTACAGTTCCTTCTCCTATCGGATGCGGAACAGGCCGCTGTCGTCGTCCGCGTTTTCGATACGCTGCCGCATGGATGCCGCCTTGCGTCCCGAGTGGAAATTCCACGAGAGGCTCAGCGCCACGGTGTGGTCCTTGCGGCGCAGGTGGTGGTCGGTCCGGTGGCGGACGATGCTTGCGGCCGTGGTTTCGTTCGTGTAGCGGTCCCGAATGAAGGGGAAGAAGCACTGCAGTCCGACGGCGAGGTTGCCGCGCCGGTAGTTCAGGCTGACATAGGAGCTCTTTTCGATGCCGCAACGGTAGAGCCCCGAGAGATACGAGCCTCCGAATTTCTGGTAGAGATCGAAGGTCAGGTGGCGGCCGCCGGCCGACAGGTAGAGCGTTGCGGGACACGACCAGCCGTCGTACTGCTCCGCCGTGTCCGAGGGCCGGAACGACTGGCGCGCAAGCTCCACGCTGCCGCCGATCCGGAGAAAGTCCCAGGGGCGGAAATCGATGCTCAGCCGTCCGCCCCGCTGCAGGTCCTTCGCGGCGTTGGCGCTGCGCTGCAGGATGTTCAGCCCGTCGCTGCGGTAGTCGTCGAAGAGGCTGTTGCGCGTGTGGTCGAGGAAGAGCGAGGCCTGCATCGAGAAGCGTCCTGCTATCAGGCTGTAGTCCACGCCCCACGACTGGAGATGTGCCGGCCGCAGCGCCTCGTTCCCGCTCCGGTAGAATCCCTCCATGATCAGGATCCGGGCCTCGGACATCTGCTGGATTTCGGGCATCTGCGTACTCGACCGGTAGGAGATCCGGAGGTTGTGCGCCTCGCCGATCTGCCACCCGGCCAGCAGCACGGGGGTGAAGGTCCAGTTGCGGAAGCCCTCCCTTCCGGTGCGCAGGTCGCAGCAGGCGCCGAGGCTGACGCGGTAGAGGAACCGCTTCGTGCGGCCGGAGAACTCTCCGTAGAGGCGGTGTGTCCGCGTGTCGATGTACTCCTCCTGCGGCTTTGCGGAGAGCGAGTTGCGCAGTTCGTTGGCGAGGAAGTTGCAGTGCGCGCGGTAGCCCAGGGTCAGGTTCGACTGTCCGAAGCGGTGGCCGTAGACGATCTCCCCGATGAGTGAATGCTTGCGGTTGTCGAGCAGCATGGCGTCGTCGAAGCCCCGCTCGCCGCTTTCGGTCGAGCGGCTCCGCTGTTCGTTCCCGAAGCGGCTGCCCAGCAGGTCGAGGGTTAGCGTACTCCTGTCGGTCAGCTGCCGGTGGTAGTATGCCTCGACGGTGGGCGACAGGGTCCGTGTGCGGTCGGTCAGCCGGCCCGTGCACTCTTCCGGCAGCCCGTTTCGCGTGCGGACGATCTCCTTGTCGGCCTCGAGCCTCTGTCCGGTCATGGTGCCTGCGGCCGCGATCCGCAGGTCGTAGCGGCCCTCGCAGCTGCGGGCATAGGCCAGTCCCATACGGTGCTGGTCGCCCCAGGTCCGGCTTTTCTGGAGGTAGTCGTAACGGTAGTCGTCCTGCCCGGTGCCGTATTCGTAGACACCCTGCTCCAGGTCGCGCAGCTCCCGTTTCATGTTGAAGTGCGAGGCGTAGTCGAACGTGAAGCGGTCGTTGCCCCGGATCCGTGAGAAGGCGGCCGATGCACTGGAAAAGAGCTGCCCGAGCGTGCCGTAGAGGTCGCCGCTCCACCCCGCGTCGAGGGTCCGGGTCCGCACGTTCACGACCCGGTCCGCATCGTTCAGGTAGCGGATCGGCGGGATGTCGTAGCTCTCGACCGAGCGGATCCGGTCGGCCGGCAGCAGTTTCAGTTCGCTCTCGGAGGCCTTCACGCCGTTGATCAGTATCAGAACCGATTTGCCGTCTACCGTCGCCAGCGAGTTGGCCGTGCGGTCGATGTGCAGCCCGGGCAGCGAAGCCACCAGCTCACGCGCCTCGCGTGCGCGGGCTGTCTGTTCCCGGTCAAAGGTATAGGTCGTGCGGTCGATTCCGCGAATGCTCCCCTTGCCCTGGACGACGACCGCCTCGAGGGTCGTCGGGTCCGCGCGCAGCACCAGATCGCGCTGCAGCTCTTGACCGGCGGCCTGCAGCCTGCACGACGCGGGCGCATAACCGATGCAGGAGGCTTTCAGCAGGTAGTCTCCTGCGGGAATTGCCTCCAGACGGTAGCTGCCGCTGCGGTCGGTAGCGCATCCGCAGAGGGTGCTGAGCGTGTCGCGTGCGTGGAGCAGGACGACGTTGGCAAAGGGAATGGCCTCTCCCGCCTGATCGACCACACGGCCGCTGATGCGGGTTTGCTGCCCCTGGCAGACCAGGCTGAACGACACGGCCGGCACGAGGATCAGGAACCGGACGGCATGGAGGAGTTTTGTCGGATGTATCATCTTGTTTGGGATTGGTGGCTTCGGCCCGGAACGGGGCTCCGGGAGGGAGCCTGTTCGTCGGGAGCAAAGATAGAGACGCCCCGCCGTACAGGCCAAAAAACGGCCCGGTCGAATCCCGTTCCCCGATGGTCGAATCCCGCTTTTGCCCCGCCGGGCGGCTCCTTACCCTGCTTCGCCCGGCTTTACCCCCCCCCGCTGCTGTCGATGCCGGGAGCACCTCCGATGGTCGCGTATCCCGGCCGGATGTCGCCGCCGGCGAAAGACCGGCATCTCCGTGCCGCGCCTCTTTGGCCCGGTACTCCGTCACGGCCGGGATCTTGTGCCGGCCGCTTGCTGTTCTTTTGCTTTTTCGACCCGAATAATATGTGTTTTTGAACTTTTTTCGCTATATTTGCATGTTTTTGATATTTCGGAACGGGCCCGGAATACTCCTCGGAATGTCCAAAGAATTCACGAAAAAGACGAATGATAAAGTCGTTGGAACTGGATTGCGTTGAAAAGCTGCTGTTTTCGGACGCAAGGATCGACCGTGCGGAGCTGCCGCTCGGCGAGGTGGCCGCATGTTATGAATTTCTCCGCGAATTTGCGGCCGAAAAGGTGATCTACGGCATCAACACCGGCTTCGGCCCCATGGCCCAGTGGCGTGTCGATGACCGCTACCTCACCGACCTGCAGTACAACATCATCCGCAGCCACTCGACCGGCGCCGGCGAGCCGTTGCCCGACCTCTATGTCCGGGCGGCGATGATCGCCCGGCTCGGCACCCTGCTGCAGGCCCGTTCGGGCATCCATCCCGAGGTGGTCGATCTGCTGGTGGAGTTCATCAACCGCGGCATCTGCCCGTTCATTCCCGAGCACGGGAGCGTGGGCGCCAGCGGCGATCTGGTGCAGCTGGCCCACATCGCCCTGACGCTGATCGGCGAGGGCGAGGTGCACTATCGGGGCGAGTGGCGCCCCGCGGCGGAGGTGCTGCGCGAAAACGGCCTCGCGCCCATGCGCATCCACATCCGCGAGGGGCTTTCGATCACCAACGGCACCTCGGTGATGACGGGCATCGGGCTCGTCAATCAGTTCCATGCCGAGCGGCTGCTGGACTGGGCCACGCTGGCTTCGGTGATGATGAACGAGATAGCGGCCTCCTACGACGACTTCATGGCCGAGGGGCTCAACGAATGCCGGCGCCACGAGGGCCAGCAGGTCATCGCCCGCCGCATGCGGGCGCTCGCCGAAGGGGGCAGCCGCATGCTCCGCCGCGAACACGAACTCTACGGCGGCATTTCGTCCGAGGTCAAAACCTTCGACAGCCGCCGCAAGGTCCAGGCCTACTACTCGCTGCGCTGCGCCCCGCAGATTCTGGGGCCTGTCCATGAGACGCTGCAGCAGGCGCGCCGGGTGCTCGAGGAGGAGCTCAACTCGGCCTGCGACAACCCCATTGTCGATCCCGTCCGCCGCAACGTATTCCACGGCGGCAACTTCCACGGCGACTACATCTCGCTCGAGGAGGACAAGGTGAAGATCGCCATGGTCCGCCTGGCGATGACGGCCGAGCGGCAGCTGAACTACCTCTTCCACGACCGGATCAACAACATCCTGCCGCCGTTCCTGAACCTCGGGACGCTCGGACTCAACTACGGCATGCAGGCCTGCCAGTTCACGGCCACCTCGACAACGGCCGAGTGCCAGACGCTGGCCATGCCCAACTACGTGCACAGCATCCCGAACAACAACGACAATCAGGACATCGTCAGCATGGGCACCAACTCGGCGCTGATATGCAAGCGGGTGATCGACAACGTCTTCCAGGTGATGTCGATCCACTTCATCGCCCTGGCCCAGGCCGTAGACTGTCTGAAGATCGCCGGGGAGCTCGCTCCCGTGTCGCGCCGTGTCTACGATGACGTGCGGGCGATCATCCCCGCATTCGTCGAGGATGCCCCGTTCTACCGCCAGATCGCGGCCGTCGAGGCGTATTTGCGAAACAATCCGTTGAACCTGAAATAGTACGACGATCATGAGATATGCACTGGTTACGGGAGGATCCCGGGGGCTGGGACGGGCCGTCTGCCTGAAGCTGGCGGCGCAGGGCTGGCCCGTGGTGATCAACTACCGTTCGAACGACGCGGCAGCACACGAGACGCTCCGCGCAATCACCGAGGCGGGGGGACAGGCCGAACTGCTGCCCTTCGACGTGGCCGACCCCGAGGCGATTGAGCAGGCCCTGGGCCGCTGGAGCGAGGCTCACCCGGACGACTACATCGCCGTCGTGGTGAACAACGCGGGCATCCGCCGCGACAACCTGATGGTCTTTATGCAGAACGACGAGTGGCACCGGGTGCTCGACACGACGCTCAACGGCTTTTTCTACGTCACGCGGCGCCTCCTGAAGGAGATGCTCACCCACCGCTGGGGCCGGATCGTCAATATGGCCTCGCTCTCGGGCATCAAGGGGCTTCCGGGACAGGCAAACTATTCGGCGGCCAAGGCGGCGCTGCTCGGGGCGACGAAGGCCCTCGCGCAGGAGGTCGCACCGCGCAAGGTGACGGTCAATGCCGTGGCTCCGGGATTCATCGAGACCGACATGACCCGCGACCTCGACGAGAAGGAGCTCCGCAAGCTCGTGCCGGCGGGCCGCTTCGGAAAACCCGAGGAGGTGGCGGCGCTGGTCGCCTTCCTCGTCTCGGACGATGCCGCCTACATCACCGGCGAGGTGATCTCGATCAACGGCGGACTGTATACTTGATACTTGAAAATACTTAATACGGAATAGATGGAACGACGTGTCGTCATAACGGGCATGGGAATCTGGTCGTGCCTGGGACAGAATCTGAACGAGGTGAAGGAGTCGCTCTACGCCGGGCGGTCGGGCATCGGCGTGGAACGCGAGCGGCTCGACTATGGCTACCGCTCGGGGCTGACGGGCCTGGTCCCGCGGCCGCAGCTCAAGGGGGTCATCGACCGCCGCCTGCGTGTCGGGCTGTCGGAGGAGGCCGAATATGCCTACATGGCCTCGCGGCAGGCTTTCGAGCAGTCACTCATGGACGAGGCCTACCTGCGCGAAAACGAGGTGGGCATCCTCTTCGGCAACGACTCCTCGGCCAAACCGGTCATCGAGGCGGCCCGCATCATGGATGAGAAGCACGACTCGGCGCTGCTCGGCTCGGGGCTGATCTTCCAGTCGATGAACTCCACGGTGACGATGAACCTCAGCACGATCTTCCACCTGCGGGGCATCAACTTCACCGTCAGCGCGGCCTGCGCCAGCGGCTCGCACTCGATCGGCATGGCCTACCTGCTCATCCGGCAGGGGCTGCAGGATGCCGTGCTGTGCGGCGGCGCACAGGAGGTCAATTACTACTCGATGGCCACGTTCGACGCGCTGGCTGCCTTCTCGGTGCGCATGGACGAGCCGACAAAGGCTTCGCGTCCGTTCGACCGCGACCGCGACGGACTGATCCCCAGCGGCGGTGCGGCGGCCCTCGTGCTCGAAGAGTACGAACATGCCGTGCGGCGCGGCGCCCCGATTCTGGCCGAGGTTTGCGGCTACGGCTTCTCGTCCAACGGCGGGGGCATCTCGCAGCCCAGCGACGACGGCTCGGTGACGGCCATCCGGCGCGCCCTCGAGGCCGCATCGATGCAGCCCGACGAGATCGACTACGTCAATGCGCACGCCACCTCGACGCCTCAGGGCGACATGTTCGAGGCCATAGCCCTCGACCGGGTCTTCCGCGGTACGCACGCCCTCATCAGTTCGACCAAGTCGATGACCGGCCACGAGTGCTGGATGGGCGGGGCGAGCGAGATCGTCTATTCGACACTGATGATGCAGCACAACTTCGTGGCGCCGAACATCAACCTCGAGCATCCGGACGAGTATGCCGAGAAACTCAACCTGACGGCCGTCACGGTCGATACACAGGTCGATACGGTGCTCTCCAACTCGTTCGGGTTCGGAGGCACGAACAGCGCCCTGGTGATCCGCAAGGTCAAATAGTCAAAGATTCCGGCCATGAAACTCTTCCCCTCATTGGAAAAAGCCTATACGCGCGAGCCGCTCACGGCCCGCGAGGCGCAGCGGCAGGCGCAGTTCATCGCCTTCGGCCCCATCGTCTTCCAGGTCTCGCGGCTGATGGTCAGGTTCGGAATCCTGGAGCTGCTGCGCGAGCGCGACGGAGGGATGACGATCGGAGAGATCGCCGCCGAGACGAAACTCTCGGACTATGCCGTGCGGGTGCTGCTTGAGGCCTCGCTTTCGATCGGCACGGTGCTCGTCGATCCCGCGAGCGAGCGCTTCACGCTCTCGAAGACGGGCTGGTTCCTGCTCACCGACGCCTCGACACGCGTGAACATGGACTTCAACCACGACGTCAATTACGAGGGGCTGTTCCGCCTCGAGGAGTCGCTCCGCGAGGGACGCCCGGCCGGACTGGAGCACTTCGGCCCCTGGCCGACGGTCTACGAGGGGCTGTCGCAGCTCCCCGAACAGGTGCGCAGGAGCTGGTTCGCCTTCGACCACTTCTATTCGGACCATTCGTTCGACGAGGCGCTGCGGGTGATCTTCTCGCAGCCTGTCGGGCAGCTGCTCGACGTGGGCGGCAACACGGGCCGCTGGGCCCTGCGCTGTGTGGCTTATAACCCGCAGGTCGAGGTGACGGTCATGGACCTCCCGCAGCAGGTGGCCATGATGCGCAGCCAGACGGCCGGCCACGAGGGTGCCGGGCGGATCCGCGGCTATGGCTGCAACCTGCTCGATGCCGAAGAGTCCTTCCCGACCGACCGCCGCTACGATGCGATCTGGATGAGCCAGTTCCTCGACTGCTTCGGCGAGGAGGAGATCCGCTCGATCCTCGGCCGTGCGGCGCGGATCATGACAGATCAAACACGCCTATATATTATGGAGACCTTCTGGGACCGCCAGAAGTTCGAGCCGGCAGCCTTCTGTCTGACGCTGACAAGCCTCTACTTCACGGCCATCGCCAACGGCAACAGCCGGATGTACCATTCGGAGACGATGCAGCGGTTGGTCGAGGAGTCCGGACTGGAGGTTGAGACCGTCCACGACTTCCTGGGCTGGGGACACAGCATCATGGTATGCAGAAAAACGGACAAACATTGAATTGAATCGGATATGGAAAGAAAGGAAATCGAAGAAAAAGTCAAGGCCTTCCTCATCGACGAACTGGAGGTCGAGGAGGAGAAGATTGCGCCCGAGGCGCTGTTGAAGGAGGATATCGGCATCGACAGCCTCGACTTCGTGGACATCGTCGTGATCGTCGAGCGCACGTTCGGCTTCAAGATCAAGCCCGAGGAGATGGCCGGCGTCAAGACCCTCAGCGACTTCTGCGACTACATCGAAACCAAGGTCGGCAACCGCTGACCGGAGCCCCGCAGATTGCGAAGCGATGGGTGCCGAAGCGAAAACCGCGGCGATGCGCGATCCGGCGCATGACGGCTGGCAGGGGACGACCGACGGACGACCGTGGATGCTGCGGTCGCTCGTCGTGCTGTTCCGCTGGGTGAACATCCGCTGCCTCTATGCCGTCATGTCGGTGGTGGTCATCTTCTACATGCTGGCGAACGGCCGCAACCGCCGTGCGATCGCCCGACTGTTCCGCGAACACCTCGGCTACGGACGCTGGCGGACGCTGTGCGCCGTCTACGCGAACCACTTCCGTTTCGGGCAGGTCATCCTCGACCGCTTTGCGGTCTACGCCGGATGCCGGTTCCGGGTCGAGATCGAGCATAACGACTACTACAACGAGCTGGCCTCGGCTCCCGGGGGCTTCATCATGGTCAGCTCCCACGTGGGCAACTACGAGTTGGCCGGGTATACGCTCCGCCCCGAGCAGAAACGCTTCCACGCGCTGGTCTATGCGGGCGAGAAGCAGACCGTGATGCAGAACCGCGCGAAGTGCTTTGCCGGCAACAACATCGAGATGGTCCCCGTCCTGCGTGACATGTCGCACCTGTTCATCGCCAACCGGGCGCTCGAGGAGGGCGACATCGTCGGCATGCCCGGCGACCGCCTCTTCGGCTCGCAGAAGAGCGTCACGTGCGACTTCCTGGGTGCTCCGGCCCGCTTCCCGCTGGGCCCCTTTGCCCTGGCCGTCCAGCGCGAGGTCCCGATGCTGTCGATCTTCGTGATGAAGGAGGGCGTGAAACGCTACCGGATCTTCGTCGATCGCATCGATGCGGGTGATCCCGGTGCGCCGAAACGGGAACGCATGGAACATGCTGCCCGGACGTTTGCCGCTCAGCTGGAGCGCATTGTGCGCCGTTACCCGACGCAATGGTTTAACTACTACGACTTCTGGGAATAACCATGGAATTCGAAAAGATCGACATCCTCGACCTGCTGCCGCAGCGGCCGCCGTTCGTCCTGATCGACCGCCTCGTCCATTTCGACGAGCACCGCACGGTGACGCGCTTTACCGTCCCCGAGGGGCACCTCTTCTGTGAGGAGGGATGCCTGCAGGCCGCCGGGCTGATCGAGAACATCGCGCAGACCTGCGCGGCCCGTATGGGCTATATCAACCTGATCAACGCCGAGCGCGTGAAGCTGGGCTTCATCGGGGCCATCCGCGATCTGGAGATTCGGCGGCGCCCGCGTTGCGGCGAGACGCTGGTCACGACGATCGAAAACCTCGAGGAGATCTTCCGCATGATGCTGGTCGATGCCGTCGTCCGCTCGGGCGACGAGGTGCTGGCCACGGCACGCATGAAGATCGCCCTGAGCGAAACCGACGCACAAAACGCATGACGATGAAAAGCGACATGAAGATAACGAAGGGACTGACCGCCTCGAAACGTTTCGAGGTGCGCTTCAGCGAGGTGGACTCGATGAACATCGTGTGGCACGGCTCCTATCCGCTCTACTTCGAGGATGCCCGCGAGGCCTTCGGCGCCAGGTACGGACTGGGCTACATGGACATCTTCGGCAACGGATACTATGCGCCGCTGGTCGAACTGTCGTTCAAGTACAAGTCGCCGATCGTCTACGGCATGCCCTGCCGCATCGACATCCACTATCGGCCGACCGAAGCGGCCAAGATCGTCTTCGACTACGAGATACACCATGCCGAGACCGATGAGTTGCTGGCTACGGGCCACAGCGTGCAGGTCTTCATGGACAAGGAGTACCGGCTGGTGTGGATCACGCCGGAATTTTACGCACAATGGAAAGAGCGCTGGAACATGAACTGATTGTTCGCACGGGCGACCACATCCTCTCTCCGCTGGGCATGGACTCGGCGGAGACCTTCGGCCGTGTGCTCGAGGGACGTTCGGGCCTCTGCCGCTACGAGGGGCTGTGGGGAATCCCCGAGCCGTTCGTCGCTTCGCTGCTCGATTTCGGGCTTGTGGACCGGGCCTTCGGGGAGCGTTTCGGCTCCGGGCTCGCGGAGAAGTATACCGGATTCGAGCGCATGTGCCTCCTTTCGGCATCACAGGCCATCGGTGAGGCGCGGATCGATCCCTCTTCGCCCCGGGTGCTCTTCCTGCTCTCGACCACGAAGGGCAACGTGGCGCTGCTCGAGCGTGAGAATGCGCTCCGCGACGAGGTGCTTCCCGGCTGGTCGGCACGCCGCATTGCCGCCTTCTTCCGCAACCCGAACGACCCCGTGGTCGTCTCGAACGCCTGTACGTCGGGGCTCTGTGCGCAGATCGCCGCCATGCGGGCCCTGCAGAGCGGGCGTTGCGACCATGCCGTGGTGATCGGCGCCGAGCGGCAGTCGAAATTCATCGTCTCGGGCTTCCAGTCCTTCAAGGCCCTCTCCCCGGAGCCGTGCCGCCCCTTTGACCGCGACCGTGCGGGGTTGAATGTCGGCGAGGCTGCCGCCACGATCGTCTACTCGCGGCGTCGGCGCGACGAGGTGGACCCCGGCGAATGGGTGGCCTGCCGCGGGGCGATCCGCAACGATGCCAACCACATCTCGGGCCCGTCGCGCACGGGTGAGGGGTGCTACCGGGCTCTGCGGGCCATCCTGCGGGACGTGGCTCCCGGGACGCTGGCCTTCATCAACGCGCACGGCACGGCCACGCCCTACAACGACGAGATGGAGTCGATCGCCATCGACCGGGCCGGACTGGCGGAGGTGCCCGTAAACGGGCTGAAGGGCTATTTCGGACATACGATGGGTGCGGCCGGCATTCTGGAGACGATCCTCTCGATGCGGGCCGTCGAGCAGGGGGTGGTCCTCTCCACGCGCGGATATGCCGCGTGCGGAGTGTCGCACCCGCTGAAAATTTCGGCCGAGCAGGGCACGACCGACCGGGACAGCTTCGTCAAGATGCTCTCCGGGTTCGGCGGATGCAATGCGGCCATGTTGTTCAAACGGGGAGGAGTGCCATGCTGACGATCGGAAGATGGATCCGGCTGACGCCCGCCGGGGCGGTGCGCGACGGAGAGCCCGTAAGGCTGGAGCCTTCGGACGACCCGCTGCTTGTGGCCCTCTACCGCAGGTATGCGGGCGGTTATCCGAAGTTTTTCAAGATGGACCCGCTCTGCCGCCTGGGATTCGTCGCCTCGGAGCTGCTGCTCGACGGCGAAGCGGAGCGTTTCACCCCGCGCGAGGACCGCGCCGTGGTGCTCTTCACCCGCAGCGGTTCGTTCGCCAGCGACAGCCGCTACCAGCAGACGATCGCCGACCCGGCGGACTACTACCCCAGCCCGGCGGTCTTTGTCTATACGCTGGCCAACATCGTGACCGGAGAGATCGCCATCCGGAACAGGTACCTCGGCGAAACCTCGTGCTACCTGCTCGACGGGGATCCGGTTCCGCAGATGGTCGCCACGGTCGGCGAGGCGTTCCTCGATCCGGAAACGCGGTCGGTGCTCTGCGGCTGGGTCGAGCACCCCGGCGGCGGGGAGGCGGCGGCCACACTCTTCCTGGTCGGCTGCGAGGAGGTGCCCGGAGGAACTGCATGGACGGAAGAGTCGGTGAGGGAAATTATGGATATTCAACGATAAACACGAGTTATTTGAAGATATGGAAGAACTGATTTACGAACTCAAGAATGCTATTATCGAGGCCCTGAACCTCGAGGAGGTCAAACCCGAGGAGATCGACAACGACGCTCCGCTGTTCGGCGACGGTCTGGGACTGGATTCGATCGACGCCCTGGAGCTGATCGTCCTGATGGAGAAGAGGTACGGCATCAAGCTGAAGGACCCCTCCGTCGGCCGCGAGATCTTCCGGAGCATCAATGTCATGGCCCGGTATATCGCCGAGAACCGCACGAAATAGGTACTGCGATGAAGGAGCCGATATGGATCACGGGAGCCGGAATCGTCTCGGCCGTCGGATGCAACAAGCGCGAGGTGCTCGAGTCGCTCGTTGCCGGGCGTTCGGGCATCGGGCCGATGCGCCACCTGCGGAGCGTGCATACCGAGTTTCCCGTGGGCGAGGTGCCGATGAGCGACGAAGCGCTGTGTGCGGCGCTGGGTATCGATGCCTCGACGCCGACCATCCGCACGGCCCTGCTGGGCATGCTGGCCCTCGGTGAGGCGCTCGATGAGGCCGGTTTGTCCGGCGGTGAACTGCCCGGGGCGGCCTTCATCTCGGGAACGACCGTCGGCGGCATGGACCGCAGCGAGTGCTACTACCCCGATTTCCTGGCCAACGACTCGCGCAACGAATACATCGCCATGCACGACTGCGGAGCCTCGACGGAACTGATTGCCGACCGCTTCGGCCGCTTCGGGTTCGTGTCCACCCCATCGACGGCCTGCTCTTCGGCGATGAACGCCATTCTGGTCGGTGCCAACCTGATCCGCAGCGGGGCGTTCGATATCGTGGTGGCCGGGGGCAGCGAGTGCCTCACGCGCTTCCACCTGAACGGGTTCAACGCGCTGATGATCCTCGACACGCAGCCCTGCCGGCCGTTCGACGCCACGCGCGCCGGCCTGAACCTCGGCGAGGGCGCCGCCTACGTGGTGCTCGAGCGGGCCGCTTCGGCCCGGAGGCGCGGCGTGCGTGCGCTGGCAACGCTCGACGGCGTGGCGAACACCTGCGACGCCTTCCACCAGACGGCCTCCTCGGCCGACGGCGAAGGGGCCTTCCGGGCCATGCGCGGGGCGCTGGCCGATGCGGGGCTCGACCCCTCGGAGGTGGACTACATCAATGCCCACGGAACCGGAACGCCCAACAACGACGCCAGTGAGAGTGCCGCCATGCTGCGGCTCTTCGGCGACCGTGTGCCGCCCGTCTCCTCGACCAAGGCCTTCACCGGACATACGACCAGCGCGTCGGGCGCCATCGAGACGGTCATCTGCCTCCTGGCCCTCCGGCACGGGTTCCTCCCGGTCAATCTCAACTGGCAGCACCCGATGGACAACGGCATCGTCCCGGTTCGGGAGAGCCGGCCGCCGCGTGAGATCCGCCACGTGTTGTGCAACTCGTTCGGATTCGGCGGCAACGACTCCTCGCTGCTCCTTTCGAAATGGCAAGAACGATGAAACGAATCTACATACGCGCCGTCGAGCAGATCTCGCTCCAGCAGCCGCTCAGCGAAGAGTGGATGTCGGCTCCCGTGTACTGCCGCGAGCCCTATGCGCGGGCCGTCGATCCCGACTTCCGCCGATGGCTCTCGCCCGGCGAGAGCCGCCGGCTGGGCAGGATCCTCAAGCGGGCGCTGGTCATCGGCCGCGTGATCGCCGACAAGACGGGCATCGGGACCCCCGACGCCATCCTCGTCGGCACGGGGCTGGGCTGCATGGAGAATACGGAGCGCATCCTCGAGCCGCTGTGCCGCGACGGCGAGCAGATGCTGAGCCCCACGCACTTCATGCAATCGACGCACAACACCATTGCCGCGCTGCTCGCCATCCACTCCGGGGCGCACGGATACAACATCACCTACTCGCACAAGGATCTCTCGTTCGACCTGGCCCTGCAGGATGCCTGCATGCAGCTCCGCGCGGGGGCTCTCCGCACGGCGCTGGTCGGCGGGTTCGACGAACTGACCCCCTCCTATTACACCCTGCTCCGGCGGATCGGCTGCCTCGGGGCGGAGGGACAGGCGCCGGGTTCGGAGGCGGCCGTGTCGCTGCTGCTCACGGACGACGGCCGCGATGCGCTGTGCGAGGTGGCCGCCATGCGCATCCGCTACCGGCCGACCGACGGCGAACTGTCCGAAATGCTCTCGGAGGCGCTTGCCGAGGCGGGCATTGCACCGGAGGGGCTTGCGGGAATCCTGACGGGAGCGGACGGCAATCCGGCGAACGATCGCTTCTACGAGACCTTCGTTTCGCGGCTGCTGCCCGGCGTACCTGCGCTCCGCTACCGGCACCTGTTCGGCACCGGGTACTCGGCCTCGGCCTACGGCGTCTATGCGGCGGCGCACTGTCTCGGCCGGGGCTTCATCCCGCCCGCGCTTCACTGCGGTGCCGCGCCGCTCGGCGACGGCCGCCCGCAGGCCCTTGCGGTGCTCAACCAGCGCGGGGGCAAACATTACTCACTCGTTATCCTGCGCGCCCTATGTGGAGACTGATCCTGTTGGCCCTCGGGCAGTCGGCCCTGATGGTGGCCTGCCAGCTGCTGCAGAAGATCGCGCTCAACCGTGCCGGCGACTTCGTATGGAGCTGGGGCTGGTTCTGCCGCTTCTTCGCCAATTTTTACATGATCGGCAGCGGGCTGTGCTTCGCGGCCACGGCCTTCTGCTGGCTCTACATGCTCAAGCGCTACCCGTTCAGCATGGTCTACCCGATGCTGAGCCTGGCCTACGTCATGGGCATGCTGGCCGCCGTCGTCTTCTTCCACGAACAGATTCCGCTGACGCGCTGGATCGGCATCGCCCTGATCATGGCCGGATGCGTATTAATTGCCAAATAAACCATGAAAACCGCAGTTACGATCCTCTTCCTGCTCCTCGCGGGCCTCGGAAACCTCCCGGCGCAGACCCAGCACGACCCGGCGGAGGCGGAGCTCATCGCCGCCATCGACCGGAGCGCCTCGGCGATAAGGAGCCTGCAGTGCGACTTCACCCAGACCAAGGAACTCTCGCTCCTGCAGGACAAGATGGTGTCGCGTGGGGTGATGTACTACCGCCAGGAGGGAGGGAAACTCCACTGGGAGTACCTCTCGCCCTATACCTATACGTTCGTGCTGAACGGCGACCGGGTGATGATGCGTTCGCCCGGCCATACCGACGTGGTCGAGACCTCGGGCAACAGGATGTTCCGGCAGATCGCACGGATCATGATGCATTCGCTGACGGGCCGGTGCCTCACGCAGGAGGCGGAGTTCGACACGCAGGTCCGTGCGGAAGACGGACGCTGGATCGCCACGCTGAAGCCGGTCCGGCGCGAGATGCGGCAGTTCTTCACCGAGGTGAAGCTCTGCTTCGACCCCGGACGGAAACTGGTCACCCGTGTGGAACTGCTCGAGGAGAGCGGCGACCGCACGGTGATCGAACTGAAAAACATACGGACCGATGTGGACATCGACGAAAAGTATTTTGCTGTCGATTAGCCTGCTGCTGGCCGTCGGCTCGGCTGCGGCCTCACCGCGGGAGGTTTTCTTCCCGGACGGCGAGGGCGAGCGCCGCGAGTATGCCGTGGCCCTGGGTTTCGGAGAGGCCCGTCTCTCGGGCATCTGCGTCGTGAAGTACATGGAGGGGGAGGTTGTCGGCTCGCTGCTCAACGAGTTCGGCATCCGCGCCTTCGACTTCCGCTACGACCCGAAGCGCGGCCGCGTGAGGCTCTCGAACCTGACGGCCTTCCTCGACCGGTGGTACATCCGCCGGACGTTGCGGCGCGATCTGGCGCTGCTGCTGCAGTGCGGCGCTGTCTCCGGGAAGCGGGTCGTGCGCGGCCGCAGCATCCGCCTTTGCGAGGACGGATCGCTGGAACTCAACCATATGCGACGGGCGTTGAGCTACCGCTTCACCCCGTTGGACCCAAACAGGGACGAACGATGAAACTACTGAACGGCTTTTTCTTTGTCGAAGCGGCGACGACGGACGACGAGGGTACCTGCTACCGCCTCCGTCTCGACCCGCAGCATGTGATCTTCCGGGCCCACTTCCCCGGCAACCCCATCACGCCGGGCGTCTGCATCGTCCAGCTGGTCACCGAACTGCTCGAATGGATGACCGGCCGGCGGCTCGAGCTACGGCGGGTGGTCAATGTCAAGTTCCTCCATGTCCTCTCGCCGGCCGAGCGCACCTCCGTGCAGGTGCTCTTCCGCAGCGTGGACTTCGACGGTGCGCAGTGCCGCGTCAAGGCCGTGCTGAAGGACGGCGGGCTGCAGCTCGCCCAACTCTCCCTGATCTGCGACGATGTTACGGAAGAGTGACAGAAACATGTCCGGGCCGCGTTTCTGCGCCGTCATCCCGACATACAACAATGCCGGGACGCTCCTCGACGTCGTTGTGCGCACGCACCGGCAGCTGCCCGATATCATCGTGGTGAACGACGGTTCGACCGATGCGACGGCCGCGTGCCTCGCCTCGTCGCCGGTGCCCGTTACGGTCGTCGCCCTTGCGCGGAACCGCGGCAAGGGATATGCCCTGCGCGAAGGCTTCCGCAAGGCCCGGGCGTGCGGTTTCACCCATGCGGTGACGATCGACGCCGACGGGCAGCACTACCCCGAGGACATCCCGGCCCTCGTCGCCGCCTCGCGCCGCAACCCGGCGGCCCTAATCGTCGGCAGCCGTCCGTTCGACCACGAGAACATGCCCCGCGGAAACACCTTCGCCAACCGTTTCTCGAACTTCTGGTTCCGCCTGCAGACGGGCATCAACCTGCCCGACACGCAGACCGGGCTGCGCATCTATCCCCTCTCCGGCATCCGGGGCGAACGCTGGCTGACGGCCCGCTATGAGGCGGAGCTCGAGCTGCTCGTGGCTTCGGCCTGGGCCGGTGTGCCGCTGTGCCCGGTGACGGTCCGGGTGAGTTATCCCGAGGACCGCGTAACGCATTTCCGCCCGGTGATGGACTTCGTGCGCATCTCGCTGCTCAACACCGTGCTGTGCCTGCTGGCCGCCGTATACGGCTGGCCCCGTACCCTTTTCCGAAAACTGCTGCGATGAGTGCCGCCATACATACCTCCCGAACCGTGCCCGTCACGGTGCCAAGGATCGCCCGCTCGCTCTACTCGATCCTCTTCCTGTGTGTCAGCATGTTCCTGCTGGTGCTGCCCGCGACGTTCCTCTACTTCCGCATCGGGGGCGCGACCGAGCGCAAGCGCCGCCGCCTGCACCGCTTCATCTGCCGCGCCTCGCGCTTCATCGTCCGGCGTGTGCCGGGTACGTGCTTCACGCTCGACAACTCCGTCGGCGAGCGGTTCGACAAACCCGCGGTCATCATCAGCAACCACCAGTCGCACCTCGACCTGATGTGCATCCTGATGCTGACCCCGAACCTCGTCGTGCTGACCAACGACTGGGTCCACCGCAACCCGATCTACGGACTGGTGATCCGCTATGCGGAGTTCTACGCCGTGTCGGACGGCATCGAGGCCAATCTCGGCCGGCTGGCCGACCTGGTCCGCCGCGGCTATTCAATCGTCGTCTTCCCCGAGGGGACGCGCTCGCCCGACTGCCGGATCGGACGCTTCCACCGCGGGGCCTTCTACCTGGCCGAGCAGCTGCACCTCGACCTGCTGCCGATCTACCTGCACGGTGTCGGCCACGTGCTGCCCAAGCGCGATTTCATGCTCCGCCGCGGGTCGATGCATGCCGAGGTCGGCCGGCGGATCACCCCCGATGATCCCCGTTACGGCGCCGACTACAAGGCCCGCACCTCGGCCATCCGCCGCCACTACGTCGCCCATTACGCCGCCCTTTGCGCCCGGCGCGAGACGGCCGACTACTATGCGTGGTACGTGTGCGAGAAGTACCGCACGGCGGGCCGGCGGGCGTACCGGGCCTGCTGCCGCCTGCTGCGACGCAACGGCAACTTCAGGGAGGCGGTCGGCGCGATGCCCGAAGCGGCCTCCGTTCGGATCGACAACGCCTCGACGGGCGAGTTCGCCCTGCTCTGTGCGCTGGTCCGACCGCAATGCGAGATCCATGCCGTGGAGTGCGACCCGAAATGCCGGGCCGTGGCTGCCCGGGCGCTCTCGCTGCCCGAAAACCTCCACCTGCATGCCTCTGCGGCGGATGTCCCGCCCGATGCACTCCGCTACCGGCTCGACGACGGCCGGCCGGTTGCGGCCGCGGATGAAACCGACGCCTGCGTCACAATCGTTCCGGTCCGATGAAAAAGCGCTGTGTCATCATAGGAAGCGGACTCGGGGGGCTGTCGTGCGGGGTTATCCTGGCCCGGAACGGATACGACGTGACTGTTCTGGAGCAGGATGCCCGGATCGGCGGATGCCTGCAGTGCTTCCGCAGGGGCGACGCGAAGTTCGAGACCGGCATGCACTTCATCGGCAGTTGCGACGAGGGGCAGGTGCTCCGGCGGCTGTTGCGCTACCTCGAGGTGTTCGACGACCTTCGGTTGAGCCGCCTCGACCCCTCGGGCTACGAGGTGATCTCGCTCGGAGGCGAGCATTTCCGGCTGGCGCAGGGGCGCGAAGCCTTCATCGAGGAGCTGGCGGTACGTTTTCCCGCCGAACGCGGCCGGCTGAACGACTATTTCGACCTGATCGGACGCATCGCCCGGGCCTCGTCGCTGCATGCCCTGCAGTCCGGGTCCTCGGATCTCGGCGTCCTGGCCGAATACCAGATGCGGAGCATCGACTCGGTGCTCGACGCGCTGATCCGCGACCCGCTGCTGCGCGATGTGCTGGTGGGCAATCTGCCGCTCTACGCTGCCGAGAAGGGACGCACGCCCTTTGCCACCCACGCCTTCATCACCGATTTCTACAACCGGGGGGCTTTCCGCATCGTGGGCGGCAGCGACGCCGTGGCCGAGTCGCTCGCACGCACCCTTGTGCGCCGCGGCGGCCGGATCGAGACCAGCCGCAGGGTCGTGCGGATCCGTTGCGATGCCGCCGGGGTTCGTGCCGTCGAGACTGAAGACGGACGCAGCTGCCCGGCCGATCTGGTGATCTCGAGCATCCACCCGCAGCGGACACTCGGCCTGCTCGACAGCGGGCTGATCCGCCCCGCCTACCGCAACCGCATTGCCGCGCTGCGCAACACGACGGCCGGATTCACGCTCTACCTCCGTTTCAAGCAGGGACAGGTCCCCTACATGAACCACAACCACTACGGATACACCGGCACAACCCCCTGGGGGTGCGAACACTATACCGAAGAGGAGTGGCCCCGCGGCTACCTCTACATGCACATGTGTCACGAGGAGCATCCCGTCCATGCCCGGTGCGGTGTGGTGATCTCCTACATGTCCATCGACGACCTGACGCCGTGGCTCGACACGCGGGTCGGACACCGCGGCGCGGACTACGAGGCCTTCAAGCGCCGCAAGGCCGAGCGTCTGCTCGAGGTCGTCGAGCGCGATTTCCCGGGGCTCAGCTGGCAGATCGACGCCTGCTATACCTCCACGCCGCTCACCTACCGCGACTATACGGGAACCGTGGACGGATCGATGTACGGCGTCGTGCACGACGTGCAGGCCGGTGTCGGCAGCCGCGTCTCCCACCGCACCCGCATCCCCAACCTCCTGCTGGCCGGGCAGAGCGTCAATTCGCACGGGATCCTGGGGGTGCTGGTCGGCTCGCTCATCGCGTGCGGCGAGGCGGTGGGTCTGCCGCGCATTTTCGAACAGATAAACGAAGCGAACCCATGAACGGAACGGTTGTCATCATCGGAGGCGGCATGGGCGGCCTCTTTACGGGGGCGCTGCTGGCCCGGAACGGATACCGTGTGACCGTGCTGGAGCAGAACGCTGCCGTCGGGGGCGGGCTGCAGACCTTCGTGCGCAGCGGCGAGCGCTTCGAGACGGGCATGCACATGCTGGGCGGCTTCCGCCCCGGCGGCTCGGTCCGCCGCATCTGCCACTACCTGGGAATCCTGGATCAGTTGAAGATCCGACCGACCGACGACGACTGCATGGACTCGCTGCACTACCTTGCCGAAGGGGAACGCTTCGCCATCCCCTGCGGGCGGGAGCGTTTTGCCGAGAGCTTCGCCGCCCGGTTCCCCGCCGAGGCCGACGGTGTACGGCGCTATGTCGAGGCGCTCTACCGCCTGTCGGACGAGGTCGGCATGTTCCGCCTGCGCGAAGCGCAGGGGTCGATCTTCTCCCACTCCGAGGAGTTCCTGCTGCCGGCCGACGAGCTGATCGCCCGCTATGTCGCCGACCCGCGGCTGCGCGACATCCTGGCCTACATGAATCCCATGTACGGAGGGGTCGCCCGCCATACGCCCGCCTATATCCATGCGCTGGTCAATGTGCTCTACATCGACGGCGAGGACCGCTTCGTGGACGGCAGTTCGCAGCTGGCCGAGGCGCTGGCGGGAGTCATCCGCGCCAACGGGGGCGAGGTCGCGACCCGCGCCCGGGTCCGGCACCTCGCCTGTACGGAACGTACGATCCGTTATGCCGAAACCGAGGAGGGCCGCCGCTATGCGGCCGACCGCTACATCGCGGCGATCCACCCCTGCACGCTGCTGCGGATGCTCGATGCGGCGGCGCTGCCCCGGGCCTACCGCTCGCGGCTCGAGCAGATTCCCAACAGCTACTCGGCCTTTACGGTCTACCTGAAGCTCAAGGAGAACCGCTTCCCCTATATCAACCATACGTGCTACTGCCAGAGGGCCCACGGCATGGCGTGGCAGCTGGGCACCTACGACGACCTCTGGCCCCGGGGCATCATGTACATGACCCCGCCCGTCAGCGGGCAGGGCCCCTTCAGCCGCAAGATGATCATCACGGCACCGATGCCCTTCGATGCCGTCCGCCGCTGGGAGGGGACCTTCACCGGCCGGCGCGGGTCCGACTACGAGGCCTGGAAGGAGGAGCAGGCCGGGCGGGTTCTGGCGCTCATGGAGCGGATCCGCCCCGGATTCCGGGAGGCGGTCGAGGCGGTCCATGCGTCGAGTCCGCTGACCATACGCGACTACTACGGTACGAAGGAGGGCGCCATGTACGGCTTCCGCAAGGATGCGCAGCAGATCGCCCTCTCGCAGGTCCCGATCGCGACGAAGATCGGCAACCTGCTGCTCACGGGACAGAACATCAACCTGCACGGCATCTGCGGCGTACCGCTCACGGCGGTCAATACGGCTGAAGCGCTGCTCGGGACCAACCGCCTGATCCATGCCATCAACACGAAATACGAAACCGACCATGGAAACCTTTGCAAATGACATCGAATTCCGCCCGGCCGAGGAGATCAAGGCCTTTCAGGAGCAGCTGCTGCAGAAGGCGTTGCACTACCTCGCCGGACATTCGGCCTACTACCGCCGCATGTTCGACCGCTGCGAGATACGCATCGACCAGATCCGCCACATCGAGGATCTGGTGAAGATCCCCTTCACCGAGAAGAAGGACCTGCAGCTCTTCAACGAGGAGTTTCTCTGCTGCCCCCGCGAGAAGGTCATCGACTATGTGACCACGTCGGGGACGCTGGGCGACCCGGTGACCTTCGGATGCACGGAACTGGACCTGCAGCGCCTGGCCTACAACGAGAAGAAGTCGTTCGCCTGCGCCGGGCTGCGTCCCGGGAACATCGTGCAGCTGATGACCACGCTCGACAAGCGGTTCATGGCCGGACTGGCCTATTTCCTCGGCATCCGCGAACTCGGCGCCAGCGTCATCCGCGTCGGGAACGGCATCCCCGAACTGCAGTGGGACACCATCCGGAGGCTGAAGCCCGACACGATCATGTGCGTGCCGTCGTTCATCCTGCGGCTCATCCAGTATGCCGAGGAGCACGACATCGACTACCGCCGAAGCAGCATCCGCCGCATCATCGGCATCGGCGAGGGGTTGCGCGAGCAGGATTTCTCGCTCAACCTACTCGGGCAGCGCATCCGCGAGAAGTGGGACGTGCAGCTCTTTGCCACCTACTCTTCCACGGAGATGGGCGCCACCTTCTCGGAGTGCGAATACGGCTGCGGCGGGCATATCCATCCGGAACTCATCATCGTCGAGATCATCGGGCCGGACAACCTGCCCGTCGCCGACGGCGAGTACGGCGAGATCGTCGTCACGACGCTCGGCGTCGAGGGCATGCCGCTGCTGCGCTTCCGCACGGGCGACATTGCCGCCAAGCGGACCGAGCCGTGCCGCTGCGGCCGCCACTCGTTCCGCCTTACGCCGCTTGTCGGACGCAAACACAACATGATCAAGCTCAAGGGTACGACGCTCTACCCGCCGGCCCTGAACGACGTGCTGGACAACACCGCCTATGTGGAGAACTACGTCGTCGTGGTCGAGGAGAGCGAGGCCGGGACCGACCGCGTGATCGTCCGCATCGGGCTGAAGTACAGTCCCGAATTCGATGCCGTGAAGGACCTCAAGGACCGTTTCCGTTCGCGCATCCGCGTAGCCCCCGAGATCGAGCTGCTGCCGGTCGAGGAGATCCGCCGCATCAACTTCCCGGCCAAGAGCCGCAAACCGGTAAAATTCATCGACAACCGCAAATAGCCATGAACCACCCCGAATTCGACGACATCCGTCCCTACCGCGACGAGGAGATCCCGGCAGCGATGCAGCGCATCGCATCGAGCGAGTTCTTTCCGCTGCTGGCCACCTATATCTTTCCTGAGGAAGAACTTGAGGCCGTGCGCCGCAAAGTGGCATCCATCAAGACGATCCGTGAGTTTCAGGAACAGGTCATGGCCGTGGTGAACGAGCAGGTCATCGCCCGCAGCATCACCTCGTTCACCTGGGAGGGAATCGAGCGGCTCGACCCCTCGGAGCGTTACCTTTTCGTCTCGAACCACCGCGACATCATGCTCGACGCCTCGCTGCTGCAGTACCTGCTCTTCGAGCACGGCCACGAGACCTCGGAGATCACTTTCGGGGCCAATCTCATGTCCTCGCAGCTGGTCATCGACATCGGCAAGGCGAACAAGATGTTCCGCATCGAGCGCGGCGGCAACATGAAGGACTTCTACCGCAGTTCGATGCACTGCTCGGAGTACATCCGGCACACGATCACCGAAAAGCGGCAGTCGGTGTGGATCGCCCAGCGCAACGGGCGGACCAAGGACGGCAACGACCTCACGGATCAGGGTATTGTCAAGATGTTCTGCATGAGCAAACCCTTCGACAAGATCGAGGCGCTGGCCGAACTGCACATCGTGCCGCTGTCGATCTCCTACGAATGGGAGCCCTGCGACATCCTCAAGGCGCTCGAGCTCTACGAGTCGCGCTTCACCCGCTACACGAAAAAGCCGGGCGAGGACCTGAACAGCATACTGACGGGCATCATGCAGCCCAAGGGCGCCGTGCATCTGGCCTTCGGACCGTGTCTCGACGCGAAGACGCTGCGCGCATACGACGGCTGCACCCACAACGAATACCACAAGCAGGTGACCCGGCTTCTCGACCGGACGATCCGCGGCAACTACCGCCTCATGCCCAACAACTTCATCGCCCACGATCTCCGCTACGGGCAGACCCGCCATGCGGCGCACTACACGCCGGCGCAGAAGGATGCCTTCATCGGTCGGCTCGGGGAGCTGGCGAAGTTCGAGGTGGACGATCCGGATCTGCTGCGCGACATCTTCCTGGGGATCTACGCCTCGCCGGTGGAGTACCTGAACGATTGACCCCGGAACGGACATGGCCGCGTTTTTCCTTCGCATCTACGACTGGCTGGCCGGGCGGCGCATGTGGCTCGGCGGCGTGCTGGCGCTCCTCTGTGCGCTGCTGCTTGCCGGGCTGCTCTCGCTGGGCCGCAACGAGGACATCCTGGATTTCCTGCCCGTGGACAACCACCACCGCAAGGCCCTGAACCTCTATCAGGAGCTCTCGGCCGCCGACCGCATCGTCGCCATCGTGCTTCCGCGCGACAGCTCGGCTACGGTCCCACCGGACCGGCTGGCCGATGCGGCGGAGCGCTTTGCCGCGGCCGTGGCCGGCCGCGACTCGCTCGGCGCGGTCCGCGACCTGATGACCCGCATCGACTACGGGCGTTTGTTCGATACCCGGCAGTTCCTCTACGACCACATCCCCTGCTTCCTGACCGACGCGGACTACGAACGTATCGACTCGCTGCTGACGCCCGGCTACATCGAGGCGCAGATCGCCCGCGACCGGATGCTGCTGATGTTCCCCACGGGCAGCCTGCTCTCGGACCATGTGCGGCAGGACCCGCTGAACCTCTTCACGCCGGCCGTGGCGCGGCTGCAGCAGTTCCAGCCGGGATTCAGGTACGAACTCTACGACGGGTATATCCTCACGCCCGACCGGACGCGGGCCATCGTGACGATGCGCACCCCCTACGGGTCGAACGAAACCGACTCCAACGCCCGGCTGATCGCCCTGCTGCGCGACGCCGCGGATGCCGTCGAAGCCGACACTCCCGAGCTGGAGGTCCACCTTGCCGGGGCTCCGGTTATCGCCGTCACGAATGCGCGGCAGATCAAGGCCGACAGCCTGCGGTCGATCGCCGTGGCCGTCGTGCTGATCCTTGCGTTGCTGCTCTGGACGCTGCGCTCCATGAGGTCGCTGCTGCTGATCGGCGTCTCGATCCTCTTCGGGTGGCTCTTCGCCATGGGCGGCATGTCGCTCCTCCGCGACGAAGTGTCGATGATCATCCTGGGCATCGGCTCGATCATCATCGGCATCGCCGTCAATTACCCGCTCCACCTGTTGGCCCACCTGCGCCACGAACACGACATGCGTGCAGCCCTGCGTGAAATCGTCTCGCCGCTCGTTATCGGCAACATCACCACCGTGGGGGCCTTCCTCTGCCTGGTCCCGATGACGGCCCCGGCGCTGCGCGACCTGGGGCTCTTCGCCGCCTTCATGCTGGTCGGCACCATCCTCTTCGTGCTGGTCTTCCTGCCCCACCTGGTCGGGAAACGCCCCCGGACCGAAGGCGGCGGACAACGCTTTCTCCGGGCGTTCTCGGCGATCGATTTCGAGCGCAAGCCGCGTCTGGTTTTCGGGGTCTGCCTGCTGACCGTCCTGTTCGCCTTCTTCAGCCGCCACACGGCCTTCGACACGGACATGCGGCACATCAACTACATGACCGACGGGCAGCGCGCCGATTTGGAGGCTTTCTCCCGGATGCTCGGCCCGGACAGCCTGACGACGGTCTACGTGGCCTCGGAGTCCGCGACCTGGGACGGGGCGCTGCAGCGGAGCGAAACGGCCCGCGGCGCCCTGGAGCGGATCGTCGCCGAGCACCCAGGGTCGGTGCTGGAGAGCGCCACACCCTTCCTCCCCTCGCGCTCCGAGCAGCTGCGGAGGCTGGCCCGCTGGGAGGAGTTCGTCGGACGGCATGCCGACTCGATCCGTACGCAGCTGGCTGCGGCGCTCCGGGCGAACGGGTTCCGCGAAGATGCCTTCGCCGGGTTCGAGGCGCTGCTCGACAAGTCGTTCGCACCGCTCGGGTGGGAGGAGCTTGCGCCGCTGGCCGGGCAGCTTTTCGAAGGGTATCTGAATGAGGCGGACGGAACCTGTACGGTGGTCGATCGGGTCAAGGTGCTTCCCGGGGCGATCGGGGCGGTCGAGGAGACCCTGCGGCAGCGGATCCCCGGCTCCTACTGCTTCGACGTGCAGGGGATGAACGGCGCCATCGCCGATTCGCTGACCGGCGACTTCAACTACATCGGCTGGTCGTGCGGCGTGATCGTCTTCCTCTTCCTCTGGTTCTCGTTCGGGCGGCTCGAACTGAGCCTCATGGCCTTCCTGCCCATGGCCGTCAGCTGGTTGTGGATCCTCGGCCTCATGGAGCTGCTCGACATCCAGTTCAACATCGTGAACATCATCCTGGCCACCTTCATCTTCGGCCAGGGCGACGACTATACGATCTTCATCACCGAAGGACTTGTCTACGAACACGCCTACGGGCGCAAGCTGCTGGCCTCGTACAAGAGCAGCATCGTGATCTCGGCGCTGATCATGCTCATCGGCATCGGAACGCTCATCATCTCGCGCCACCCGGCCATGCGGTCGCTGGCCGAGGTGACCATCGTCGGCATGTTCACCGTCGTGCTGATGGCCTATATCATCCCGCCGTTCATCTACCGATGGCTGGTGCGGCGCCGCGACGGCGGGCTCCGCACGGCTCCCGTCACCCTCGGGCAGCTGCTCCGCACGGGGTGGTTCCGGGTGCTTCTTGCCGCTGAACTGTTGGGAGCTATCCTGCTCCGTCTCGTCTCGGGAAACAGCCGCCGGCTGCTCGGCCGCTACATCCGGCGGGTCGCCGGCTGGGACCTGCGCCACCTCCCCGGTATCGGTTTCCGTGCGGCGCCGCTGCCGGCCGGGACACAGGTGATTGCAGCCCGCTACCATGCGGACGTGGATCTGCTCGTGGCGGCAGCCGCGGGCGCGAGGATCGTTGCCGACCGCCGTTTCCCTGCGCTGATCTCGGCGCTGCTGCGGACGACCCATGCGCTGGTTCCTGCCGGCAGTGCCGACGAGGCCTGCAGGCGGGGATGGCGGGTCGTCTGCTTCGGACCCCTGCCGGACGGTCTCCACGCGCCGGTCATCCCGATGGGAATCCACGGCAGCGGCGATCTGTACCCCGATGGAGGACCCCTGCTCGAACGGGGCTCACTCAGGGTCGAATACGGGGCTCCGGTGGCTGCCGGTGCCGCCGCAACGGCCGTCGGGATGTTGGAGGACGCGATGCGCATGCGCTTCGGCACGGCACGCTATTATGCGCCGCAGGTGCTGGCCCGCTACCGTTACAAGGGGCCGGAGGTCGAGGCCCGGGCCCGCCGGGTGCTGCGCGGCAGCGGCGCCTTCAGCCGATGGATCGACCGCGGCAGCGCTCCACGCACGGCCGTCGTCGTCAATAACGGTCAGGGGGAGTTCGGACTGCTCCTGGCCCTCGTGCATCCCGGATGCGAGGTCCACGTCTTCGAGCAGGATGCGGACCGGGCTGCCCTGGCCCGTCACGTTGCGGCACAACCTGCCAACCTGCATCCCGGCAGCGACGGCGATCCCGCCGCTGGCAAGTTCCCCGGTGCGGTGTGGTTCCTGATCGATCCGACACCCGAACAGCGGGCGAAGTACCCCGGGGCGGAGATCGTCACTCTCGGATAGCGATTCCGCAGGACGTCAGAATTTCCAGCTGAAACCCACGAGCAGGTCGCGCGGGCGGATGGCATAGCGGCATGCCGAGGAGCTCAACCCGTCGAAGAGCGTGTAGGCGTACTCCGTCTCGTTGAGCAGATTCGCGGCCGAGGCGAAGAACTCCCACCGCAGGCCGGCTTTCCAGCGCAGCGAGACGTCGGCCAGTATGAGGTGCTTGCTCCGCGTGTCGGAGAGTTGCGTGCGGTAGTGCTCTCCGGTCAGCTGGAGAATCAGATTTTTGGCCGGCGTGAAGTTGAGCTGCAGCCGCTGGTCGAACGCATGGCGGTCGGTCGGGGCGGCGGATTCGATCCGCAGCTGCGTGTAGCGGTAGTTGAACGTGTATTCGACGTTGAGCCAGCGGGCCGCGCGGAGGTTCACCCGTGGCGAGAGGGTCAGCACGCCCGAGCGGTACGGCATCCGGACGCCCTGCTGGCAGATCTCCATCCGCGTGTCGCTCCATGCAAGATCGACCCCCGCCTGGCCGTGCAGGGCGTCGATGTGGGTGCTGAGGCCCGTCGAGAGGCTCCACGACGCCATGCGGTTCGCCTCGCGGAGTTGCCCCGAGACGATGTAGTCGCCTTCGAAATCCTGCGTGGCGAGCCACGGAAGGTCGTACCACGAGCGCTGGAGGAAGAGGTGGGCGAAAATGCCGCTCAGCGGGTTCTTGTAGTTGGCTCCGGCCGTCAGCATCCGCACGGGGGTCGGTACGGGCGTTGCGGCCCCGGAGGCCAGCGTGCGGTAATCGCGCAGCAGCGTGGCCGGATAGACCGTTGCTTCGGCAGCCCCCTGCTCGCCCGCGGCGCCCGACGCCGAGAGGGTCCAGCAGGCCGACGGGGTCCAGCGCGCCGAGAGGTTGGCCGACCAGAGCAGCGGGCTGCTGCTGCCGCCCGTATAGCGGTAATAGCGCCAATCGGCCGGCAGGGCGAACATGAGGCGCAGCCGCTGCGTGCGGTAGGTGGCCGTCGGACGCAGGTAGAGGCTTCCGTAGCCGAAGCGCGTGTCGGCGGCGAGCGGCGCGGAGGTCTCGGCCTCGAGGCCGCTCAACGAGCTGTCGAAGCGCCGGCAGAGGGCCGCAATACCGCCCTTGAACTGGAACGACCAGCGGCGTCCGGCCTCCAGCCCCCAGGCGATGTTGTGGTTCATGCGCAGCAGGTCCACATCGAGCTGCTGCCGCTGCGCGGAGCCCTCGCGCACGACGTCCAGCTGCTGCGGCTGCGTGAGCCACAAGAGATTCGACGTCACGGTCAGCGTGCGGCGTCCCGTGCGGCGGATGTAATTGAGGTCGTTCTCCACGCGGTGCGTCGGAGCTTCGGTCTGCTGGCGGTTGGGATAGCTGCCCGTTGTCGCGGCGTCGAAATCGCTCCACGCAAGGTCGGCCGAAAGGCGGTCCATGAGGTAGAAGCGTTCGGTATTGGCCAGCAGCTTCACATGGGCCGCGAGCTGCCGGTCGGTAAGCCGGGCCCGCTCCGCGAGCTCTTCGGCCAGTTCCCCGTCGGAGAGGTAGCGGACGATCCGCGAGGCGTAGTCCGAAGTCAGCCGGTCGTAGCCCCAGGCGACGTGGCCGCTCAGCTGGTAGTCGTCCGTGAGCTTGCGCAGGTGGTCGGCGCTGGCCATCGCCGAACGGTTCAGCCGCGTGCGGCTATCGTCGAGCGGCGCCTCGGAGAGCCCCGTCGAGAACCACGCGGGGGTGTCGTAGCGGTTGTCGGCACCGTTGAGCATCTCCTCGGCCGTGAGCTGGTGCAGATCGGCCGTCGGGTCCTCGCCCGTGTTGTCGCCCTTGAGGTTGAGCATCGACTGACTTTGCGCGGCGATGCGCATGGCGAAGGCCGAGCCGCTGCCCAGCACCTCGTCGGGTGATCCGCCGCCGGCGCCGCGAAGCGTTCCGGTCCAGTGCGAACGGGCCTGTTTTTTCAAGCGGAGGTTCAGGGCCGCGCGGTCGCTGTAGAGGACGTCGCGCAGCGCCTTGATCGGCTGGTGGTTCTCCAGCACCTCGACGCTGGCCACGTCCTGCGGGGCGATGTTGTTCGTAGCCAGAGAGTAGCGGCCGTCGAGCATGTCCATCCCCTCGATGTAGAACTTGTTGATCGCTTCGCCGTTGTAGCGGATCTCACCCGACTTTTCGACCTCGATGCCCGGCATCTTGCGCAGCACGTCGGCAATCGTGCGGTCCTGCGCCTCGGTGAAGCTCGCGACGTTGTAGCTCACCGTGTCGTCCCTGAGCGAGAGGCGCGGTGCACGGATCTCGACCTCGCGGATCTCCACGGCACTGGCCTCGAGACGGATCTCCTGTGGCAGGCGGGCGGCATCGAACCGCTGCGCACGGTAGCCCATCATCGAGACGTCGATCCGTGCGGCCCGCATCCCCTGGCGCGTGCGGAGACGGAAGGCGCCGTCCGCGGCCGAGGTCGCGTAACCCGCCTGCCGGCCCGTGCTGTCGGCCGCCAGCAGGATGGCCCCTGCGAGGGGCCGTCCGTCGGCGGCATCCACAACCCGCCCCATCAGATCCTGTGCCGATGCCGTTGTCGTAAAACAAAGCAGCACAACAAGAAATACAATCCACCTCATGTGATGCAGCAGGTTATTCGAGCTCGATCGGATTGTAGCCGCGCAGCAGGTCGCCCGGATTGACGGGGGTGCCGTCCTCGTTCTTGATGGTCATCCGCACGTTGGAGCTGCCCGTGAGGTAACCGACCGGATCGGTCATCACCTTCTGCTTGAGGTCGAGGTACTTCTTGCGGTTGGTCTTCATGTAGTTGCGGTCGGTCATGCGGATGGGCTCGACACGCTGTTCCACGCCCGTGGCCTCCAGATCGAGCACTCCGGCATCGTCCCTTATGGCCAGGATCAGCCCCGGCAGCCCGCCGAACTTCCACGGCCCGCAACTCACGGCGATCTCGGGGGCGTACCACGCCTCGTAGCTTCGGCCGCGGAAGGTGCAGCGGGCCCGGCGGCACGCATAGCCGACGATCGTCCGCTCGCCGTCGGCAAGTTCCCAGTCGATCGCGGGCAGCGGCTCGGTGTAGAGCAGGTGGTCCATGCCGATCTGGTCGGTGTGGGTCAGCCGTCCGGCCGCCGCATCGCGGAAGAAGATGTCCTGCACGCCGCCGTGGAAATTTCCGAGGTTGGCCAGCACCTGTTCGGGCGGCGTGACGCGCACGAGCGAGTCGGTCTGCCACGTCTTGTAGGAGTAGAATTTCGAGACGTTGCGCCCGACCTGAAGCAACAGGAGGTCCTCCATCGGGTGGTCGTTCTCGGGCCGCCGCTCATAGAGCATGCGGTAGCTGACGACGAATTGCGTCGTGTCGAGCACCTCGCCGGGCAGTTCGGTCGTGTCGAACGTCGTAACGCCGTCGGTCGTGTAGGTAACAATGGTCTGCTGGGCCTGCGCCGCACAGACCGATGCGGCGAGGACGACAAGGGTGACAAGTAACTTTTTCATGGTGTATCGGTTTTGGTTCCGATACAAAGGTCGCACGAAATCCGGCTGGCGATGGTTAATGCTCCGTTAAAGAGTGTTAAATAGTCTTAACGCCGTCGGCAGAGGCATTTTTATATGTACCTTTGTTTCGCATAAACGCCGCGTCAGAATGAACAAACGTCGCTTCGGCCGCATATCGCTTCTGGTCACCGCCACGCTGGCGGTGCTCGTCGCCGTGCAGGTGTGGAGCCTTGTAAACATGTACCACGCACGCCGTGAAGAGTTCTCGCGTCAGGTGATGCAGGCCATGACCCGCGCCGCCTACGACGACCTGCTGCTGGGCAACAAGCCCTCCGGACACAAAAGCCACATATCCTTCTCTTCGTCGGGGAACATCGACTCGATCCGTGTGGACATGATTCAGGAGATCACGGTGAAGAACCTCGACGGGGCGGGCAAAAGCATCACCTTCACCCCCAAGTCCGACACGATACACCACGATATCAGTATTTCCGACGGCCCGGAGACCCGCTTCATCCGTCAGGAGATCCGCATCCCGTCCGTCTATGTCCTGCGGCTCAACATGGCGCGCTACGATTCGCTGCTTACGTGTAACCTGCAGACGGCGGGGATCGACCTGCCCCACAAGGTCGATGTCGTGCGCGGCCGGAGCGACAGCACCTCGTCGGCAAAGATCTTCACGACAAAACCGCCGGAGGATCCGGAGGTGGTGCTTGCCGCGCTCAACGACTCGTTGCGGATCAAGAATCCGCTGACCTTCACGACTTCGCTCACGACCGACGAGGAGCTCTATTTCCGTCTGCGGATCGAGAATCCCGACCGGCAGCTGCTGGGAGACATGGCGGGTGTCGTCGTCTCGTCGCTCCTGATGCTTGCGGCGGTGGCCGGGGCGCTGATCTACCTGCTGCGTACGCTCTTCCGGCAGAAGACGCTCGAAGAGATGCGCCTTGACCTGACACACAACATCACCCACGAGTTGAAGACCCCGATCGCCGTGGCCAATGCCGCGAATGACGCCCTGCTCGATTTCGGGGCGGCGAACGATGCGGCCCGGCGCGAACGATACCTGACCGTCATCCGCGAGCAGCTGGCTGCCCTGGGCGGCATGGTGCAGCGCATCCTGACGATGAGCGTCGAGGAGCGCGGGGAGTTCACGCTCCGCCGCGAGACGCTGGAGCTCCTCCCGCTGCTTGAGGAGATTGCGGCCCGCTTCCGCATGAAGGGGCGCGGGCGGGCGACGATCGAGGTGGAGGGCGAAGGAGCGGATCTGAAGGTTGCGGCCGACCGGTTCCACCTCACGCATGCGCTGGAGAATCTGGTGGACAACGCCCTGAAATACTCCCGAGACGAGGTGCGGATCCGCCTCTCGGCCCGGCGTGCTGCAAAAGGGGTCGAACTGCGCGTCGCGGACAACGGCATCGGCATCGACCGCACGGCCCAGGCCCACATTTTCGAAAAGTTCTACCGCGTGCCGACCGGCGACCGCCACGACGTCAAGGGATTCGGGCTGGGACTCTACTACGTGCGGCTGATTGCCCGCAGACACGGCGGCGAGATCACGGTGGAGAGCGCCCCGGGCCGCGGTTCGACCTTCATACTGACACTTCCCGACGATGGACGATAGGATACGCATGCTGCTTGTCGAGGACGAGCGGACGCTCGCCGACATCATCGCCGACACGCTCGGCGAGAAGGAGTTCGACGTGACGGTGGCCTACGACGGCATCGAGGGGCTGCGCCGTTTCGACGAGGCGCGTCCCGACGTCGTCGTGACCGACATCATGATGCCCGGCATGGACGGCTTTTCGTTCGTCGATGCCCTGCGCCGCCGCACGGCCGACATCCCCGTTCTCTTCCTTTCGGCCCGGTCGTCGGCCGAAGACGTGGTGCGCGGCTTCGAGACGGGCGGCAACGACTACCTGCGTAAGCCCTTCGCCATGAGCGAACTGGTCGTCCGCGTGAAGGCCCTGGTCGGCCGCACGAGGACGGCGCACGCCCCCTCCGAGGTGCACTACCGGATCGGGCGTTTCGATTTCGATGTCTCCCGGCAGCGGCTCTCCGACGGTGTGCGCACGCAGGAACTCTCGGCCCGTGAGGCCGGTGTGCTGGAGATGCTCTGCGAACGCATGGGCGAAGTGGTCCCCTCACAGCGGATCCTGCAACGGATCTGGGGCGACGACACGTTTTTCAACGCCCGCAGCCTGCACGTTTTCATCACGCGCCTGCGCCGGCTGCTCTCGGCCGATCCGTCCATCCGGATCGTCAATGCCCGCGGCGTCGGGTACCGCCTCCACGGCTGACGGGGCTGCCGCCCGGCATCCCCGTGCGCATCATTTCCGGCAATCGACCGCCACCTTGATCACCCCGTCCCGGCGCTCCTCGAAGAGGCGGTAGGCCTCGTCGATGCGGCTCAGCGGGTAGCGGTGCGTGATGAGCGGCGTGGTGTCGATCCGCCCCTCGGCGATCAGCTGCAGGATCTCGCGGCAGTCGCATCCGTCCACCCCGCCGGTCTTGAACGTGAGGTTCTTGCCGTACATGTCGGGCAGCGGCAGCTCCTGCGGCCGGTCGTACAGCGCCACGACCGTCACCACGGCGTTCGGGCGGGCGCACTCCCAGGCCAGACGGAAGGTCCCGTTGCTGCCGGCAACCTCCAGAACCCGATCGGCACCGCCATGGTCGCTGTTGCGGCGCACGAAGTCGCGGCACGCCCCGGGCCCGGTGACGAGCACCTCGGGATAGTGTTCGCGGACGAAGCGGCGCCGCTCCTCGAGGGCTTCGCACACGATGATGCGCCTCGGGCATTTCAGCAGCACGCATGCCAGCGTACAGAGTCCCGTAGGACCGGCCCCGAGAATCAGCACCGTATCCTCGGGACCGATTTCGGAGATTCGTGCCGCCCAGAAGCCCGTGGCCAGGATATCGCCCACGAAAAGCGCCTGTTCGTCGCTCACCCCGTCGGGGATGCGCGTCAGCCCCTGGTCGGCATGGGGCACCCGCACGTATTCGGCCTGCCCGCCGTCGATACGGCATCCCAGAGCCCAGCCGCCGTCGGGGTCCGTACAGTTGTTCACATAGCCGTGGCGGCAGAAGAAACATTCGCCGCAGAAGGTTTCGACATTGACCGCCACACGGTCGCCCGGGGCGACGTTCGTGACGCTTGCGCCGACCGCCTCGACCACACCGACCATCTCGTGGCCGACGGTGATGCCCTCGACGGCGCGCGGTACGCTGCCGTGCTTGATATGCAGGTCGCTGGTGCAGATGCTGCCCAACGTGACGCGCACCAGCGCATCGCGCGGATCGAGCAATACGGGAACGGGTTTGTCGCACAGCGCGAAATGGCCGTGTCTGACGTAGGTACAGGCTTTCATGGAATCTGTTTGCGTATCGTTTCCGCAAAGATACCAAATCTTCGGGACGGAGCGCCGTCGCACGACGGCTTTTTCTCACCAGCAGTCGATCCGCCCCTTCAGCCGGGGAATGCGCTCCTTCGTGAAGCGGGGGCTGCGGACTCCGCTGCGCTTCTGGGCGACGTAGTCGGCGAGCAGGGCGACGGCTTCGTGGCCCAGCAGGAGGATTGCCGCGAGGTTGCAGAGCGTCATCAGCGCCATGGTCACGTCGGCAAGGCTCCACACCAGGTCGAGCGTCGCCAGCGACCCGAAGAGCACCATGCCCCCGACCAGCAGGCGGTAGAGCGTGAGCACCCCGCGCCGGGAGGTGATGAACCGCACGTTGGCCTCGCCGTAGTAGTAGTTGCCGATGATCGACGAGAAGGCGAAGAGGAAGATCGCCACGGCGACGAACAGTCCGCCGACGGGGCCGATTTCGCTCACCAGGGCGGCCTGCGTCAGCTGGATGCCGTTCAGCGAGGCGTCGGGGACGCCGCCGAAGAGGATGATGAAGGCCGTGCAGGTGCAGATGAGCAGCGTGTCGGTGAAGACACCGAGGGTCTGGATCAGCCCCTGTTTCACCGGATGCGAGACGTGGGCCGTGGCGGCGACGTTCGGGGCCGAGCCCATGCCGGCCTCGTTGCTGAACAGGCCGCGCTTGATGCCCTGCATGAGCGCCGCGCCTGCCGCTCCGCCCAGGACCGGACCCCAGCCGAAGGCCTCGGAGAGGATCAGCCCGAGCACCTCGGGCAGCCGGCGGATGTTGAACAGGACGATGCCCAGGGCCAGCAGGATGTAGCCCAGGGCCATGACCGGGACGATCACGCCGCTGACCCGGGCGATGCGGTGGATGCCGCCGAAGATGACGAGGAGCGTGAGCGCGGTGAGCCCGACGCCGATCCAGTGCGGATCGAGCCCGAAGGCCCCCTCCCATGCGGCGCAGATCGTGTTGCTCTGCACCGAGTTGAAGGCAAACCCGAACGTTACGGAGATCAGCACGGCGAACAGCACGCCCATCCACCGTTTCCCGAGCCCGTACTCCATGTAGTAGGCCGGGCCGCCGACGTAGGAGTCGCGGCCGCGGCGTTTGTAGAGTTGCGCAAGGGTCGATTCGACGAAGGCGCTCGCGGCCCCCACGAGGGCGATGACCCACATCCAGAAGACCGCTCCGGGACCGCCGACGACGATCGCCGTGGCCACGCCGGCCAGGTTGCCCGTGCCGACGCGGCTGGCCAGCGATACGGCGAAGGCCTGGAACGAGGAGACGTGGCGCTCGCCCCCGGGTGCGCTTCCCGACGGCTCGCCCAGCACGCGGACCATCTCGCGCAGCATGCGGAACTGCACGCCGCGTGTCCGCAGGGTGAACCACACGGCACAGCCGAGCAGCGCCGCAACCAGCACATGGCTCCACAGAATGTCGTTGATGCTGCCGATCCAGCCGGTCAGAGTCTCCATCGTGATCTTCGTGTTTGGGGAAGGATACCGCAAATTCGGTGCAAAACGGGACGGCCCGGGGCCGGATCGCCTATCCGATCAGCAGGTCGTCGAGCCGCAGCTTGGGCACATAGTGCACCCCGTCGCGGCGGTAGTAGGCCCGGCTCTCGCCGGCGCCGATCTCCACGAGCTCGATGCGCTCGGCCCCCTTGCCGACGGCCACGACGAGCAGCGGCTCACAGCCGAGTCCGAACTCCCGGCGGATCGCCTCGCGGTCGAACGCCCCGATGCAGATGCCGTTCAGCCCGATCTCCGCGGCACGCAGCAGCATGCTCTGTGCCGAGATCCCGAGATCCATATCGACGTAGCGGTCCTCGGGCACCGTCGTGCAGACGATGATGAAGGCGCGGGGCTCGGTGCCCGGCAGCGGCAGGTGCAGTTCGGGCAGGGCTCCGCCGAGGCGGATGTGCGGCAGGACCTTGTCCGCCTCGTCAGCCAGCACGGGGCGGAAGCGCAGCACCTGCGCATTCCGCGCCGAAGGGATGCGCGTATTGACCGCGATAATGCTGCGCAGCTGGTCCTCGCGCACGACGAAATGCGTGTCGTAGCCGCGGTAGCTGCGGTTCCGGAGCAGCAGCCGCATGAGCGACGGCTGCGGCCTCCGCACGGCGGGAGCCGCAGCGCGGGCGCGGTACTCCTCCATCTTACGTCCCAGAAAGTCGTCTGCCATGGTTTCCTTTTTTTTGTCTCTTTACGGGGCAAAGATACGACATGCGGCGCGGTATGCCAAATTTATCCGGCACGCAGAGGCTCCCGCCCGCCGGTTTTGCGGTCTGCGGAAGATTCCGTATATTTGTTCGTCCCGATCGGGACACGACTTCAAACCGCATGCATACAGATATGGAACATTTCGATTTCGATGAGATCGTCCCCCGGCGGGGCACCTGCTCCGTGAAATGGGACGACGGGGTACCCGACGGCGTGCTGCCCATGTGGGTCGCCGACATGGATTTCCGCACGGCCCCGGCGGTCGTCGAGGCGCTGCGCCGGCGGGTCGAGCACGGCATCTACGGCTACGCCATACCGCCCGAGGCCTATGCCGAGTCGATCCGGGGCTGGTTTCTGCGCCGCCACGGATGGGCGCCCGAGCGGGAGTGGATCCACCCGGTGACGGGCGTCATCCCCGCCCTTTCGGCCATTCTGCGGGCCATGACCCGTCCGGGAGACAAGGTGCTGATCCAGCCGCCGGTCTACAACCACTTCTACATCGCCATTGCCAACAGCGGCTGCACGCCCGAGGAGAGCAACCTGCTGCTCGACGGCAACCGCTACCGCATCGACTTCGAGGACCTCGAGCGCCGTGCGGCCGACCCGGCGGTGAAACTCATGCTGCTGTGCAACCCCCACAACCCCGCCGGCCGGGTCTGGACGCCCGACGAGCTGCGGCGCATCGGCGAGATCTGCCTGCGCCACGACCTCTTCATCATCGCCGACGAGATCCACTGCGAACTGGTCATGCCGGGATTCCGCTATACTCCCTTCGCCTCGCTCGATGAACGGTTCCGTCAGCACTCGGTGACCTGCACGTCGCCCAGCAAGGCCTTCAACCTGGCCGGTCTGCAGGTGGCCAACATCTTCGCCGCCGACCCCGACACGCGCGGGCGGATCGTCCGTGCACTCGAGATCAACGAGACGGGAATGATCAGTCCCTTTGCCATCGAGGCCCTGATGGCCGCCTACAACGAGGGCGACGCGTGGCTCGACGCCTTGAACGAATACCTGTGGGGCAACTACGTGGAACTGCGCGACCATTTCGCCGCCCGCCTGCCCCAATTCCCCGTATTGCCGCTCGAGGGCACCTACCTGGTGTGGATCGACTGCCGGGCCGCGGGCCTGAGCTCCGCGGAACTCGACCGGCGGCTGACCGCCGAAGCCCGCGTGCGGATCAACCCCGGAGCGATGTACGGTGCCGCCGGCGAGGGCTTCATCCGGGTGAACATCGCCTGCCCGCGGGCACTGCTGCGCGAGGGAATCAAACGCATGACCGATCTATTGACCCGATAAACGTACCGACATGAAACGACTTTTCACCGCGCTGTGCGCGGTACTTTTCGCTGTTCCGCTCCTCGCGGCCGAGGGTGCGGAACCCATCCGACTGATCTCCTACAACCTGCGCAACAGCGGGGCCGACGACGGCGCCAACAGCTGGGAGAAGCGCTCCCACGCCACACGGCAGATGCTCTGCGACGAGCGTCCCGACCTGTTCGGCGTGCAGGAGGCTTTGGCCGATCAGCTTGCGTTTCTCGATGCCTGCTGCCCGGATTACGGGCGTGTGGGTGTGGGCCGCGACGACGGCGACCGCTCCGGAGAGACGATTGCCATCTACTACAACCGCAAGCGGTTCGAGCTGCTCGACAGCGGGACGCTGTGGCTGAGCGAGACCCCCGATCGCGTATCGCGCGGCTGGGACGGAGCCTGCAACCGCACGATGACATGGGTCGAACTGCGCGACCGGCAGTCGGGCAAGGAGTTCTTCTACTTCAACACGCACCTCGACCATCAGGGCCGCACGGCCCGCGCGGAGGGGGTGAAACTCGTCGTTGCAAAGATCCGCGAGATTGCGGGCAAGGCCCCCGCGGTATTGGGCGGCGACTTCAACACGCCGACCGACAGCCCGATCTTCAAGCCGCTGAAAAGCAGCATGAAGTCCGCGCGCGAGAAGGCGTCCCGGAGTGATGACAAGGGGACGTTCAACGGCTTTGGCTCGGCACCCGACACGATCGTGATCGACCACCTCTATTTCCGGGGCAGGCTCCGCTGCCTGCGTTTTGCCACGCTGGACGGCAACTACGGAGCGCCTTACATCTCGGATCACTACCCCATCCTGATGGAATTCACGCTCTGAACGGGCTCTTGGGCAAACGGTCGGCGCTCTCCGAAAGCGGGGAGCGCCGATTCTCTTTTTCCGAAGACGCCTTAATGGGAAGACGCAATGTCCGTGCAGCGGGCGCTGTGCAGGCGGGCGGCTTCAGACCCCGTTGCGGCCGTTGCGCAGGATCACCGTCAGGACCGCCGAGACGATCAGCACGATGCCCGCGGCGCTCCGCCACGTGAAGGGCTCGCCGAATACGGTGATGCCGATCACGACGGCCGTCAGCGGCTCCATGGCGCCGAATACGGAGGTGAGCGTCGGACCGATCTTCTTGATCGCCTGCACGAGCGCCATGTTCGACAGGGCCGTGGCCGGCAGGGCGAGGCCGAGGATTGAGAGCCAGGCACGGGGCTCCGTCTCGAGGCGGATGCCGCCCGTTAGGCTGGCGCCGATCAGGAAGAAGAGCGCTCCGAAGGCCATGACGTAGGTGGTCAGCACGGTAGAGGGAATTGTCACGGCGCGGCTTCGGCGCACGCCGACGATGTAGCCGCCGTAGGAGAAGACCGACACGACGGCAGCAGCGGTTCCGAGCAGTGCATTGCCGCGCGCCATACCGACGCTACCCGACGAGAGAAGCACGGCGCCCACGATCGAGAGCCCGATCGCCACGAAGGTCACGGCCGAGCCCCGCTCGCGGAAGAAGCAGACCATGGCGAGCGCTACGGCCAGCGGGTACATGAAGTGGATGATCGAGGCCACGCCGCTGGCGATCATCTGGTAGGCGACGACGAGGCTCAACGACGTCACGGCCCGGAAGATGCTCAATACGAAGACCGTGCGGAGCTCCTTCCGTCCGAGTCGGAAGGAGCAGCCGGTTGCAAGCCCCCAGCCTCCCAGACAGAGCGACGCGACGCCCCAGCGGTAGGACAGCACCTCGAACGACGAGTAGCCCATGCCGATGAGCAGCAGGGTGAAGAGCGGCGCGAGGCCGAATGTCGCGGAGGAGACGATCGCCCACGCGGTTCCTTGGATACGTTCCATGCGGTTTCGGGGTTTCTTCTTTCGTTTGGGCAAAGATACGAAAAAAAGAGAAGCGGCGACGGGGTTCCGTCACCGCTTCCGGAGTTGTTGCCGCCGGATCAGAAGCGCTTCGTGTAGCTGTGGCAATAGGGCTGTGTCCCTTTGCGGTCGTAGTAGTCCTGATGGTATCCTTCGGCGGGCCAGAAGGTCGTGGCGGGCGTCACGCGCGTCACCACGTCGTAACCCCTGGAGCGGAGGGTGTCGATCAGCCGCAGGGCGATGTCGCGCTGTGCGGGGGTCGTGTAGAAGATCTCCGAGCGGTACTGGTCGCCGATGTCGGGGCCCTGCCCGTCGGCCTGCGTCGGGTCGTGGATCTCGAAGAAGAGCCGTGCGAGCTCCTCGTAGCCGATCCGGCTCGGGTCGAAGCGCACGCGCACCGCCTCGGCATGTCCCGTGGTGTGGCTGCGCACCTCCTCGTAGGTCGGATGGTCCTTGTGGCCGCCGATGTAGCCCGATTCGACGTCGAGCACTCCGGGACGCTTCGAGAGCATGTACTCCACACCCCAGAAGCACCCTCCGGCGAAGATCGCCGTCTCCTCGGCCGGAGCCGGCGAGGCCGCCTCCTTCTTTTCGGGAAGGAACTCCAGCGAGACGGAGTTCACGCAGTGGCGCGTGTTCTTGGGCGTGAAGCCCTCGTTCAGGAAGACGTGGCCCAGGTGGGCGCCGCAACGGGCGCAGGTGATCTCCGTACGCACGCCGTCGGCATCGGGGGTGCGGCGCACGGCCCCGGGGATCTCGTCGTCGAAGCTCGGCCAGCCGCATCCCGCGTCGAACTTGTCGACCGAGCGGTAGAGCGGCGCGCCGCACTTGCGGCAGATGTAGGTGCCCGCCTCGCGGTGGTTGTAGAACTTTCCGGAGAAGGGGGCTTCGGTTCCCTTCTGTTCGATGACCCGTTTCTCTTCGGTTGTCAGCGGTTTCATGGTCTGTGCGTTCAATGGGGTTCCCGCGCAACAGCAGAGGAGCGCCAGGAACAGGTACAACTTGTTTGTCATCTTGTCTTCCGGTCCTCAAAAATCAGGCCGGGACCGCACCGCCGCACGCTTCGCCCCGCAGGAAGACCCGATCGATGAGCGGTGTCTGGTAGGCGTAGGAGAAGAACTCGACCGACGGCATCGGCCTGGTCAGGAAGAAGTTGGCCGTCTTGCCCGGGGTGATGCTTCCGAAGCGGTCGCTCAGCCCCATGGCATAGGCGCCGTTGAGCGTAGCGGCGTGGATCGCCTCGGCCGGGGTCATACGCATGCGGATCGAGGCCAGCGCCACGACCATGCGCATGTTGCCCGAGGGCGACGAGCCGGGGTTGTAGTCCGAAGCGAGGGCCACGCCCAGCCCCGCGCGGATCATTTCGCGGGCGGGCGGATAGCTCATCCCGAGGAAGAAGGCGGCACCGGGCAGCAGCGTCGGCATGGTCTCCGAGCCGCGGAGCGCCTCGATCTCCTCGGCCCCGCTCCGCTCGAGGTGGTCCACCGACAGCGCGCCGCAGCGCACACCGGCCTGCACACCGCCCGAGACGGCCAGTTCGTTGGCGTGGATCTTGCCCCGCAGTCCGTAGCGCCGGCCTTCGGCAAGCATCCGCTCGGTCTCCTCCACGGTGAAGAAGCCCGCATCGCAGAAGACATCGATGAAGTCGGCCAGCCCCTCGCGGGCCACGGCCGGCAGCATCTCGCGGCAGATCAGATCGACATATTCGCCCTGCCGGCCCCGGTAGGCCCGCGCCACGGCGTGGGCCCCGAGGAAGGTGGCCCGCACCTCGAGGGGCGACGTCTCGCGGATGCGCCGGATGACGCGCAGCATCTTCAGCTCGTCTTCGGTCGAGAGACCGTAGCCCGACTTGATCTCCACGCAGCCCGTACCCATGGCGATGATCTCGCGGATACGCTCCATCGCCTGCCGGTAGAGCTCCTCCTCGGAGGTTTCGTGCAGTCGGTCGGCGGAGTTCAGGATGCCGCCCCCGCGGCGCGCGATCTCCTCATACGAAAGGCCGTTGATCTTGTCCAGAAACTCCTGCTCGCGGCTCCCGGCGTAGACCAGGTGGGTGTGCGAGTCGCAGAACGACGGGAAGAGCATCCCGCCCGCGGCATCGACGATGCGGTCGGCGTCCGTCTCGCCGAGCTCGGTCATGCGGCCGAACGCCGCAATGCGCTCTCCGTCAGTCAGCAGCCATGCGTCGTCGAGCGTGTCGAGGCGGTCCATCTCCGCACCGCAGCGGCGCAGGCGGCCCTCCGTCTCGATGCCGACGATCCGTCCGATGTTTTTGACCAGCAGTTTCATCGCTCACGCAGGAATTCCACCGACGCGGCGATGTGGGGATACATCACCTCGTCGTTGTCGATGAACGGCACGCGGCGGCGGTAGTCGGCCACCAGCTGCTCCAACTCGGGCGACGTGCGGACCGGGCGGCGGAACTCGAGGGCCTGGGCGGCGTTGAAGAGCTCGATGGCCAGCACCCGCTCGGTGTTGAGCACCACGCGGCGCAGTTTCGTCGCGGCGTTCGAACCCATGCTCACGTGGTCCTCCTGTCCCTGCGACGAGGGGATCGAATCGACCGAGGCGGGCATGCAGAGCCCCTTCGACTGGCTGACGATCGACGCTGCTGTATATTGCGGGATCATGAAGCCGCTGTTCAGGCCGGGATTGGCCACGAGGAACTTCGGCAGGTCGCGGGCCCCCGAGATCAGCTTGTAGATGCGCCGTTCGGAGATGTTGCCCAGCTCGGCCACGGCGATGGCCAGGAAGTCCATCGCCAGGGCGATCGGCTGCCCGTGGAAGTTGCCCGCCGAGACGACCATGTCCTCCTCGGGGAAGACCGTCGGGTTGTCCGTCGGGGAGTTGATCTCGGTCTCGAGTACCTGACCGACATAGTCGATGGTATCCTTCGTGGCGCCGTGGACCTGCGGGATGCAGCGGAACGAGTAGGGATCCTGCACGTGCTGCTTCGGCCGGGCGATCAGCTCGCTGCCCTCGAGCAGGCGGCGGAAGGCGCGGGCCGTCGTGAGCTGCCCCCTGTGGGCGCGGATCAGGTGCACCTGATCGCAGAAGGGCTCGATACGTCCGTCGAAGGCGTCGAGCGACAGGGCCCCGATGCGGTCGGCCCACTCGCTCAGCCGCTGTGCGGCGATGAGCGACCAGACGCCGTAGGCGCTCATGAACTGCGTGCCGTTGAGCAGCGCCAGACCCTCCTTCGACTGGAGTTCGAGGGGTTCCCAGCCCAGTTCGCGGAGCAGGTCGGCTGCGGGGCGCACTACCCCGCCGACCTCGACCTCGCCCAGACCCAGCAGCGGCAGGCTCATGTGGGCCAGCGGCGCCAGGTCGCCCGATGCGCCGAGCGATCCCTGCTGGTAGATGACCGGCAGGATGTCGCGGTTGAAGAACTCGACGAGCCGCTCGACGGTCCGAAGCTGTACGCCCGAGTAACCGTAGGAGAGCGACTGGATCTTGAGCAGCAGGATGAGCCGCACGATCTCCGACGGCACGCGCTCGCCGGTGCCGCAGGCGTGCGACATGACGAGGTTGCGCTGCAGCCGGGAGAGTTCGTCGCGGCCGACCGAGATGTCGCACAGCGAGCCGAAGCCCGTCGTGATGCCGTAGATCGGCCGCTCGGGGTGCTCCATCTTGCGGTCGAGGTATTCGCGGCAGCGGATGATTCGCTGCCGGGCGTCGTCGCTCAGAGCCAGCGGAAGGCGGCGTTCGAGGATTTCGCGCACGCGGGCGATGGTCAGGCGCTCCGCGGAGATCAGATGATGTTCCATATCGGGTAGCAGTTGTTATTCGTTATCGTTCAATGCATTGCGGATGATGTCGTCGTCGGCGGAGTTGGGCAGCGTAACCTCCAGTCCGGGGGTGCGCTCCATCTCGCGGCGGATGGCCGCCACGGCCCCTTCGTTGCGGGCCCAGCTGCGGCGGGCGATGCCGTTGTTCACGTCCCAGAACAGCATCTCGCGGATGCGACGGTCGGCATCCTCCGAGCCGTCGATCACCATGCCGAAGCCGCCGTTGATCACCTCGCCCCAGCCGACGCCGCCGCCGTTGTGGATCGAGACCCACGTTGCGCCGCGGAAGGCGTCGCCGATGACGTTCTGCACGGCCATGTCGGCCGTCAGGTTCGAGCCGTCGTAGATGTTCGAGGTTTCGCGGTAGGGCGAGTCGGTACCCGAGACGTCGTGGTGGTCGCGGCCCAGCACGACGGGTGCCGAGATGCGGCCGTCGGCGATTGCCCGGTTGAAGGCCTGCGCGATCTTCGTGCGGCCCTCGCAGTCGGCATAGAGGATGCGTGCCTGCGAACCGACGACCAGGTGGTTGCGGCCCGCCTCGCGGATCCAGTGGATGTTGTCGTCGAGCTGACCGGCGATGTCGGCGGGCGCCGTGCGGCGGATCTCCTCCAGCACCTCGGCAGCCAGCCGGTCGGTCGTCTCCAGATCCTCGGGCTTGCCCGAGGTGCAGACCCAGCGGAACGGCCCGAATCCGTAGTCGAAGAACATCGGACCCATGATGTCCTGCACGTAGGAGGGATAGCGGAAGCGTCCGCCCTCGCCCATCACGGCGGCCCCGGCACGCGAGGCCTCGAGCAGGAAGGCGTTGCCGTAGTCGAAGAAGTACATGCCGCGCGAGGTGAGCTTGTTGATGGCATCGACCTGACGGCGAAGCGATTCCTGCACGCACTCACGGAAGCGCGTCGGCTCCTCGGCCATCATCTTGTTCGAGGCTTCGTAGCTCAGCCCGACGGGATAGTAGCCTCCGGCCCAGGGGTTGTGCAGCGAGGTCTGGTCGGAACCCAGGTCTACGGGGATCTCCTCGGCGGCGAGGCGCTCCCAGAGGTCCACGACGTTGCCCACATAGGCCAGCGACACGATCTCTTTTGCGCTGACGGCCTTGCGGATACGCTCGATCAGCTCATCCAGTGATTCATGCAGTTCATCGACCCATCCCTGCTCGTAACGCTTCCGGGCGGCCTTGGGGTTGATCTCGGCGATGACCGAGACCACACCCGAGATGTTGCCCGCCTTGGGCTGGGCGCCCGACATGCCGCCGAGGCCCGACGAGACGAAGAGCATGCCGCGGGCGTCGCGGCGGTCGGCCGTAAACCGTTTGCGTGCGGCGTTCATCACCGTGATCGTCGTGCCGTGCACGATGCCCTGCGGGCCGATGTACATGTAGGAGCCGGCGGTCATCTGTCCGTACTGCGAGACGCCGAGGGCGTTCATCCGCTCCCAGTCGTCGGGCTTCGAGTAGTTGGGGATCACCATGCCGTTGGTGACCACGACGCGCGGGGCGTCGGGATGCGACGGGAAGAGACCCAGCGGATGGCCCGAGTACATGACGAGCGTCTGGCGGTCGGTCATCTCCGAGAGGTACTTCATCGTCAGGCGGTACTGTGCCCAGTTCTGGAATACGGCCCCGTTGCCGCCGTAGGTGATCAGTTCGTGGGGATGCTGCGCCACGGCCTTATCCAGGTTGTTCTGGATCATCATCATGATGGCCGCCGCCTGCCGGCAGCGGGCCGGGTATTCGTCGATCGGGCGGGCATACATCTCATAGTCGGGGCGCAGGCGGTACATGTAGATGCGTCCGTACTTGCGCAGCTCGGCGGCAAATTCGCGGGCCAGCACCGCATGGTGCTTGGCCGGGAAGTAGCGCAGGGCGTTGCGCAGGGCCAGCTCCTTCTCGGCGGGCGTGAGGATATCCTTGCGCTTGGGTGCGTGGTTGATCTGTTTGTCATAGGGTTTCGCGGCGGGCAGCCGGTCGGGGATGCCTGCGCGGATGTCGGCTTGGAATTCGGCGAGTGTCATGGTCGGCTATTTTATCTTTTCTTCTACGATGGCCAGCACCTCCGTCTCCAGACGGACGGCGTCGGCCGCAATGGATTCGGCCTCGGCGACCAGCGCCCCGGCCCGCTCGCGGTCCTTCAGGCCCGCGGCATTGATCTTCACGTTCAGGCAGGCCCCGAGCACGGCGCTGCGGGCTGCGAGGGCCCCTACTCCGGCATCCGAGACCGAATTGGGATTGCCCGTCTCGGCCATCGCGCGCACCAGCGGGAAGACCCGCACGGCGGCCTTCATCGTCCGCAGGGGAACCTCCGTGGCGTAGAGCGTGGCCTCCTGCAGGGCCGCACTGCGGGCGGCCTTCTCCTCGTCGGTCGATTTGGGCATGGCGAAGACGGCCATGATCCTGTTGAAGGCCTCCGTGTCCTCGTCCACCAGGTGCAGCAGCTCGGCGAGCAGCGCCTGGCCGCGGTCGGCCCAGTCGGAGAACTCCTCCCAGCGGTCGTCCCAGCCGGCCTTGTGCGACGAGAGGTTGGCGACCATCGTTCCGAGGGCGGCGCCGAGCGCTCCCATGTAGGCCGAGATCGAACCGCCGCCCGGAGCGGGCGATTCGCTCGCGGTCTCGGCGGCAAATCCCTTGCACGTGAGGTCGATCAGCCGCTTCTTCTGATCCTCCGCTTCAAGCAGGTATTCGATCACCTTCTCCTTCGGGTCGAAAGGCTTCAGGTCGTCGAGCCCCATCGACTTCACGGCCAGGCGGATGATCTCCTCCTCGGCGATACCCGTCGAGCGGTGCTGCTTGCGCAGGAAGTAGCGGCCCGCCTCGAGCAGCGCCCGCTTGGGAACGAGCCCCACGATCTCGGTGCCGGTGACGCGGACGCCACGGGCATCGGCCTTGCGGCACACCTCGTCGAAGGCCACATGCAGCGGCGTGACCGAGATGTCGGTGATGTTCATCGAGACCTGGGCAATGCCGTACTCTTCGATGTACCAGCCGATGGCCTTCGTGGCCTTGAGCGTTCCGGGACGCATCACCGGGTTGCCCTCGGCGTCCTTGACGATCTTTCCGGTGATCGGGTTGCCCTCGCGGACCGGCCGGCCCTTCTCGCGCACGTCGAAGGCGATGGCGTTGGCGCGGCGCGTGGAGGTGGTATTGAGGTTGAAATTGACGGCGATCAGGAAGTCGCGCGCACCGACCGTCATGGCGCCCGTGCGGGCCACCCCTTCATCGAAGGGACGGGCCCCGAAATCGGGAGCCGTGTCGGTGTGGGCGAGCTTCTCGGGCAGCGCCTCATACTCGCCGGCCCGGCAGACGGCCAGGTTGCGCCGCTCGGGACGCAGGGCCGAGGCCTCGTAGCAGTAGGTCGGGATGCGCAGTTCGTCGGCGATGCGGCGGGCCAGCGTGCGGGCCAGCTCGGCGCACTCCTCGAGTGTGATGCCCGAGATGGGGATCAGCGGGAGGACGTCGGTGGCACCCATGCGCGGGTGTGCCCCCTTGTGGTGGCGCATGTCGATCAGTTCGGCGGCGCGCCGGACTCCGGCGAAGGCCGCCTCGACGACCGCTTCGGGTGAGCCGACGAAGGTGACGACCGTGCGGTTGGTCGCTTCGCCCGGATCCACATCCAGCAGCTTCACGCCGCCGGACTGTACGATGGCCGCCGTGATCGCGTCGATCACGGCCTTGTCGCGTCCCTCGCTGAAGTTGGGAACGCATTCGACGATTCGTTTCTCCATATCGTGTGCGTTTAGAAATTCTTTGCTTCAAATATACCGTTTTTTCGTGACAAAAACTACGATCAGTAAGAGAAAAACGCACAGAAGGCCAAAAACAGAAAGTTCCGGAGGGTCGAAACGAAAGGTCCGGACCCCGCGGTGCGGGATCCGGACCCGAAGGGTTGCAGCCGGAAAGGGAGGGATCGGGAGGCGTCAGCGCCCGAAGGTCAGCGTGACGCCCGCAATGCACCAGAAGCCGGGCAGCGGAATGCCGCCCATGTCGCAGTAGCGCGAGTCGGTGATGTTCGTCGCATCGACGTAGAGGCGGCACCACCCTTTCTCCCACTGGAGGCGTCCGTCGAGCAGGAAGTAGGGCTCGAACGCACGCGGTTCGCTCTGCGACGAGTCGCCCACGACAGGATAATAAGTGTATTCACCGTTGCGGTCATAGACCGATCCGGTCAGCACGAGCGACATGCGCCGCAGGAAGTGCACGCCGACCGACAGCGCCGCCTTGTGGCGCATGAAGTCCATGGCGCTCTTGGCCACGATGTCCTCGCGGCGGTCGGTCGTGATGTATCCGTAGGAGAGCGTCACACGGCGCAGGAATCCCGTCCCGGAGGTGTAGCCGCCCGAGATTTCGAGCCCGAAGGTGTTGAGCCGGCTCGTCTGCTCGGAGTGCCACTTGCCGCGCCAGGCCTCGGGGTTCGAGGGGATGTCGTCGTACCACACCCAGTCGATCAGATCGCGGCCGAGGCGGTAGTAGCTCTGCACCGAGGCGCTCCACACCCCGCGGGCGTAGTCGGCGCCGAGGCGGAACGTCACGGCGTGCTCGGGCGTCAGGTCGAGGTTGTTGATCTGGGCCGGCGAGGAGTAGTAGAGGTCCGTGAAGGTCGGCAGACGCATCGACTGCGAAGCCCCCAGGCCGACATGCCACGACTCGGAGGGTTTCCAGCCTCCGTCGATGTTCCACAGCGCCGAGGTGCCGTAGGGCGTGAGGCTCACGCCCGCCGAGGCCGAGGCATCGAACCTGCGCCAGCGTTTGGCGTGGCGCAGCCAGATGTTGCCCGTATGGCGGGAGTCGGCATGCGTGTAGTCGCCGTGCGGCTCGGGAAGCTTGAATCCCAGGTTCGTGCTGAAGATGTGGTTGTAGCCGTAGTCGCCGCCGAGCGTCGTGACGCCGCCCGCCCACGCCAGGTCGCCCCACAGCCGGGCACCGACGTTGTCGGTGTTGTGGCGGTTGAGCGCCGTGCCGCGGGTCCAGTCGTAGCGGTCGAAGTTCTTGCGGTAGCTCGCCGAGGCCCCGAAGGTGAAGCGACCGACGCTCTGCTGCCAACGCAGCGATGCCAGCGCCGTCGAGGTGTGCTCCCACTGCTCGGGGTTGTAGGCCGCATAGAAGCCGTTCGAGCCGAAGGCGCGGTTCTGGTAACCGGCCTGGAAGTCGAACAGCCCGGCCCGTCGGGTCTGGAAGGTGCCTCGTACATAGGCGTTGTAGGTGTCGAAATCGGTGTTGTGGCGGTAGCCGTCGCTGCGGCGGTAGGAAGCCGCCCCGAAGAGCGTCATGCCGCCGTCGGTAACGCCGCCCGAGAGGTTGGCGTAGGCGTAGCCGTACTGTCCGCCGCTTCCTTCGAAGCGGAGGTAGCGCGGCCGCAACGGCGCCGTGCGGATATTGACCGCGCCGGCATAGGCACCGACTCCCGGTACGCCGTCGATCAGATCGACGCCCGAAATGCAATCGAGATCGACCGGAAGCGAATGCGACTGGTGTCCCGTGCGCGCATCCGTGAAGTCGATCCCGTTGAGCAATACCATAGTTTGGTCGAATGAGCCTCCTCTGACGGAGATGTCGGCCTGCGCACCTTTCGCTCCGCGTTCGCGGATATCGACCGAAGGAGAGAGCCGCAGTGCCGATTCCAGAGTCTGGACGGGCTCGGCATAGAGGCTTTTCCGGTCGAAAAGCGGGGTGTGCGACTGCGCGTTCCGCGTCGGGGAGGTCTGGCTCCCCGATATGCCGACCTCTTCGATCCGCAGCGTCCGGAGGACGGCGGTCGTGTCGGCATTCTGCGCGGTGGCGGTTCGCACACCGAGTTGCAGGATCGACATCCCGACAGCGAGGACCCCGATGGTCACGCTGCGGTGCATGCTTGCAAAGGCCGACCAGCCCTTGCGGTTCCAGCGACGCCAGCGACCACCCGGAAGATGCTGTTCTGTCTGGATGTGTTCCATTTGTCCGTTGAAATTAGTTTGGGTAATACATTAAAAATCCGACGGCCCGGACCGGGGCCGGCTGCATGCCCCCGGTTCAAGCCGTCGCAAAGATATGCTTTTTTTTCGAAAGTCAAGGCTTTCGCATCATTCGATCACGCGAAGAGTGTCTCGACCCGCTCCACAACCTCGTCGGCGTCGGGATCGAGCGGGAAGACGTGGCTCGGTTTGAGGTACCAGAGCTCCTTGCCCTGCTGGAAGTGCTCCTCGCCGCCGCCCGTGATGTTGAGCATGATCGTGGCGTCGCGCTCGACCTTGCCGGCCGCCACCGCATTGATGAGCGATGCCGTGGCTACGCCCGCGGCCGAGTAGATATCGACCCCCTCGAGCTCCTTGAACAGCTTGCGGGCCTTGCGCGCCATGGCGTTCGTCGCCACGAAGATGTCGCCGCCGGTGGTCTTCAGCGCATCGTAGAGGCCGCCGCGGATCCCGTAGGGCGGATGGCGGTTCGACAGCACCTTGGCATCGATGATCTCCGCGTCGCGCCGCGCCTTGTCCTCGTCATAGGGAAGCATCGCACGCGAATCGGCCTGCCAGGCGTCGTACATCGGGACGAACGGCGCATTCTGCGAGACCATCAGCTTCATGGTATTCTGCCCGAAGCGTCCGTCGGCGATCAGCCGCTGGTTGGCCTCCCAGGCCGCAATGGCGCCCGTACCGCTGCCGACGGCCTGGAAATAGTAGTCCGGGATGCGGCCGATGGCCGTCACGGCCGAGAGTACGGTGCAGGCCATGCCGTCGCGGCGGGCGATGTTCTTCGCTCCGCCCTCGGCATAGAAGCCCGGGCCCTTGAGGGCCAGATCGCTCAGGTAGATGGCGTCGAAGTAGTCGCCGCCCGGGGCGCACGAGATCAGTTTCACACAGGAGTTGAGCGGCGCGTCGAACCACAGGGCGCCGATGTTGTCGTAGGGAACCGACAGCAGCAGCGGAATGTTGTTGTCGGAGCAGACCTTGGCGAAGGCGCGGGCCGTATTGCCGGCCGAGGCCACCACGAGCACGCGCTTCTCATCCTCGGGAATGCGGCCGCAGACGCTGTAGGCCTCGGTCTCCTTGAACGAGCAGGTGGTCATCGTGGCCCCGATGGCGGGAAAGTAGCCGTTGAAGGTGATCCACAGGTTGCTCAGGCCGAGGTGCTCGGCCAGTCCCTTGCTGCGGTAGGTCACCGGGGCCGACGACCCCTTGAGCATGCGCCGCACGGGAAGCCAGTCGGCGTAGCGGTAGAGGCCCCATTCGGCCGGTTTCACGTCGAGCTGACGCTTGGCATAGCGTGCACGCACGAGCGAAGGCTCCTTGCACTGCGGATCGGTCAGGATCCAGCCCGTGTCCTCGAACTCGCGTCCCGTGGCGACGCACTCGAGCGTGTAGGACGTAGGTGTAAATGTTTCCATGTAAATCGTATGCTTGTTTGTTTATTTATGACATCCGGTTCTTGTAGTCCTCGTAGCCGAACTCGCGGATCACCTCCGTGCGGCCGTCGCGGCGGACGATGACGATCGAAGGGTGCTGCACGCCGTTGAACATCGTGGTCTTGACCATCGTGTAGTGGATCATGTCCTCGAAGACGATGCGCTCGCCCACCTTCAGCTCGTGGTCGAAGGCCCAGTCGCCGTAGAAGTCGCCGGCCAGGCAGCTCGTGCCGCCCATCCGCCAGCGGGGCTCTCCCTCGGCAGGTTCGTGCGCCCCGACGATGGCCGGTTTGTAGGGCATCTCGAGGCAGTCGGGCATGTGGCAGGCGAACGAGACGTCGAGCATCGCCGTGCGCACGCCGCCGTTCTCGACGATGTCCTCGACGGTCGAGACCAGATAGCCCGTGCGCCAGGTGAAGGCGCTGCCCGGTTCGAGAATCAGCCGCAGGTGGGGGTGGCGCGACCTGAACTCGCGCAGCAGGGCGATCAGCTCATCGCAGTCGTAGTCGGCGTGCGTCATCAGGTGGCCGCCGCCCATGTTGAGCCACTTGACGCGGTCGAGCAGGTGGCCGAAGCGCTGCTCGACGGCCTCGAGGGCCAGCCGCAGGTGCTCGGGGCGCGATTCGCAGAGGACGTGGAAATGGAGTCCCTCGATGCCCTCGGGGAGTTCGCGCAGCTGTTCGGGCGTGATGCCCAGGCGCGAACCGGCGACGCACGGGTTGTAGAGGTCGGTCTCGACGGGCGAATAACCCGGGTTGATCCGCAGACCGCACGAGATGCCGTTGATCAGGGCCCGCTGTCCGAAGCGTTCGAACTGGGAGAGGGAGTTGAAGGTGATGTGGTCGCTGCAGCGCAGGATCTCGTCGAAGCTGCGGTCGGTGTAGACCGGGGCGTAGGTATGGGCCAATCGGCCGAACTCTTCGAAGACGAGCCGGGCCTCGGCCGCGGAACTCGCCGTTGCTCCGTCGGAGTGGCGCGCCAGTTCGGGGAAGATGCTCCACATGGCGCAGGCCTTCAATGCGACGATGATCTCGGCGCCCGACTCGCGCCTTACGCGGTCGATCAGGGCCAGATTCGCATCGAGCAGCGTCTCGTCGAGCACATAGCACGGGGACGGCAGTTTCAGAAAGTCAATCATCGTTGGGAAGTTCCGTTCAAAAACAGGGACAAATGTAACAATTTCATCGCGATCCGCACCCCTGCCTGGCGGGGAAAATCCCGTGGCGCTCGGTGAAATAGGTATTTATACTTACCCCTCGGGCATCCGTTGCGGGGAGGAAATGGCAACGGCGACGGGGATTCCGTCGCCGTTGCTCGAAAACGGGCTGTTAAGGCCTACTACCGGGCAATGCAGATGCTCACTCGGTTCTCCACAGCCGTAGAGAACGGTTGCTCGGTGTCGCCTTTGTAGTCGATGCTGATGCGGTCGGCCGGGATGCCGGCTTGCTGCAGGGCATCGGAAACGTTGCGGGCGCGCTGCTCCGAAAGCTGGAGATTGCGGCGCTGGCTGCCCGTAGCGGCGTCGGCGTAACCCGTGATGCGGACGGTCGCTGCGGTATTCTTTTTCAGGTAATCGACCAGTGAACGGATCTTCGGCTGCTCCTCTTCGCGGATATTCGTCTTACCGATCCGGAAGAAGATGTTCTCACGGAGCGGCTGGGGCTTCTCGACGGCAGGCGTCGGCGCCGGCTGCTCGGGTGCCGGTTGCGTTTCGGGCTCCTGCGGAGTCTCCGCCGGTTCGGCCGGTTTGACCGGAGTTGCGGGTACGGCTGCGGGCGCAGCGGCCTTGCGGTGGCTCTTGCCCAGGCGGATCGAGAGTCCGGCCAGTGCGTTGAAGTGCCAGTCCACGTTGCCGGCCTTCTTCGAGTTGAACTTGTCCGAAAGGATGTTGGCATTCACCTCGAGGCCCAACTGCACGCGGTTCGAGACCCGGAAATTCACGCCGACTCCCATGCGGCCCACGGCAAAGGTCTTGCTGTCGGACCAGATGTTGTCCATCGTGTAGCCGGCATCGTTGAGCGCAACGGCCTCGTCGTTGTTGAAGGCGTAGTTGAGCCCGACACCTGCAAAGAGGTAGGGATTGACCGTGCGTGTGGGATTGAAACGTCCGAAGAGGTTAGCCAGATCGAGCGTGGCCTCGACATTGCCCTGCAGGAAGTTGTAGTCGTAGGGCGATGCGGGCGAAGCCCAGGCACCGCGGGCCTGCCAGCCGCTCAAACCGAAACGGAGCCCCCAGACGGGCGAGAAACGGTAGCCGGCAGAGAGAGCCGCAGCCGGAGAGACAAGATCCCCAAAACTCGTCTCCCCGAGCGTATAGGCGGCTCCAGCCTGTACTTGCAGATACCAGTGGCGGTTGAATTCGGACCGGTCGCCATCCCCGGCTGCCCGACCCGAATAGGGCGTCGCAATCAACAACAACGCCCCGGCGATACAAGCTATGCGTTTCATGTTATGAAAGGTTAATTTTTGCACTCTAATTCCTTATTCTGTCACAAAGATAATAAAATGTATCATATATGATACAAAATAAAGGTAAAAAAAGTGTCTTTTATACAAAAAAACAGGCGCATGGTCCGAAAGACCATACGCCCGAAAGCATATACGGAAGGGAAGCGAGGTGCGCCTGTCCCGCTGTCCGCGAAGCATCAGACTTCGATATCGACGTCGAACAGCTCGTGCCAGGGCAGTCCCTGCTCGCCCAGCTCGGCCAGGAAGGGATCCGGGTCGAACTCCTCGACATTGAAGACACCGGCGCCGCGCCAGAGGCCCTTGGCCCACATCGAGGCGCCCAGAGCGGCCGGGACACCCGTCGTGAACGACACGGCCTGCGTGCCGGTCTCCTTGTAGGCCTGCTCGTGGTCGCAGTTGTTGTAGATATAGTAGGTGTGCTCCTTGCCGTCCTTCACACCGCGGATGCGGCAGCCGATCGAGGTTTGCCCGTGGTAGTTGGCTCCCAGCGACTTGGGATCGGGCAGCACGGCCTTGAGGAACTGGATCGGCACGATCTCGACGCCGTTGTAGAGGATCGGGTCGATACGGGCCATGCCGATGTTCTGGATCACGCGCAGGTGCGTGAGGTACTCCTGGCCGAAGGTCATCCAGAAACGGGCGCGCTTGATCGACGGATAGTTCTTCACGAGCGACTCGAGCTCCTCGTGGTAGATCACGTAGGATTCGCGCTCGCCGATGCCGGGATAGTTCAGCGGCTTGTGGATCTCGTGCGGCTCGGTGACCACCCACTCGCCGTTCTCGTAATAGCGGCCCTTCTGAGTCACCTCGCGGATGTTGATCTCGGGATTGAAGTTCGTGGCGAAGGCCATGCCGTGGTTGCCGGCATTGCAGTCCACGATGTCGAGGTAGTGGATCTCGTCGAAGTGGTGCTTGGCGGCATAAGCCGTGAAGATGGCCGTGACACCCGGGTCGAAACCGCAGCCGAGGATGGCCGTGAGGCCGGCGGCCTTGAAGCGGTCCTGATAGGCCCACTGCCACGAGTACTCGAAGTGCGCCTCGTCGCGCGGCTCGTAGTTGGCCGTGTCGAGGTAGTTGCAGCCGCACTCGAGGCAGGCATCCATGATCGTGAGGTCCTGATACGGCAGGGCCACGTTCACGACGATATCGGGTTTGAAGGCGCGGAAAAGCTCGCACAGCTCCGCAACATTGTCGGCATCGACCTGGGCGGTCTTCACGCGGTTGCCGCCGATGGCTGCGGCGACGGCGTCGCATTTGGACTTGGTCCGGCTCGCAAGCATCACATCCGAAAAGACGGGATTGGCCGCGATCTTCTGCGTCACGACCGTACCGACGCCTCCGGCTCCGATAATAAGCGCTCTACACATAGGAATCGTAGGATTTAACGGTTATTTTTCTTAAGTTTTTTATTCTTGGCAGTACAAAAATATCGTTTTATTTTGGGAAAACAAAAATATTCCCTACATTTGCACCACCAAAATCGGGAAGCAATTCCCTTTTGGCACGGGAGAATCCGTAGCTCAGCAGGTAGAGCACAACACTTTTAATGTTGGGGTCCTGGGTTCGAGCCCCAGCGGGTTCACCAGAAAAGAGCTGACAGTCAATCGATTGTCGGCTCTTTTTATTTTCTCTATCATACCCCGAACCTTTGTTTTGAACCTCAAAATACGCTCTTTTTCGGGCGCAGGGTACGCATTAGGGTACGCATTGAGCCTGACCGTCCTCCGACTGCATATAACACGCAATCAAATGACATTCAGGGTTATATGCCGAAAGAACATCGTTTATAGGGATTCCACCTCTCCCCTATGCCTCCTCTTCTTTCAGGGAAAGCGCAAAAAGAGTATCGGGTTGGGTGTCTCCGTTGCCCCAGCACATTGGGATGCAGAGGCGCAAAAGGTGACCGATGACTGCCCCGACAGGGACAATATCCAGTTCAAGATAACAGCCAAAATCAAGGAGTATGAGAAGCGAATCCAGCGTCTGGAAATCATGGAGCTCCCCGTCACGTTTGAGAATCTATTCGGGCAAAACGGCAAGCGGGTAAACTGCACAGTTGGCGACTATCTGAAACAGATAATCGAACGGTTGGAAGCGCTCGGCAAATATGCATCAGCCAGCAAACACCGCGTTTTATGTTCTCATCTGACTCAATTCCGCTCGTTGAATATCCGTTTCGATGAGATTGACCTTACGTTCTTGCGGGATTTCGAACTGTTCCTGCGGAAGAACGGCAATGCCAGCAACAGCATAGCCACAAAATTCGCCATATTCAAGGCCGCCTACAACAAGGCTCTTGCCGATGGCATCTTTATCCAAAAGGTCAATCCGTTTGCCAAGTACAAGGTCGGCAGTTTGTGGACACGGACAAGAAAGCGTGCCATCACGAAAGGAGACATTCAGAAGTTGATGGCATTGGAAATAGAGCCAAGCCACAAAACCGAATACACCCTATTTGCAAAGGACATCTTTCTGTTCTCTTACTTTACGGCAGGCATCAACTTTACGGATATGGCCACCCTGCGCTATGGTGACATTGTGGACGGAAGAATCTACTACTCCCGACACAAGACCCAGAAGTTGCTATCCTTCCAGCTGGTGCCGAACGCCTTGCAGATTATCCAGAAGTACAGCAAGGCAGGCCATGCGAAAGAAGATTATATCTTTCCGATTCTCAACCGAAATGTCCATCGAACACCACAACAGATTTTCAATCGGACACACAAGGTTCTGGCAAAAATCAATCGGGAATTAAAGGTGCTGGGAAAACTGATTGGATTGGAGGTCCCATTGACGACCTATGTTGCCCGCCACACATACGCAACCGTCCTGAAACGGTCAGGAGTAAGCGTGGCACTGATTTCCGAATCGTTGGGACACTCCGACCTCTCGACCACGCAAATCTACCTCGATTCATTCGAGAATTCGCAAATCGACGAGGCCATGCAGCATCTGCTGTAAGAATCGGGAGGTCGGCGGCCCTGTTGGTAACCGACCTCCTTTCTTCTGATGACGTGTGGCGCTTCCATTACCCGAGGTGTTTTTCCAGCATATCATAAGTTGCCTGTTCCCGCGTGATTCCATCATTCGCCTTGGGATTCATGATCTCGTTCACCTGCTCCACCGTCAGGCTTCTCAACTTCTCCTCCATCTGGCTGCTGAACTGCGCGGGGTCCTCCGCATGGTTGAACTTTTTGACCAGATAGGTAATCAAGTACTTCTTCGTCAGGAACGCATTCGGAATCCGTTCCGAGGCCGCCTCATACCACTTGACGCTTCTGTAGAACCATCCTGCATCTCCAAATGCCCGCGGCAGTGCTTTGCTCTTGACACTGGCTACAAGGTCTTTCGGCTTGAGGGAATTTGTACCCGTACACCAGAGGGAGATAGTCGCCAGCGGGAAGCCCTTGCCCTGCAACTCCACGGCAAAATCAAAGACCTCATTCTTTGCAGCCAAAGCCATTGCTGGAGCTGCCATGTAATCGGTCCCCTTCCACGAGGTCGTACAGATATTCATCTCGGCAATCAGAGCTGCAATCTCCATCTCGGCATTCAACGACTCACAAATCACGAGTTCATCCAGATCCTTTTTCAGGTTCATCCATGCAACCACTCGGTGTTGTCCATCCACCACGGCATAGTACTGTTCTGCCTGTTCGTTAGGGATATCGTGTCCTTGCAGGTCGACCAGACAGCCGTTCATCTGGCAGACATCCTCACCCTTCACGACGGTGATGGGCGACAGTTGGCCATGCTCCTGCATCGATTTCTCCTTGGCCTTCACGGTCTTGGCGTTGGTCGGGCGGTTACCCTTTACAAATGCGAACTGGCGATTTTCGTTGTCCGAGCTTAAAATCATTTTCTGCATAATTATTGCTGCGGGTTTGCCTATACACCCGCGAGGTATTAAGGTTATTTATAAATTTTGTTTTTACAATAAGTAGGATTCCCCTATACCACCCTCAAGGTTTTGACATTGGTTTCTCGGCGTCGGGTCTGACTGGTGAGCTCTTGCCAGCTCGTTGGACGGGCCGAGGATGGCTTGGGCGAACTCCCATCCTCGTTCCATCGTTCGATTCGACCTTCGGTCTTTCGGTTCGGATACTCCCTCCCAACCGAGAAGCGGGGTGTATGTCAAGGAACCTATGTTCGCGATTGCATGGATAACTCTAGCGAAAATCATACATAAGTCATTGATAAGCAATTTGTTGTCGGGTAGCGAAAAAATGTGTTATTTTTGCTACCCCTTATATGGACACAAAAAAAGGACGGTTAAGAACCGTCCTTTTTCCCTCTAATTTGAAAGATTAACTCAATAGAAATTCCGACCCAAGACGCGCCATTCCTCGTCTTTGTAACGCTGCCATATTCCTTTTATATTCTCGTCATTATCAAGGAATTTCTTGTTATCTGTATATCCGAACATATAAATGATCCGAGAGATCAGCAGCATCAGATTATAGGATATTTTGTTCGGATTGGAACTCCGCTTGTCCTCTTCCTTGAAATGCTCCAGAAACGGGAAGAGACACTTGACGACGAAGGTAATCTTGTAGCAATTCTTGAGTTTGACCGAGAAATCACCCATCTTGAAATAGACGTTGTTTGACAAACTGTCAAACAGCTTGGCAGAGTTTTCTGCCAAAAGGGCAGCCAGCATCCGTATCGCTCCCTGGGAGTCAATGGTCACGCCGTGCTCTCGTCCTTGCCAAATTCGAATCTGGGCATCGGGATGGGAGTGAAGATATCGGGCAAAGTTCTGAAATTGCTCGAAAGATGATGCGGGAAGCAGCATCACCTGCTCGGTCTGGTTCTGCGTCAGATTATAGACGAAGAGCAGCGCCATCCAGAATTTTTCGATGTCGATACCCAATGCCTCCAAGGAACGGACAACAGGCTTGTTCTCCAGAAACTGTTCTTTGGTAAATGGAAATTTCGACAGGTCGAGGCCTCTTTCATACGCGATGATGAAGTCCTGCGTGCATGCGGTGTCTACCTGATACTCCTTTCCATCCTCCTCAATCTCGTAGGATGGGAACATGGTGTTACCAATCCAATGTACATACTCGTAAATATCCATCGTCTGCAAAATTTAGCGGGTGTATCAAAGATACGGATTTTCTCATTAAATAATTTGTTAAATATTTGTATAATTATTGAACTTTTTGTATCTTTGCTTATCCAATTCCAAGACGGGGAAGGCATTCCGTTCATCCCCTAGATTCCAGATTCAATCCGTTCAGATAGTAGGCAGGCAGTTGCTTAAAACTGTCCTATGATAACTGCTCAAAAGTGTCCTATATATACACTACCTACTTATACACTACCTAATAAAGTCGTTCCGACCATGTACTACCACGTCAAAGACCGCAAGTGATTCGAGAACCGCAAGCAGGCGAAAGAGCACTATGGCGTAGCCCGTTTCCGAAAGCTGCTGCATTTAAAAGAGATTCTATTTACTAACCCTCAAAATTCCATTGCTAACGATGAATTATACTGCTATACCCAAATCGATCGTCACGTTTCAGACAGGCAACAGTAAGCCTGTCGATGTTTATGTATGAGCAACCATTAAATGCTGCTCCGATTACAAGACGAATATTTCTCACATTACCGAAGAGAGACTGGCCCTCCTTACAGGGCTGGATGAAAGAACCATCCGCCGTGCTGTCAAACGGCTCAGAGAGGCAGGTTGTCTTACCGTGCAGACTGCCCATCGGCTCGCCGTCCTGTTGTTTGGGCGTGATGATGATGGCCGAGGCATGGACGGAACCGGAACGCGGCTGCCCCATAAGCGGGCGGATGTCCTCGATGACTCTCGGGTACCGTAGGATGAAGTCCCGGACTTTCTTGTTGGTGGCGGCCAGCTTGAACAGGTCGGTCCAGGTCATGTTGTCATCCCCGAAGATGGCAGTGATGTAGTTCACCACACCGACCGGCACACGGTGCATGCGGCTGACGTCTTTCAGCACGGCTTTCATTTTGAGGGTCGTGAGCGTACCGGCGGAGAAGACCTGCTGTCGCCCGTCGGTGTTGTACCGCCGCTCCAGATACTCCTTGACCTCCTGCCGGCGGTCGGACTGGAAGTCGATGTCCACGTCGGGAAGCTGGCCGCCGGGGCCTTGCCGGTAGCCGTCGCCCGCAAAACTGTCCGCTATCGGTATGCGTTCCGGAAGTTGTTCCTGCTGGATGTGTACGATTTTCATAAGAGATCGCCTTGTAAGTTGAACAACAGGTCGCGGTTGTCGAAAAGCACATCGTCCGATTCCCGGAGCTGGTCGGCATAGACCGTAAGGCGGCTCCCGTCACGGGCAATCACTAATTCGGCGTCCCGGTCGAGCCGCAGGGTCACACCGTTGTCGAAACGGATGCGGACGGCACGGTCCGACAGCACGCGGTCGGTCAGGCGGGTTACCCGATCGGGATAGAGCCCGGCACGCTCGGGCAGCAGGAAACGCTCGAAGAGCAGGTTGTACTGGATGGGGTCGATGAGCGTGATACCTAACAGGTACAGCACGAGCGAACCGCCGGCGGAACCGCGCCCGCAGCCCACGAGAATGCCGCTTCGACGTGCCCAGTTCACGGTGTCGTACTGCACGAGCATGTAGTCGATGTTGTCGGTCGATTCGAGGATATAGACCTCTTTCTCCAACCGCTTGCGGTACTCCTCGGCACGCTCACGGGGCACGAGCCGCCGGAAGCCCTCCTCCAACAGTTGCCGGAACATGGTGTAACGGTCGCCGTAACGTTGCTGTTCCTCCGCCGTCATGTCGTAGCGGGGCATGTAGTTCCGCTCGGTCTGGTAACGGGCTTCGGCACCCTCGGCGATCTCCACCGTGTGGCGGCACATTCGCTCGAAGAGCGCGTCCGTGTCCCACCGTTCCCCGTCGAAGAGCGCACACACGGCGGCATAGTGTTCGTCGATGTCCTTGAAGTATTGGTCGTCGCTCTGGGCATGGGCGGCACCAGTGGCGATTTTGTTGAGCACGGTTTTCGTGCGGGCATCGTCCTTGTCCGGATAGTAGCAATCGGCGATGAGCACCGGCTCGACCAGGAAACTGTCGTTCTTTTCGTCATAGAAGGTATGGAAGAAATAGGCGGTCGCCTTCAGCACCTCGGCATCCAACCGCTCGGCCTTGTACTCCGACAAATCCACCTGGTAGAACACGTTGTCGAAGGTCTCCCGCAGGGCTTTCACCGCATGCAGGTTCTTTTCCATCCAGAACGGCGAGAGTTTGCCGAACACCAATACGTTCCCTTCGCCCCGGCGGAGTAGTTCGGGGAGCGGAACGGTCGCGTCCGCAGCATCCACCATGACGGCTTTCTGGATGCGCAGCAGGTTCCTGAGTCCGCGCTGGCTCTGACAGTAGATTTTCACCTCCACCTTTTCGCCTTCGTGCGACAGTGTACAGGTGTATCCGATAATGGGACGGATGCCGGCCTTGTCGCAGGCTTTCTGCAACGCCAGCGTCGCACCCATCGTATTCCGGTCGCAGATACCGAGGGCGCTATGGCCCATCCACACGGCTTTCCGCACCCACTGCGACACGTCGCCCGAGGCGTTGAGCAGTTCATAGGGCGTATGGACACCTAAGTTCACGAACGGGGTTTTTCGCTTGCAGGGAACCCGCCGCCCCACATGTTTGAGGATGTTCCACCTGAAGCCCTCCCGGAGGGAGTAGTAGTACCAGTTGTCTCCGAACGGGAAGGCGACGTATTCGATGCCCTCGGACAATAGCACCTCCGGACGTTCCATCAGGTTGAATTCCACCTCCGCGCCTCGCACGCGGAAAATCGACTTCACCCCGGATAGGTCCGCGAGGAACAGTTTGCCGAACCCTTCGATTTCGACCACTTCACGGTCTATGGGCCGGTAAGCGATGCGGTGCGCTTCCAGCCATTCATGTAATTCGTTCATGCTATTTCTGTTGTATTTTAGTGAGTTGATATTCAATGGGCGTTTTCAACCCGTAGGCGAAAACACGGTAAATCTCTTCCGCCGTAAGGTCTTCCCAGTCTTTCTCCGGATCAGGAATGTCCGCCACGAAGACCTCGAAATAGGCGGAGAGCTCTGAGGCGGTATGCTTGACGGCCTCCACGGCATCACCGTCGTAACCGATGACCACCGTGCGGACGCCTTTCGTCTGGAGTTTGTAGATTTGGGTACGGGATATTTTCTTTCCGAAGGTGGCGACGGCGACGATACGGCGGTTGTCGTACAGGTCTAATTTGCGGGTCAGGGCGACCACATCGAAGATGCCTTCGGTCAGGATGACCGTATCGGTATCACCCTCCACGATGCCGTCGTAATGATAGAGCAGCTTCACGAAGTCGTTCTCGGTGGAATTGTGCCAGCGCAGCATCTTGTACTCCCCGTTGCGGGCGGCCCGACGGTTATGGAGGTCGATTTCCTCCTTGCTCCACGTATGGCGGGCCACGTAACCCACCGTGTCGCCCGCGTCGATGACGGGAAAAATCACGTAGTCGTCCCAGCGGCGGTTCAGCCGGCAGGTGGTGCCCACCGGAAAGCGGTCGTAATCGTCGTAGGTAAATCCCCGGCTTTGCAGATAAGGATGGGTAAAGGTACGCCGCCAGTATTCAGGAAGGGATACGATGCCCAACTCGTCATCGACCTCTTCCTCTGCATCCTCCAACGGGAACAGCACATTGGGAAGCGGTTCGTCGAAAGCCACCGTTTCCGTCGGCAGCAGATCCATCCGGCCGAGGCTTTCGAGCAGCTTGCCCAAAGTCGTGGTCGAGCGTCCGCACGAGAAGCAGTGCGCCATAAAAGGTTTCTTGCGCACCGTCTCCTTGCCGATATAGATCCCGAATTTCCCCTCCTTGCCGCAGAACGGACACCGGGCGATGAGGTTTTTCCCGCCGCCGTCCGTCCGTGCCCCGAGTTCCGCCCGGAGCTCGGCCACCAGCAAGTCATATTCTTTCCCTGTGATGTACATATAAAGAAATAGCCCGCCGCGGGAGCGATGGGTTGGTAAAAGCCGTCTTTTATTTCTCTTTCGGGCAAGATTTCCTATTTCCCGACAAATTGCCGCCGAAACATTTTGTGTTTTTCGACAAACGCAATGGCGGATTTCGCTCTCCCGACTGTCGATGCACGAAAATTGCTCAATTGGTGAGCAATTTTGTACGTGTTTCTGCTCAACTTATGAGCAATTTTTATATCTTTGCGGAAAATATTTTTGATTATGAATCAATTACAGGACAGATACAACAAGTTGTTGCTGGAGACGGATATCCGCTTCCACCGTTATATGTACGACCGCATCAACTGGAACAGCCGCATGATCGGACTGACCGGACCGCGCGGTGTGGGCAAGACAACGCTTGTCTTGCAATACATCAAGGAGAACCTTCCCACCGATACATCGCTGTATGTCACGGCCGAAGATTTCTACTTTGCCGACCATCGCCTATTGGAATTGGCCGACGATTTCGTCAAGCATGGAGGCAAACACCTTTTCATCGATGAGATTCACCGGTACAAAGACTGGTCGAAGGAGTTGAAGCTCATGTACGACTATCATCCCGAATTACAAGTCGTATTCACAGGTTCGTCCGTACTCGACATCAACAAAGGAGTTGCGGATTTAAGCCGTCGGGCAGTCATGTACCACATGCAGGGGCTATCGTTCCGAGAGTACCTGTTGTTTTTCCATGATGTGAAATTTCCCGTATATACGTTGGATGATGTCCTGCAACGCAAAGTGAAGATTCCGAGTAAGTTCCATCCGCTTCAATTTTTCCCCGATTATCTCAGACAGGGATATTACCCGTTTTCACTGGAAAATCAAGGCATACACATTCAGCAGATCGTGAACCTTGCCCTTGAATCGGATATACCGCAATATGCGGGCATGAATGTCTCCACAGGACGAAAATTGAAACAATTGCTGGCCATCATAGCCAAAAGCGTACCCTTCAAGCCCAATATCAGTAGCATCGCCACGGCGCTTAACGTAAGCCGGAACAGTGTAGCCGATTATTGTCTCTACATCGAGGAGGCAGGACTTATCGCTCAACTTCGGGACGATACCGGTGGGATTCGGGGGCTGGGTAAGGTGGACAAGATTTATCTGGACAATACAAACCTTATCTATAATCTCGGAGGGGATAAAGCCGAAATCGGCAATGTCCGGGAAACCTTCTTCTTCAATCAGATGCGGGTGAACTACGACGTAATCACCTCTTCCGTTTCCGATTTTATGATCGATGACTATACATTCGAGGTCGGCGGGCGTAAGAAAGGGGAAAAACAGATCGAGGGTATTCCGAATGCTTTCGTCGTCAAAGACAACATCGAGTTCGCTTCCGGCAATACGATACCGCTCTGGCATTTCGGATTCGGCTATTAAAGACATTAAAATTCAATTAATATCATTGACTTCCCGACAAAAATTAGAAAAACAGACGTTTTTATTCATATCAATCGCCGTAGTAAAGTGAAATATTTAGGATACGAAAATGTTATCACGTTGATTAGCATTACGTAAACTAAACAATTATTGGTCATTAGCAAAATAGAAATGGTAACAAACATTAAAGATGAATTATCTGATGTTGAACTTTGGCAGAAGTCCGAAGATGAGCGTCTGGAATATGAAGGCTATTGCAATAAAATACGCAAGGGATTAGAAGATCTTGATGAAAAAAGTGGAGAACGAGCTTTATGGGAACTTGTCCAGAACGCACGTGATATGAGTAGCGAAGCTCGCATCAAAATAGAACTGACAGAAAATAGTATTATTTTCTTACATCACGGAGAGCCATTCGACTACACTTCATTTCGTGCTTTGGTTAAACAGGATAGTTCTAAAGATAGAAACGGAGCAGATCAAGTTGGTCAGTATGGTACCGGTTTCATGACAACTCATGCCTTTAATCGTTTGGTGTATGTTAATGGTCCATTTGTAGTGAAGACTGGTAAAGATACTATCAAGGGATATGTTCAAGTAAAGAACTTTGAATTGGATCGTACCCTTGTTGATACAGCAGACGGTCCTATAAAAATGAAAGAGCAACTTGAAAAAGTCAAGCAGTTCTGGAAGGGAGACCTCCTTGATGAAATTAGCGACGACACAACATCTTTTCGCTATGATTTAACCCCATTGCAAGTTGATGATGTATCAACTCAATTGTCAAGTGCTATTCGATTAATGCCATTTGTGTTGGTAATTAACTCTCACATCAAAGAGGTGGAAATATATAATCACCTTACTAATGAGCATTTCTCATTGAGAAAATCTGAAAGCCAACTCAGAAATCCATTAGAAAATAAAGGATGGCAGGTGGTTACTGAAGAAGTATTACTCGTTAACCATGTAACAAATAAAGGACAAAAATGTTTTGCTTGTAAAAGCTTGCAATCTGATAAGAAGGACATAGTGGTCATTCCACCATTCCCTGATTCGTGCGGGGTGCCGACAGATATACCCAGCCTATTTCTTTGGTTCCCTCTGCTTGGAACTGAAGCTTTCGGTGTAAATTTCATTTTCCACTCAAAACGTTTCTATCCTGTGGAAAAGCGTAATAACATCATGCTTCCAGGCTCAACTATCATTAAGCGAGAGAAAGGCAAGGAAAATAGCGCCATACTAAAAGATATGACCGAAGTAGTGTTTTCATATTTTGCCAAAGATGAAAATGCTATGACACTCACTCGTCAGATGTGCGAAGTATCATTTCCGAAGACGGACGAAGATGAAATAACTCGTAAATTTTATGAGGAAATGCAGTCGCTATGGAATACTCACATACCAAACTGGAAAATACTCCCGATAAATGGAGATTATTATGCGATAACAGATACAAGTGTCAAATTGCTACACCGAGATTTCTATTCTCAACTAAAGCCAGAGCAAAAAGCGGAATATGAACCAATATTAACAACTTACGCGCTCTTGCCAAAACGAGCAGATGGACAGTCTTATCTTATGCCATCAACAGATTTGATTGCGTGGTCGGAAACTATTGACAGATGGGATTGCAAGCGTGATAGCGAGTTTTTTATCACTGTAACCGATGTTTGCCAAGCAATTCAAACAAAAAGTAACGATCTTCATTCTTTCTTAAAATTAATGAAAGATAGCGGCAATGAAGCCGTAATGAAAGACTATGCGTTGCTTCCTAACAGAGCCGGTGAATTGCGAAAAAAGAGCGAACTTTATCATGCTGTATTCATGACTTCGGAGGTTTATGAACTGGTAAGGGTTGTTATGGGTGACGACTCGAAAAAATTATATGATCCAGCCTACCTTGACGTATGTGAAGTTAATCCATATAGCCAATCTGATTTACAAAGAGCCATTGCTTCGACCATGGGCATTTGGCGTGCATCTGCTTTGATAAATCAGGAGAAAACTGCTTTGACAGATGAGCAATTGACTGCGATGATAACATTCTGCTCCGCTTCATATCTACCGGAGTTCAACAATATTAGAGGTAGAATGATGCCGTTGATAGCAAAGTTTTATGGTAAAGACTTCAGGATCTTATCAATCATCAAATTCAAGGAAGAAAAAGAAGAGGATTTTTACAGTGCCACATTCAATCTATTGCTTGATTATACATTGTTTTTATTGAACCAAAAAGATGCCATATGGGTTAATGCGAATAAAGATTGGTTGAAATCCTTTCTTATTGAATACAGCCCCTCAACGAACGAGGAGCATAAGAAGCGATTGGATGATTATGGCATTCTTCCTAACCAGAAAGGTAAACTATGTTTAATGAAAGACCTGCATAAAAACAATGGCGTCCCAAGTGAAATGGCTACTATCTATCTCTCTATCTTTGGCAGTGATTTGCATGAGTCCTGGATTGATGCTGATTTTGAAAACATTGTATCGTTAACCGAAGACAGGCCAGAGGATATTGCTAAAACGATAGAGGGAAGTCTTGTTTCGGACATGAAGCAAGAACCTCAAGACCGCAAGTTCGAGAAGATAGTCCGTACAATTATATTAAATATTGCCGAATCAAAGGATTGGGAAGAGTGGTTCGGCCAAATTAACGACAAGAAAGCTACATATACTTTCAGCATGAAGAGCGGCAAGGCTCAAAAGAGTTTATTCTCGTTGATGGACATAGAAGATGACAACCTTGCTCGTTTGGCAAAACTAAGTGAGACAGGCAATATTGAGTCAATGCTTGATAAGATGGAGCGCCAACAAGAGTTAGAGTATGGGAATAAGGCTCGTTTCAATCACTTACATGCAATAGGAAAGCATATAGAAGATGTACTGCGAGAAAAGATTGGTTTGGATTTGGTGCAGGTGGAGAACCCGACAAGAACAGAGAGTGACACCATTACCGAAGATGTTCAGGATGGACAAGATATTATTATACGCGTAAAGAAAGGTGTTGAGTGGAACGATGTCTTCTATGTGGAGGTAAAAAGTAAATGGAATTTTACGGAACCGGCCCACATGAGTACTCGCCAAGTGCGCATGGCAGCCCTGCATCCAGACGAATATGCATTGTGCTGCGTTGACTTGCGCAAACACAAGGATGAAGACCTTGCAAGACTACCTGCGGAAACCATAATAGTATGCACACGCGTAAAAATGGGTATTGGCAACATTCTTAATCCAATGGTAAAAGCAATTCTCGAAGCTGACGATCGTTCAGACGATGAGCAGATAAAAATCTCAGAATATCGAAGTAACATGGGAGCTAAGATATTCGAAATAGGAGAACCATTAGAAGTTCTGCTGGATACTATTGAAAATAAGATAAAAACGTTAATCGAAGAAAGTTGAATATATGATGGAACTTTTTACTGAACAGGCTCGTTACAGTGTCAGTTGCCTGCCCTATTAGAAATAGATATTCCTATGTCCCGCAAGATAGAGCGGAGTGAAAGATGTGCCAAACGTGAGCAGTTCCGTTATATATGCAAAATATTTCCATATGGATGCGAACGAATTGCGGTTCTCATGGGGTATAGCCGACAGGTATCCATGTTTTTTACAGGTTATTATAATAAAAACGTAGTTGTCAATAATACCCTGTTTTACTATATTTTTCGATTGGACAAAAAGCAGCCGATTTGTCCAATCGAAAAAACACAGAACTGAACAAGCGTTCATCATCGGTTTCAGTCCCTATTCAGGTTCAGCGTCCGTTGGCTGTCATAGAACACCTCGTTGTCGTAGTCGGTGGCGATTTTGATGGTGTCTCCCTTCCGGAAAAAACGGCTCTTGGCCACATGCAGGCGCATCAGGCACTCTTTCCGCTCGGCCGACGACTGGTTGAGCGATATAAGGTGCGTACAGGGACGCGCCAGTCCCTTTGCCTCCGAACAGTTATATTCAGTCAGCACGTTCCGCTCGTTATTGAGCCAGTCCCGGTCTTCGATGGTGCTCTGGTAGGTCACCACCATCCACACGTTCTCGTCCGCCGCCAGGTCTTTGAGGTCGTTCGCTACGGCAATGCGTTTCGAGCGTTCGTGCTCGGCTCCCCATTGGCGGCGGGTGGCATCGGTGAGCAGGTCCATCGAATCCGCGATGACCACATCGGGCGAGTAGCCGTTGATTTTGCGGTATTCGGCAATGCCGTTCTTGATGTCCATCGTTGATATGCGGGCCGCAAAGCGCGGGAACGAACGCACCGTGATACTGCCGGCGTAGCTCATCACCAGCTCCTCGAAGTGCTTGAACTCCCGGTCGGAAATCTTCCCCTGCTCGAAGTAGTAGGCATTGCGGGAAATCATCCCGCCCGAATAGGCGTCCAGCGCCTCCTGCTCGGAACCTTCCAACTGGTAGTGTAGCACATGCAGCCCGTCGTCGATGTCGGCGCGTATGCCGATGTGCTTGGCCAGATGGGATTTTCCCACGCCTGTCGATGCAAGGAAGCAGGTCAGTTGCCCCCGGAGGTTCCGGCCGCCGTTCAGGGCGTCGAGGTACGGGATGTAGAAACGGCACACCTGTGGCAGACGGTTTTCGCGGCTCTCGGCTTCACGGCGGCGGTTGTGCTCGAAACGCTCGCGGAAGGTTTTCGCCACATCCACGAATGCCGTGGTGCGGAGCGTGAACGACGAGAGCCATCCGGCATATTCGGCAAGTAGTGCCTCGGCCTTGTCCTGACGGTTCTGGTTGTAGAGCTTGCCGACCTCGGTATAGACTTTCTGCAACCGCACACCCTTGATGTAGCCTTCGAGCAGGTCGGTCAGGGATTCCGTGTTGGTGTTCTCCTCCTCGTACTCGCGGAAGGTCTCCAACAGCTCGATGGCGTCGTAGTCGCCCTGGAATGTCTGCGAAAGCGTGGCATACGTCGGTGGGGACTTGTAGGTGCGGTAGTGGTTGGCGATGACCTCCTGAATTTTCTGGAAGCTACGGTCCGGCAGGTACTCCTTGCGCATGTTCTCCGCCACCACGCTGCACAGGGTGTCGTAGCGCAGGGCGGCGGCATAGAGCTCGTAGAGGAACTCCGCCGATAAAGGATTGACAGATGCGTTTTTCATGGGCGGTTCCTCCTTTCAGCTTCTTCGCGGCGCAAGCGGTAGAGCTCCGGATAACGGGCGGCAGTACGCTTGCGGCAGAGCTCGGCACGGGAGCATGTCCGGCAAGCGTCCGAGAACGGATTCCACAGCAAAGTCGAAATACCGCAGACGTAATAGCCCACAGGCGTGTTCACCACCCGTTGTTTGGTCGCCTCCTCGTATGCCGGATCGAGGAACTGCCACAGGGGATGTTCCCGCCGGTCTTTGAGCAGCAGCGGCAAGGCGGCACGGATGAGTCCGGCCTGCTGAAGCCATCGATCCTCGTGGTAACGGCGTACCGGTGTGGTGGCGGCAAAACGCTCCCGAGCTTTGGGTCCGAAGGAGTGCGACGGCATCCATCGGCACGACAAGTAATTCCCGTCAAACCGGCTGATGGCATGCACCTGGCAGATGCAGAAGTCCGCGATACGCTCGTCGGAGAGCTCCCCGCCGCTGTGGGTGCGCAGGAGCTCCAAACAGGCCGCCACCGTCCGCCGTCCCGACTCTCCGCCGGGAAAGCGGAACGAGGTGTCGATGAGCCGGCGCACGAGCGTCTCGAACAGCGATACCGTCACACGAGTCTTATCGTTTCTCTCCATCGGGCGTAATGAGTTTGCGCATCTGCTGTTTCGCCAGGAAAATCCGGCTCTTCATCGTGTCGAGGCTCCGGCTTTTCATGTTGCCGTTGCGGTATGAAATCTCAACGATCTCTTCCAACTTGTATCCCGCCTGTTGAAGTAGCAGGGCTTCCCGGTAGATGGGTTTGAGCGAATCGAGGGCATTCAGGATATCGTCGTTGTAAAACTCTCGATAGTTTTCCATCCCCATAGCGTTGCCGTGCGTGTCGTCTTCATCGCTCAACGACGAGGCCAGCGAATAGACATCCACGTTTTCCGAAACAGGCAGGCGGCCGTGACGGCGGTTCTGCTCCATGACGAATCGTTTGGTCACGATGTGTATCCAGTTGAGAATGCTCCGCTGGGGATCGTAGGTGGTGATGTACTTGAAAAAGTTCACTAATGCCTCGCTGTAATTGTCTGCAATGTTCTCCTGCAAGTAGGTGTAACGGATACAGAGCCGGTACACCAAATTTTTGTTGGGCAGGATGTAGCGGTTGAACAGCTCGGTACGCAGTTCGATATTTTTTAACTCCTCTTCCGGGAGTGGCTTTCCCTGTTGCTCCATAGGCCGACGGATTGATAGTTCAATCTGAATCTCAATCTGTCAGCAACTCTATGTGCGTCAATTCTATAAATGTTTGTCATAACTTCTTAAATACGATATTTGCGGATATAGTAATGATAAAGATGGCAGGCGTCGGCGGCATTGTCGTCTGGTGCGTCGTAGCGGTATTTCTCACGACAGGAACGAATCATCTGCTCCTTGGTCGCCCGCCCGTCTCCAGTGGCGAATTTCTTCAGCGTGGCCGGGTTCACGAATTCAGGTTCCGGCAGGTCGAGTTCATCGCAGACCTCCAGCAGGATACCCCGCAGCTCCGCAAGGCGGCGCATGTCGTAGAAGTGGCGGTTCACTGCCACGTCCTCGGCAACGATCCGACGGATACCGTAACGGCGGATAAAGGCTATGAGCATGACGCGGAACGCACCGTGCATTTTGTTGCCGTTGCGGCGTTTCGACTCGGCGAAGTTCCACGTCCCGCTCTCATGCTGGCTGTAATAGCCGGTCTTGGTCGCCACATCCAACGCCAAAACCTGTTCTCGGCCGATGTTATCCGATACGCGATTCTCCATGCTCCTTGACGATTATCAGTTTATTGGGATATCCCTCCGCGACATTCCCGTGCGATACCACAAGCACGGTCCCGCCGAGGGCGTTCAACGCCTCGAACATGGACGCCAGACCCGCTTCGTCCACTGCCTCCAGTATCTCGTCGAGAACGAGCAGGTCCAAACCCTTTTCGTCATCGCAGTTGGCATTGACGAGTTTCTGCATGGCAAGGATTGTCGCCAGATTCACGCGGGCGGCTTCACCTGCCGAGAACTTGCCGAACGAGCCGCAGTCCACGCCGTCACGCAACAGCGAGATGGAGATTTTCTCGCGCACCTTGCCGCTTTTGAGCACCGTATAACCGTCGAAACGGATGCAGATGTCGCTGCCGATACCGACGAGGAACTCGTTGGTGATGCGGCTGAGTGCCTCGATTTTCGTATTGGCCAAGTAGGTCTTGAACTGCACGAAACGTTCGCGCTGTACTTCCAATGCCCGCACTTTGTCGTCCACGTCGAACTTGCGCCTGGCGGTCTCCATCGAGCGTTGCTTTTCCTCTTTCAGCGTGGCACGGAGCGACTGGGTCAGGTCGGTCGCGGCGGCTTCGTTTACCTCACGGATGGTCTCTTTCAGGGTGTCCACGGCACACTCCGCCGAACGGATGTCCTCCTCGGCCTTGCGCTTCTCCCTACCGAGTGCGGCGTTACGCTCGTCGATGAAGCCGAACACTTCGTCGAATACCTTGCGGCGGATGCCGTCGATCTCCTCCTGCATGGCGGCAATCCCGGCTTGGGTGCGCTTGCGGTTATGCTCCGCATCCTCGACGCTGCTCGTGGCACTGCGCACCGCACGCTCGTGTTCCGACAGCTTCTGTTCCCAATCCCGGTGCTCGTTCTCGATGTTGCGGCGTTCGGTGCGGATACGGTTCTGCTGCATCTCTACCTCCTCGGATTGTTTCTCCCCGGCCTCTATGCGACCGTTCACCTCGGAAAGCTGTTGCTGACGAAGACGCAGTTCTTTTGTGCCCGCCTCGATGTCGAATCCGGGGTGAGCTACCAGAAACTCGTGCCCGCAGGCAGGACAGGTAATCGAACCCGCCAGTTTGTTGGACAGTTCGTCGATACCTGCCGAGACGGTACGGCGCTTACGGCGCAACTCGTCCAAACGTCCGGCAAGGTCACGCAACCGGCTGTCTATATCCTGCAACCGCGACTGATAGCCCGCCGTCTGTTCCTCGTATTGCGAACAGAAATCGGCGTAATCTTTTTTGAACTGTTCCCACGCCGCACGTTTCTCCGCCAGCGTTCCTTCGGCGTGCTTGACCGCAGCGTCGAGGTTGGCAAGAGATGCGCGAGCGACCTCCATATCCTCCTTTTTGAGTCGGAGAGTACGGTTCCAGTCCGTGCGCTGGGCATTAGGGAAGAGCGGCATAAACGCTTCGATAGCTTTCAGGCACTCTTCCAACGAGGTGTCCGAAGATTCCAGCTCCTGCAACGCTTCGTCCGCCTGCCTGACTTTCTCCATCATTCCGTCGGTTTCGTCCGCCGATGCTTTCCGGGCACGTATCTGTTCCCGCTTGGCGGCGATGGATGCTTCGAGCTCCGCAATGCGGGTCGCACGGGTACGCCCGCGCTCTTCACCCGCCGCCGTCTCGCGGTCGATCTGCTCCTGCAACATCTCGATACGCCCGTCGATGCCGGCCAGTTCGAGGTTTATCCGCTGCTGCTCGCTGCCGAGCGGCTCGATGTCCTCCTCTACACGGGCAATAGCTTCATCGACGAGAATACCGTTCGAGAAGCGGTTGATGATCTCCTTTTTCTCCTTGTCCGAGGAGGACAGAAAGTCCTCGTAACGGTATTTCGAGAGAATGAAGTTGTTCAACAGCTCGTCGCGTGTGATGCCTAATTTGTCGAGGATGTAACGGTTATAGGCATCGACCGAGGGCTGTGCGGCCTCGTCCGTCTCTACGTTCTTGCCGCCTCGCCGGAGCGTGCAGGCAACCGTCGATGTCCCTTTGCGGGGGATGCGGCGTGAGACGACGAGTTCCTCATTCGAGGCATCGTTTGTCAGATGCAGGTTGATACGGCACTCCTCGGCGGCATCGTTGATAATCTCCTCGGAGCGTATCTTGCGCAGCGGACTGCCCGTGATGCCGATGGCAATGCACTCCAGCAGGGCGGATTTCCCAGCCCCGTTCGACTGCTGGGAGTCGTTGTCACGGTTATCGCCGAATATCAGGGTCGTAACGCCTTGTTGCAAGGTGTACGATAGGCGGCGGAAAGCACACAGGTTTTCCGCCTCTATGGTTTTCAGTTTCCACATGGTTTGTTCTCGATTTTAGATAAGTATTCCAATCCGACAGCCACCTCGTCGATCTGCTTCTCGCGGCAGAACTCCTCGTAGGTCTCGCGGATACGGCGGCTGTCGAATTTTTCGAACAAGGATGAAGACGAGGCTTCAAGCATCTCTTCATCGTCGGCGATAAGCTCTACTTTGGTGGCACCGGCTTCCAAAAGCGCGGCCTTATTCACCGATTTCATGGCCGCTTGCGGGGCATGGACCCGCACCTTGACCTTGTAGCGGCCGTCGGCATCGATCTCTCTGAGCTCGTCCATGAGGTGCAGGCCCGTCCGCTCGGCCGACACGTCCAGCACTTTGTAGCGCGTGTTCACCTTATTCTTGATGAACTCGTGCGTACCGTCGGTGTAGATGACCGTGTAGCCTTTCTCTTCGTCCTCACCGAAGTTGTGCTGGCGCGAAGAACCGATATACTCGATACGGGTTTTCGGGATGATGCACCGGTTGTGGTAATGGCCGACGAACACCTTGTCGAACGCCTCGAAAAAGTGTACGGGCAGTTCGTTGTCGGACGGCTGGGACAGAGCCCCGTTGATGCCTTCATGGATGTACAGGTAGTTCAACCGTTCGGGGTCGAGACGCACCCGCTCTAATTTCTCCGGAAAGCTGCCGTTCTCCGGAAAGTAAGCGACCATGTGCAGGATGAACCGCTGCCCATTAGGACAGGGCAAGGCGATGTAGTCGTCTGCGACCAGCACGTTGTCGTGTTGGTCGAATATGTGGCAGTAGCCGCGCGGCGATTCCTGGTTTACCTTGTCATGGTTGCCGTTGATCATCGTGACGCGCATACCGTACTCGGCAGCCAGCAGCAGGGCGTCGTGAACGGCCAGCAGCACGTCGAGGGTCTGGGCGGCACGGCTCAGGAAGAGGTCGCCGCCGAGGGCGATGTCCCGGATGTCCATCGTCCGGCAGATGTCGAGGGCCTCCCGCCAGTTGGCCGTAAACTCGGGTATGTTATCTTTGGATACGTGTATGTCGTTCAGTAACAACAGACACGGATAATTCTTTTCCTTTGGCATAAGCATGTGATGTAGGAAAGGGAAGCGCAGCACAAGGCTGCTCCTTCCCTGAAATGAATAACTCTATGTGTCTGTTTATCTGCGGCGACGACGAGGTTCCTCCTCGGCCGGTGGTTCGGGTGCTTCCTCCTCTTCGGAAGGAACGGGACCCTGCATCGCCTCCTCGATCATGTCCAGCAGGTCTTTGTTCGAGGTTGAACGGGTCACGCGGATCTGGAGACCTTCCTGCTCGATGTAGGCGCGGATAAGCCCGCGAAGTTCCTGCCCCTGCTCGGTACGGTCGCCCAACCCCTGCTCCTGCAAGCTGTCGAACCGTTCGAACAGGTCGTCGAGGGTGGCGGCTCCGGCTGCCGGGTTGTCCTTGTTGTCTTTCGTGCGTTTGTCGAACGAGAAAGAACTGGTGTCCTCTTTCGGGAGGGCGGCCATGATGGTTTCGATGGCCTCCTTCATCTCGTCCGTCTCCATGATGGCCATGCCGTAACGGGCATCGCACTGCTTGAGGTACTCGACGGTCGCCTCGGCCTGATAGCGCGAGTAGCGGTAAATGATGTCGGGAATGCGGGGTGCGGAGAGCAGAGCCGAAAGTTCCTCCTTCGAGAGTACGTCGGTGTCGCTTTCGTTGTCGATGCTCACGAGGTATTCGGTCTTGCCGCCGTTCTTTTTCTTCTCGATTTCTACCGGATAGGCATCGTGTACCGAGCACACGGGACAGGGATAGTTGGGGTTCTTGGCCAGTTTCTTCTGCCAGAGTTTGAATTTCCGCTCGTCGAGGTCTTTGAACTGGCTGTGCGAGAGCGTGAGAAGCTGGAGTCCTTTGGCCCGTTCGTCGAGGTCGAGGACGTAGAGCGCATGGCCGTAGCTGTATTTGAGGCCGCCGCCGAAGCTGCCGCCCCCGATTTTCTCGGCCAGTTTGTCGTCCCCCTGTGCCTTGGCTTCCGCCACGGCGGCCTTGCGGTAGATGTCGATCAGGTCCAGCGGATAACCGGCGTCGGTAGCTCGCGGAACGGTCACGTACAGGTACGAGGCTTTGCCGCCCGTGGAAGGTTTCTCCAGTTCGAGCAGCAGTTGGTGGACGGGGAATTCGTAACCCGGACGGGCAAGGACGCCGTCGGTGGTCGGCGCGATGGGCAGCACGCGCAGGCGGTACACGCCCAACTTGTCCATGCGGAAGAACTCGGTGCGGGCGAATGCCTTGTTCTCTTCCTGCGCCCGCTGTTGCGCCTGGGCATAGGTCTCCTGCGAGGCAAGGAATAAATCCTCTACGGAAACCGGATTCTCTCTTTCAAGATTTTCGTCTTGCATAGTGTTGAAAGTGATAAAATTACTAATGCCGAAGAATCTAAAAGACGACGAGGGACGGGTTCGGATGCACCGCCGCTCTTCAGTTTAGAAACTGGATGGAAAGCCGGACGATACCGTTCCGTTTATCACTTTCCCTATGCGCCGCCCGAACGGGCGGATTCAATTGAGTATCTACAAAAATAGCCTCCTTTCACGAGCGGGCAAAATAAACGGTTGAATGTTTGCTGAAAAAGTGGATAACCCGCTGTTTTCAAACGGTTTATTTTATCCTGCAAATAATCGTTTCAGGGTTTTCCCGTCGTGGGGTTCTGCCACGGAAGACGCAGACGCTCCACCGGATAGAGGCTCGACGTGTCCACCTTCGAGGCATCCTCGACCATCTGGCGGCGGATGGCGGAGATGAGTTTCCGGTTACGGCAGATGAATTTCTCCAACTTGCGCCGCCGCATCTCGTCGTAGAAGGGTTTCTTCGCCGGGGTCATCACGGTAGCGCGGCGGCAATAGAGGCCGTCCCGTTCGTAGAGCTCCATGTAACGCCGGAACTTGGGCTTGCGCAGGGACGGGTCTTTGGAGGCCGAGCAGACGATACGGATCAGCGGCAAGGGCGGAGCGCGGTGCCTGCCCGCCGGCAACGACTGCATGATGAGCTGGAACACTTCGGGGATTTCGTATTTGAGGAAAAATCCCAATTTGGTCTCCTCGAAAAGGTAACGCTTATACGTTCCCTTCGGCCTTCCGGACTTTCCGGGACGTTTTGCGGGGTTCTGCTCCGCTTTGCGGGTGATCCTCGCGCTCCGGTGTTTCTTCGCTTGTGCCATGTGTTTCGGGTTTTACGGGTTCGACAGATGCCTGGGCGACGCTGTGCGTGCGGCGGCGTTTCTCGCTGATGGCGGCGCGGCTGTTCAGGTCGCGCTGGATGTTGAGCTTTTTCATGTTACGTCATGTATGAAAAGTGAATATTGATTTCCGTGTTGTACATGCCCCTTTCGTAGATACGGACGTAGCGGCTTCCGGCGTCGATGGTGAAGGACGAGCCCCTGTTGTATTTGTGGTCGTCGTTCCAGTGTGCCATCGTGGTGCGCAAGCCGTATTTGGGCGGCTCGACCTTATTGGGAATGACGGCGATAATGCCGCCCTCGTTGCTGCCGTCACGCCGGGCGGTGTTGATACGACCCTGTATGCAGACGATGCTGCCGATCTGGCGCACGAACAGCTTGCTGGTATCGGTTCCCGAACCGCTGTTCGACATCTGGAGCCAGCCGGTATCGAGCAGCTTGGGCTGGTAGTCGGCGGCGTAGGCAGCCCCGATATTTTTGCAGGCCAGCTTACGGGCATCGTCATCGGGTAATGCGAGGTCTGACAATTTCTTATCCCGCCGCACATAGTTGTCCGCAAGGTCTTTGCTGCCGGCGGCGGCCAACCTCTCCCGAAGCATCTGCTGGGCTTGGGCCGAACTTTTCCCTTGACGGACCAAAAAGGTGATGTAGTCCTGGAACAGCTCGGCAAGACGGCCGAAACGGCTGTCCGCGTCTTTCTTGGAATAGACACCCAGATTCCCGGCGGCGGTCTGCTGTTCGCCCTCATCCAGACCGTCAAGCAGGCGGTCTGCCTTTTTCCGGAGTTCGGCGGCGACCTGCGTCGTGGTGACGTATCCCTCGCTCTGGGGCATGTCCTCCCCGGCGAAGTTGCCGCTGGCAATGGCGCTCAGTTTGTCGTAGAGTTCTTGGGTGAAATCTTTGGTCGATAGCCCTTTGCCCTCGACGGCATCCACTTTCTTATTCAGTCCGTCGGTCAGGGCCTGCTGCGTGGCGTAGGTCTTGGCGATGGAGATGCCGTTTACCTGCAAATCACCCTGCACATCGACGAAGTTTTTCGAGACGAGCAGAATGCCTCCTGCCGTGTTGGTGATGGAAAAATGAGGGTGTTTGTCTTCGGTATAACCCACAATGGCGGCTTCCGCTCCCGACTGGTCGCACCAGCGTATGGTACCGCCGAATGCGGCATCCGTCAGGACGTGGCCTGCGTCCGAGAGCGTGATACCATGCGCCGAATCGACGGCAAGCACGGCATGTACCGCCACCCGTTTGTCGGCTCCGCAAACCTGCAACAGCGGCAGCACGCACCGCTTGCCGTCGTACACCTCGAAGTTCCGGAAGTAGGCCGTGCCCTCCTCGTAGCCGTCGTAGTTGATGCGGACGGTTCCTTTGTCGCTACGCTCGGCGATGTTCTTCAGTTGATTGCCCGTCAGGTAAAGCGAACCGGCACGCACCGTGTCGCTGCGCAGGTCGGACAAGGTGCAGAGCCGCTCCGTGAAGGTAGCGGTGACAATGCCTTTGCTTTCGATGATGACGCAGCCTTTAAGCAGGTCGAATACGACGGCGGCGACGGGAGTCTCATTCGTGCCGGCTTCGAGACGGGCGACGGAGGCTTCGGAAAAGTAACCCCGCAGAATCTTTTTGCTGCCTGTCGGGGAGACCAGCAGCGAATGTTTGCTCTCGACACCTTTCTCGACGGTCAGGGTGCCGGTCAGCAGGAGGTCTTTACGGACGGTCTGCCTGGCGAAGGGGCTGTCGGTCATCAGGGCGTAGCGACCGAAGAACTTATCCGCCAGCCGGGGTGCATAGTCGGCCGTCACCTCGATGAACTGCGGCAAGGCTCCCGTGACGGAATCGGCCGTGTCGGGCACGGAGCGTCCGCCCGAAGCCAGATAGCAGGCACGGCCGCGTTTGTTGACTTCGTTGGCGTAAGTAACCGACTCGTTGCTGTTTTTCTCGTAGATGTAGTACGGATACGAAGCGTCGGCACACCCCTCGAAACGGCGGATTTTACCGCCTAACCAGACGTATCCGGGGGTAATGACGGCACCTTGGCACTGGCAGCCGGAGATGATGAAGTTGGAACAGCCGTCCAGTAGGCTGCCGACGGCCAACACCATGTCCTGCAAGTTGATGATATCGTCGGCGTAGGTATAACGGCCGCCGGGTTCCGCGATGAATTCTTTCATGATTTCGTTTTATTGGGTTTGAGCTCTTCGCCGTCTATTTTGATCAGGTAGGTCTTGCCTGCCGTGCGGTAGGTATTCACCGCGTAGGAAAGCATGTAAACGAACTCCTGCGTGGGGATGGTGATGGACGGCACGCTCACCATGAAGCTGACTTTCGCAATGGCTTTCTCTTCGGCAAACAAATGGAACGGCCGGGGATTTTCATCGTCACGGTCCGTCGTGACCTGCTCGCCCTCGTACCACACTGTGAACGGGCGACCGACCGTCGCGCCCTCGTGGTAGAGTTCCACGCCGAGCGGTGTGCTGTCCGTGATGCGGATGACATCGGATGCGTCGCGGAAGTAGCGACGGAACCGGTAGTTCAGCCACCACTCGAACCACATTACCTGCGAGGTCATGCGCGCCTCGATCTGCCGCTCCCGTGCCCATGCGCAAAAACGGTCGTTCAGGCTTTGCAACGGCCACACGAGGCTTTGCAACAGCAGGATGTAACGCCGTCCTGACAAATAGTGCGGGGTCAGGCGATTGATGAGCCTGTCGGTCGGCAGCCGGTATCTGTTATTGTCCATCGACGCTGAGTTTTAGGGCTTGTCGGAAATTGGGTATCTGCTCTTCGCCGCCCTTCCCGGAGGACTGGCGCAGGTATCCGGAAGCGGTGTGCCTCATCCGGGCAATGCGCTCCATCGGCATCAGGGTCCCGTCGCTGTTGTGGCAGGCCAAAAAGACACCCTGCCGGGGTGCGGCCTCTTCGTCGATCCACACGTCGGTCACATGCTCGGCCGAGCGGATGGCTTCCATGACTTTGGAGACATAGACGACGGCATTGAACTCGATGTTCATCATGTACTCCTTCAGCTTCTCTTCGATGTTATCGAACACCTCCGCCTCGGAGATGGCGCCGTCCCAGAAGACGGAGAGCCGGGGCACTAAGAGGTCGCCAGGCAGGGAGGTTACCTCAACACGGGTACCGGCGAACTTGATTTTGGCGAGATAGGCGCGAATCTGCACCAGTTCCTCCTCATCCACGGCGGACAGGTTGCCCTTGTCCCCGGTGGCGACTTTCAGGACTAATTTGCTGTCGAGGTTCACGTCGTCGCTGCTCTCGTCATAAGACACTTGCGTGATGATACGCTTGCTTTCGTCCACGGAGGCGTACCCGAAAGCCAGACCGTCTTCGCGGACGGTCAGTTCGTCGCCTTTCTGGTACTGGAGCAAGGCACGGGCATAGTAGTCCGGAGTGCCGTTGATACGTCGGTTGATGGTTTCGGAGATGTCGTAGGCGAAGACATCGAGCAGGGTCTCGAAGCTGTGGATGACGGCGGCGACCGTCCATGTGATACCGTTCAGGATGGAGAGCTTCGAGTCGCTGGAAAACTCGTTCAGCTCCATGCGCCTGTTGCGTTCCCGGACGGCTTCGTCGTATATTTCTTTCAGGGTTCGACTCATGGGTTCAAGGTTGATTGGGGGTGTAACGATAGCATTTTTCAGGAGTACGGATGACCCAGGCACCGCCTTCGTTCCAGCTCTCCTCGTGGGTGAGCAGCCAGACGGCCTCCAAACCGGTGGCGGGGACACATTCTCCCGTTGCATTCCGCACGGGTTCCGCATAAGTGCCGGAGGGAACGACGGGCAGTGTGAGGTCGCAGTTGCGGCGCCCGTAATGATGGGTAACCAGCCGGATCAGGTATTCATCGACGGCAGCACGGCTTACGTCGGCGTCCGTCAGATCGAGCGTCATCAGTTGCCGGCACTCTGCCAACGGCAGCAGTGTCCCGCAGCTCTGGCGGCTGAGGTTCATCCGGAAGACACCGTCCAGCAGAGGTACGAAGTCCAACGGGCATGAACCGCCGCAAAGCGAAAACCGTTCGCAATGAAGCGGCTCGGACAGGCGGACGCGACGGGCACCGCTCGCGCTCAAATCGAGGCTCTGAAGGGTGAAGTCCCCGTAAAGGCGTACATGCCGGGGCATGGCGACCGTGTTATCGAAACGATGCTCGATAAGCCGCACAGAGGAACTCAACACTACGGGTTCCAACGCGGAGTTGTCGCCCCAGTCGATTTCGGCGGTACCGCTGCCGGAAAGGGAGAAAGCCGTAGCGATTTGTGCGGCTCCCAGCGTAAACCACAGACGGCGACTGCCCGACGGATACTTGGGATAAACGTTCCGTTCTCCGCCAGCCGGGACGATTTGTTCTCTGCGGTATCGGGCGACCACATCCGCGTTGATGACGAAATCGTCCGTGTAGAAGAGTTCGTCCCCGCTAAGGAGCGTTTCGGCCAAAGAGAGTGCGGGATTACAGATCAGCAGGTCCACGATGCCCTCGATGGAACCGGTCAAGTGCAAGGCTACATCATACAGGTTCTGACCTTCGGTAACGGTATATTTACCCATTCTGTTCCTCCTTTTCTTCAGTTTCCAATAGCAGTTCTCCGGTAACGGAATCCATGTAGGCGTTGATAATGACCATGTTGTCGCCCTTGAACTCGGCTTGCAGTCTGGCAGCGAGGTTGTTGTTCTCGAAGTTGCCGTGCAGGAAGTCGATCAGACCGACACCGGTGGTGGGATACTGGTATAGGTTTCCCGGAAAGGCTTTCAGCAGGAACACCTCGTTCTGGTATTTGGCGGTGCCGATTTCCAGATCGGTGTCGTCACCGGAATAGAGAAGCAGGCAACCGTCCCGAAGGACAAGGTGGTAACGGCCCTCTTCGTTGACGGTCTCGTATTCGGAGAGCCGGATGGTCAGCATTGCACCCTCGCTGTCCTGTAAATACACGGGGAACCAGACGGTGTTGTCCGTGGAGTTGACGACATATTCTGGATGTCCCGTTCCGTTGTCCAAACGCAGGCGCACGAGCAGCTCCTTGTAAAGCGGCGTGTACGGGATTTGGACATAGAAACCCTGTTCGCCACGGCGACGCACGGCGAAGTCCGCCGGGACGGTAATCTCCCCGCGAACCCGTTTTTCGTCCTGTTCTCCCGACAGACGAAACGGATAGAACACCTTTCCGGCCAGACCGGACGAGGTGTTTACCTCACCCAAAGAGGGATTCATCGTGATGTCCATGCGTGCCATAAACAAGTATTGAAAAGCCCCGGACACAGGTGCGCCGGGGCCGTGTGTTACTGATAAAGATTAGCGACAAAAAAATAGAATGGTTTATAGACCTGCTTTATTATCATTATAAGCTGAATAGTTGATAATGCTATTCCCGTTAATTATTAACCCTTTATATTTGTTCGCATTAAGTCAAATTGTTAAATTTGCAACAGCATTTATGTTTTTATAAAAGGATGTTCTAAATTTGATATAAAGATTCAGTAAAATATGGACCAGCACAATTTATATTTGGATTTTGATGCTTTTATCCGTTCGTTTGTCCAGAACCGAGATACATCTTTTGCATTTCTATTAGGTGCTGGAGCATCTATTACTTCAGGAATGCCTTCTGCTAACGATTGTATATGGGATTGGAAAAAACTTATTTATTGTTCTTCCCAGTCTTCAATACCTTCATTTATCGATCCTAAATCAGATACATGTAAAAACTTCATTCAGAAATGGCTTGATAATCAAGGTAAATATCCACCTGTTGGGGATGCACATGAATATTCCTTTTATGCGGAAGAAGCATTGCCCATTGAGGGGGATAGAGTGAAATATTTTGAGCATTTAGCTCAAGGAAAGCAACCCTATATTGGGTATAAACTTTTATGTCTTTTGAACAAATACGGCATTGTCAAATCTGTATGGTCAACTAATTTCGATGGCTTGGTTGAACGTGCGGCTCAACAAGCCAACATTACGCCTATCTGTATAAACCTGGATTGTACTGATCGAATATATCGGACTGAAAGTAACAATGAATTACTATATATAGCCTTACATGGGGACTATAAATACACATCGTTAAAAAATACTTCCAAAGAATTGGATAATCAACATCCGACTTTTGTGGCAGCATTGAAACGATATTTTAACGATAAGAATCTCATAGTAATCGGTTATAGCGGTCGTGATAAATCGCTAATGTCGGCATTAACGGAAGCATTTTCAGAAAGAGGTTCTGGACGCATATATTGGTGTGGTTATGGTTCTGATATACCACCAGAAGTGGAAACCCTATTAAAAACTGCAAAAAATGCAAAGCGGGAAGCGTTTTATATTGATACTGACGGTTTTGATAAAACGATGCTTTCGCTGGTTATGAATAGTTTCCATTCAGACGTAGAAAAACAAAAAGAAATTATGTCTATATTGGAGAGCGTCCCTGAAGACGACAATACATCTCCATTTTCTATTCATATCACGAAGACGGACAAATACTTGAAAAGTAATTTGTATCCCATAATCTTTCCTAAGGAATTATTTCAATTTGAAATTGAATATAAAGAAGATGAAAGACCTTGGGCTCTTTTAAGGGAGCTAACTAAAGACCAAAGTATTATAGCTGTTCCATACAAGCAAAAGGTATATGCTTTATCCACAGGTTCTGTCATTAATAATGTATTCGGTTCCCGACTCAAAAGTGATATTGAACGGATTCCTGTTTCAATAGATGATATAGAGCAAAAAAGCAGTTATAGGGAACTGTTTTTAAGAGCAATACTACAAAGTATAGCGACAATTCGGGGCCTCAATGTTGATGTTAGGCATAATACACTTTGGCGACCTGATATTTTCAAGAATGATAATGGCATATTGATCCATGAAGCAATAGAATGCTCACTTATTTTTGTGCCACAACAAAAATACGCCCTGCTTTCCTTGCGGCCAACAATATATATAGAAAACCCACGCACGGTTTCAAAAGAGAAAAAGCAGGAGTATGCGCGGATATATCTGGATAAAATGTGGAACCAGGCATATAGCAATAAACTGATTCAATGGGAAAATATCGTATTTGGCAATGCACGTCTTATTTTTGAGTTCCCTCAAAATTCTGGCAGTGGATTTAAGTTCCAAATAAGCAACAATAGCGGATTTTCCGAAATACAATATCAGGACAACAACGAACGAGGATATTTTTCAAGATCGTATGATAATAGAAGAACGATTTATCGGGGACTTCAACTCAAAGAACCTGAATTAGAATTCGTAAATACATTTGCAGACAGACCTTTTTTAGATTCAAATCCTATGAGAGGATTATCTAATCATAAGCCTTATGATTCTTGGCAAAAAGATGTTTTGCCTCAAAATGTAAGACTGGGTGTGATCTGCCCTCATGCTCACACGGATAGATTCAACTCTTTTTTACAACGCTTAAACACAACCGTAAAGGCAAACGATAATTCGGATTACATTCAGCCATATACAGGATTTCACAGTATATATAAAACATTACTGGAGATTCCTGACCGCAATACAGATAAGTGGATAAAAACAGAAGATACGCCGAGAGATACGATAAGCCTTGCACAATCAATATGTCACCAAGCCGGTAGTTTAGCAGATAAATATCCGGGAATTGTGGTTGTAATTTACATACCTACATCTTGGAGTATTCACAAACAATTCAAGCATAACGGCGAATCGTTTGATTTACACAATTATATAAAGGCTTATGCAGCTCAGCACAGTTTTACAACTCAAATTATAGAAGAAAAGACTCTGAGTGATCCAATGGTGTGCGAAATCTGTTGGTGGTTGTCGTTAGCTTTATTTGTTAAGGCAATGCGTATCCCTTGGGCATTGGCCAGTCTTGATTCAGATACGGCGTATGCAGGCATTGGTTATAGCGTCAAAACGAATAGTAAAGGAAAAGTGGACATCGTTTTGGGTTGTAGCCACATATACAACGCTAAAGGTCAAGGGTTAAGATACAAATTATCAAAAGTTGAGCAGCCTCAATTTGATGGGAAAAAGAATCCTTACTTAACTTATGAGGAAGCATTCAAATTTGGAATTACCATACGAGAATTGTTCGTTAAATCTATGGATAAATTACCTCGCAGGGTTGTCATTCACAAACGAACACCATTTAGAAATGAAGAAATTGAAGGCATTACTCATGCGCTAAGTCAAGCGGGAATTAAAGACATCGACTTGATAACCATCAATTATGAATACAATGCTAAATTTATAGCACAAAGAGTTTATAACAACAATATTTCTGACGATTCATATCCGGTATCGCGTGGAACTTGCATAAAACTGTCATCAAGAAATGCTTTACTATGGACACATGGTGTTGTTCCATCAATTCGGGGTGGACGGCGCTACTATCCCGGTGGCAGGTGTATTCCGGCTCCTCTAAAAATAACTAAGTATTATGGTAAAGGAGATCTATCTACTATTGCCTCTGAAATTATTGGATTTACGAAGATGAACTGGAACTCATTCAATTTATATACGAAATTGCCAGCAACAATTGACACTTCTAATACATTGGCACAAGTAGGTAATTTACTGCATCAATATAATGGAGCAACATACGATTATCGATATTTTATTTAGTTCTATAAAACATTAGTCTGGCATTGCCAGACTAATGTTAATACGGAAATTTGTGCTGCAAATTCATACTATTTCCCGTCATAAATTTTCTCCACCACCATCCACATGTCGTCTGGCAGCCTCTCGTCCGAGATTTTCTCGCACGCCTGTTTCAGGTAGGTAAGTTCATCCCCCGTAAAGTCGATGGCCAGCGGCGTGTCTTTCTCGATGTCCCACTCGATGCGACCGTTCTCCTCATTCTCGTGCAGACCGACCGCTTCGCGCTCCTCGGCGGAGATTTCGATTTTGCGGAGAATCTCTTTTTTGGTGTTGAACTCCTTGAATGTGCCGTCTTTGGGCAGGATAACCGGAATGTAGAGCCGGTCCTTGATGTTTAATTCCATATTCTGATAATTAGGTTTCCGTACTATTCGTTGTCTGCGTGTTCATCCGTTACAGCTGACTGAATCTGAGCCATAAAGTTCTCGAAGTCAGCCATCATGCCGGCAATGGACACTTCTTTGGGCAGAGAACAGAAGATTTGTCCGTTTTCGTAGGTGATGGTGCCGATAAAGACCGGAGGCGTGTCGCTGTCGGGACGGCTTTCCGGGGTGTAAACAGTCGCCACCACCCGCTCCAATGCGTTGTCGGTAATGGTAAAGTCCAGATTGTAGAATGCGCGGTTCGTGCGTTCCTGCGCCGTCTTTGTCGTCGTGATACGGATGATGTTCATATAGCAGGTTTTATGAAAGAATAGCATATTAAGGAACGGAACAGGTGACAATACTCCAAAAAAGATTACAAATCCCAGTCCGCCGTACTGATTACCTGAAAATTGAACGAGCCGTCATTCCGGGAAGCGTCGTCTTGCGTGTAAATGTCGAAATAGTAGGAATAGATCGCTTTTACCGTCGGGTAAATCGGGGTGTTTTCCGCCGTGGAATAGATTCCGGTAGCCATGACGAGGTAACGGCTTGACAATCCCCACGAAGAGGGAAGATAGACGCGGTACATGCCTTTCCCCAATCGGCTGACGGATACAGATTTTGAACCGTCGAAACAGAAATAGCGGATAGATGCGCTGGATGTTGTTCCGGTAACAATGCCTGTAACAAGAATTTGCTGAAACTTTCCGTACCGGCTGGTTGTCATCAGGTCCCGGCGGTTGAGTATAATCCATCCGAAAAAGGTCTTGTCGTCACCATAACCGATCATCTCGATGACCTCTCGGGAGAATTTGAGCGTCGTTTTCGAGATACCGTCTTCGTAGAAATATTTCCCGCTCGGAGCCGTGATGCTCATCACTCCCGTGGAGACGGTCGAACCCCATTTGTAATTAACCAGACAAATCCGGCGGCCGGAGTTTTCCAGTGTCCATTGCAGGTTGATGTTTTCGTTCCAGCCTCCGGATTGCGTACACACCACATTGTCGTAATGCACAGGGTCGGTCTGTACATCACTGGTCGTGCCGCCGCCTACGACAATCCAGATGGAAGGGTCGTTCTGGACGAAGGCACTGCGGATGGTTCCCTGTATGGTCACGTCCTTAAATTTACCTCCTTGGGCGATGATGTTGCCGGCGGCATCCCACTTGAATTTGCCGTTGGCCACCTGTCCCGAGCCATCCGTGTTGAAAAGGCTGCGTCCGGAGCCGAACGAGGCGGAACCGTCGTTGTTGAGTTCCCACCGCGTACCGTTGGTGATGGAGCCGTCAGCGCCCAACGAGACGTTGTTTTTCCAGATGCGGCTGTTGTCGAAAGCCCAGCCGGCAATGCGGTTATAAATCTCCTTGGCTCCCGATTTCGTGTAGTTGGCCGACAGACAGAAGTATTCCACGTTGTCCCAGGTCATCATCTGGATGCCGAGAAAGCCCGTCTTGACCGTACTGCCCGAAGCGGCGATCTGTCCGAAGACCACATGCCCGGCATTGCTGCTCTGACGCCATGTCATTACGATGCCCAAGGGTTTATAGGCACCGCTGTACCAATAGCCCGAGCCACTGGCCGCCGAGCGAATCTGAATCGGCATAGCTCCGACGGTTCCGACACTGCCGGCCGTGATGTTGTCCGCCCCGATAGTCCACCCGCCGATCTTGCCCCGCACGAAAGTACAGGTCAGGCCGTTGATGTAGTCCGTATTGATGATATTGGCCTTGATGCTGGCCGCGTCGAGTTTGGAAGAGTTGATACTCCCCGCAGCAATACGGTCGGCACTGAGCATCCCCGTCCGGATACTGCCTGCGTCGATGGCGACGGCATTGACCTGCGTCGCAGTCAGTGTACCGGTATAGATACCGTTGGCATCGATGGTTGTGGTGTACCGTTCCGATGAAGTGACATCGAACACGGTCGCGTATGCCACCTGCCATGTAACCGGTGCTTCGGCTGTAGCGGCCGCACCACCTGTCAGATAAAAAAAGTTGGTCGAGGAAAAGGATGCAGTGCCGCAGACTACTTTATAGATATACTCGCACCAGTCTCCCGTACCGGCTGTCGGAGTCAGCCATTTGCTGGAGCCGCCCGTACCGATGTTATTTGTCGCCCAGGCAATTTTTCGCCCGGTCGGAATTTTGGCTATGATACGGACAATGAATATCTTTTTATATCCGGTTTGGGTATAGAACGTGAAGCCTCCGAATCCGGGAGAGGCACTTCCGGTAGTTTTAATCTCCAATACATAACCGCTGTCATTGGGAGCCGATGCGCCGGTTCGGGTTATGGTCACCGTACCGTTACCTGCATTGTTATAGACATTGGCGCTATTATTGCCGTTACGGAAAGTCGGATCACGGTAGAGCATTTTACCGAATGCCATCGCCCGTGCCAGTTCTTTGGCAGCATCGGACTTGCTGGTGGCATCTGCTGCCGCTGCATTGACGGCTTCCGTTTTCTTGGTATCAGCATACGTTTTGGCGGACGCCAATGCCGAATTGGCCGCATTGGTCCAGTTCAACGACACCGCTGCCGAAAAGGTTACCGCACCGGCCGCATTCCATGAGATATTCCCCGACGCGATGCTGCCGGAACCGTCGTTGTTGAGTTTCCACTTGCTGCCGTTCGTGATGGAGCCGTCCGCACCCAATGCGATGCTGTTTTTGTAGATACGGTTCGCATCGATGTTCCACCCGGCAATCTGGTTGGCCGAGCCGAAACGGGCAAGACAAGTGCCGGCGGCATCCGTGGCATAGAAACCGAAATCCGTATCGGAATTGTAGTAAAGCTGCACCCGCTTGCCGCTTGTCGCTCCAGAGCTTGCCCCGTACACGACCACCCGTTTGTTGCCGCTGTCCAACAGGATGTGGCTGTTGGATAACGTAGTGGCTCCGATGGTCCAGCCGCCGATGGTGCCCCGAACGAAAGCACACGTCAGACCGTTGATGTAGGCCGCATTGATGATGTTTGAGCGGATCTCCGCAGCATTCAGACGGGCGGTAGCGATGGTGCCTGCCGTAATCTGCGAGGCATTGATGTTGATGGCACTGACGGTGTTGGCGGACAGCTTCCCCGTGAATATGCCGTTTGTATCGATGTAGGTCAGCTTGTTCGACCAGCCCTCTGTATTGGCTTTCGAGGTGATGGCATCCGCCACGGCACGGGCATCCGTACCGGCTTTCTTGGCATCGGCAATGGAGGCGTTCAACGTAGTGGTCAATGCAGAGATTTTACTGTCCGCATCTTTGCCTGCCTGCGTGATGGCTTCGCTTTTTTTCGTGTCAGCATAACTTTTGGCCGAGTTCAAAGCCGCATCGGCCTTACTTTGGGCGGTAGCGGCAGCACTGTTGATGGCTTCGCTTTTCTTGGTATCGGCATAGCTCTTGGCACTGCCCAATGCCGTGTCCGCTTTACTCTGAGCAGTAGCAGCAGCGGCGTTAAGCGTTTCAGTCTTGGCTTGCTGGATGGCATTGGTCCAGTTCAGGCTGACACCCGCACCGAACGTGATTTTGCCGGTTGCAGCATCATAGCGGACAAACTGGTCGCCATAACCGAACTGGACGTTGCCACCGTTATCCAAAAGAAAGGTTTTGTATCCGTTCCTGAATCCGCAGATCCCGTCGATGGTTTCGGTGGTAATACTGCCCGAAGCGGTTTTCGTACTGAGGGAAAAACGGCCGATGGCAGTACCCGTCATGGTTCCGTCTGTGTTCTTCACACCGGCAAAGAGTTTCGGCGTGATGACGGTATGGCTGTCGATGAGCGTTTTCCCCGTATTCCATTCCCGTACCCAGTCCAGCAGGTTGGCATCGGCACCTGCTGGACCCGGCGTACCGGCTTTCGCTTTCGACCAGACGAACGACAGGCGGTAAACCGTCCCCGCAATGGTAACGGGAATATCCAAAGAACCGTGGTCGGCAAGGGTTGTTGTTCCAGAAGCAACCGTATAGGTTACGGTCTTCCGGCTGTTGTCCACTGTTATGGAGGAAAAACCCGTCGGCTTGATAATCGCTCCGATGGTAAAGTCTTTGTATTCCGAATCGCCCAATATGACCTTGATGGTCGAGGTCAAGGTAACGGATGAGAGAATCTTTCCGGAATGGTCTGCGGGGAAGACATATTCCCCGAGCGATTGGCTGATCGTGTAGGAATCTTTCTGTATGTAAAGCGTGGTTTGCCCACGGGCGATAAGTTGTCGGCTGCTCATACGTTTTGTTTGTATAAGAATAGCCGTATGTGTGGGCAATGAGTTTATAGAGAAGAACGGCAAAAAACAAAAGAAGCATGATCCTCTGACAATGCTTCTTTTTCGATGTTGTCGAACAGGCTTACTTCGAAGCCTCAATCGAAACCTTACGGAATTCTTTCAGTGCTTTCTCCAGTTCCAACGATGCTTTGCGGGCACGGGTACCGGCAGCTTTGTTACCGGCTTCGATCTGAGCCTTGGCATCTTTCGAGAAGGACTCCATCAGTCCGTTGATTTTTTCTACAAGTTCTTTCATATCAATGTTTTTTATTTTCAGGGGCAAAGATAGAAATTTTTAGGGATTTCACATGTAACGCGGTTCCTATTTGAATACTTCGCAGTTGAATACAGCCTTGCGCCATACATCCTTACCGGTAATCCGCAGCGTGCGTCCCCGATGTTCCTCCGCATTCCAAAGGGCATCGCTCTCGGCATCGTCGCTCATACGGCTCCAGAGAAACTGTTCATCGGGAATCCGGTCTGTAATCTCTGTTCCCGCTTTGTAAAGGCGGGCGCGGAGCGTCGTCTCGACCATGTGGTTGCGGAAAACGGTGCCCGAATCGGACTCCACATGCAGAGAATAGCTGTCACTGCCGTCGTATTGTTTGGAGACGGTATGGGTGGCGTGGTACGACGTACCAGAGGAGCGGATGACGAAGCGGAGTGTCAGCACGTTCCGCCCTTCCCAGCCGGGAAAGTCCGGCGTGAGCGTATAAACGGACGAGTTTCCTCCGGTGTCTTTCCACCCGCCGTCTGTGGCAAGGTATTCCCAGCGGCAGGAATCCGCTGTCAGGTTCTGCGCCGTGCCGGTCAGGAGGATTTCCGCCGGGTCGCAGAGATTGTCTGAAACGGCATCGGGATAGTGAAACACCGTACCGCCCTCGACGGTGACGAAACGGGGTCTCATCTGTTCCTGCATCTCCTCGTCCAAATCCTCCCAGCGGATGGTGACATCCTGCAAGATGATGGTATCTTTGTTCCAGCGGAAACGGCCGCCGGAGAAGTATCCGCTGCCGTCGGGGTTGATGACGAACGAATCGTTGCCGGCACGGATGGAACCGTCCGGCTCCAATCGCAGCAGAGGGTGCTGGATTGTGCCGCCCACACCGCCCCGGCAGAACCATGCCCCGTATTCGTCGGTCTCGTTCAGAGTGTCGTCCGTGGGTTGGTACAAGGTCGGCACGTTTCCTTTTTCGAATTGTGGGGAACTGAAAAACCAGACCACCCGGTTCTCGGTGCGGAAATCGATGCAAAGGTCGCTACCGGGGACAGGCTCGATGTCGAAGGCGATATGTACCCGTTGCCAGGATTGGGGCATTATAAGGCTGGCAAGCACCTTTCCCCCGTGAAGAATATCGAACGAGGTCTCTTGTTTGGACGGGCAATAACACCAGAACGAAAGGCAGTAACGCTCGCCCGCGTGTTTCTCCGCCCATGCTTCTTTCTGGCAAAGCAAGGTCCCGCCGCTAACGGGAAGCAGGATGTTTTTACCGATACCGCTCGGAGAGTGGGACGAAAGGCGGACGATCGTCGTGGTAAAATTACCGTTCAGCGAATTGAGGATACAGTTCTTGTGAATACGTCCGGCGTAGAAAGTGCTGCCGAAGCCGCCCTCGTCACCGGCGGTCAGCGTACCGGCCACATGGACGTCCCGCGTGGCGTAGAGACGCTGGAAGTAAGCCCCGTAACCTTGCAACATGCCGAACAGCGGGTCGGCAATTCCCGTGATACGTCCGATACGGATTTTGGCGGCTTCGGCAAAGGAGGAAAGGTGTTCTGACAGGCAGACATTAAGGTCGCCGACCTCGCACCAGTCGCCCGGGTCAAGATGTCCGGAAAGGTCGAAAGCCAGTACGCGGGCATATTCCGCAGGAAAGTCCACCGTAATGAGGCTCAACCGGTATTGCCACTCGGTCGTAACGTCCACGGTGTCCTGTCCGTCCGTCTCCGTGCCGTCGGCATACCCGAAGCGAAGCGGCACGGCGGACAACTCTTTGGAGGCACGGATACGGAAAGAAATCACCAAACGCTGGGGATGGGAAACGGACCGGGGAAACGGAATCTGCAAACCGCCTGAAGCTGCCGTCTGAACGGCAGAACGGGTGATTCGGATAATCCGGATGGCCAGACCTTCCGAGGGAAAATAATGATAGCTCCATGTCGCATTGTCACTGCACCCGAACGCGGCAAGCGATGCAGGGCGGTACAAGGAACGTTCCGTCCCCATGCCGTCGATGACATCCATGTACGGGGCTTCTTCGTCAGAGGCGGTCAGGTACATAGCACCGCTGCGCCGTTCATCGGTCAGGCTCGTGAGGCGGACGAAATCCAGCAGCTCCCCGTCACGGGGCTCATCGCCCTCGATGAGCGCACCGATAAAATACGGCGACGACGCCTCCTTCCCGTCAGGCAACGGCACGGAGTCCTCACCGGTGGCCAGCACGACCATGAGGCTGTAAAAGGTCTGTGCGCCATCCACGTACTGGCGGCGCACGACGTCTCCGGTGTGCAATCCCTGCCGTTTCTTGGAACCTGGGTCGATGCGTATCTTGAATCGGGAATATTCGTATAGGGCCATAAGTCGGATTTATAGTTTCTCGACACTGTCCCCTGAACAGGTATCGGTAACCCACAAGGCTCCGTTGGTCGCCGAGGAACGCTGCACCTCTAATTCGTAAAGCCGCATCCGTTTACGGACGGTCAGTTCGTCGAAGGTCGCCGAGATGCTTCCCGTCGTTCTGTTTCGCAGGATCGCCCAACCGGTACCGGCCATGCCGGAGGTAAATCGCTCCGAGGAGAGACTGCCGTCGAAGTAGGCGTTGCCGCCGTGACGGATGCCGTCCCCAGCCTGTCTGAGGCAGATGTCGTCGGTAAAGAATAGTCCCTCCGCCGTAAGACGGGTGAGGCTCCCGTTGATACCGATATGTCCCGTGACTTCGACGGGATTCAGGGCGACGATAAAGTCCCCGAATGTGCCGATGCGCAGGGAGCTCGAAGTCCGGTTTAACGGAGCGTAACGGCTGGTGGAGGGTGCATGGAACAATAGCGTCGCAACCTGTTCGTATTGACCGCCGGGAGATTGGGTGTGGTCGCTGCGGGAAACGAAAGCCAGCATGTCGTCCTCTCCGGTCAGATAACAGTCGCCCGTGCTCCCGAAACGCAATCGCTTATGGATGACGATGCCTTCGTCCTCGCTGTCGGTGCGGTACGAGGAGAGCAGGTCCCCGCCGTAGTTGTGCCGTACCCGGATGGAGTCGGGAAAGTACGCCGCGCCGTATAGGGAGAGCAAAACGTGCTCGCCATCGATATCCGTGAGGTTCGACATCAACCGGATTTTAACCGTGCGGTCGCCGCCCACAAGCAGGTCGCCGTCGGCACCCTCCAACCGGATGTCGCTCGCACCGGAGCCTTTGAGTACGGTAACTCCGCTGATTTTCACACCGCATCCGGATGAAAAGGTCAGGTCGCTCAAACAAGATACGGTCTCCCCGAGAACAGAGAAGAGCAACCGCCCGCCGTCGCCCAACTCCACGCCCTGCAAGGCTCGCAGCTTTCCGGAGAGTGTCGCCGCTCCCGTAACTTCGAGAGAACCGGTGACGGTAGCGTCGTGCATCGACCAATCCACAGTGGGAAGGTTGGCATTACCGCCGTGATAGACTTCCCGCCCATGAATGAGCAGGCTGTCCGAAGTCAGGAGCACTCCGTTTTCTTTGGACTCGCCCAACAGGATACTTCCGGTCAGGGAAAGGGCGGCGTCAGCGAAATCGACCCGTTTCCCGTTCAGGTAAATCGTACCGGTTGCCTGTTCGCAACGGAGCGGCTGCATACCGCCCACAAAGAGTTGATTGCCGCCGACGTGTACGTCGCCTGTCAGGCGGATACCATAGGTGTAACCGATGATATTTCCCTCGTCATCGCTTTGTGGGGTGCGGTATGTTTCCAGCAGACGACGGTTGTCGATGCCGGCGGTAAAGCCGTAGTCGGCGCATAAGGGTCCCTGCATGTCGCCGCCGCTTCTGGGCAGATAGCCTGCCCAACTACCCGTACCGCCGCCCTCTCCGGAAACGCCTGACGAAATCGCCTCGGCAAACCCGTAAGCCGTGTTGTGCAGACGGATGGACGTGTCGTCACCTTCCTCTACACCGTAAGGATTGTTCTCGCTTTTGCGCTCCTGGGCATTGAAGAAGGTCTGGTATAACTGGCGGTAGAGACTGTAACACAGGCTCTGCGTATCGAGACCGCCGATGCCGGGATGAAGGGTGACGCTCATTTGGTATAGGAGGTTTTGGATAGGAACTTCTGAATCTTGGAGGTCAGCGAGAGGAAGTTGGGAAAGTTCAGCGGCTGCATGGTCCCCATAAGCGTAGGCGTCATGATCTTGCTGCACTCCGTCAGGAAGTCCAGCATGAGCTGCGCCAGTTCGTTTCCTAAAACAAGCGGCTCGGTGGCGTTCTCGTCGCCGAGCGTCACTTTGTTATCCGCTACGGCAACGGTCGTGGAATTTACCTTCTGCACGATTTTGTCGGTGGTCTGTTTGACTTCCGACTTATCGACGGTCTGCGCAATCTCTTCCGCACCCTGCACGACCGACGACTCTTTGCCGCTGTCGTTCTTGACCGTTGCCGTGATACCTTCGGCCGTGTAGCTGGTATGGGCTTCGTTTCCGGTCGGTTCCAGTTCGTCGTAGTCGGGCGAAGAGTCGTTGTCGGGGTCGAGAACCTCGGTTTCCGTCATGCCGATGCTGACCTCGGAATGCGCCTCCATGCGGATGGTCTCGGCATGGGAGTAATTGACGATATAGGCATGGCGGGTGGCGGCGTCCAGTACGATGGTTACCTCCGAAAAAAGGGTCGGCACGATGAGAAAACCACCCTCGTTGTTCCGGGCGGCAGCCAGCAACACGCCTTTGTGGATGATACCGCCTGCCGATGCGGTTTCGTCGGGATATTCGCCCACGTCCACCGTGCCGCCGTAGTCGACAAACTCTTCATCGCCGGGGTCATCATGTATCTTGGCGACATAACCGTGAATCATGCGGGCGGTACCCACACCGCCCATACCGCCCGGAGCCATCTCGATACGCTCGATACTGCGTCCCAATGCGATTTTGCGGATCGCCTCCTGTATCATCCGCCGGTTGTTGTCCTGTGAATTCTTCATATTCAAAGAATAGATAAATTCGACAATAGACAGTTGGATGAAGGCTTTTTACTATCTTTGAATACTTATAAATGAAACTTTATAAAAATGAATATACAAGAGAAATTATTATCGTTAGGAGTATCTGAAAAAGAGATAGCATCTAATTTGCGGGGAGCTTACAATACTTCATTCTTCCATATTTACACAGCAGGAGATTTCAATACCAATTTAAGCCTAATAAGCCAAGAAGATCGAGGGACTTTCATTCATGAATACATCCACTATTGGCAAAACATAGGTACTTTATGGGGATTATCTTCCAGTATTTTACGCTATGAAATGATGTTAAAACTGAAAGAGGAAATAGCCGTCCGTGATGAAGTTAAGTTACCGTATTCCATTTCTCCAACAGACCGAATGAAGCATCTTGACAGCATATTCAGAGTTGGAAATGGATTTTTCAATGACCGTCAATTTTATGGAGTAAAAATAGACCAAACTAAACGAATCGAGATTAGAACAGGTGTGAAAAATGTCGAAGGGGAAAACATGCCTGTAATATCATTGATTACAACATTTGAGAACAAGGTTACGGATACTTTAGAACTGGGAGCATACATCATCAAGGAAAGTATGGCAGCATTGTATCAAAGTTTAGTTGACCCTGATGCTACGCATGATGATGTACCGTATAATGTTGTGAAAATATTATGCAAACACAACTATCCTTCATTATGCCACAATACCAAACTTCTTATATGTTGTTGCCATGCGGCTCTTTTCAGTATGACCCCAGGAGAAACTTTAATTATGCTATTGGCAAAAGCTGAAAAAGAAAAGATTGCCGATGGTATGCAACTATTTTCTGACTATATCGATCAGTCTACAATTACAACACGACAAAAGAAAGACATTCCTATTCCCGATTTTTTCGATGGTATGGCTAATCATTTTTTGAAAACATTAAATCAAAATTTGGTTGCTCCGTTAGATTATATTAAGACGGTTCTGGAGCGAGTGCGTTTATCCAATAAGATGCTTCCTCTATTGACAGTTCTATATGAAGAAAAAACAGATTGCATTTCGATAGAGGTGGGTTCTATCAATTCCATTTTTTATTTCTTGCATAAGGCAGCAGAACCCTT
>OIXH01000084.1_pt1 | contig 111933 bp, 121 predicted proteins | sample 1587741 | NCBI WGS metagenome assembly OIXH01 (sample SAMEA3888916, study PRJEB22519) | human gut metagenome | biome: human gut; feature: human-associated habitat; material: faeces | place: Denmark | collected 2011 | reverse complement strand
AGAGTTTCGAAAGCACATCGAAAGCCAGTTCCAAGAAGGAATGACTTGGGAAAACCAGGGAAGGAATGGTTGGGAGCTTGATCACATTATTCCTTGCTCTTATTTTGATCTTTCTGATCCAGAGCAACAAAGGATTTGTTTTAATTATCGAAATCTTCAGCCTCTTTGGAAATTAGAAAACAGGCGAAAACAAGCAAAAGTTCCTGATAATGTCGAAGAATTAGTGGGACTTTTAAAACAGGAAATAGAAAGGGAATAAGATATGATGGATTATAGAGCAGAAGAAGTATTAGAAATCATAAGTCGTCTTTTAGATGACGTAGGATTAGCTTATATAGGGGATATGGTAAGAAATATTTCTGATGATGGAGATGTTTCTGATATAATTGCATTAAAGGAAGCATGTGAAAAATTCTATAATTTTGATACTCAACGGAAACGTCGAATGATAGAATTTGGAGATGAAAACAAATTTGCAGTTATGCGTTACCATATAGTAAGTGCTAAATCAGATTGGGATACTAGCAGCCGTCCTATAATTATTTTAAACCCAATGCCTGAAGAAGTTACTTTGAAAGATAATCCGATTAAAAACATAATTTTACAATATGAAAGTGATGAAGTTCGTGACCGAGATTATTCTCGTTTAAGATTAATATTAGGATGAAAAAATTTTTGATTGAAAATGCAAATTTAACGGGATTGACAAACTTCCTAAATACTTCTTATAAAAAGAAAGGAGGAGGAAAATTTAGTCGTAGAGATGTATTAGGTTACATTGAAAGAGGAAAATTTCCTTCTTATTTAGGCGGTAATGTGATTGAAAAACATAGATCTCCTAATTGCAGTATTCAATTATATAATGTATTAAAAGAAGAAATATGAAAACAGCTAGTAAAATATATATTTATGCATTATGCGACCCTAGAGATCTAACAACATATTATTATATTGGGCAGACTTCCCAGCGGATTTCTTCGAGAGTAAATAAGCATATTGAAGGAGCTAAAGGCAAGTCAAGAGACTGCAATAAAGAAAAACATCTTTGGATTTTGGGTTTATTGCAGGAAAATTTGAAACCTGTTGGAAAGGTACTTTATGTTTGTAATTCAGGAGAAGAGGCCGATGACTTAGAACAGTCATTTATCAATCTTTATTCTGGAGAACATCCTTTATTAAATGTAGCCTCTGGTGGAACTAGAGGCTCGAGTTTTTCTTTATCTGAAGAATCACGTAAGAAAATCTCTATTTACGCTAGAAGGAGGACTGAAATTCATAAGCAGAATAACAGAAACGCGCGTAGAGGGATTAAATTTACAGAAGAGCAAAAGAAAAGACTTTCAGAAGCTCATTTAAAAGGGAAAAGATCTATCCCCGTAAGAAAAAAGATAGGTCAGTACGATATGGAAGGTAACCTTATAGCTGTTTTTAAAAATACTCAAGAAGCAATTCAAAAAACAGGGATTCCTAGAGGTGCAATACAAAGCTGTATTCATGGAAGAGCATTATCAGGTTATGGATATAAATGGAGTTTTATTAATTAAAAAAATATGAAAAGTTCATTGAATTATGTTGTCGTATTAGACACGGAAACTGGAAATTTATTTAACAGTAAAATTAAAGCTTTTTATGATGCTGCTTTGATAGAAGTTGCAGTTGCAGTGGTTGATTGTAGAACTTTAGAAGTTGTAGAAGAAACCAGTTGGATTATTAAGCCATATAAGGATGATCTTATTTATTCTGCAGAAGCAGAAGCTGTTCATGGGATCAGTAAGCAAATAATCGAGAGTAAAGGAATGGAAGAAAAGAAAGTTTTTAAAGAATTTAAAAATCTTCTAATTAAATACAAAAATCCTAGGCATAAAGCGGCTATTTGTGGCCACAATTTAAATGGATTTGATTTAGAATTTATCAAGAATTGGTTTGAATTTCACGATGAAAGCTGGGAGGATATAATAAAATGGACACTTGACTCAATGATGTTCGCTTATTTAGAAACCCTGGAACAAACTGATTATAAATTACATACTTGTTGTTCTGAACATAGCATTGATTTAGTGGATGCACATAGAGCTGGAGCAGACACAAGAGCCACAGCACAATTATTTATTGAATTCGTGAAAAGATTACGGGGAGTTGGTCTTTCAGTAAATAATACAGCTGAAAAAACTATCCGTTATCGTGAAACATTCCAATTATAAATGATACTCAACAATACTTCATTAACTCCACTACAAACCAGTAGAGTACTAGATACTGTAAATGAGATTGTAGATAATCTACCCCCCAAAGCCCTTAACCAGCTTTTGGGAGGTTATGCAGATGATGTGGATCGAATGATTCTAGAAATGGCTTCTCAAACTGAGTATGCTCTTAATCTAGGAAGAGCATTGGATTCAGAAATGCTAGATTATGTAGATCGAGTTAAAGCATCTATGGACGAAACTCTAAAGATTCAGTCCTGGAGCTACTTCAATACAACAGTTCTATCGAATTTTAGAATGAACTGGAGAAATTTGGAATGGTGTAACCTAACACAATTATTCCCTTGGAGTAGTTATCTGTGTGCTCGTGGTAGTGGAAAATCTTATTCATGGCTTTGGTCCTTTCCTATGTGGAGAATGTATAGCTATACAAGACCAACATTTTATAGGCCAAACACTATTGATAATCAAAATAGAAAAGAAACTGCTTTGATTACCAATACAATGACATTGGCAAAAACCCATGTTAATAAGATTATAGAGGAAATAGAAACCAATGAAATTTTAACAGAGAAGCTTAATCCAAATAATAAAGCAAAAATTGGAGAGACTGCCATTGAAACAGAAACAGGAGCCATCTTGCATGTTCGTGGTAAAGATGGATTTATTCGTGGTCTTCACGTTGGAGCAGCATTAGTGGATGACTTACCTGATGAAAGTTCATTGTATAGTGATGAACAGAGAGAAAAGTTAAAGGAAGTATTTAGAGGGACCATTACACCTATTGTTGAACCATATGGTTATTTGATAGTCTCAGGAACTCCATATTCAACGGCACCAAATGAGCTTTATAATGTATTAAAGGCAGATAAGCGTTTTGCGGTTTTTGAATACCCAGCTATATTTCCAGATGGACGTCCACTAGCACCTGACCGTTATACTTTTGAAGATATTCTTTTGAAGAAGAGTGAGTTAGGTTCTATGGTATTTAGTCGTGAGTACCTTGTAGTTCCTATTGCAGATAGTAGTACGATTTTCCCTTATGATTTCTTAATGAGATCAACTGTTGGAATGGAGAATATCAATTTTTCAGAAAGTATTGATACTTATCCATTTAAAATGAAAAAGACAGTTATTGGTATTGACTTTGCTACTTCGGGTAATATCGGAGCTGACTATACGGTTTTTACTTGTTGGGGAATAGATTATCAAGATAACTTCCATTTGATTGCTATATGGAGAAAACAAGGTGCAAGTCATAATGAACAGATCGATAAGTTAGTATTATGGGATCGATTATTTCGTCCGAATACGACAGTCTGTGAAGCAAACGGTTTCCAAGGAATTCTTTCTGATATGGCTCGTCAAAGAGGTCTCCGGAATGTAGAAAAGTTTACCACTACTGAAGGGAATAAAAAGGATCTTCATACAGGATGGCCTTCTCTTTCTGCTATGTTTGAAAGAGGCCAGATTAGGATACCCTATAAGTCAGGAGAAACTAAAGATATGACGGAAATAATCTTTGGTGAATTTTCCTCCATTACTTTCCGAAGTGATAAAGGAAAATTAGAAGCTGTGGGAGCTCATGATGATATTGTGTCTAGTTCTTTTATGGCGATTAATAAGTTAAGAGAAACTTCCAAAGTTCAATTTAAAGTAGATTATATATAATGCAGAAATTAAGCCCCAATTTTATGGCGGAGCTATTCAAATTGATGTTTATTGATTTGGAGGTCATGAGAATAGCTTCTGGTCATTTGGAATATTCATTGATTCCTAAAGAATGGTCAGGATATAAATTTCTTTTTAGAGAGGCACTTGAGCAATTTAATAAAAGAGAAGCAGTTCCTTCATTAGGTGCCGCTTCTCAAAAATTTGCCAATAATGAAATTGTTCAAGATACTATTGATGAGATAAAGAATGCCAATATAGTTGATAAAGAGTTGATTATAGATCAATTAGAATCGTTTATAAAAGAAACTCAGTTTGAACTATTGAGTAAAAAGGTTCATGATTTATATGAAGAAGGAAAGAAAGAAGAGGCTATTCGAGTTAATAGTGAGGAAAGTAAATCTATTTTAGAACTTTCTTTGAGAAAAACTGGCGGGAACTTTGTAAGAGTTTTTGGTGGTTTTGAAGAAAGAATGAAGAAGAAAAGAAGCGATGAACTGAATAAGCCAGAGTTAAGGAAAGTTCAATTTGGTATAGATAAATTAGATGAATTAACCTATGGAGGTATGGAACCTGGTGATACAGCTTTATGGATTCTTCGTTCAGGAGATGGTAAATCAACAGCACTTCGTTGGCATGGTTTCTGTGCAGCCCTTAATGGAGAACCTGTATTACATATTCAGCTTGAAGGAGGTAGAGATGCTTGTGTAGATAAGTATGATCAAATTTGGACAGCTCAATCATATATGGATATCAAACAAGGAAATATAAATGAGAAGGATAAAGCTCAAATATTGAAAACTTGTAAAGATATGGAGAATTTTGGACAGGATATTTCGGTATATGGATTTGCTCGTTTTGGAGAGTCTAGTATGAATGATGTTCGAAATTTATGCTTTGAATACCATAAGATATACGGATATTTTCCCCGATTGGTTATTCTTGACTCTTTGGATTTGGTTGCTTCAGGAACAAATAAAAAGATGGATGAAGATCCTACTTTTATTAAGTACAAACTTCAACGAAGTGCCCAGTTGTTTAAAGATTTGATGGTTGAAATAAATGCTGCAGGAATTACAGCGACTCAAGCAAGTAATGTTCCTATTGAGATTTGGAATAATGAAGATAAAGTAATCGATCGTAGTTATACGGAAGGAGATAAAACTTTAGTTAAACCTTTCTCTTTTGTATTCACAGGGAACAGAACTATATTAGAAAAGAAAGAAGACAGACTCCGTGTTTATATAGATAAATTCCGTGATTATAGAGATTCGCAAACGGTATTTACTGTGGCTACAGATTATGATCGTGGTCGTTTCTATCATAGAGGTAGAACAATGGAATTGTATTATGATAGAACGAATAGTGTTCAAACTGAAGAAAAGAAGGAAAGATTAGGAAAAGCAAAACGAAGTAAAGCACAAACGATATAACTACTATGGCTTCTTGGATTGATAAAGACGAAATTATTGCTGCTTTGGATCTCAAACGTTTTGGATCCCAAGGTTGGTTTCAAAGTAAAAAGAAGGTACCATGTCCTTGGTGTGGAAGAGGCGGTGAGAAATTTGGCATTCGATTTAATGAATTAGGAAATAGTTTTGTTTGCCATTGTTTTTATTGTGGCACTAAGAAAAATGCTTATGAGTATTTGAAAGTTATTGATAGAACAGATCTATTAAAATTTAATTATGAAGCCAGTATAAAAACGAAGCTAACTCAATTAGTTGAAGAAAAAGAAGAAGTAAAAGAAGATTTAAAAGTTAGGAAAGTTTCTTTGCCAAAGAAACTTGAGCCTGTTATAAATTTCCCTTACCTGGATGAAAGGGGATTTCTTCCTTGGCATTATAAAGAATTTGAACCTTCTATTACTAATTCAATACTGGAAAGAGATCTAAAAAACTATATCATTTTTAAGTTAAAAATGGAGGGTGAAGTTGTTGCTTGGCTTGCTCGTAGCCAGCACTCCTATGAATGGCATAAAAAAGAATTAGAAGAAGCTAAGAAAGTAGGAAGAAAACCAAAACTAAGATATGAAAATAGTAGAACCGACTTTACTAAAATTGTAGGGGGTTATGATGATATAACAGAAAATACCAAAACAGTAATTCTTGTAGAAGGTCTTTTTGATAAGGTTGGAATAGATAATATTTTAGATACCCCAAACGATGAAACTACTCGTTGTTGTTTTCTTTTTGGGAATAGTATTAGCAAAGAGCAAATTGAATTACTTAAATTAAAGAAGTCTATTGAGACGGTTATTCTAATGTTTGACGATGGAACTGAAATGCAAAGTAAAAGTGCTGGTTTAATGTTATCTCCTCATTTTTATACAAAGATAGCCCATCTTACAAGACCAGGAGTTGATCCAGGAGATATGGATTTAGAATATTTTATAGAGATTATTGACCACTTAGAAGATCCTCTTGAATATTATGTAAGTAAAATCCCAAAGAGATGGTAGGATAATTGTCTTTTATTTTGTTATTTTACAATCAAAAAGCAAAAGACATGGAACCGAGTAGAAAGTTACCTATTGACGATTATTTAGAAGTACTGCAACTAGAATATCTTAGTAATAAGCTAAGAGGTTTGATCTATGAAGAACCCATCTTTATTAAGGTAAAAACTGATATCGCCTTAAAGAAAAGAGATAAAATTAAAAAGCTGGCCAAGAAAATGGCTTATTTCTGTATTTTTGACTCACCCAAATTCTTTGATTCTTTTTTGGAAAGAAAATTTTTAAATGAATTCGGTCTTCCTAATCTTCAGTATGGAATAGATAAAGAAAAAAGTCGTAGGGCTGCCTGGTGGGATAAATTTTATTTGTTTAAACCGGGAACTATAGTCGAGTATGAGGGTAGAGATTGTAAAGTTTTGGAAAATGATCCAGATCTTGAACTCCTCTATTTAGAGACAGGATTGAGCGATGAAAAGAATCCTTATATACCTTATAGCTATGTGAAAATCAAAAATTTAAGCTCCCTTTTGCATCAAGATTTGAAAGAATAATCGTATATTTAGATATTAATTTAAAACAAGAGATATATGATTATTTTATGGCAAAAGCTGATTTGAATAAAGGGTTAAAGATTTGTTCTTGTTGTAAGAAAGAATTACCACTTTCTGCTTTTTGTAAGAATAATAGTACTTCGGATAAATTAAATGTTTATTGCCGAGTATGTGAAAATGAGAAAAAATCAAAAAGGTTAAGAGAAGAACCTTCTCTTTATTTAAAGAAGCAATTTTATGATCGGAAATATCATAATCAAGACAAAAGAAGAAAGGCGCGTAGTTTAAATGATCAAAAAGAAAGAAGAAAAAATCTTCAATTTAAGTTCATTGAATACTTTAGAGCTTCTTCTTATAGAGTAATAAAGGGGCAATCTAAATCTAAAAGAATACTGTCTCTCCTTGGTTGTTCCATTGAAGAGTTTCGAAAGCACATCGAAAGCCAGTGCCAAGAAGGAATGACCTGGGAAAACAGAGGAAGATATATAGAAAATTGGAGTATTGATCATATTATTCCTTTTTCATATTTCGATCTGACTATAGAAGAAAATCAAAGAATATGTTGTCATTATTTGAATTGTCGTCCTATATGGAACTATGATAATTTATCTAAAAATGCAAAACTTCCAGAGAATTATCAGGAAATTATTAACAATATAAAAAGTAAATTAGTATGATTATTAGGAAATTATTTAGAGTTGAAGGTTCTCACAGGGTAATTAATTGTAGCACAGATCGTTGCAAAAAAAGTTTTCATGGTCACCAATATATTATTGAATTATTTCTTACAGCAGATGGTTTGGATAATGCCGGAATGATTTGCGATTTTGGACTTTTGAAAAAAAATGTAGGAGCCTTTATTGATTCTTTTGATCATTGTCATGTTCTTTGGGATCAAGACGATCAAGAATGTAGGGACTTTTTTAAACATCACAATGAGCGTTGGATTGAACTCAATATAAATCCTTCTTGCGAATGTCTTTCTATGCTTCTTGGTTTCTATATTCAATCAATTTTGAGGGCAACCGAATTCAATAACGGAGAGTGCAATGTTCGTGTTGCTTCGGTTCGTGTTCATGAAACCGCTACAGGTTATGCAGAATCTTATCCAGAAGATTTTGAGAATTTCAATGTTCAAATGACAGTTTCAAAAGGAGTAATGAATGACTGGCCTTCTGATCTGGTTCACTTTTTTAACGAACTTGGAACAGTTCATCCCGAGAAGAAATATTTTATCAATCCGATAATCAAAAGATAAGATGGCAAGTAAATTAGAAAAGACTCCCATAATAGACTTACACCCTATTATCGAAGGAGAGGGCACTCTTATGGGTAGTCCAGCAATTATGATTAGAGTATCGGGTTGTAACTTGAGTTGTATGTTCGATAATTCGATTTGTGATACGGCTTATAGTTCTTTCTGTCCTGAAAAGGGTAAATATACTCTAGCTGATGTTGATAAGATGATTAAAGATCATCCCTTTATTTCAACAATCTCTCTTAGTGGAGGAGAACCTTGTCTTTATCCAGAACTTATTGTTCATTTAAAGAAAGCTTATCCAAATCATTATTTATTGGTAGAAACCAATGGAACGGTAATGCTACAAAAAGAGATTTATAAATATGTAGATCTTTTTTCTATTTCACCAAAGCTTTCCGGTTCAACTCCCACAAAGGAAAAATGCGAAGCCAATGGAATGGAATGGAATAATAAAATGAGAGCTCATGATATTCTCCGTCAGAATTTAGATCCATTGGCGACTATGATCGCTTACTCGAAGGATTTTCAATTGAAGTATGTTATCAGTGAAGAAGCTGATCTTAAAGAAGCTGAGATCCAAATCAATACGTTGATGATTATTGATTATCTTCGTGATCTGCCTAAAGATAAGGTTACAGATTATTTGACTAAAGCAAAGGAAACTCAGGGTGAATATATCCCGGAAGATTTTAAGACCAAAGTTGTATTAGGTCGTATTTGGCTTATGCCAAGTGGAATTACCAGAGAACATTTAGATGCTAAGCGTCAGTGGTTGATGGAGAAATGTATTGAAAAAGGGTTTAATTATTCTGATCGTTTACAAATTGTGGCTTACGGCAACAAGCGTGAAGCATAATTTAGAGTCCTTTTATTTACTTGAATTCGTTTTTGTTATTAACTTTACAAGGTTAAGACAAAGTAATTATAAAACACATTTAAACTATGTTTGCAGGACAAAATGAACCTCTAGATGAAGAGGTAATTAATAGTAAAATCGAGCAGGTTGCTGAAAAGTATGGAGAGTTTTTGACATCGTTAGGGTATGATTGGGAGAATGATCCTAATATGAAAAAAACGCCTTTTAGAATTGCCAAAATGATGTTGAAAGAAATTACATCAGGTGCTTATGAACAGCCCCCTCGAATAGCAACATTTCCTAGTTCAGGATATACAGGAATGGTGACTCAGTGTAATATTGAAGTTCAATCTTTGTGCTCTCATCATTTTCTTCCGTTCATTGGCGTATGTCACATTGCTTATGTTCCCGTAGAAGGAGGAAAAGTAGTTGGGCTTTCTAAACTCAATCGTATTGTTCATTGGTTTGCTAAAAGACCTCAACTTCAGGAACAGTTGACGAAACAGATTCATGATCATTTAGAAGAAGTTCTTGGAAAGACACTTGGTATTGCTGTTTATATTAAAGCTAATCATATGTGTGTAAGCATGAGAGGTGCTGAAGACGACAGCACTATGGTAACGAACTATTGTTCAGGCTGTTTTATGGACAATAAATTAAACAGTCGGGATGAATTTTTAAGAATAATCCAAACAGTAGAAAAGAAATAATGGAAATAAAGCCATACTTTGAAGGTGAGATTATTACTTCCAAATTCGGTTCTTGGAAAGTGATGGAAGTTTTTTATGAAGACGACAGGAAATATTATCGATTAAGATGCGAAAAGTGTGGAGATGAATTTGTAATCACTCCACGTAAAGCATGTCGTCCCGGTAGTTGGTGTGTTAATTGTAATGCAATTAAATATCAGGCTTATTTAGACCAGGGATTGCAACAATGTCGAAAGTGTCATCAACTTCTTCCATTTTCTGCTTTCCGAGAAAGAAAGAATTGCAAAGGGGGTATTAATCATACCTGTAAAGTATGTGAAGTAAAGTATACTAAAGATCCTGAATACTTGGCTGATTGGGAACATAATACTAAGAAGTGTAAGAAATGTGGGCAAGTAAAAACACCTGCAGATTTTAGTATGTATCCAGGAGCTGCAGATGGTTTGATGTATTGGTGTAAGAAGTGTCGAGTTGAACATGAAAAAGAAGTCAGACCATCTAAAAAAACTAGAGAGCAACGAGCTAAGGAACGTGAAAAAAGATACGAAGAAAGATTTCAAAAAGAATTAAAGAAAAAAGGTTTATTGAATGGAGACTAAAATTTGTAAGTATTGCCATAAAGAGCTTCTTTTGTCTGAATTTCCTCATTATAAGGGTTCTTTAGACGGACATCATTGGCAATGTAAACAATGTAAGTCAAATTTTAATAAAGAAAGGTATCAAAAGAAGAAAAAGGAAATTTTGTTAAAACAAAAGGAGTATTTACAGAAAAAGAAAGAAGATCCTTTGTTTATAGAAAAAAGAAGGCTCCGTGCTTTAATAAATAACAAGACAGAAGAACATAAAAAATCTGTTCTTCTTTACAATTCAAAAGAAGAGACAAAAAAGAAGAAAGCAGCTTATGAAAGAAAAAGAAAAGAAGATCCTTCTTATAAGTTAATAGTAATTTTAAGGAGACGTTATTATAATTTAATTACAAGCAATTCCCTTAAAAAATCTTCTGTTTTATCTCTCCTTGGTTGTTCTATTGAAGAATTTCGAAAACACATCGAAAGCCAGTTCCAGGAAGGAATGACTTGGGAAAACTATGGTAGTTATTGGCACTTAGATCACATTATTCCTTGTTCTTATTTTGATCAAACCGATCTAGAACAACAAAAGATTTGCTGGAATTATCAAAATCTTCAGCCTTTAAAAGCGAAAGATAATTTGAAGAAAGGCGCAAAGATTCCTGATAATGTAGAGACATTAATTTTAAAAAGAATTTGATATGAAAACGGGAAAAGAATTATTCGAGAGTGGAGTTGTAACAAACGCACTTAAAGAAAATGTACAGCAACATGGAATTGATCTTCGCTTGAAGAAAGTTAATAAATTAGTAACAGGCGGCGTGATTCCGGTTGAAGGGAAGACAGCTCTCCCTGATTACGAAGAAGTTCCTGTAGAAGAAATAAAAGGAGGCAAATATTGGAAGTTAGCCCCTGGCTACTATGAAATTATTTTAGAGGAAGGATGCAAGATTCCTAAAGATCAATATTTATTTATAGTGCAGAGAAGTTCTTTAATGCGTTGTGGGGGAATTATTCGCTCAAGTATTTATGATGCAGGTTTCGAAACAGAGCACATGGGGACATTTATGGATGTAAAATTCCCTATACTTATTGAAGAAGGGGCAAGAGTAGCACAAGCATATACTCATGATTCTAATGAAGTAGAAAATCTTTACAATGGACAATTTCAGAATGACAAACAAAGAAAATAACCCGTATATCCAAACAAATTGTGAACTTCCAGCTTGTCTTTTGGAAAGAAGTGAAGAGTTGAACGATTATGATTTCATTCTTTTTCACTTGTTCCAAAAAGACAAGACATATAGAGAGTATTTCTCTAAGATAATGAAGGAAGGAAAAAGAATGACTATCTTTGATAATTCAGCTTATGAATTTTATCGGGACGGTGGTTTTTTGGATGTTTCTGAATTTTGTGAAGCAGTAGAAGAGTTCAATCCTACTTATTTTATTGTTCCAGATGTTTTGATGGATTCAGTCCAGACTTTCGGTAATTTTGTTTGTTGGAAGAATATACTTCCCGGATATAAAAGAATGGTAGTTCCTCAGGGTCGTTCTTTTAAAGAATGGCTGGATTGTTATAGAAGGATGTTAGAAGGAGGAGGTTTTGATTATGTTGGAATTCCTTTTCATAATGATTTCTTTTTAGATTTAGGAACGGCAGTTTATCTTTTGGCAAAGAGGAAGAATTTCAGATGGAATGACGATATGGCTTATGCTCAGGGCCGTTGTTATTTACTTCAGTATTTGAATAAATTCGACCTAGTTGATAGATCTAAAAAATATCACCTACTGGGTAGTCATTGGGCTGAAGAATTACTTTGGATCAGAAAAGTAAACGAATATGGCGATGGTAAATTCAATTGGATTAGTTCTATAGATACTTCATTCCCTATTTCAAAAGGAATTGCAATGAAGGATTTGACTGAAGGAGAAAAGGAAAAGTTCTGTATTGATGAATATTTCCATATGGATTTTGATCCGGAACAGATTGATAAAATAGTTGAAAACATTAAAGAGTTTCGAGGACATGCAAAAGATAATTAATTTCACAGGAGCTCAGGGAACAGGAAAAACGACTATCCTGAAAGCGCTTCAACAAGACCCTGCTTTTAAAGAATTTGATTTCGTAACAGAAGTAGTTCGAAATTTTGTAAAGGAAAAGGGACTAAAAATTAATCAAGACGGAACTACTCAGACTCAGGAATTGTTGTTTCAAGCTTATTCAGATAGCTTGGAGAAGAAGACAAGCTATGTTTCCGATCGTTGTATTATCGATGTATGTGCATATACTGAAGATGGATGCTCACGTAATAGAGATTCTAGTTGGAGAGCTTTAGTACAAGAACAACTCAATGAAATCAAATCACTCAAAGAAAAATTGGGATATGTTTTTTACTTCCCTATTGAGTTTCCTTTGGTTAATGATGGTGTTCGTTCTATGAATGAAGAATATCAAGAATGGATCGATAAGTATATTCTTAATATTCTTCAACTTTGTGATATTCCTTATACAGTTGTATCAGGAACAGTTGAACAACGAATTAGGACGATTAAATCTAAAGTATTCAACTGGTAAGGGGCTTATTACTTTAAAGATACAGGCACCAATTAACTTCAAGCTTATGAAAATGTTTGTATCTTTAAAGTAAATAAAAGCAACGATATGAAGTCAGAAGGAATAAGTAAATATGATATACATTGGCAAATTGTACGAGTAAGTTTAAAGGGAAAGCTAAATCAAGATGTTTCTAAGAAAGTAGAAATAGCGCAAGCTTATTTTGAAGCTAATCCTAATAAGTCAAGATGGGAGCGAGTTCTGAATTGGATGCAGGGTCTTGAAAGAGGTTATAAGGATGAGTTTAAAAAGAATTATATGAAGGCTACGATTGAATTATTTTTATCAAAGCCTTATTCTAATGAATTAGAACCCACTGCTGATAGTTTTAAAGACTTTGCCAAATATCTGGACAGTCAATTATATACATTATACTTGGACCTTTTTAAAACGAATGAAAACTGGCTTAAAAAGGGTTATTTTCACAAAGAATGTAATGCTTTCATAGATAAGCTTTTAGATTATCTTGAAGACAAAAGGATGATGGTATGTTACAGTCGTAAAACATTACAGGAATTGAGAGAAAAATGTCAGTTAACTCCTAACACACATAAATTTTTATTTTAATGAAATTAGCTGTATTAAGTATTTCAGGAGGTTTGGACAGTACTTGCCTCCTATTAAAGCTTCTCAGTGAAGGATATTCTGTAAGATGTTATTCTTTTAATTACGGTCAGAAGCATATTATCGAACAGGAAAAGCTAAGAGATAATCTTAGTTTTCTAATCAACAAAGGTTTTGATATCGAATTACAAGTAATCGACCTTAGAGATTGTTTTAGCGACAGTCAATCTTCTTTACATCAGGGAGGAGAAGCTATTCCTGAAGGACATTATCAGGATGAAAACATGAAATCAACAGTTGTTGAAAATCGTAATGTCATTTTTTCCGCTATTGTTTATGGGAAAGCTCTTTCCTTGGCAAAGAAATATGATACCAATGTTGAAATCTTTTTAGGGATTCATAAAGGGGATTCAACATGTTACCCGGACTGCACTGAAGAAAGTCGTTTTGCTTGCGAAAATGCATTCAAGATCTCTAATTGGGATAGTGATAAGATTTCTTATCAAGCACCTTTTGTGAATCTTGATAAAATAGATGTTTTGAAAGAAGGAATCTATGCCATGGATTTTTTGAATTTCTCAAAAAGAGAGCAGGCTGATATTATTAATAATACATGGTCTTGTTATAAAGGACCTGATAAAGATGGAAATCCTTGTAATCGTTGCGGTACCTGCTGTGAGCGAAATTTAGCTCTTTATTGCAATGGATTAGAGTCGTTGATTGAGGGAGATAATAAAGAGTTTTTCAAAGAGGTATGCGAAAAGGAAATTACCGAGCATGCAAAAAGGGGATAAGAGATCTATTGTCGATGGTAAAAAAGAATGTAGGGTTTGTAAGAAATGGAAATCTATTGAAGAATTTTCTGTTTTAAAAAACGGAATTCTTTTTTACCGCCGCAAAGAATGTCAAAGAGAATATAATCATTCTAAAAAAGGGAAAGAAGCCTATCAGAAATATTATGGATCTGAAAAACATCAAGAGAGTCATAAGCGAGAAGTTGTTTTAGGTAAATCTGCAGAAAGAAGAAGGCGTCGAAGAAAAGAAGATCCTTTGTTTAAGCTGATAACAGATTTTAGAACTTATATAAATCAAAAATGTTCTTATGGCCGTAAACATTGCTCTTGGGAATATCTTGGTTGTTCTTGGAACGATTTTAAAGAATATATTGAATCTCAATTTGATGAAAATATGACTTGGGCGAATAAAGGTGCTTATTGGCATCTTGATCATATTATTCCTTGTTCTTATTTTGATCTCTCTATTGAAGAAAATCTTTATATTTGTTGGAATTGGAGAAATTTTCAACCTTTAAAAGTAGAAGATAATTTAAGAAAATCAAATAACTTACCTCCTAATTATGAGCAGCTCCTAAAAGAGATTAAAGAGGGAGTCTAAAAGAGGAAAGATAAGAAAAAATAATGAGATAACATTTTGTTATTTCGAGTAGAGTTCGTATCTTTAGAGTGTAGAAATAATATAACAATAAACATTTTTAAAACAAGAAAACAATGGAATTATCATTATTAGAACTTCGTAAAGAAGCCCAGACACTGGGTATTGAAAACTATGCTAAGTATTCAAAAGCAGAATTGATCGAAATTGTAGCCGCTAAGAAGGCAGGTGTAACTGTTGCACAGGATGACTCCATGATTGCCTCTGAAGAAGAAGCACAGGATATCGAAAAGATGGAAGCTGCCGGTGAAGTCGAAAACATTACTGCTGAAGAAGCTGAAGAATTGACTCCTGCAGGGAAAAAGAAATTGACTCCGGAAGAAAAGCTGGCCGAACGTAAAGCAAAGAAGGAAGCCGAAAAAGCGGCCAAAGAAGCAGAAAAGGCAGAAAAGAAACGTTTGAAAGAAGAAGCAAAAGCCGCCAAGAAGGCAGAGAAAAAGGCTGCAAAACCAGGAAGAACTCCGGTGGTTACTGTTAAGCTGATTCCTAACGGAGAAAAACCGACTTTTAAAGCAGAAACTTCATCAAAGATTTATGACGAATTGTTGAAAAATGATGGCCGGTCATACGGAACAATTGCCCGGGATCTCGGTTCACACTACAACATGGTTCGCCGCATCGCTGAAATGAATTTCCATCCGGAAACTCCAGATGCTTGTCAGCAAGACGAACAGGATTCTGCAGCAGGCGAAGCAGCTGAATAAAAAATTAAAAAGATTTCTAATTCACATAAAAAGCTGAGAGGTTTTCAGAGTGGAGGGTATCCCGTTTCTGAGGGAAGGTTACAAACACTCTTGATGTAATTAATCCCTCTCAGCTTTTTTTAATCTAAATTTATATGGAAGAATTATTTAAAGAACTTAAAAACTATCTTAAAGATAATTTTATTCCATTTTCCTGTCGAGTCCATGATAACTCTTATATGTTTCAAATAGATGAAAAAATCTATGAATTATCCGTTCCTAACGAAGATGGTCGTTTTTTTGATGAGAGTTTTAATTGGGATTGTGATCGTACCGACTTGGACGGTTATATTTTTAATTTTGGTAGTGTATGGTATACGCTGCAGGCGGGAAATGAGAAAGCGGTTAAACTCGATAGAGTAAAATGGAGAGGTAAAATTCAAGTCACCGAAGAAGCCCTTCTACAAAGATGTTTTCTTGGAGTACATGGTCCTTTCGAACTAATGAATGGATCCGGTTCTTATAAAGATTGGTGTAGTAAGGCCAAGTGGATGGGGATTGAGAGTCTCGGTATTTGTGAAAAAGGAACTCTTGCCGGAACTTTGAAATTTCAAACAGCTTGTGAAAAAGCCGGTATTAAACCAATCTTAGGAATGGAAATTCCTATTCAAGTAGCAGAGACAGATAGTCGTTATACAATCAAAGCCTTTGTTAAAAATGAACAAGGATGGATTAACCTTTTGTGGATCAATAAACTTATCAATGTAGATAGTACAGAAAATTATCTTTCTGAGAAAGAGGTTTTTGATCACAAGGAAGGATTGATCTTTATTTATGATCCGAAGACAACTGATTTCGGAATTCTCCCTACAGAAATTTGGCTGAATAAAGAAAATTATTATCAGCTGGATCCTATTGAATATAAGAAAGAAGAAAGAGATGAAGCTTACCTGAAAAATCTTCGGAAGTTCTACAATACAAAGATGAAGCCAGTTTTAATGAGCGATGCTTATTATCTGGAAAAAGAATATGCTCCTATTAGGGTCAAGCTTAATCGTTTGGCAGGTACTATGAATTATGAAAGTGATTCTCAGTATTTTAAAAATGGTGAAGAACTTTGGTTTGAGTATTCAGATTTATTTAAAAAGAATTTTGAAGGTCAATTTGACACTTTTTCAGCTGCAATGGAAAATCTGGAAGAGATTTGTGATGCTTGCCAATTTACTGTAGAAACAAAGCAAAGACATCTTCCTAAATACTATATGACTCCTGAAGAAAGTAAACTCTATAAGAACAATGAAGAAATGTTTGTAGAGTTAGTTTACAAAGGAGTAGAAGAGCATATTGATTTATTGGAAGATTGGGGTGAAGACGTTTTAGCGGAACGAATTGAAAGAGAAATCAAAGTAATTCGAGATGGAGATGTAATTGACTACTTCCTTTCACTGAGGGATATTGTAAATTGGTGTCGTCAAAATCAAATTCTTCTTGGTGCCGGCCGTGGTTGTTTTCTTCCTGGACAAAAAGTTCTTTTGAAAGATGGAAACAGAAAAAACATTGAAGAAGTTTCTATAGGGGATTCTTTACAAACGTATTGGAGCGAGAATAATCCGGTAGTAAATAAATTTGAATACGACTGTAATGAACAAATTGTAGAACTTGAATTTGAAGGAGAAAAGAAAATCAGATGCACTAAAGATCATGAGTTCTATACCTCTAATCGTGGTTGGGTGAAGGCCGACGAATTAACAGAAGAAGATAATGTAATTTATATCGGCCCTATTATTTATAAAGCCGTTAATAATGTAACAGGAGAAATATATATAGGGAAAACAACCCAGGGACTGGAGAAAAGGATTGTTTTCCATAAAAAGGATTTTAAGAATAAAGAAATTCGGACTCCTTTTTATAAGGCTATAGAAAAATATGGATGGGAATCTTTTTCCTGGGAAATTATTGAATTTGTTGACAAAGATTCTGATTTGAATGATAGAGAAAGATTTCATATAGAACAATATCGTTCAAAATTTGGGGAACTTATTTATAATATTGCACCTGGTGGAGACGGTGGCAATTTATATAATGAAATGGATCAAGATTATCTAGCTTCTATTAAAAAGAAAATTTCTACAAAAGTTAAAAGTAGTGAGAGATGGAACGAAAAGAACAAAAGAGAGTTTTCTTTAAAGATGAAGGGAAATAAAATCATGACTCCTGAACTTTGTAAAAAATTTTCAGAAAGAAGTTCTTTATCTTATATTGTTCAGTTATCCAAGCAAGGAGAATTGCTTCAAATATTTGACTCTCCATTAGACCTAAAAGAGAAAACTGGATTTATTATAAATTCGATTAACTCTGTGGCAGGGAAAAGTAATAAAAGTTATAAAGGATATCGATGGCAAAAATTTAAGAAAGATGAAATTACAAAAGAAGAAATATATAAATTATTCGGGAAAAGTCTATGATCTTCAAGTAGATAACCGACACCATTCTTATACTATAAATGGTGCTGTTGTTCATAATTCTGCTGCTGGGTGTCTTTGCTCTTATTTATTAGGAATTACAAATGTTGATCCTCTTAAATATGGATTGTTGTTTGAGCGTTTCTTAAATGAAGGCAGAGCAAAGGTAAGCCTCCCGGATATTGATACGGACTTCGGAGGAGAACAGCGCCCCTTGGTAAAAGAATATATGGAACAGCGTTTTGGAGCTGAACAAGTATGTTCTGTTGGAACTTATACAACTTTCCAGTTAAAAGCAGCTATTACGGATTTATGCCGTTTAGAAGGAGTTCCTGTACCTTATGTTAAGAAGATCACTAAGCGTTTGGGTGGAGAGAAGGAAAAGACAATGGAAGACTTTTTCCGAACTGCTTGTGTTGACGAGGAATTAAAAGAATTTACTCTGAAATATTATGAGGTAGTTAACGATACAGCTCTTATTCTTGGACAACCCAAAGCCGCTTCTATTCATGCTTGCGCTATGATGATTTTCCCAGATGATAAATCTATGTTTGCCTGGGTGCCTGTCCGGAAGCAGAAAGATATGATCGTTAGTGAATGGGAAGGTGGAGAATTAGATTCTGCTGGTTTCTTAAAGGAAGATATCTTAGGAATTGAACAGTTAGATAAATTTCAAGATATTGTAGATCTAATAGAAAAGAACCATGGCAAGCGTATTGATTTATATCGGGATATTCCTTTGGATGATCCTGCAGTATATGAAGCTATGGGTAAAGGATTCCTTAATGATGTGTTCCACTTTGGAGCAAAAGGATTATCCTCCTATTGTGTTCAGATGAAGCCGAAAAGCATTGAAGAGTTAAGTGACTGTGCTGCTTTATATCGTCCAGGTACTATCGAAAACAATTTCCATAATGAATATTTGCTTCGCCGTAGTGGAGAGAGAGAAACTGAATATCACATTGGTACAGAAAAGATCTTAGGACCTACACAAGGGTTATTTTGTGTTGCAGAAGGTAGTGGGGTTTATACAAAATCTGGTATTATTCCAATCCAAGAAATACTTCCTGGGACATTGGTATTAACTGAAGACGGTTCTTTTCAAAAATGTTTGCTTAATAGTTACAATGGAGAGAGGGAAACTATTAAAATAAGGACTGACTGGGGAGAAGAATTAATTTGTACGAAAGATCATAAAGTATTAACAAGTCAGGGGTGGAAAGAAGCCGGAATGTTAACTCATAATGATTTAATTAAAGCTTTTCAACCGGAAATTAGAGAAATTGAACCCTTGAATATGAAGGATTGGTTAGAAGGATTATTTATTGCAGACGGTCATTCAAGCAGTACTCCTACAATTTGTTGTTGTGACGAAAAGTTTGCAGATTCTTTAGTGGAAATTCTTAAAACGGAGTTTCCCACCATGAAAGGAATTCATAAAATATATCGTCCTAATAAAAAAGTTGGAGGAGGTATTTGGGTAGTTAATATTTGTCAGAATAGAAATTTGGGAAAAACAGAATTTAATGAGTTTAACAAATTCTTGAAGGAAAGAGGTCATTTAAAGAAATCTAGGGAGAGTAAATCTTTTCCTGAAAAATATTCGTTTAGCACAATATTGGGTTTTTTGGAAGGTGATGGTTGTTTTATAAACGGTAGCTGTGGATTAAAATACAAACATATAGCAATTGCGATTCACAGAGGTTTATTGTCTTATGGAATAAGAAGTTCTTTCCATAAAGAAAATTCATGTTATAGATTTTCTTTCTCTCCTTATTTGAAGACTGTTTTGAAGACAACTTTAAATAAACATAAAGATTCTGAGGGATATATTCCAAGAGAATATATATATAAATTTCGAGGAATATATCCTGGAAATCGTAAATTTAATCAAAGTTTACGTTTATCGAAAAAACATATCCCTGTAAAAATTAGTGTAGCAAAAGAAATTGGATGGGAATGTTCTTCAGACCAGCATTCTAGTTGGGCTAAAGTTCTTTCGATAAAAGATGGAGGTATAAAAAAAGTTTATGATCTTTCTATAGAAAATAACCATAGCTTTGTGGTAGGAGGATTAGTTGTTCATAACTGCTATCAAGAACAGATTATGTCCTTGATGAATGAATTGGCCGGGATGGATCTGGTAACTTGTGATACTGCTCGTAAGGCAATGGGTAAGAAGAAGATTGATGTAATTCAATCTTTGGAAGGGAAATTTATTGATGGATATTGTAGTAGATATCATGTAAGTGAGGACTATGCAAAAAATTTCTGGAATGAAATTGTAAAATCCTCCTCCTATTTGTTCAATAAATCCCACTCAGTGGCTTATTCTATCAATGGCTATAATAGTGAATGGTTAAAAGTACATTATCCGATTGAATTTTGGTCAGTTGCTTTTAGTCGTGCGAAAGCAGAAGATATTCCGTTTTTTGTTAACGAAATTCAAAACTCAGGTAATATTGAAGTTAGGCCTGTTGATATCAATAAATCGACTATAAACATTATTTCTGATATTGAAACTAACAGTATGTATTGGGCTTTCAATTCTGTTGATCAGGTTGGAGATAAAGCACAAGCTCAGTTGTTAGAAGAAAGAAACTTGAACGGGGAATATTTTTCTTTAGAAGAGTTTATTGATCGCCAGATGTTTAAAGGTTCTCCTATTAATAAATCTGTTGTAGAGAATTTGATTTATAGTGGAGCTTTTGATACAGTTGAAAATATTACCGATGTTCGTCAAAGGGCAACTTTATTGGAGAAATATCGAGAACTTAAGAAAGTTAAGGTTGATAAAACTAAAGATGAATATTCTTTGGCGAAAGAGAAGAATAAAACCAATACTGCTTGGTGGTGGAAACTTCAACAGAAGAACAAATCTAATCTGGCTTTCTTTGATTATGAAACTTTGGTGGAGGCTTATTTGAGGAAATCAATTGGTCCAGATATTCCTTATATAAGTGGAGAAGATCTTCGTAACTGGAAAGAAGGAAAAGAAGCTGATGTTGCTATTGGAGGTTATGTCTTGGAAATTCAAGAAAGAAAATCCAAGAAAGGTCCATTCTGTAATTTAGTAGTTGAAAACAATTATGAGTTTATCAAAGTATTGGTATATCCAGAATTGTTTGAAGATTATGGGGATTTTCTGAGAGAAAGTGTTGGAAGTTTATTGCTATTAAATGGATATGTTACTTACAATAAGTTCCATGATGCCTACGTAGTTCAGACTTCTAACTATACTGAATTTATTAAAATGGAATTGATTTAATCAATACCCTTTTACGAGTTAATCTCAAGTATATTCTGTAATTTTATCTCAGTTAAAAACGAAAGAAAACATGAAGATACCAATTCAATTAGGAAATGATCGGACGGTAGTTTTATTATCTTCGGATAATCTCACCGAAATAGATGTGGATGATATTTCTACTATCGATTATAGTAATTTATATGGTGAAGCTGTAACTTGTTCCGCTCTTTTAAATAGAGTGGGACAGTTAAAAGCTGATGCAGAAGCTATTTATAGTACAACTAAATTAGAGCTGAACATTTATGAATCTCAGTTGAAGAAGAAAATTCGCAGAGAAGCTCTACTTGGTGGTGGTCGGGTTAAACTCGATGATGATAGTACTATTAAGTTAACTGAAAATGGATTGAGCGAACTTGTTTATATGGACAAAGGATATCAAGCCATGTCAAAGAAGTTGATCTATGCTAAGAGAGATTTGGATTATTTAGAATCTCTTAATTGGGCTATTAGTTCTAAGGATAGAAAGTTAAACAACCTTCTACCTAAAGTAACCCCTGAGGAGTTCTACAATAATATTGTTGAAGGAAGTATTAATACATTTGTAATTAAGAAGTTATGAGAATTAAGCTGACAGATAATTTCTTCATTGAACAATGCGCTTATGCTCCTTTTAGATGGGACTTGTATACGGTTTATAAAGGAAAAAGAAAGGGAGAAATTATAGAAGTCGAAAAACCAGCTGGCTGCTATGGTCTCTCCCTTCCACAAATAGTAAGTAAAGCAATAGATTTTGAAATTCAATTAAGTGAAGAAAAAGAATTAGAGTTAAGAGAGTATGTAGAAAGATTCGAGAAAATTCAAAAAGAAGTATTAAACAATTTAAAGAACAAAACAAAATGGTAGCATTTGACAGATCGAAATTTAACGCAGGTAGTTTAAAAGACGTAGAAGAAACAGTAAAGAAAGCGCAACAGACAATGGGTCGGCGCGAAGGTGAATGGGTAAATTTCTTTACCTTGGAAGAAGGTAAAAATACTATCCGCATTCTCCCGGCAGCAAAAGGTTCACCCTATGTTGCTTTGAAAACAGCAAAACTTCAGGTAGAGGTTGACAGTAAAGACAAAGATGGAAATGTAACCGGAAGAGAAATAAAAGACAAGAACATTTTCTGCGCAGACATTCACGGGGTTGATATCCTGAAAGGAAGAGATCCTATTATGACATACATTAAGTATGCGAAAATGAAAGCCGAAGATATTCAGGATGCTGATGAGCGTAAGCGGTACCTCAATCCGATTACTGGTTATATGTCAAAGAAAGGCTGGGTATGGGGAATTGAACCTATGTTGGCTTTTGTTTGTTACATTCAGGATGGTCCAAAGGGTGTTTTGAAATTTCAGCTTCGCCCTCAATGGATGAAAGAAATGAAAAACATTTCTGTTGAAAGAAGCGAAGATGATGCTTTGTCTCTGGATGTTTTCAGTGATCCCGATCACGGATATCCTTTGCTGATTAATAAGTACAAGGACGAAAAGAAGAAAAATAAATTCGATTTGTCCGCTGTTCTTCCTAATGCTGCCAAAAGAGAAAGCTGGGATGATTTCTTTGAAAAGAATCGTGTTCCTGACGAAGTTCTGACGAAGTTGGCTTCTCTTGATTCACTCGAAGACACCTATTGTAATGTTTATAAAAAGAGAGATTGGGATTGGGCTTTGGAAGGCTTACAGCGTTTTGATGAAGAACAAGGATATGAAATCTTCGCTATTGAAGAATTTATTACCGAACTGGAAGAAATGGCTGCAATGATTCCGGAAGACGAAGAAAAAGATGAAGAAGAAAGACCGGCAAAAACCGTGGCTTCTGAAAAAGGGAAAGCTTTTGTTCAGAAAGCAGTAGCTGAAGCTCGTGAAGAAATTAAACGTCCGGCAGCTGTTACACAAGCACAAACTGTTTCTCAATACCCGCCGCTGATTAAGCTGAAATCCTATTTGAGAGATTACATTAAAGATGTATACGGAGATGATATGGAACTTCCGGAAAGTCTTTCTATCGTAGAGCTTCGTGATTGGTATGATCTGGCCCAGCAAAACAAAGAGCTTCCTTTGGATGGATATGCAGATGGAGGCGATAATCTCCCTTTTGATGAGGCTTCTTCTACTCAAGCAGAAAACCCTGTAGAGGAAGCTAAAACAGATTTGGAAGATAAAACTTTGCAAACTGCAAAAAGTCGTTTAGCTTCTATTCGCCCTCGTAAGTAAAAATGAAAGCCAATTTCGAAACTGGTTTGAAGGTATGTTCCCGTTGTAAACGGGAACTTCCTCTTTCTTCTTTTACTGCAATAAAAAGTAAGTCAGACGGATTATCTCTTTATTGCAAAGAATGTTCTAGTAATTACAATAAAGAATGGAGAAAGAAAAATCATGATAGAAATAACGAAACTCAAAAAAGGTATCAACAGAAAGTTCTAGGAAAACATCAAAAAGAATATAAGAAAAAGAATCATGAAGCATATGTTCTTAACCGAAGAAAATATAGAGCAGAAAAAAGAAAAAATTTTTCTTTTCGAATAGAAGAATCTCTTAGAAATAGAGTTAGATTGACTCTTAAAGGTGTAGTCAAATCTGATCATACTCTATCTCTCCTTGGTTGTTCCATTGAAGAGTTTCGAAAGCACATCGAAAGCCAGTTCCAAGAAGGAATGACTTGGGAAAACTACGGAAAAGGACATGATGGTTGGCATTTAGATCATATCATTCCTATTGCTTATTTTGATCTTTCTGATCCAGAACAACAGAAACTTTGTTGGAATTATCGAAATTTTCAGCCTTTATGGGCTGAAGATAATTTAAAGAAAAAAGATAAAGTTCCTGATAATGTTGAAGAATTAATAGAACTTTTAAAACAGAAAATATATGAATGAGATACTTTGTATTTTTACAGATCCTCATCTTCGGTCAAATAATATCGATTCTGTAACTAAAGTAATAGAAGAAGGGATTGCTTTATGTGTAAAGAAAGATATTGCTGATATGGTTTGTCTTGGAGATGTTTTTGATAGCCGAGTTAGCCAAAGGCAAGATGTTTTGACAGCCTGGGATAATATTTTGGAAAAATTTGATAAAAGCGGTATAACTCTTCATTGTTTAAGAGGAAATCATGACTCTACTGATTATGAATCTTTTAAGTCTTTTTTAACCCCTTATAAATACCATCCTAATTTTAATTTGATAGATGATATTGCTGAGACAAGAATAAATGGGAAAACTTTTTATTGGATTGCTTATTATAGTGAACAAAAATGGCTGGAACGTTATAATGAGTTGATTAAAGAGGGGATTAAAAAGGATTCTATTTTGTTTTCGCATATCGCTGTTCAGGGAAGTGTCAACAATGATGGAACAAAAGTACAGAGCACAATTAAACCTTCTTTGTTTAAATCATTTAAAAGAGTGTATCTTGGACATTATCATAATTCACAGGAAGTTGGAACCAATATTTTTCATCTCGGAAGTCTTCAACAGAACAATTTTGGAGAAGATCCGGATAAAGGTTTTTGGATTTTAACGGAAAATGGAAATGTAGAATTAGTTCAGTCTTCTTGCGGTCAGCAATACAAGAAGTTAGTTATTAATTTGGATGAAGTAGATCATAAGAAAGCAACCTCTATGATTAAAAAGTTCAAAGAAGGTAATTCAGATTGCCGGTTAAGAGTGGAATTAACAGGAGAATCCGCAGCTGTAAAAGCTTTTGATGGCACTTCTTTTCCTGGAATTGATGTTAAAAAGAAATACAAGGAAGTTGAAGAAGTTGAAGAAGAAGAAGCAAGCGGCATAGAAAAAGCTTCCTTTGATGATATAGTCATTAAATTCAAGAAGTTTTGTGAAGAGCACGAATATGAATATGAAGAAGGTATCAAAATATTAAAAAAGGCACACGATGGACGAAATTAAAGATTTAGTAGGCAGGATTGAGAAGCGATTCGGCAAAGAAGCTGTTGTAACTGGAAAGATGGCTGATATTCCTAAATTTACTTCTGGATCACTTGCCTTAGATGATATTCTTGGTGGTGGTTGGGCCGTAGGAAGAATTATTGAAATGTATGGCGCAGAAAGTTGTGGTAAGACAACCATTGCTATTCACGCTGCTGTAGAAATGCAGAAAAGGGGCCGAGCTGTCGGCTATGTGGATGTAGAACAAGCGCTTGATCCTGACTATATGAAGGCCTTGGGATTGGATATGTCAAGTGAAAAGTTTGTCCTTTCTCAACCAGATAATGCGGAAGATGCTTTGGAAATTGCTCGTGAAATGATTTCTACAAAGGAAATTGGTTTAGTAATTATAGATTCTATTGCTGGTTTAGTTCCTAAAGCAATTCTTCAAGGAGAAGCGGGTGATGCAAAAGTGGCTTTGGTAGCTCGTCTTATGTCTTCTCAAATAAACATTTTCAAAAATATTTGTAAGAAAAATGGATGCACTCTCATTTGCATTAACCAGATTCGAGACAAAGTTGGAGGAGGCTTTGGCTTTGGTGGAGCGACTACCACAACACCCGGAGGACACGCCCTTAAATTCTATGCTTCGCAGAGAATCGAATTGGCGCGCATTGGAAGCGATAAGGAAGGAGAGGAAGCGGTTGCTAACCGAGTCAAAATAACTTGTAAGAAAAATAAAGTAGCACCTCCTTTTAAGAAGTGTGAGGTGGTTATTCGTTTTGGTGTTGGCTTGGATAAAGTTCAGGAAACATTAAATCAAGCTATTCTCTATGGTATCTGTTCTAAGAAAGGAGCTTGGTATTACTATGACGATACTCGTTTGGGACAAGGTCTTCCTAATACAAGAGATCTTCTATTGGAAGATAAAGCTTTACTTGAAGATATCCAGGATACAGTAAGATTGTTCCGGGAAGATGACAAGAAAAAGAAGGAGGCCGAGGTATGAGAATTGAAAGAGTAAGGGCAAGCAATTTTCTTTCTTGGGAAAGTTTGGATTATTCTTTTGAAGATAAGATTGTTGCCGTAACCGGAGATAACAAAACTCAGGAAGATCAAGCCTCTAATGGTTCAGGGAAATCAAGTCTTCAACAAATCCTTTATTATGGGATCATAGGATCTAGTATGAAGAATGTTTTGGATAAGAAGTTAATCCGAAACGGAGAGAGTGAAGCTTCTACTAGTGTCACGATTAGTTGTGCTATAAGAAGACAAACTATGGTTATTGATCGCAAGATCCTTCTTAAAGGTTCCTCTAAGCTAGAAATTCGAATCAACGACCAGCCTTGCCAATTTGCCAATATTAATGATGGAAATAAGTTGATATTGGATTGGATTGGAATTTCAGCTGAAGATCTGAAAAGTTATTTTTTGATTTGCAAAGAATACTACAAGTCGTTTTACAAAGCATCAAACACTGAGAAATTAGCGTTGATTAGTCGTTTTATCAACTTTTCGTTTATAGACAAAACAAAAGATATTATTGACGAAGAGATAGGCGAGTTAAACGCATCTAAACGTGATCTTGAAAGAGAGAAGGCCGTATTGGAGGGTAAACTTCAAGTATATGAAGAAGCTCTTATCAAAGAGGAAATGAGAGATTTGGAAAAAGAAAAAGAGGTAGAAATAAATCTAGTTCTTACTTCTATATCTCAAGAAAAATTTGATATAAAAGGAGCTGAGGTGCAGAAAGAACAATTGGAAACCCGGATTCAAGTTTACGAAGAAGAACTAAAGGGGATTCAAGAGAAATTGGAGAAGCAAAAGCTGAAACTCGAATCCCTTCCTACTACGAAAGAATTGGATGAAGAAATTCAACAAGTTCGAGAAATTCTTAGTGAGCTCAATGAAGAGCAAAAAGCTTATTTAACCCAGAAAGACGAATTGTTTCGTATTAAGGGGAACATTAAGAAAGAAATATCTCGAATTGATACACTTTTAGCTGGCTCTATCAAATGTCCTAAATGTGGTCATGAGTTTTTGACTTCTCGTGGTTTTTCTCTTGAAAAGGAGAAAGGAAAGAAAGAAGACTTGAAAAAACAATTAATTTCTTCTGAGCAGAAAGAAAAGGGAGTAGAAGAGGCTTTGAAGGAATACGAAGAAACTATTTCTGAAGCTATTCGAAAAAAGAATGAAATCGAAGAAGAGAAAGACAAGGTTCTTCAGGACAATAGAAAGGAAAATTCTTTACTCCAAAACATTGAAGCTGATATAAGGTCTTGCCGAGAGGAAATAAAAAGCGCTCAACTTTCTATAGAAAGAAAAGACCAGTTGATTCTCAGTAAATTGGAATTGATCAAGTCTTTGGAGAAGAAGATTAAGGCTATCCAGGATCGAGTAGAAGAAAAAAATACTGAAGAGATCGAAACCAATATCGAGAATACTGCGGAATTTATTCGGCAGAAAGAATCTGCGATAGAAAGAAAGAACGGAGAGATCTATGCTAAAGAACAATGGGTAAACCGTTTCAAAGATTTTAAGAGAGCTTTGGCATTGGAGCAATTGAAGAATATTCAATCTCATACTAACGACCTCCTAAAAAAGCAAAAGAGTGATCTTCGTCTTATGTTAGAAGGGTTTAAAGTAGGTGCTAATAATAAGCTGAAAGAAGAAATTACTCCGTATGTTCTTCGAGATGAACCAGAATCGTTTTGGTATTATTCTGGAGGAGAGAGAGCAAGAGTTGAGATTGCTACGATTATAGCTTTTCAGATGCTTATTAATGCAACTAATCCTCATGGTGGACTGCAATTCCTATTTGTAGATGAAGTTTTAGAAGGCTTATCTGAAGAAGGATTGTATAATGTAATTGATTCTTTGAGTTTTCTCAATTACCCGGTTTTGATTATCACTCATGTGAGCAATCAAAGCGTTAAGTGTAGAGCTTTAAAAGTAGAGAAGTTAAATGGTGTAAGTAGATTAGTATGAAAATATGGATTGGAATAGACAATGGGGTGAGTGGTACTATTGGTATCGTTAGCCAAGAGGGAAATGTTTTGGAGTTTTTTAAGACTCCTGTAGTGTCCGGACAAGATTATACGAAGGCGAAGAAAAATATTTCTAGGGTAGATCATCAAAAACTAAGAAATTTGTTCGAAATCTATGCTCCGGCAGAGGATCTTACTGTTAAGGCTTTGGTAGAACGTCCGTTAGTAAACCCAACACGTTTTCTGGCAACTACTTCTGCTTTAAGAGCATTAGAGGCAACTTTAATTGTGTTAGAGCAGATAGGAATCCCTTATGAATTTATTGATAGTAAGGAATGGCAGAAAGATATGCTTCCTAAAGGAATAAAGGGTTCCGCCGAATTGAAAAAGGCTTCTAAGGATATTGGGGAAAGATTGTTTCCTCATAATATAATTAACCATCCCGATACAGATGGGTTGTTAATCGCTGAATACGGAAGAAGAAAAAATAAATAACCATGAACAAGCAAGGTAAATGGATGTTGTTAAGTATTCGCCAAAAGGTAGAGGGAATTCAAACAGACATCCAGGTAATGAATAACGCAGTCCTCAATAAAGAGGACAAGGAGGCTAGAGATAAATTGATCTGGGCTCAAGCTAAGTTGAATGATTTACAAAGATTGTTACACTCTATAAAAAAGTAAACTCATGATTAAATGGTTTTGTGAAAATCCTGATTGCGAAAATTTCCATAAATCAGTTACTATGGGTAAGGTTCGCTATCATGTGAAAGATGGGAATTTAGTTCCTGAGACGAAAAAATGTACTTCTTGTGGACAGATATTGAGCTATAGTGAAAGTATCGAACCTGGTCCATTTAAGGTTAATATTGGAGAATTTGCTAGTATGACTCCAGAAGGCAAACAAGCCATATTAAAAAAGAGAGCTATAGAAGCTAGTAAAACTTCTAAAGAAAAGGAGAGAATAGAACATACAAAAAACCGAGTCCTAAAAAACTTTTTAAAGTAAAAGAATTTGTATCTTTAGATTATGAACAATAATACGAGAGAACAGTTCGTTGAAGCCTGCTGGCAGCTGGTTCGTCAACAAAAGAAGTCAGTTTTAATCATCAATCTTTTTCCAGATGTTTGTAAAGCATTTGTGATGGATGATTTTAAAACTAAGGGAAGAGACTTTTTTCAGAATGAAGTCTTTGGAGCTCAAGACGTTACCGATTTAGTTATTGGTATCGAAATGCATTCGGCAATGAATAATAAAATATCCATTGAAAGTAAAATTGAAGGTCGACCGAAAAGGGATTTTACCTTTGGTCACGACAACTTTTTGTATTTAAAACTAGAAAGAGAAAGAAAGGAATATTAAAATGGCAAGAATCTCTCAAAATGACAGGTATAGAGTTATAAAGGTGTTGTTGAAACCTTATAATAAGGAGATCGAAGAAGCTAAGATCAATATAGAGAATTGGCTTAGTAATTATTGTAAAAGCTTAATCCCGGAAGAAGTAAAGAAGGTAATGGAAAAGTATCCAGATGCAGTAAGAGTTATATCTGGAGGAACTTCTATTGGTAATTATAAATGGAGACCGGGGAGTTTGACTTACGTAAAAATTGAAAATTATATCAATTGTTTCTGCGAAAAAGCTTTATTAAAATTAAACAATGAAACTTTAAATAGGCTTTGCAAGGTTTATGAGGATAAAGACAAGGAATGTAAAGTTCTCGAAAAAAGACTTACTTGTGCATTGAACAATATCAATACGGAAAAGCAATTGAAAGATGAGTTTCCGGAAGCCTATGAAGCCTTGCAAAAAATCTACAATAAAGAAGTAGAAGATCCTGTAGATAAAAACAAATGTGATTCGATTGAAGAGGTTCGTGCCTTATTAAGTAAAAAGCTTTGATTTATGACACCGAAAGAAAAAGCAATAGAAAATCTGGTGCGGAACATTAAGGAATGTAATTTAGCGTACCGAAAAGGAAAAGCTTGTATCACTGATGGTGAATACGATGCAATGCTGGAGGATTTGAAAGGACTAGACCCTGATCATCCTCTACTCAAGAAAGCAATAATTGAAAAAGTAGATGAGAATGATTCTCGGATGGAAAAACTTCCTCTTCCGATGTATTCACTGGAAAAAATTAAGGAGACCAAGGAACTTAAAAAGTTTATCCAAAATGTCTGGAAGTTAGGTCCGTATGATAAAATCATCATCACGCCTAAGTATGATGGTATTAGTCTTCTTGTAGATGAATTAGAAGGTAATGCCTGGACAAGAGGAAACGGAGAAGAAGGACAAAAATCTTCTTCCCATTTTCATTCTCTTGCTAATGGATCTACAAATTCATCCACTGGTTTTCATTATACTTATGGTGAAGCTATCTTTGCCACTAAGTCTTGGGCCCGGGTAAAGGGTGAATATAAATCTCCTCGAAATTGCGTAAGCGGTTTATTTAATTCACCAGATGCATCTCCTATGTTGGGAGATGTTCGTTATGTTCGTTATGGAACTGACAGGGATGATTTAGATAAGAAAACTCAATTAGATGAATTAAGAAACTTCTATAGTTTTGCGACCACCTATTGTTGGGTAACTGCAGCGAGTTTCAACAATGATGACTCTGTAGTTGAAAAGTTCCTGTCTGATATTTTTGAGAAATGGAATGAATATAAATGCGATGGCCTTGTAATTGAAGTTGATAAGGCTGAAATCAGAAAAAAATTAGGACGCCTCCCTAACAACAATCCCCGTTATGCTATAGCTTATAAGAACCCAGAATGGTCAGATCGGGCAGAAACTAAAGTTACTGGCATCGAATGGAATGTTTCAAAAGACGGAAGAGTTAAACCAGTTATTCTTTTAGATCCTATTGATCTTTGTAATGCCACAGTCCAAAGGGCTTCTGCTTATAATGCTAGGTATATTGTGGATAACAACATTTGCAAAGATTCTGTGGTAGTTATATGTCGTTCAGGAGATGTTATTCCAAAACACCTCAAAACGCTGTCATACAGTACAGATTTACGGTATAAGATGATGGACGATATGATGATTTGTCCTTCTTGCGGAGAACCGCTTCGTTGGGATAATTCTTATACTGATTTGATCTGTTTGAATTCTACTTGTCCGCAGAAAAGAATTGCTGGTTTGGTTTATTTCTTTTCTGTACTTGGAACAGATGAATTTAGAGAACCAACTATTAAGAAGTTATATGAAGCCGGATACCGAACAATTGATCAGATAATCAATATCACTCAAAAGGATCTTACAGCTATTGAAGGAATTGGAACTTCATTGGCAAAAACTCTTACTTCCCAGTTTCAAGAATATAAAAGGAATGGATTCCCATTGGCTCGTCTTATGACAGCTTATAATGTTTTTGGAGGAGGATTGGCAGAGAAAACTTGTCAAATGATTTTTGATAATCTTTCTGAAGAAGACTTGAAAAAGGTTGGCGATTTGGAAACAATAGAGGTAAAACATTTAACTGCTATTAATGGAGTTGGAGATATCACAGCTAATATTTTTAACCAAGGAATTGAAAATTATAGCAAAGTGGGAGATTGTCTTTCGGTTTCATATATAGCTCAGCCTAAAAAGAAAGTGGCTGAAAACCAGATGAATGTTTGTTTTACTGGTTTTCGTAATAAAGAGTTGGAAGAAAGACTTCTTCTCGCCGGACATAAGATTGCTAGTGGAGTAACTAGTAAGACTACTCATTTGGTTGTAAAGGATCTCAATAGCAGTTCCTCTAAAAAGGTGAAAGCTAATTCTTTACAGATTCCTATTTACACCGCAGAAGAGTTCGAAAAATTTATGGACGAAAATGGAATGTAATATCGGATTAATATATGTTTTAGGGGTTATGAGTGCGATCATAACCCTTATTGTAAGGAACCTGAATAATAGAGCTAATTTATTTGAATCCGTTTATTCTCCTGTATTGGCGGCTCTAAGTTGGGTCTATGTTATAATAGTGATAATCAATTATTTAGAAAGGAAAGGATAATGGATGCAAAAGAATATTGTATAGCAAATTTAGGTAAGGAAATTACTGTTAAAGATGAGGGATTTAGAGATGATTCACCTATTAAAAAAGCAATGGTAGTAGGATATAATATGGTTCCTACATCGAGTGGTGAGATTCTTTGTCTTTTGGTTTCTTTTACAGATAATTCGGGATGGTCTGCTAGTGAAGAATGTTTGGAAAAGATGTGTGATGATAAGTTATTATTGCATTCACCTCTAAATCAGACTTATTGGCATATTGGTTTGGATGAAATTGTTGAAGAAGAATGAGGTATTATTATAAAGATAAAGGATGGTACTATTTCTGTTTTGACTACAATAAGGCTTTAGTCGAAGAATTAAAAAATCGATTAAAAGCCTTATTCAATCCAGCAAATAATGAGTGGTATTTAAAACCAGAGCTCTGGAATCTTCCTTATATAAAGGAGTTTTTAGAGACCTATGGTTTTATAGAGGGCTATCCTGAAAGAAAAAGAGAAGTTGAATTAGCTTCTTTTCCAGAACTCCTCAACTATGAAGAAGTTAGGTTGTTAACCGAAGACCTTGGACTGAAAAGAACTCCAAGAAATTATCAGGTTGAAGGAATCACCTATATGATTAATCATGGGAATTGTATCAATGGCTGTGATGTTGGTTTAGGAAAAGCGCAACCACTGGACATGAAGATTCCAACCCCTAAAGGATTAGTTAATTTTGGAGAGCTAAAATCTGGAGATTTTGTTTTTGGTTCAAATGGATATCCTCAAAAAATAGAGGCTATTTATCCCCAAGGAGTAAAAGATTGTTATAAAGTCTTTTTTACAGATGGTTCTTCAGTTGAATGCTGTGATGAACATCTTTGGTCCGTTCGCGCATGGAAACAAACAAATCCTTTGCAAGTCATAACCCTGAAAGAAATAATGAAAAGCCCTCTAAGGGGTAAGTCTTGCAATAAGACTAGAGAAAAAGGGCGTGAAAGTAAAGGCTATTGGAAATGGAAACTCCCAATAATAGAGAATCCTGTTGATTTTGAAGAAAGAAATATTTTATTCGATCCTTATACTTTGGGATTTTTAATAGGAGATGGTTGTTTAAGAAGAAATCCTTCTGTGGCTTGTGCAGATAAAGAGATACTGTCTTATTTAAAGTTCCCGGAGGGTTGTATCTTAAAAAAGACAGGAGATGGAGTTGATTATAATATCATAGACCTTATAAGTAGTAGAAGAAATCGAGTAAAAGAGATATTAAAACAATATAATTTGATGGATAAATATTCTTATGAAAAGGAAATTCCCGAAGATTATATTTATAATAAAAAAGAAATTCGTTTGGCCGTTTTGCAAGGAATATTAGATTCGGATGGTTATGTTTCTAAGACAGGTCTTATAGAGTTTGCTTGTACTTCTAGAAAATTAGTTGAACAAGTTGGTTTTATAGCAAAGAGTTTGGGTGGAGTACATAATCCTATTAGGAGTAAAGATAGCCATTATATAAATCCTGAAGGGAAAAGAATTGAGTGTAGAACTCATTATCGAATTGGAATTAATCTTCCTAAAAACATAATTCCTTGTAAATTAAAAAGAAAAAAAGATTTATTAATTAATTCAAAAAAAATAAGTCCTAATAGAAGTATTTGTAAAATTGAGTATATCGGGAAAAAAGAAATGCAATGTATTAAAGTAGCTAATTCAGATGCTTTATATGTTTGTGGAGAAGATTTTTTATTGACCCATAATACAGGTCAAACTATAGTCTATGCCGAGCTGTTAGATTTATTTCCTTGTATTGTTGTTTGTCCCTCTTCAGTTAAATCTGGATGGAAAAAAGAATGGGGATTATGGAATCCAGATAGAAGCATTTCTATTATAGAGGCTTCAAAGAAAAAGAAAGACTTCACCGCAGATGTAATTATAATTAATTATGAATTACTTGGTGTAAGTTTCCCTTATAAAAACAAAAAGGGAGAAATGAAGAAAAGAGTGGAAATTAAATTTCCTGAACTTCTTCAAAGAGAGTATTTTGCTCTTATTTCGGATGAGATTCATGTACTGAAGAATCCAAAAGCTATTAAGAGTAAAGCTTTCAAGCTACTAGCTAAAAATATAGATAGAGTAATCGGACTCAGTGGAACGTTAATTTTAAATCGCCCTTCTGAGCTTCAAAATATATTACAATTATTGAACCGTTACAATGATATATTCCCAGATTGGGAGTATTTTTATTATCGTTATTGTAACATGAAGATAACTGAATATGGAAGAGATAATTCTTCTTCCTGTAATATTCAGGAACTATATGAAATCCTTAATCACTATTGTTATTTTCGAAAAGAAAAGAGAGAAGTTCTTACAGAGCTCCCTCCTATTGTTGAGCAAGTAATAGAATTAGAACTTTCTAATAAAGGTGAATATAAGAAAGCAGAAAAAGATTTTATTACATACTTAGATAAAGTTGATCCTGAGAAGATTGAAAAAGCTTTACGAGCTGAAACTTTAGTGAAACTGAGCTCTTTATTCCAGTTAGCTATAACAGGAAAAATGAAGGGGATAGTAGAATACATAGAAGAATGGTTGGAGGCCAATGAAGATGAAAAGCTTATAGTTTTTGGTATTCATAAAACTCCTTTAAATGAGCTAGCTGATTTGTTCAAAGGAAGTTGTTTAATAACTGGAGAGCTTTCTGGGCCCCAGAAAGAAAAGGAGAAAGAAGCTTTTATCCAGGATGCCAACAGAAGAGTTTTGTTTGCTAATATTGATTGTATTGGAACTGGAGTAGATGGATTGCAAAAAGTTTGCTCGAATGGTTTCTTTATCGAGCTTCCTGTAAAACCAAGTTTATTGGTACAGGCTATAGGTCGACTAGAGAGAATGGGACAGAAGAATAGTATTAATATTTCTTATTTGCTTGCTCTCAATACTATTGATATGAAAATTTGGGAGGTTTTGAAAGAAAAGAAGAACATAACGGATACAGTGATTAAAGGATATGAGGATGATGTTTCTCTTAATCTTTTAAAAACGTATAAATATGGCTAAGAAAATCTATTGGAGAGGAAGAACGGGAAAGAAATATTATAGAGAGGAAAAGGATCCGCATGCCAAGGTTATAAAAGGGTTAAAGAAAAAACAATGCATTATTTGTAAGGAAATATTACCAATAAATTGTTTTTATCAGAATAATAAAAGTCTCGATGGTTTAAGCTCTTATTGTAAATGTTGTTTTTGGTTTGAAAGATACGTTCCTAATAGAGAGAAATATAGGAAGGAATACGAGGAATTTAAAAAAAGAAAATTAGAAGAATTATGCAGGAAAGACAACAAGTAATTATATATACAGATGGTAGTTGCTATGCCAAGCATCCAGAGAAGCTAGGAGGTTTTGGAACATATATTCAATGGAAAGACAAAGAATATAGTATTCGAAAAGGATATTCCCATACAACTATTAGTCGAATGGAACTTCGTGCCATTCTCTATGCTTTAAAAGCTATAAAATATAATGTTCCTTGTACTGCTTGCCTTTATAGTGATTCTCAATATGCAGTGAATCTAATCAAAGAAAAGGGTTTTGAATGGAAAAGTGGAGAACTAGAAAACTATGAAAATTTTGATTTATTGGATGAAATATTTAAAGAAATAGATCAACATAAGAAACTTCGATTAAAACTTATTTGGATTCCAGGGCACAGAAAGCGTATAGATGATCCTATTGTAAGGGGTAACTTTATTGCGGATTTTTTAGCGGATTATAAAAAACACGATACCTATATTAATGATTCTCAGCGTTAATAATCGTATATTTAGATATTGAAAATCAAAAGATGAATTAAATAATGGAATGGAATAGATATCAAATTAATATTTTTGATGCGTATGAAAATACAAGGAAGAATTTGTTTATCAAAGCAACAGCAGGTGCTAGTAAAACAACCTGTATGCTGGAATGTCTAAAACGATCTTCTCAATTTAAAACAAAGATATTTCTTGCTTTCAATAAAAGTATTTCAGATGAGCTACAAAGTAGAGTTCCTGAAAGAACGGAAGCAGTTACCTTTCACAGCAAAGGGTTAAAGGTTCTTTTGAGGAATTTCCGAATGAGATTTAAGGTTTCAGAAAATAAAACATTTGCCATATGTAAGCAGATCTTAGACTTATCGGAAATTCCTCCTAAGCAACAGATTCGTTATATGTTTGAGCTTCAAGAGATCTGGAACCAAATTCGAGTTAATCTTTTGGTTGATTACCCTAAAGATATTCCGTTGATTTGTATTGAAAAAGATATTGACTTTAGAGATCGAATGATTGAGGATATTCGAATGATTGAGAAAGAATGGATATCTCGAAATAGGAGTATCCAAAGAGGAGAATTTGTAATGGATTTTACAGATATGCTATGGCTTCCCTATACAATGGTGTCAGAAGAAGATTATCCTAAATATGATGTTGTATTTATTGACGAAGGACAAGATTTGAATGTTCTCCAAAGAGAATTTGCTTTGAGACTTAAAGCAAAGTATGGAAGATTTATTATTGTAGGTGATGAATTTCAATGCCAGCCTTCGGGTACAAAAGTTCTTATGTCTGATGGAACTAAAAAAAATATTGAAGATTTATGTGTTGGAGATTCCTTGGTTAGTTATGAATATCGTCATGATAATTGTTTTATTGGTAATTATGAAAGGATTAAAGAAAAATCTTTAGAGCAGTATCAAAAATTATGTGATAATTCTAAAAGTAGGGTGCTTCAAATTGAAGAAAGAAATTATCGAGGCGAGTTATTTGTATTAACCACAGGGGATATGGTTTCAAAATATTCGCCAAATCATATTTGTTATGTTCGGTGGAAACCTGAAATAAAAACAAAATATGTTTTATATTTAATGCAGAAAGGAAATTGGTTTAGAATTGGGATAACTCCTTATGCAATGGGCAAAACCAAGCATTCTGGAGGTCTTTTATTTAGATTTCGATGTGAAGAGGCAGATAATCTTTGGATTTTAAATCTTTATGATGATAAAGCTCAGGCTAGATCCGATGAAATGTTTTTTTCATATAAATATGGAATACCTCAAACTATTTTTATATGTCGTGAACAAAATGACACTATTTTAGGACAAGAAGGTGTTAATAAATTTTTTGATAGATTTGAATCTTCCTTATATGAAAAAGCAAATCAATTATTGAATTTATTTGGAAGAAAATTTGAATGCCCTTTTTTGACTAAAGAAAAAGGAGAATCCAGGTGGAGAACTGGTATTTCTTATATGTTTAATACTTATGCTTGCAATATTTTCCCAGAATTAATGCAAGTTATAATTTATGATGGATTTAATTACAGTAAAACTTCTAAGGGAACAAGGGCAAAACCAATTTACAAAGATATAGATAAATGGGAAAAAATTTTTTATGAAGGAAAACTTTACTCTCTAGCTGTAGGGTGGAATCAAAATTATGTGGCAGACGGAATATTGACGCATAATTGTATTTATGGTTTTCAAGGGTCGAGTCTTGATAATTTTTGGGTGTTTCAAAGAGAGCCAAATACAACTGTCCTTCCTCTTAGTATAACTTATCGTTGTGCTCGACGAATAGTAGAAGAAGCCAAAACTGTATTTCCCGGTGAAATTGAAGCAGCTCCGGATGCTATTGAAGGTATTGTGAGAAGAGGAAATTTAGAAGAGGCTGAATCTGGTGATTTTGTTCTTTGTCGAAACAATATTCCATTAGTTGAGGCTTTTATCTTCTTCTTAAAGAAAAAGAAGAAAGCTGTTATAAAGGGAAAAGATTTTGGTGAAGCTTTACTTTACGTTTTAGATCGAGCTAGCGATGTAAAGTCTTTGGATTTGCTTTTAGAAGAAAAACTTAAAAACTTGCAAGAAAGAGGTATTCCAAGAGCCGCTGCATTGAATCACCCCTCCTATGTTTCCTTGGAAGAGAAATGTATAATAATTAAAACTCTTTATGGAGTATACGGTTCCATGGTAACTCTTTATTCTGTTATGTCAGAAATATTTACTGATAATGTTCAAGAAGGAATTATTTTGTCAACTTGTCACAAAAGTAAAGGACTAGAAGCTGATAGAGTATTTTTCCTGAATCCTGAATTAATTCCTCATCCAAAGGCGAAAACAGAAAAGGCCCTCTATGGGGAGAAATGTTTAAAGTTTGTGGCGATCACCCGCGCAAAGAAAGAATTAGTTTATTGTAATATTTAGGAGAAGATGAAAACGATTTTTCAAATTATTTTAACAATGGTTTTTGTGGGGATCTATTATCTTTTAAAAAAGGGAATAGAACCTTTTGATGCAGCGGTGGTGATAGGCCTTACATTAGGAACGATGATATTATTTGAAATTATGGACATAAAGAAAAATAAATAAGTATGGAAACAAAATTAACACATTGTTCAGTTTGCGGGAAAGAAGATGGTTATCGTAATCCACCAAAGCAAGTAAGTCCAACTACATTAGATCCGGATGAATTTATTGAGGGTGATATAAAAAGAATAATGATCGAAAAGAAATGTTGTTTTTCTTGTGCTTTTTGGTTTGATAAAATCGAAAAATTGAAAAACAACCCTCGTTGGTTAATAATAGATGGACAAAGCTATGTATTCAACCCCTACAATGAAAATAACTATAGTTATTTTAAAGGATTTGGAGGAAGGGTGATGTATGCTCAAAAAACCGATGGAACTGTATTGATTTCTAATGATGTTTGGCATCAGGGAGAAATACCAGAAGCTTTCAAACAGATAATTCCCGATAATGCAAAATTCATTACAAAAGAACAATACGAGATTATGGATAGTAAAAAGAAATAAATCATATGATCTGGCGTTTGAAAATCAAATCTTAACTTGTAACTTTAACAAGTTAAAAATTCGTGAAATAACATCATAATTTATGCAACAATCTAATGTCGATAGTCGGGATATTATTTCCGACTATATATTTTTCAGTAAATATAGTAGAGTTCTCCCAAGTGGAAAAAAAGAAACTTGGAGAGAAGCTGTAGCCAGAGTAATGCAGATGCATTTTGATTTTCTTTATGAAAGAATTCCAGAAGGACCTAAAAGAGGTGCTTTTAGAAAATTTTTTGATAAAGCATGGGAGGCTTATGGTGAACAAAAAATTTTAGGTTCACAGAGAACTCTTCAATATGGAGGCTCACAACTTTTAAAGAACAATTTTCGTTCTTTTAACTGCTTCTCCTCCTATTTAGATCGAGTGGAATTTTTTCAAGAGTTAATGGAATTATTATTGAGCGGCGGAGGAACCGGTTATTCTATTCAAAAAATCCATACAGATAAACTTCCCATTATGAAAGGGATAGATCGGAAAAATTCAATAGAATATACCATTCCTGATTCTATTGAAGGATGGGCTCTTTCAACAGGTAAATTAATTGAAAATTACTATAATCATGGTCCTATATTGGAGTTTGATTATAGCCAGATTCGACCAAAAGGAGCTTATATTAGCGGTGGTTTTAAAGCACCTGGTCCAGAGCCATTGAAAGCTTGCCATGAGAAGATTCGAACTATATTAGATAAGGTTCGTGATCGCCGTCTTCGTCCCTTTGAACTTCATTACCTGTCTTGTGTAATTGCTGACGCTGTAATAAGTGGAGGTATTCGTAGAAGTGCGATGATTGCCATTTTTGATATAGACGATGTGGAAATGCTTACTTGCAAGACAGGAAATTGGTTTTCTGTTCATCCTGAACTTTGTCGTTGTAATAATTCTGTTGCCATATATCCCGATACAGAGAAGAAAGCCTATGATAATATCTTTAAGTTTATCCAACAATACGGTGAACCAGGGATATTGTTTCTTCCTGATAAAGGGGCGGTTGTTAATCCTTGCGCTGAAGCTCTCCTCTATCCAAATTATGTAAATGAAGACGGGACAGAAGAAACAGGATGGGGTGCTTGCAATCTTTGTGAGGTAAATGGAGCTAAAGTAAAGACAGAAGAAGATTTTTATACTGCTTGCGAAGCCGCAGCTATACTTGGAACTTTCCAGGCTGCTTATACAAAGAATCTTCCTATATTATCTGAAACGACTCGAAAGATAATGGAAAGAGATTCTCTTCTTGGTGTGGGCATTACAGGAATGGCAGATAATCCTTCTATTCTTTTCAATGAACAAATTCAACGTAATGGAGCTGAAATTGTAAAGAAAACCAATGAAGCTGTTGCAGAAATTCTTGGTATTCCTTTTGCTGCTCGTACTACCGTAATCAAGCCTTCAGGCAATGCTTCTCAATTACTTGGATGTGGCAGTGGAATTCATGCTTATCATTTCCGTAAATATATCCGCAATATTCAGGCTGCAGACACAGAACAAGCTCTCCATGAAATGGAAAGAAAGAATCCTGAAATTACTTCACCTTCTTTTTGGAATCAAAAAAGTGAAAAGGTTCTTTCTTTTCCAATTGAACTTGATGAAGATACTATGGTTAGAACGGATTTTTCTACTATTGATTTTCTTCGTCGTATCTATTCAACTAAAATGAATTGGATCAATCAAGGAACAAATATTAAACACCCTTCTACAATTCAGCACCCTAATTATCATCACAATGTAAGTTGTACAGTATCTATTAAAGATGGAGAATGGGAAAGCGTTGCTGATTGGATTTGGGAGCATAAAGAAGGTTTTTGTGGATTAAGTTTTTTACCCGAAAGTGGTGATTTAGATTATCCACAAGCCCCCTATACCAGCTATCTTAATGAAAAAGAATTGGCGGAAACATATGGAACAGGAGCTATTCTTTCTTCTGGTTTGATTGTAGATGGTTTGAAGGTATTTGGTGATATTTGGACTGCTACTAATGCTGCCATGGGACGTGCTGATCATCTACTTAAATGGGATGATCAAGACATCAAAGAATTTATTGGAAAACATATTAAAGATGGAAAATTCCAGTTTAAAGTAGATGGTCTTTGGGTAAGTGATATCAATGCAGTTATTTCCTATGTAGAACATACTGTTGAAGAGAGAAAAGATTGGGTTCGCCGGTTTAAAAAATTCTCCCAGAGATATTTTCAGGGAGAGGAACAACAATGTGCTAATTGTTTGAAACACGTTAATATCTATCATCAATGGCAAAAGATTAAGGATGTTAAGCCAGTTGATTGGGATAATGTAATTTGGGAAAAAGAGTTAAAGAATGCTACTGATCAGGGCGAAATGAGTTGTGCAGGTGGTGCTTGTTTAATTTAATTTAGAGTGTGAAAGATAGTGATAAACGACTACCAATCTTACTGTTAAGTATGAATTTATCACTATCTTTATATAAATAAATAAGATATGGAAGAAGAATTAAAACGATTCGTATATCATAAAAACGGCTGGCCTATTCCTCAAACTCCGGTTAAGGTTAAAAAGAACCCAAATATCAGAGGTGAGCAAATAGGTACTCTCTATTTAGACGGAAAACCTATCCAAAAAGGTAGTTTTGCGTTGTTACAAAAGAAGAAAAAAGAATACTGTATTAACTATGGTATTTCAAAAGAACGTGCAAAAAAACGTTTTAAAATGAGTTATTAATATGGAAGAAAAAATTCGCTTTGCTGTACCGTCTTCTCAAATGAGAAAGAAAGCCATTTCTTTAGGAATGTCAGAAGATATATTTTGCGAGTTACTTTCTAAACAAACAGTTGGAGATTGTTTAATAGGAAGGGAAGACGCAGCTAAAAATACTCGTAAAATTTTTCATCCAACAAAAGAAGAAGAGGAAAAAGATAGCGAGTACTGCAATAGTCTTTTAGAAAAAGGTGTTGACTTTGAAAAACTTCAAGAAGGATTGTCTTTTGTACCGCCTTTTAAAGAATTTCTTGAAAATGGGTAGAACAAAATGTTTTTAAAATTATGAAAGTAGAAGATTTAAGAATCGGACAAAGGATTTTCTTGCATGACGGAACTGGAGGTGTCATAGTTGCACTTTTTGGTGAGAAATATAGATGTAGAGAAGGCTATCTGGATTTCTGTTATGTGACAGAAACAGGACAGTATCGTGAAGCAGAACTTCATGAAATTAAACAAGTAAAATAGATTTAATATGGCAGATTTTAAAAAAATGATCCCGTTTATTATAAAATGGGAAACAGGAGTCTCTCTAAAAATGGGAGAATCAAACGAAGCTCTCTTTAGAAGAGCAAAAGCAAGTAAAAGTGGTTTTGTTGACGATCCAGATGATCGAGGTGGTGCTACTGTTCTTGGAGTAACTATTGGTACTTTTTCAAATTACATGGCCAAGAAAGGAGTGAGATCAGTTACAGTTAATGATCTTAAAAACCTTTCTTATGAAGATTGGCTCTCTATTTTGAAAAAGATGTATTGGGATCGTTGGCATGCGGATGATATTAAAAGTCAATCAGTGGCTGAACTAGTTGTAAATTGGACTTGGGGTAGCGGTAAATGGGGAATTATAATTCCTCAGCGTGTTCTACAAGTAACTGACGATGGTATTGTTGGAGTAATGACTTTGGATGCTTTGAATAGAAGAGAGCCAAAAGAGCTTTTTGAAGCAATTAAAGAGAAACAAGCTCAATTTTATTACGATATTGTTGAAAAAACTCCTTCCCAAAAAAAGTTTCTTAATGGATGGCTGAATCGTTTGAATGATTTAAAATTCAATGGATAAGGAAGAGTGGAAAAATATTGAAGGAAGCCAAGGAGTTTATCAAGTTTCTAATTTAGGAAGAGTACGCTCTTTAAAACAAGGAAAAATCCATGTTTTAAGACAATATTTAAACCCAGATGGATATTATCAAGTCTGGGTTAATGGATCAATAACAGGGGTTCATCGTCTTGTAGCAAAAGCTTTTGCTCCTAATCCCGAAAATAAACCTGAAGTAGATCATATTGATGCTAACCGTTCTAACAATATTTCTTCCAATCTTCGATGGGTAACTCATAAAGAAAATTGCAATCATCCTCATTTTATTGAAGCTCAAAATAACCGTTTAATGAAGGAAATAAATTCTAAAAATAGAGCGATTATTAAAATGGATTTGGACGGAAATGATTTGGAAGAGATTTTTTCTCTGACGGAAGCAAAGAGAAAATACGGCTATGATCCTCCTTCTATTAGACGGAGTATTTTAAATAATAAAAAGATGTATGGGTTTAAGTGGAAATATAAAAAAGAGTAAATTATGTATTTAGAAGCCTCTATTAAATTTTGGGAAGATGAAGTCGATGAAGATGGAAAAGACTTCAGGAAGAAACAGGATATCCATGTTCTTTGTCATTGTGTTAATTATTCTGATGCGGAGGCTATGGCCACTGAATATGGCCTAGACCTAACTTCAGAAAGCTTTGATGTAAGTCCTATTACTGAACTTCAAATAGATGACTATTATCCAGATGAAGAACATAATGGTTATCCTTGGTTCAAATGCAAAACTGAATATTCTGTTCTTACTGAAAAAGGAAAGAAGAAAAAATTCAAAAGAAGCATTTTGGTACAAGCTATTGACAGTGCTGCCGCTTCTGTACGAAGTACGGAGATTATGGTTAAGTGGGCTTATACCAAAGATTGTAAAACAGTTACTGTATCTGAAACCAAGATCATGGAGATTTTGAAAGCGGATAAAAAGAAGTCAGTTTAAGTTAACTCATAATGTAGTGTATATCGAGGAATCCTAATTCGTGAGAACCCTGGAAGTTGAAAACTCTCTGAGTATAAGTCTTTTTGAAGACCAAAAGCTTAGGGAGTTTTTCTTTTTCTTCGTATATTTAGATATTGAAAATCAAATAAAAAAGTTTATGAAAATAGGAGATACAGTTTATATTGTCTGCTCTGATACAAGATATCAGAGTGAGACAGGAACAAAGAAAGTAATTAAAGTTGGAAATACTTATTTTGAAGTAGAAGGCTGTCCTTGGGAAAAATTTTTGATAAAGGGTCAGGAAGCTGACTATTCTAATAAGGGAAAAAGGACAAGAGATCAATATGGCAGTAACCTCTATTGGTATCCTTCACAGGAGGCCTATGAGGAGATTGTTAGAATGAGAGCAATACGGAGAATTGTTCAAGAAAATTTATCGAAGCTTTCTAATGAGGAGATAAAAGATATTTACAATTATATGCTTAAACCTAAATTACCGGAAAATGGAACAATATAGAATTGGAGATAAAGTAAGAATTAAGACACAAACTGAGTTGGCTGGTTGTTTGGATAAAACTTCAACAGGAGATTATGCTTGCCCAAAAACTGGAGTAATTTTCATAGATCAAATGTTGAAGAGTTGTGGTCAAGTAAAAACGATTAAAAATATCCGGATTTGGAAAGGAATTCGTTTATATTATTTTGGTCCGGCTCCGAGAATGGATTATGCTTATGTTGAATCGTTTATAAAAGGAAAGGAGTGAGTATGATAAAATGCTGTTATAAGGGAATAGTTTATGAAAATGATGAGCTGAAAGAATTATCTTCCGGTGTTGCTATCTTGATTAAACCGCTTAAAAGGATCTTTTGGAAAGAAGACTTAACTTGGTTTATTAAATCAGACAGTTCTTTTGTTGAGGTTGCAAGTTCAGAGGGCTGTGTAGACTATTGTAAAAAGAGGCTGGCTATAATCAAGAAAACTCTTGCTGATAAAATCCTAAAAGAAGAGTTTCTTGATCCGGAACAAATAGAAGAATATTGCGAACTGGTCGGCTTATTGAAAAAATAACGAAAACCAAATATAAAAATTTTTCAAAATTTCTTCTTATCTTTAGATATAAATAAAAAAGAGAAATATGCAAAGATATTATAAGAGTAAATCAGAGGAAAGCATTGGTCTTCTTTATGTGGAAGACGGAATAGGATACTATGATGCTTTCTTGTTAAGCACAAAGCTTCATCAGCGTCAGATAGTAAATCATCCGACTCCAGGAGGAACTTGGAAAGAGATTTCAGGAGATCAATATGCAGAAGAAATGATTGATCTTATGACTGGTTCAGTAACTCCTACAATTGTATTTAAAGGAAAAGAATTAGTTTTCTCCTGATAAGAGAGGAAAAGAAGAAATATATTTGTATTTTTACAAGATCAAATATTAGTTAATTTAAATTTTTAAAGTGTTTAGGAAGGAAAGGTTCGAGAGAATATTTCCTTCCGTTTTATTTATAGGTTATTGAATTTTAATATAGTTCTTAAATTCTTATAACAACCATGCTTAAATCGCATCCAAACATAATAATATAAGCTATTTTCTTCGTATCTTTAGATAAACAAAAAAAAGAATAAGCTATATGACGATGAAGTTAGAAATAAATAGTGAGTTTTCAAATTGGCATCTAGGTCTTGCTGACACAGCGATAGGGATGTGTATTTTGAATGTTATACATAAAGCAAAGACAGAACAAGATCTTCGCCAGAGAATGAAAGGACTGGAAATAGAATTTGTTGGTTTCAAGAAATTCTTTGTTTACGGATTCACTCGCAATACTATGTGGGTGAAACAAGCTCATCGTTATAGAGAAACAGAAAATTGGATAACAGTTTATTTTTGAAAGATATGAAATACAAAGTTGGTGATAAGGTAAGAATTAAATCTCTCAATTGGTGGAGAGATACCCATAAAGAAATCGATGGTTTTTCTTATGTCGGACTATTAACAGAAACAGGCTACGGAATAAATTTTATTCCTGAAATGAAATATTGTTGCGGCCAAACTTTTGTTATTCTCGCAGTAAAAGAGATTGATGGAACTTATCGTTTAAATGCAGAGGCAGGTGATTACGTATGGTGTGCGGATATGTTTGAAGAAGAGATCTCGGAAATAGAACTTCCAAAAATCAATGATGATGGTACTCTAAAAAGGATCATTAAGGGACTAGATGCGGAAACAAATTTAAGTTCTCTATATCTTTATGTACAAATGATAAAACAAGGAAAAGAAGTGATAGTTCCTGAAGTTGGCAATGACGGTAGAGCTACTGCTATTGCAATGTATATTAAAGAGTTGAAGGAACAAATTTTAAACTTAAAAAAGGAGATATCAAAGAATGGAAGAAAACAATGATCAGCTAGAAGCTGGTAGTATCCGGTTCTTAGAGAATCAGGAGTTGGAGAAATCAAAAGAAAAGAAACAGGAAAAAGAAGAGAAAGAAAACGGATTTTCTAATTCACATACATAAGAACCCCGACAAGGAAAGGAGGAAGCTGAAAATCCTACATAACAGAGTAAGCAGATAATTTTAATAAATGGAGACTATAGTAGCACTGAATGGGAACGAAATAGGGATAATTTCGTTCCCTTCTTTGAAAGAGCTAAGTTTATGGAAATAAAGACTATAGACGAATTATATAAGGCTTATTTTAACCCAGAGAAAGAAACTAGCGATGAAGCTCTTCAACTTTGGATTTATGAAATAGTTGGATTGGCTCAATCTAATATTCAAAATTGGTTTGAAACTAAACGTCCAGTTGCGATTGCCTGTTGCAAGACTTTAGAAGAAATCGATTTCTATATAAAGGAATTAGCTTCCTATTGCTATTATGAAGGAATTCCTTTTGCCAGGAAAGAAAAGTTTACTTTTATAATATATGAGACTGCTTTCTCCTGTTTTCGCTATTATGAAGATTTTAAAGTGACAGAAATGGGAAGCAATATATGGAGAGGTAGTCTTTTAGATCTTCCTATATGGAGTACACGTCCAAATTTAAAAGATATGGGAAAAGAATTCGGAATTAAGGGCTATACAGAGACGGGAACGGTTATTTCGGTGGAACCCTTAAATACTTCACTCTATGGATAGCCAACTAGTAAAAGCAGAAGATATTCAAAAGATCGAAGAGGGTATTCAAATAGGTAATATCTACTTCGACAAAAGAGGAGAAGAGATAATTCGGATTGTTGATATTCGAGAAGTCAATTATCGAAAGGAACCTGAATATGCTTTCAAAGGCTATTACTATGAACATCTATTGGATTGCAAAGAAGATAAATGGGGAAGTAAATATAGTACAGGAAAAAGTTTATCTTGGCATAACTTCAAAGAGCTCCACTCTTATTATCGATTAGAGAGTCCGATTAAAGATTTGAAGGCTTTGTATGAAAATGGAAAGCAAGTTCAGGAAACTGGAATTCCTAAGTATGAAGTAGCGGAGTCTTTTGAGAAGAGTACTGAATTGGTTGCTGTGGGATCAAAGGAGAATCTGATGGCCATGAAAGAGTCAATAGAGGTATTAGCCGATCAGAAGAAGCAACTGGAATTGATGTTGAATTATCAACTCTGCGAAGTAAAGAATAAGTTCGAACTAATGAGAAGAGAACTTAATAACCAATTAGCTATTATGCAGAACCAAGTGGAAAGAATCATGCGGGTAATAAGGGTTATTGAGTTATATCTCGGGATAGAGGAAGATCTTTTCCAGCTTCAAAAGGGAAATGAGGCAGATGAAAGCGAACCGCTTACGCTTCGTCAACAAGTTCTCTTTATGGATGAAGAAGTGGGAATTTTAGAGGATCAGGGGCTTGATTGGACTAATATTGGAGAGTTCGATGAATGGCTTCTAAAAGATAAACATTATGAAATTCTCCTACCTGAAAAGCGTTCTATTGTGGTCTTCAAGCCTAGAAGACATGCTAAAAGGCACTACGATGCCTATGATAGATCATATGAAGATAAAGATGCTAGAAACAAACAACCCTATTTTCTGATTCGCAACGGAGATAACCTCTATCGGATTAGTTCTGACAAAATGACTGTTCCAGAAAGATTATTTCCTAAACGTAAGGAATTTCAGGAACTCATTGAAAAGATGTCGACTGAAGACGAGTTGCGTTCTTACGACAAAAGTAAAGTGGAAGACTTTACTTATTACTACCAGAGGATTGTTTTCTTCATCCAGGGATTAATTGACCGTACTGATGTTTTTGGTGCTGACTTCAAAAAGGTTAATCTTATGAAAATGGAAGAGTGTGGTGATAAGCTTCGACTTATATATGATGATGAACTTTGTTTACCTACTAATCGAATACCATTTAAAGACTGGCAAAAGATGTTGAACGAAAAGATCGATGTTGGAAGCAGAGTTGTATGGTGTCCTTCTATAGATGATGGATATAGTCGATTAAGGAAAGACCAACAATATCGTTTCCTTCGTTATTATACTAAATGGAACATTCCTGATCTTCCTAGTGAAGGAGTTTATACTGTTGAAAAATGTATTGAAAAGCAATATGTTTGGGAAGAAGGCTATCTGTCTGACAGTAGACGGAAAGTGGAAAGCCAAAAAGAACATTTCTGTTTTAAATACAATCCTGGAGGTTTTTATTCCACCTGGACAGAATGTAAAGAAAGAAAGAATAATATCTCATTTATAATAAATCCAAAGAATGAACCACAAATTCTCCATTATGATAGAATCAGTCTTGATGACATTGAATTTTATCTCTATAATAGGACTGATCGCCCTAACTATTTGCAGTATTTACCTATCTTAAAAACCATCAAGAAACACTTATTGGAAGAACAAGAACAAGAAGATCAATTCTGTTTGATGCTTATAGGTGAATGCCAGAAAAGGGGATTAATCCCTCGTAATGGCTTGTGCTATGAAGATATTATCATGGAATTGATCGATTGGTGGAAATTTAAGAATAAATGGAAACGCCCTATCTCGAAGAACGATGAATTAGCAATGAAAATGATCGAAAGAAGGTTATTTGCGGCATCTAATAAAAGAAAGTGGTTTAAATAAACCATTTCCCAATTTCTTTTCACTATAAATCTTTCTTCGTATCTTTAGATAAACAATTAAAAATGAATAGATTATGATTAAGAAATGGTTAGAGCGTTTATTTGGTATTGATAAACTTCGAAAAGAGTTGGAAGAGGATCGTAAGAAATATCAATATGTATTCAACGAAAATAAGAAATGTAACAATCAACCTTGGAAAAGGAGAGGAAAGAATACTAAAAAATAAGGAGGAAAGAATATGTATTGTGATGGATTTGATGAAATCTTTATGATAAATAAAAGAAATGATGGGCCTTTATATAGATCCTTATCTTGGAAAGGCTCATCTACCAAAGAAGGAAATAACCGCAAAGCTATTGCCAAGCGTAGGAAGAAAAACAAAAACAAGAAAACTCATAGATAAAAAGATATGAACCATAACGATTATAAGTCAGTTTATCAAGCCTTCTTTGGCGAATATATAGGTAAGAAAATATCTGTATTTGATGATGGTTATTATGTTGGTAGTGATTACATTAGAGGAAGATCCTATTGTGGGAAATTGAATTATGTAAGCTATAGTGATAGAGGAGTTGTTCTTCATATTGACAAGGAAGCTATCACTGTAACTGATACTACAAAAATAAAAATAATTGAAGAATGAAATTTTACAGCGAAGAATGGAAAACCAATAAAGCTCCATCAGATACTTTAGTTATGATGGAGGTAAAGGATGCAAAAGAGATTATTGCAGCTATGGAGGAATATGTGAAGAACAATCCTAAAAAGAAAAATGCCAAGAAGCTTCTAAAAGAAATGAATGAATTTTGGCCAATTTATTAACAATAAGTTGTATCTTTACTCCTGTTTAAAATTAGTAAATATGATCGATAAAGCAGTCAAAGACGAAGGTGAAGGAACTAGAATTAATTATGCCATCTCTATTGTTGAGAGAGAAGATATAATTAATAATGCTCCTGATTGGGTTCAGCAAGCTCCCGAGAATTGTATCGAAGCTTATGTAGAACAAGAGTATGCTCGTATTCAATTAGATGAACATCCTGATCGGTTCTTTACTTTTAAGAACCAGAAATACAAGCGAAAAGAGACAGTGGATCTGAAAGATCCCCAGCTAAGAAATAAGATGAAGGCTCGTTATTGCACAGACGAAGACTTAGAAAAGGCGTTAGCTATTCAGGATTCTCTTGTAATGATGATGGATGATTTTGAATTAAAAAAGAAAATTTGTGCTAAAACCTTTCAACGCAGGGTCAATTCTAAAGAAGGAAAAGATGGAAAAATTATCGGAACCTATACCGATAAATTACTTGATCTCTTTGGTAAGCTTAATCCTCTAGAAGAGGTAATTAAAATAATGGAGGCTGAAACTGGAACAAAGCTTGGTATTACCGAGCTTACCAGGTTTTACAATGCCAATAAAGCCATTATTGAAAAGAGAAAAGAAGAATATGTCAAGTCTTCTGGTAATTACCGAATTACAAGTGAAGCTGGACGTTTGGACGTTTTAAACACGCTTCTCACAGACTCCCTAATTCAGTATCGTAGAGCGTTAGCTGAAGATAAACAAGCTACTGCCCAAATCTACTCTAGGGAGATTAAAACTATTCTAGAACAAGCCAGAAAGGAAGTAAAGGGAAACGAATTGAAATTGACTGTAGATGGCAAGATAGATATTACTGCTACTATTCATGGATCAGAAAATGTAGGAAGATTAATGCAAAACATTCCTATCAACTGTATTGTTGTAGGTATTGTGGCAGCCAAGGCTGGGTTGAATCCATTAGTATTGATCAATCAGCTTGCTACTTCCTACTATAAAGACTTCAATGGATTCAATCGTAATATTCTGGGTAGAGATAAGATTCAATTACCTGGTGATTTAGTTCGTACTTATGATTGGGGAGTATTGGAGGAAAAGAATGCTAGATTCTTAGGAGAAATGGAGACTGTAAAGGTTGAAGATATATCACATGAGGAGATTAAGGAAGATGAGAGGAAAAGAGCAGAAATCCTAGAAAGGATTCGAAGATTAAAGGCCAAGAAATAATTTAGTACCTATTACCTTTTTACGCTTTATTTTATGTTTATTTAATTCATTTTTAATTCGTTAATGACTACAGGAAAAGAGGAGCTCGTGATGGGTTTCTCTTTTTATTTTTACTACATTCCAATTTTGATATTTATTTATCAATTCTTTGTATCTTTAGACATAGATAATAATTCAGCTTATATGAAATTTGATTTAAGGAAAGACATAGAGGATCACTATGAAGAGTACTGGAAGGAAGTTAAAAGTCTTCTCACTAGGAAATTCTGGGATTCTTTTAGTGCGGAGGAACTCGAAGATTTTACCTCTGATATCCTTTTGAAGGCTATTGAGAAGCAAGAATACTTTGAATATCAGGGAGAAAAGTCCCCTATTCGTTGGTTGAACACTTTAGCAATTAGAGAGACCTTAAACAAGTTTCATAGAGCGTCTTATATGTTAGTGGATAGTGCTGACAAAGAAGAGAATGTTTATGAAGCAGTAATCAGTTCCGCCACTTCCCAAGAAGAAGATCTACTTTCCTTTCATGAAAAGGTAATGGATTATATAGAGAAAGAACTTCCAGATATAGAAAGAAAGGTATTGTTAGGATTTGCGAATGGTTATTCCTATGAGGAGCTTTCTTTAGTGTTTGATCTTCCTTTAGGAACTATAAAATCAAAGATTCATGTGGGAAGAAGAAAAGTGATGAATCAATTTAAAAATATAGAATTATGATTACAGGAGGTAAAATTGTTAAGTTTATAGATGGAGCTGGTAATACAACAGCAGGCACAGTAATAGAAATTGTAAGATCAGGTGGTCAAAAGGTGGCTAAGATCAATACAATTGATGGAAAGAGAGTTCTAAAGAATTTAGGAGATCTCTTTGAAGTAAAGAATTCAGTGAGAGGGAAAAGGGCTTCTAAAGTATTAGAAGAAGTGGCTACTTCATTAGGAAAGAAAGTGATTCCTGTTCCTGACTCTCCAATAGTAGGTTCTGCATCAACATTATCTCAAATCACTCCTTCTTCTAAATCATATGCGTCTTTGACTGCGGCGGCAGATAGTTCTCTTATGGAAGAAATGAAAAAGCAATTGAAGGAAATTACAGTAGAGAAGAATCTCCTTCAAGCGGAAAATACTGCTTTGAAACAACAAATAGATTCACTTCAAAGCTTTGCTTCTAATGAGGAACAATTGAAATTAACCATTTGTTGTTTGGCTGATTCTCTCCAAGAAGCTGTTAGTAGTTTGGAGTACGATAAGATAGTAACCAGTTTGATTGGTTGCATAAAGAAACTCAATAAGATAGAACCCTAATTTTTAAGTTCATTAACTTTTTATTAATACCTTGTGAGTTGGCGGATCGGGAGATTAGTCAACTCTTTTTATTTTTCCAGGCTCCCTTTAATTTTTTCTTATTAATAAAAGCCTTATCTTTAGAATATAAATAAAAAGTTAATGTTAAAGAAAAGTATGTAGATATTATATTGATCTTTAAAGATTTATAAAGGTGTTCAAAAGATTGATTTACTGAGATCCACTTTAGCTTTTTCTATTAAATTATTTATTATCTTTACGTTATAATTAAAAAAGCAATAATATGAAAACATTCTTTAAAACGATAGTAAGTACCCTATTAGTAGTTCTTCTATTAATATATTGCGAAAGCGTAGCGATGGTAGTTGTGATAGGAACAACTTTGTTCTTTATCTGGAGTGGTAATGATGATAAAAAAGAAAAGGAGGTAAAAGATGGAAACCGCTAAAAGAAATTTAACAACCCATATAGAAATTTGCCCTGTTTGTGGTAAAGAGATTTGGGTAGACAAAGGAAATTGGGTAACCTTAAAGGGCATTTATCGTCATAGAGAATGCTATGAGAAGATAGAACAGCCTAAGGAACCAGAAGGTCTTTACCTTCAGAAGAAAGAAAAGAAAAAGAAGTAACATAATACCTAATTTATTGTTTGGTTTCATGATATGAAACTATTACATTATTTATTTTTCCCAGAGGAAGGTCGATCGTGAGATTAGTCTTCCTCTATTTGTTTATATGTGTTTTATCATAGGGTATGTATTGAGATGAAGACTTCTTCACCTTAACTAGAAATAAGTAAGTAAATCAAATTTAAAAATACCATACGCCAAAAATATAAATATTGATTATATAAGCATTATCTTTATACATAGAAAAATAAATAATCATTTAAAAATTAGAATTATGGCAACTACAAAGAATCACAACGACGACCAGTTCATGTTACAGGTTAATTATGTTTACGACGACCCTGATGAAATGGATGAAGACATTCCAACACCACAGTTCCTCCTAGGTAAAGATATTTTTTGGTAGGTGTAGAAGGTGAGTTAGAATTGGAACTAGATAAATTGGAGTATAAAGATTTCAATCGAACCCTAAAAGAATTGTATTGGGAAAATATGTAAAACTAACCACCTAATATAAGAGTTTGGAGTTGGAGGTAAAGTAATTTACCTCCATTTTTATACACAAATTAGAACCATTTAATACCTCAATTTTACTTGATCGATTTTATCTATCTACTTTCGATTATAATTTTATATCTCTAATATTTAATAAATTTGGATCAAAATTTTATTTTCCTCCCTAAACTAATTTTAAAGCGATTTAAAGAAGGAACGATTTTAACTATATAATATATCGATTTAATAAAAATAATCGTTTAAATCGAATTTAAACTAGAGAATTTTATAGGTTTTAATACAACATGTATATTAATAGATAAATTTTATCTGTTTATGGTGGATAATCGAAAATATCTATAATCAATATTTACATACACTTTTATTTGTATATATCATATCTATCATCTAGGATAGATAAAATCTATCAGAATAGACATAAAAAAGAGGATAGATAAAATCTATCCTCTTGATAATTAAAGGTTATCGTATATTTCTTCGATCTCCTCTTCTTTCTTTGTTTCCAATTCTTTAAAGAAATCTTCTCTTTTTTCTTTAAAGAACTTTAAATAGATTCTATTAGTATTATTAGAAGGTGTGTTTAAAACTTTACAAACCTTATAAATACTAAATTTTTCATCTTTGTAATGAATTTGTAAATAGTCATAGATCCTTCTACTTTGTGTACCTTCTTCAGGAACGTTAAAACTAATTCTACTTTTTTTAGGTTTAGTAGAATTAATTAAACCTTCATTCGAATAAGCAAGCTTATTTAATTTATTCAACGATTCAATGTATCTTTTTAAAGACTCCTCATCGTTAGTAGAATCAATCACTTCTTCTTTAGGTTCGTTATCGATAATTAACGATTCGTTAGTATCAATTACACTTTCGTTAGCGATGTTAACGTTATTTACTAATTCTTCAACTTTGTTAACTTTTTTTGTAGATTTTTTAGAAGTAGACATAATTTTAAATTTTTAAAGTGTTTATAATGTAAATATTTTTAAAGAACTCGTTTTATAATAAATCGACTTATCTATCTTTTTATTATGCTATAAAGATAATAACTTTTTATTGGATCGCCAAATTTTAAATATTAAAATAGTTTAAACGTTTGATCGAATGTTTCTATCGATTTAACTATCTAATAGATAAAACTTATCAATATGTAATAGATCTCTTTTTTATTATAGTATAAAGATACAGCCTTTATAGTAGATCGCCAAATATATATTATTAATAAAGTTAAACGCTCTCCTAATAAAGCTTGCTATTTTAATCGATTCGATCTATCAAACTTCGAATATAGATGGATAACGTCGATCGATTTATATAAGTTCTTGATAACTTTTATCGATTAACCTTATCGATGTTCTCTATCAAACTTATATTTATATAAGTTTGGGGGGTTTGGGGGGAGATAGATAATATCGATATATCGTAAATCTGATAGAGTATAGTTATATATAAGAGTAAGTTCGATCTAATTAATATAGATAAATGTTATCGAACTCCTAATTAATATCGATTTTAGTTATTAGATAGTATCGATTAAAACTTATAGATTAATAGATGAAGGTTAATAGATTTTAGCGATAAATTAGGGGAACTTTATCGATTTTGTCTATCAAATAAAGGTATGGTTAGTTTAAAATTTTAGTTCCACTAAAAAGTAGTTTTTTGTTCCATTGATAGAGATAATCGATTGATTTTTAGAGAGTTATCGATAGGATCGATTAACTAAAATTTATCGATCTCGCACGAAAAATCGATAAAATCTATTAACTTTTCTCTATCGAACTCCTCCTCTATATCGATTTTATCTACTACTAGTTAACCTATATATTGTATATATTATAATATATACAATATATAGAGTAATTTACAAGATAAATTTTATTTATCGAACTCCTACTTTAGATAGAGATCCTCTATTAACTTTTCTCTATATATAACGAACGATTGATAGATTCTATCGATTAAATTAAATTTATCTCGCGAGATAGTTTGATAGATATAATCGATTAGGTAGTTAACTACTTGTAAACTAAAACTTTATAAACTTTATTAGAAAAAAAACCAAAAAGAAGGATTTTTAATTTTTGCGATTTGAGAACGAGCCACATTCATCAAAACCCCAAACCTCCCTATATATAAAATTTTTAAAAACTGTTCTATATAGCGAAATTCATGAATAGGGCACATATATAACTCGTTGATAATCAATATAGTGTGTGGAGTGTGGAGAGTATAATTAAACCGGTATTTTTGACACGAAGTCCTTACATTGGAGTAAAATCTGCAAGGATTGATTTTCAACACTTTAGGGTGTATTCACATATATATGAGTATCGATAGTTTTATCTAAGAACTTCCAAAGAAAATTTGACACGAAGTACGGTGTTTGAGATAGTGAAATGAGGTGAAATAAGAAGATTGTCTATGTTTTGATGTGTTTTACTTAGGAGTAAATGCTGTATATGAAGAGAAGTTTCATCTAACTATTTGTTTGTGTAATTCAACTATTTTTACGGGACCACTTGTCGATTAATATTACTATTAGTAATCCTACTCCTAGAGCAGCCGCCATTACCGCATCTTCAGCTACATAAAATTTATCTTCCATATTCTTATCTGTTTAATTATTTAATGACTAAAGATAAGGATTTTTATCTTTACTCCATTAATAGGTGGTAAGTAGTTTATTTTTAATTAGTTACCCTTAAACATTTTTAATCGCCAAAAAAGCTAAAGTTTGAAATAAAATTTCTATCTTTAGCTATGTATAATTATTCATTTAAACATTTATATTATGGCAACTTTCACTCAAAATGATGTTGAAGCGTTACGTAAACGCTTGCTGAAGTATTATCCGGACGCTGTTCTGGAAACTGGTATTTTCAATGACAATGGGGATATTATCATTCGTATTACTGTCCCTGGTTACAAAACTATCGATGCCACGAACTTAAAAGCTTTCCAAACTGTAGTGGAAAACTTGGAAGATCAAGCACGAGCTAAATTCAGACCGTAATGACCTTAGAAGAAAAAGCGGCAAAGTATGAGGAGCTCTTTGAAAAATACTTTATATTCAAAGGAGCTCCCTTTGAAAAAGGAACAAACATTCCTTTAGGTTGGGTTAAATTTGCTAATGGCAAACCTAGCGTAGGTGGATCAGGAGATGGTCCTATAAATATGGCGAGCTATCTTTTATATTTATTTCTTAGAAAAGAAGATCCAACTCCAGTTCTAGAAAGCTTCCATCGTCTTTCATTGTCTTATTTTGAATATTTCGACCGGAAATTTCCTAATGTAGAATTTACAATGGAAAGGGGATTCTTTATGAGAGATGATATATCTTCTGATCTTTGTGAAAAATTCCAAACCAATTTTATTTACAGTGCTTGGACTGGAAATATAGAAGGTCTTTCAGAAGATCCTTGTTATAGCCCTGTTGTAAGCCAAGATCAAATTTGGAATTTACTTCCTGTATTTTCTCTACTGTCCGAAGAAACTTATGAAGTAAAACACACTGGACTTCAATTGGGGTGGTTAAAATATATAGTTGATCATAATCATGTAATTTATGATCCTTATATATCTACTCTTTTACATCACTGGACTTATTTGGATCTCTCTGTACCATATTCCGACAGGAAAAAGGTACGAAAAGAGAAATTGAAATATAAAGTGAAAGTTAAAAGAGGTGCCAATAATTGGTACTATTCTTATGGCTTCCGAAAAGCTTTGGAACGTATGCCTTCAGGGGGAAAATTAAATAAGTGGATAAATATTCTTTCCGGTATGTTATATTACCCACTTACTTTCTGTGCCGAGAAGATTTGGTTTCCTTTACTTCAACATCTAGTAGGTAGAGAGCCGAAGAACAATTCCTATTATTGTTTGGCCTCGGCTGCTAAAGTTTGGTTCTTCGGAGATAAGAATTTCTGGAAGACTTTAAAAAAGCAATTCTACAAAAAGCAAAAATCTTGGGATCTTTTTATGATTGAAACTATCAAGAGAGATGCCTGGGATGAAGTAGATCTTTATCTTGTTGAAAAATTCTTGACGGAGTACAAAGATCCAGAGGAAATTGGTACTATGTATATGCCGTTAGACTTCCTCTGCCTCTACGAGTTCTATAAAATTGCTAAAGAGAAAAAGGAAAATCTTCTATCTGAATAATTTAGTAGATTTACAATCCGGTTCTAGCTCAATTCTCTGATTTTGTTTGTATCTTTAGATAAACAATTAAAAATCATATAGTTATGAACGAAAATCAAAAATTGCAGCTAGAACTGCTTTACACAAAGCGTAAAAAAGAAAAATGGATCTCCTTCCTACTTTGTTTATTTTTAGGTCCATTTGGATTCGTTTATACTTCCTCTTGGGGAGGTCTTATTACCAGTTTTATTTTATTAGCGTTTGCTTACTTTGCCACCACACCCCTTCTTATTATAGGAGAGGTTTTTCTTGGTGGCTTTATTTGGCTTGCCTATCTTGTTTGTCTTTTTTGGTGGGCTCTATCTGAAGTAGATGAATACAATAAAAAACTTCGCGAAGAATTAGAATCAACATTTAACAATTAATATTATGGGAAAGAAAGTAAAAATGACAGCCGCAGAAATGCGAGATAGAAAGTACGAAGGCTACTTCTCTTTAATTAAATTACATGAGGAAGATGCCTTCTATAAACCTACGGTACAGTTCTCTCCGGATTGTGTGTTTAAAACAAATAGTCTGGAGGATCAGCTTATGAAAGGAACAGTTACCTATAAGGAACAAACTCTCACTGCTGAAAGTTCAGTCAGCTTCTATTTTCATCCAAAAACATTAATCAGATTACTTCCCAATTATGAAAATGACAATAGCACAAATCAATCAGGATCTGAAGATAATAGATCTGATCTTGAACAAGAGGTTGGATAATTATACCTCCCATAGTGATTTCGAGCTGGAAGCTTATTTCCGTTACTTGAAATCATATAAAGATAAATTGCAGGGTAATGAACCTCGAGAACATGCATAAATCATGAAAAAGAAGTATATCTTATTTGCGTTGATAGGAGTGACAGCTCCTATCTTCTTTTGTTGCAGAACTCCAGATAAGTCATTGAATTATACAGTGACTATCAACGATTCCCTCTATTGGGAAAAGAAGTCAGGAGATAGTCTTATAACCGTTAAAGGCAGTTATCTACCTTTGGTAGTTCTTCCTAAAGATATGAAGGATGGGGATGTGATCACTAAAAAAGAAGGTCAAGCCAATTTGACGGTACGTAAAGAAAAAGATACTCTATACTTAGAAGCTTCTTGTGATAGTCTTCAGTTCAGGATTTCTTTCTTGGAAGAAAAATTGACTAGAGTAAATAAACAGAACGAAGATCTCCAACAACAGATTAAAGCCGCTCCTAATAAATGGAATTGGTTTTTTAGAGGACTGGGTATCGGTATCTTTTTAATGGGGGTAGTAATGGTTTGGTTATCAATAAAATTTCGTAAAGCATGATTATAATGACAGATGATTTTTCTTGGGATAAATGCATTAAATTAGATAAAGAAACACTCAAAGCTTGGCAAACGTTTTGGACAACAACTCCTGCCCTTAAAGTTCCAGATCCTACTTTTCATTCCCCTTCTAAAGATATCTATAAAAATATAGAAATAGGAGAGACTGTTGATTTTGAAGGAGTTACTTTACAATGTATTGGTTTTGCTGAAAAATCCATGAGCAATGTATTGGAACGTTGTGAGAATTGTTATCTTAAAAGGAAAGCATTTTGCCTGCTTGTTCATTGCACTCCAAGTGGAAGAAAAGATCAATTATATACTTATTTTATTAGAATAAAATAGTTATGAAGAAAGAAATAGTAAGAAAAGAAGAAAGACTTAAATTTATTGCTGGTTTTGATCCAGTCGATAAAAATAAAGACAGAGTCACCGTAGTTTCCGTAAAAGCCCAGGCTTTAAAAGAGAGAAAGGAGATACCTTATATTCCTGAGTTATGGTATTGATTTGTCTTTGATTTTGAATCAGTTTATTTTAAATCAACTGATATCTTCAGTAAGTAAATTAATGTTGTTAAAAACAAAGATAAACGTATGATTTTAAAGAATAATGAGTATCTTTAGACGAGAGTAATAAAACTTTTTGTGTAATATTGATTTAAGATTGGGAGTCCGTGAGGATTCCCTTTCTTTTTATAATTACAAAAAACAGGGAACCTGTTAAAGTTCCCTGCCTAAAAACTAAAAGTCTTGATGACTTAAATTATGGAAGATATCAATTTGAATTGTCTTATAAAAATTAGGAGGTATTTTCACAAACTTCTCCTAATACAGTCGTTCTTTGAAATTACTTATCATTTATGTCTTAAAACCTGACGTAAAGATACTATTAAGTTTTCAGAAAAACAACTTAGCGGGTAACAAAATGCGAAAACGCAAGGAGAGCCCGCGGCGGCGAAAAATTTCTTTTTATATTTATTCTTCTTTTATATAATAGGAGAGTGATCAGGATGGAGCATTTATGCGGAATCCTTTAATCTTTGATATGATTCAACTCAGGAGAAATAATGTTAATTGCTCCTATTTTTACGCCTTCAGGTTAAAAAGTTGAAGTATATCAAAGATATATTTTAAATAAAATAATATTAGTCGCAAAAAGACGGACTCTGATTATCAAGCAGTTAACTCGCCTCCTACTTTTTTAGAGAATTTTAAGTCGGAAAAATTTGTTAGATTCAAATATAGGCTGTATCTTTAGAGTATTAAAGAACAGTCGTGAGATAGTTCGATTCATGATATTAAAAAATAAATAACCGATTTGAGCGTTGATTCGTTTGGTTGGTTTTTGTCCCTCCAATTGTGACTGACCGTAAAATTGCAGAGGGATTTTTTTTGCTCAAAAATTAATTTTGACAAAGGCGTTGATTGATTGAAAATTTTGATTTAACTTTACGACAGTAATAAAAAAAAGAAGGTCAGTTGCAATGTCAAATCAAAGTTATATAAAAATTTCGTCAATACTGGGAGTAATTCACAGTATGATAAATAAGGAGACATACTTTAACTCCGAAAATCATTTTATCACAACAACTTCCTCTTATTTAGGGCTCTCTCCTAAATGCACAAGATTATACTATAATCAATTTAAAGAAGAAGGATTATTATCTTTTGATAATCAACAGATTAAATCATCTTCAAAAGTAGAAGAAATTTTAATTCCTCAATATATTCTTTCCACACAAAAGATTCAAGATAAACGTTATTGGCTCAGACAAAGAGAATATGAGATACTTTGTTATTTAAGTAACAAAAAGAATCAATTACATTACGTGTTCTCTAAAGAAAATATTAAAAGAGCTGACGAAGTTTTATATTTATGTTCTGAGACAATAGCTGCGGATACAGGTTATACTATAGACCAGGTAAGATATTCAATGAATAAAATCTCTCTCTATTTTGAAGATTTTTGGAAAGATCCTAGTAAGTTTGACCTTAAGGGTAGGTATCATAAAAGATCTCATTCTAAAACAATTACTCTCCCTAAAAGGAAACAATGGAAATATATTATTGAAGCTAAAGTATTAGAAATGACCAACTTATCTAAAAGTGATTTAGTTCCTCCAGTTCTTATTGATAAGGCAAAAAAGAAACAGTTTGATAAGAAAAAAGAAGTTTGGGGAACTTTGGTTGCTTATAGCAATATGTTAACTCATAATAAAAAACAGGCTGTTCGCCTCAAAGAAGGAAAAGATAAGTTTCAAGAGCTAAAAGCAGCTTTTAGAATTTGTTGTTTATTTGAGATTGACCCCTCTATAAAAGAAGAAATCAATGATCTTATAGGAAAGATAAGACGTTCCAGAGAGAATAAACAACCCCTAATACGATTACTTGAAGAAAAACTATCCCCACTTTTATGTTAAAAATCTTGATATTTATTTGGTAACGTAATTAAAACGCTATATCTTTAGTTCGTTAATTACGTTAGTTATAAATTAAGACAAATCATATGGAAATGACTAGAAAGGAATTTCAGGATTTCGTTAAAGAAAATAACCTGGAAGTCTTTACCTCAAAACAAGTTTGTGCTTTCTGCCAGGATATACTTAAAAGTACTGATCCTAAGGAAAGAGAAAACGGAGCCATAGATTTTGCTTCATTAGGTAGTGTAACAGTACGCGAAAATGACCTGTCTAAATCTTTGATGTATTTTCGTCCAGTTTCCATAGTATGGGAGATAGATGAAAATTCGATTATGAAATCGAGAACCGGTTATTATAGAGATACTCCTGCAAACCGAAGAAAAGGAATCGTTGGCAAACCTTATGGTGATCCGAAAACAGATCAATATGAAGAAGCACCACGTGCTAATACTGTAGCCCGTTTGAAGTCTGATTATGCTGCTGCAGCTAAGAAAGGCGACAAAATGGCAATGGCAAAAATCGGAGAGCAGATAAAGAAATTAGCCGAGAAAAAAGAATCTCCTGTTGATAAAAAGGAGAAGAAAGAATAACAGGGGTAAGAATTCGATAGATTCACCTCTAAATTCGAGACAGTTCACTTAGGGTAAAATTAAATATTGTTTGTATATTTAGGAACAATAAAATAATTGCCTTATAACATGAATGATCGTATCTATATAAGAATGAAGAACTATTTAATGAGTTTTATATATCCAATATTGTTCGCGATTCCAATCAGTCCTATTACTGCTTGGTTTGAAAAATACGTGTTTAACGATTGGGGTTTTGTTAAATTCCTAGTTGTTCTCATGTGTGTGGATACTATCATGGGTTTTATTTATCATCTCATACGGAAAGATTTTAGTCTAGAAGGCTTTGAGAAGATATTTATAAAATTGATTTGTTATGGGAGTGCTTTAATCGTTGCACATAATTTAAGTAGTTACACAATTCTCGGGAGTCCTGTTTCTGGATTTGCTTGGTTTAGAGTAGCAGTTTGCACAGCTTTGATAGTAAGAGAAGGTCTTTCGATCTTTAATTTGATTGATAAGATATCTCCAGATATAGTTCCCCCAAGAATTAAGAAGTACTTGAAATATTACGACGAAGAAGGAAAGTTCCCAAGTAAAGATAATTCGTTGATTAATAAAGATAAAGAAAATGAGATTATATGAATTTAAAAAGACCGCTACGGATCCTAAGGATAATATCGACGTAGTTGTTGTAACTGATGGTATTGACGGCCAGAAACGAGTATTTGTAACAGAAACTCCTCGTGGTATTTCAGTTCCTGGTGATCAAACACCAACTCCTCCGAATCCTAATAATAAGATTTTGGAATATGGCTTTAATTTTAAAGCAGGTATCATGTATGAGCATCTTGACTTTTTGCTCTTCGCCATTAATAATGGTTTTCAATTGATTCAGTGGAATGAAGGATTAGGAGAAGTATCTCCTGAAGAATTAGTTCCTGAAGAATTGGAATTTGATTATGCAATTACTGTCGCTCCGACTACAATGACTTTTGCCGCTGCAGGTCAAACAATTCCGTTTACAGTGACTTCTACAAAGACAGTTACTAGTGAAGGTATTTTGAAGGGGATGATTACTGAATGTAAATTTACCCCAACGATTACGGGAACAGGTTTCTCTTACGGAGCAAACAATACAGCCATTGTTGCTACAGCCAATACAGGAGTCCAGAGAACCGGCACTGCAACTTTCACTCAGACAGAAGGAACATTACCTAAATCAGCTACGATTGCATTGACTCAAACTGCAGGAGCTTAAAAACGGAATATTATGGGGAGTAAGAAACAGAGAAATAAAAAAACTTCCTCAATAACACAGGACAAGCCAGATCTTTTAAAGGGTCTGGCTAGTCTTTCTTTTGAGGAGATAACTGCTTTAAATAAGACAGTTCCAGTTCTTCTTAATTCAAAGATTCAACAGATGCAACAATCCTCTGATGTAGGGGATATTTTGAAAGCTAACCTCTATTTGAATGAAAGTAGTAAACAGGATACTCGAATGAAATCTGTTTTCTTTGATCCAAATGATATTAGCGATACTGGACGTGGTTATAAAGGGACAAAAGGAATTCTTTCTTTCGATACTCTTCGAAGGATGGGAGATATCTTTATTGTCCGAAGTGTAGTTAACACTAGAGTAGAACAGGTTCAGAACTTTTTGCATTTTAGTTTAGATGAACAAAAAGAAGGTTATACTATCAGAAGAAAAACAAGTCTTGTAACTAAAGATTCCTTAACAGAGGAACTTAAAGATGAGGATCAAAGAAAGATTGAATATATTGTTAATTTCTTGGAAAATGGAGGTTTGAACGATAAATGGGCGAACTATGACACCTTTCAAGATTTTGGTCGCAAGATTGTGTTCGATAGTTTAACTCTCGATCAGTTGGCTTTTGAAATCACTCGTGATAGAGGATGGGATTTAGCTCGATTTAGAGCAGTAGACGCTTCTCTAATTCGTTTATTGGATAGCGCCGATCCAAAGACAAGAGAAGCTTTTGAAAAATATCGTTTTAAGGGATATCTTCCTAGATATTGTATGGCATGGCAAGGTCAGATTCTTCGTAATCCGACAACAGATGAATCTGTAGTTTATTATCCTTGGGAATTGGGCTATGGAGTAAGAAATAAAAGTACCAGTATTTATCGTAATGGATATGGTACTTCTGAATTGGAAACTTTAGTAGAAATTATTACTTGGATACTTTGGGGTATGCAATATAACGGTAATTTCTTTTCTAAAGGTTCTCAACCGAAAGGTTTTATTAATGTTAAGAATCAAAACATTGATAATCAGGTTCTTAATGAATTCCGTCAAGCCTGGACTCAGACAATGAGAGGCGTAACAAACTGCTTAGTTGGATCTTCGGAAATAGTTACAGAAAAAGAAGGGCTAGTATCACTACAAGATTGTTTGGGGAATTTAGAAGAAAAAGAAATTAGACTGTGGACAGGAACTGAGTTTAAGAATGGTCGTGTTTATAGAGTAGGTAAGAAGAAATTATGTTCAATGAAATTGAACAATGGATTTATTTCAGAAACTTCTCCTAACCATAGATTTAGAGTAGTTTCTGATACAGGTATTATTGAGTGGAAAAAGCGTTCTGAATTAAAGATAGGGGATTATGTTTTATGTAATAAGAAGCCTATTGATAAGGTAGAATCAATTTCTTATAAAGGAAAAGAAGTTGAAGAAGATCTGTTTGAAGTTTTAGGATGGATGACAGGAGATGGCTTTTTCGGTCAAGATAAAAATAAGAGACGTTTTTGCCAGTTATACTATCATCAGGAAAAAGAAAGAGATATTTTAAAAAGGCATCAATCTATTCTTGATAAATATGAGATCGGCAATAATTTCCAAAAAATTGAAAGAACAGAAGAAGAAAGAAAAGAGCTAGCTAAGAGATATGGATTTAAGTCTGTATCAAAAGAGGTTATAAAACTCGGTGTCTATGATGCTGATTTCTATAGATTTTTATTGAGTATTGGATTTACTTCGAGCCATCAAGGAAAATCAATACCTTCTATATTATATAGAATCGGCTCTAAAAACAGATGTGCTTTCTTAAAAGGATTTTTTAGTGCAGATGGAAGTATTGTTCAACAAGGAATAGGAATAAGAATCACCATTTCTGATGATAATCTTCGAAAGCAGATGAGATCTCTTTTGATAGCAGAAGGTATTCAATGCGGTCAATTTGAATATAAATCATTAGCTTTAAGAAAAGAAGAAAAAGAAGGTATTCAATTGCTTGTAAAGGATAGAAAAGAATTTTATGAGAGAATTGGATTTTTACAACCTCATAAACAATATTCTTACGAAAGAGAACAAGCTTATTCAACTTCTCGATCTCTTCACCCTGAAATGGCTAAATTAGAGGCAAAGAAAATCAGGGTTGAACTTTTCCGAAGATTTGTATTTGAAGAAGCACCTCGCTTAAGCGACAGGATAGCGACAACAGAATTAATAAAACTTTCTAAAGGAACAGAAGCTTGTACTTATCAGAGATTAGAAAATCTTGCAGAAAAATATGGGTATAAACTCCCAGATGAATATAAAGATGCCTGGTTCTCTCCTATTGTAGAACTTACAGAATTTGAGGAAGAAGTTGAAATGTTCGATGTTGAGGTTTATGATGATTTCCATAGATTTATGGTAAATGGAATGTTCTCTCATAACTCTCATCGTGTTCCTATTATGCAAGGGATCGATTTGGAATGGATTGATTTACAGAAAAGTAACCGAGACATGGAATTTACAGAATGGGTAAAATTCTTGATTATTATTACTTGTTCTGTTTATCGAATTGATCCTTCTGAGCTAGGTTTTCAATTTAAAGACCAGGCTCAAATTTTTGGACAAGATGGTCAAAGAGAACGATTAGAACATAGTCGAGATAAAGGATTGAAACCATTACTTGTTTTTGTTCAGAACATTATTAATAAGTATCTGGTTAGTGAATTGGATTCTGATTATGAATTTGCTTTTACTGGAATTGAAATTGAAGATGAAGGAAAGCAAGTAGATCTGGATAAGAAAAAGACAGAGGCTGGTTTCGTTTCATTGGAAGATATGTTCCGGAAATATTCTAAGAGAGAATTGGATCCTGAAAAAGATACTATCTTGAATGCTATTTGGCAAAATGCTTTGGCGACTAAACAGCAACAAGAAATGTATGCTGAACCCGTTCCGGGTCAAGAGGGTGCTGAAGATCCTTTTGCACAATATAAATCTATGACCAGCAATCCTATTTTGGATGCAAGTATGGAATACATTAACAATCATTGGGGAATCAAATGAATTTCACATACGTTAAAGGAGTTGAGGTAGACAAAATGTCTAAAATTAGCGCGATTAAAAGTCACGTTAAAGAGCCTTTGAACTATCCGAAAGTACAGGCTGGATATGAAAATCTTAGTCAGGTAATTTTCGCTACTCAGATTAATGATATGATGGCAGATTTAACAAAAAAAATGGTTGAATTAAAAAAGAAATGATATTTACTCCAGAAGAAATACAACAGCTGTTTAAAATAGTTGATTATCGATTGGCTCGTATAGTTGCAGATGTTTTAGGTAGAGAATTTCTAACTCCTCAAGATGAAGCTCTCCTGAAACAATTTGGCTTTGATTTTAGGGAAGGCTTGAAACAAGTTCCTCCCTATTATCAAGCCTTTATTTTTGGACGTTTAGCTGGTATATTATCCCCGAACCAATTGTTTACTTTAGATTATAAAGATATTAGAGAATATGTAGATAAAGATCAATATCCAAAATTAACTAGAAGAGAAAAAGCCGAATACGCAGCTGCGGCAACCAGAACTTATGGCTATATTAAAGGAATGGGAGAACGAATAAAGAAAACTCTTGGAAATTCCGTTTCAGAAGAAGAAATTAAAAATGCTGTTGAGGAAAGAAGAATAGAAGAACTTTCCGTTATAAAAAGAGAGCATGAAAGAGGTGTTTTAGAAAGAAGGTCTGTTCAAGCTATTGTTTCAAGTATTGGAAATCAATTAAAAGATTGGAATCGGGATTGGGGAAGAATAGTTGAAACAGAAATGGAAAATATTTTTCTATTGGGAGTTGCTCAGGTTATCATGGAAGATCACGGACCAGATGCATTGGTTTATAAAGATGTTTTTCCTGGAGCTTGTTCCCACTGTAGAAGACTATATACAACCGCAGGTTCCGGTTCAGAGCCTAGAGTTTTTAAATTATCTTCATTAATTATGAACGGAGATAATATAGGAAGAAAGGCAAGAGATTGGAAACCAGTTATTGGAGCAACACATCCTTATTGTTACTCTTCTGATACCGAAGTTCTCACAAAAGATGGTTTCAAATTATTCTCAGAATTAAAAGGCAATGAAGAATTTTTATCAGTAAACATAGAAACTGGAGAAGGAGAGTATGTAAAAGCGGTTAAAAATTTAGCCATTCCTTATAAGGGTCATATGATAGAAAGAACTAGTCGTGATTTTAATTTATGCACAACTCCTAATCATAACCATGTAGGTATTTCAGGACATGATAAAAAATTAGGGAAAATTGCTTCTCTGAGAAAAGAAAAAGATCTTCCGGTTAATTTTAATTTCTTAACTCACCTCCCTAAATGGAAAGGAGAAAATATTCCATCTATTCAGATAGATGGAATAGAATATGATATGAGATTATTCTGTGAATTTATGGGATATTATATTTCAGAAGGTTCTTATACTGAATATAAGGGAGGTTGTAGAAGAATTAATATAAGTCAAATAAAGGAATCTAGAAATAGAATATTTAAGTGTTGTAAAAAGCTTTTTTCTTCTGTTTCCTTGCAGAAGGAAAGAATTGAGATATATTTGAAGAAAGAACAGGAAGAACTTATAGATCTTTTAAAGTCTTTAGGTCATGCCAAAGATAAATATATTCCTTCTTTTATAAAAGAACTTTCTCCAGAGTGTTTAAAGATTTTTTTAGATGCATTTTGTTTAGGAGATGGAACTGTTCACAGAGGAACTATTTTAGACGGATATCAGTGTAAACCTCAAAGAATATTTTCAACCCCCAGTGTTCAATTAGCAAGTGATATCGGTGAACTTTTATTGAAAATAGGGAAAAGACCTTCTTATAGAAATAAAGGAAAATCTATTTATCATTGTAAAAAGCAAGGAAAAGATTACCTCGCAAAATATGATCAATGGGAGATTAATGAATGTGCAACTAAATATAATCTAAGAATTAATTTAGAAGAAAAGTTGATTGATTATGATGGTATGGTTTATGATGTTGAGTTGGAAAGAAATCATACTTTAATTGTTCGACGAGGAGGGAAAGTATGTGTTTCAGGGAATTGTCGTTGTCTTCTTCGTTATCTTCCTAAAGGATATGTTTGGGATGAAGAAACTCGTTCATTTAGACCTCCTAAAGATTATAAACCAAGAGTAGAGAGAAAATCAAAAGTATATATAACCGTTGGTAATAAAAAATTTACAGTATGACATTATTCTGCTCTGGGTATATTGAAATAAAAACATTTGATGGAACTAAATGGTTAAAAGACATCAAAATAGGAGATCTGGTATTGACTCATTTGGGGAATTATAGAGAAGTTTTCCAAGTGAAGAAAATAAGATATCCTAGATGCTTTAATTCAGGAGTCTTTGATATTTACTTTCTAGTTGAAGATGATGCTTGTAAAGGAGGGTTTCGAGAAGAAGGAATACATCGAATAACTGGAGATCATTTAGTTTTTTGTTCTAATGGAACAAAAAAATTTGTAAGAGATATCAAGAAAGGGGATATTCTTAGTATTTCAAAAGGAAGAAAGGCAAGGGTGATCTTATCACTTGAAATACCTAAAGAGAATCATGGAGAATTTCTTTATGGACTGGAAATTAAAAAGGATCACAGCTATTATGCGGATAATGTCTGTGTGAATGATTAAAAATTTTGTATATTTATCGCAAAAATAATATCGTCATGAATATAAAGAAGTTATTGGGAATGCAATCCCAGAAAGAAAAAATAAAAGAGTATCGCCAACTTCAGCAGGAATTGAGCGTTCTCAATAATGAAGCTACGCTTTTGGCGGAGAGTTATTCTTTGCAGAAATCACAACTTGATGATTTAAGCAATCATTCAGATCCTGAAGTAAGAATTGATGCATTGAGACGTTTTCAAGCGTTTTCAAGTCAGCAGACTGCAGATGTTATTAAGTTATGTAATCGTAAAACAAGCATTGAAAAATCAATGAAAAACATTGAAAAAGATGCTGAAATTGCAGAATTGATTGCAGACATCAAAGACACTTATAGTGCAAGGGGCGAATGGAAAAAGGGAAACATTCGTAAGAGTGTTTATTTTGATATTTTGAAAGCCAAATCTGGAGGCCCTGTTCGTTTCGCCGATGTTTTGGTTTTTAGAGGAGATAAGCTTTTGATTCTCCAGAGAGCAGGTGAAGGAGGAAGTTTCAGCGAGGAATGGTGTATTCCTGGTGGACACGTAGATCCGGGAGAAGATTTCAGAGAAGCTGCAGCAAGAGAACTTTATGAAGAAACCGGTATTGAAATACCAGAGAGTCTTCTTGAAGAAGTGGCAGTTTATAAAAATAAAGATGTGGATATCCACTATTTTATGACTCATGTTGATAACGAGTCTCCTGTGAGTGTAGTTGTTGATTCACAGGAAGAAATTGGAAGCGCCTGGATTAATCCACACACGGAACTGGATCAATATAAGTTTATCTTTGATATGAAAGAAAACTTAGAAAATATCCTTGGCTGTCAAAGACCGAATCCAGTACTTATGGTATTGAAGGCCTTTACACAAGGAAAGATCTCTCCTAAGGTATTTGAAGATTTTGCTAAGTCGCACAAAGAAGATATCCGGAAAGCAGAAAACAAAACATATTTCTCCCATAAAGAGCGTAAAGATCTTGCTAAGAAAGGAGAGGCAATGCCTAATGGAAAATATCCTATTCGAAATGCACAAGATCTCCATGATGCTATTAAGTTAGTGGGAGCTTCAAGTATGCCGGAAGGAGAAGTGAAAGCTTGGATTAAAAAACGAGCCAAAGCTTTGAAGCTTACTGATGAACTTCCAGATGATTGGAAAGAGAAAGACATCGAGAAAGCTTATTTTTCTGAAGAGGAAAGAAAAGAATTAGCTGAAAAAGGTGAAGCGATGCCTGACGGTAAGTACCCTATTCGTAACAGTTCTGATCTAAGAAATGCGATTCGGTTAGTTGGAAATTCAGATGTTCCAGAATCGAAAGTTAAAGCATGGATCAAAAAGAGAGCAAAAGCTCTTGGTTTGGAAGATGAATTACCAGAAGAATGGGAACATGTTGAAAAAGCTACTGATACTGAAGATGCGGAAACAATGGCCAATGAATCTTTGGATGGCGAAGCTAAGAAAGATGTAAATACTAAAGATTCAGAGGAAAAAGAGGATTCTGAAAAAAGTCCTTTTGATAAAGCTGAATTAGAGATGATCGGTGAAGCCATTGCTAAAAGTAATGGATTTAATATATTAGTAAGCTTTAATGATTTGGATCAAGCAGAAATGTTTAAATCTCTTATTGAGGAATGGTCTACTTCAGGTAAGTTGGATGTTGGATTTGTAAAATCAATTGGAAATGATCTTCAGGGAGATACTGAAGGATCTTCAGTTGAAAAAGCGAAACCTGAAAAGAAAGTATTTAATGAATACTTAAATTTCATTGAAGGAGCAAAAACACGGTTGAAAAATATTCACTGGGGAGAAGAAGATAATTCAAAACATGTTTATTTGGACAGCCTTACAGATGAAGTAAGTGATTTTGAAGATAAGATTGCTGAAGCAGGACAGGCAGGATTTGGACGTTTTAGTGATGGAGAAATCCAAGGAGATGAGGTAACTGAAGACGATCCAGTTGCAATTTGTCAAATGATTTTTGATAAAACAATTGATTTCCGTCACGCCCTGGAAGGAAAAGACGATTACAATGGTGAAATTTCTTGGATCGATGATTTCTTGGCAAGTTTGAAACAAACTAAGTATCGTTTACAAATGCATTAATATGATGAAACTGGATCTTCTAACTTTTGAATTAGATATAGCCAAAGCTCGTAAAGGTGCTATGGTAGGAGAAGAACGTGTATGGCATGGGACAACTTATGTTAAAACTATTTCTGGATGGAAACCTAAATCGAAAGAGAGGAATCCTAAACAGGAAGAAGCTCCTTCTCCTCGAATGAAGAAGATAGAAGATCCAGCTAAATCTCGAGTTAAGCAATTAGAGGAATTTGCCTCTAAAGCAAAAGATAGCCAGCTAGAAGCTGCTATTGAAGACCCTAAACAAGAACAAGAAGTTAAAGACATTGCCCAGGCTGAGCTAGACAAAAGAACGGGAGGAGCAGTTGAAGAAGAGAAGAAAGGAAAGAAGAAAAAAGAAAAATTTACCTCCGACCCTACTTCTTTAGCAATTTTGGAGAAATTTGATTCTTTGAAGAAGGAATTAAAGGAAATGCTTGACAAGAAACAAGAAGAAAAAGGTAAACAGGAAAAAGAGTTTAAAGTCATTAAGAAGACTGGAGTTACAGTAGACGGGAAAAAGATTTTCATTACCATGAATGAAAATAATTCCGGTTATGTAGCAAAAGGCTCTGGAGTTAATATTACTTCTGAAGAAGGAGAAGATCTGGCTAGTTTTAAGGCTAAGGTTAAAGAAGAGGCACAAAAAGTTCTTGGAAAGAAAAAAGAAGAAACACAAAAATTAAAAGAGCAATTAGAAAATGATCTTGGAAGAAAATTAGGAGAAGATTTTAAGCCAATTAAGAAAACAGGGGTTACGGTAGATGGACATAAGACTTTTATTACGATGGATAATGGAGATTATGTTGCCAAAGTAGAAGGTGAAGAAATCAGATCTAAAGAGAATGAATCTCTAAAAGATTTTAAAGAAGAAGTAAGAGAAAAGATTAATAATAGAAATGAAGAATGGAGTGCTGATAGAGTCATTGAAAGAGTTGAATCAACTTTAGAAAAAGGAGATACAAGGATTAAAACATCATATTATGAATATGTATCTGATTACGAGGAGAAAATTAATAAGCTTTATGATTCGGGTGATAAATATGAGTTGAATTCTTTTATAGGGGGAGTTTTTGCAGGAGAGAATCTTATTTCTAAATTAGCTTTGAATTCGGTATTAGTGGGTGAAGGAATTTTACCTTATTGTTCTCCAGATTTATATGAAGAATGGGAAGGAGAACAATATAAAGTATTTAATGATGAAGAAAAAGCAGTGGATTATTATGTCGAAGAAAGTGCGAAGATCCCTAAAAAAAGTGAGAAATTAGATTCTGTTTTAAGTTGGTATAGAGCAGATGGTTATACCGTATTCACAGCGGCAGCACTGGGTAAGTACCGTAATGCAAAAGATAGTGTAATGAGTTCTCTTGATTTTGAAGAAAAAGAACCCGTTTATGAAAAGGATATTATTGATATTATGAAAGATACGCTTTCGGGTGATTTTAAGGAAAAAATTTCCCAATATCAAAAGCTTATCGATGATTTTTTGGATTCTTATGAAATACCTGAAAATATAGTTCTTTCTAGGAGAATGGGAGGATCACAAGTAGAAAATTTAGTAAATAGTTTAAATATAGGAGATGTTTTTACTATGAAGCCAATGCAATCGTTTGCTCTTGAGACTCAAAGTGGTTTTGGCCATACACAGATAACATTGTTAGCTAAAAAGGGTCAAAAAGGAATTGCTCCAATTGATAATGAATATGAACTAGAATATTTAACAAGATCTAATATGAAAACTAGAGTGGTTTCCAAAGGTTATAATTCTATGACTATAGAATTAATTTAAGACCCGGTTTATAAGGGTTTGTTCTTTTTTCTTTATATATTTAGATATAAAAAATGATTATGGAAAAGAAAGATGAAAGAAAGTTTGCAAAGGAAAGATTTAATGATTTTTATGTTGATGATATTGAACATTCAGGCATAAGTAAAGAAGAATCTAATGAAATCTCTTTAAGAGAATCTGGAAAAGGAATGGAAAATTTAGCGAAGAAAATTTCAAAAAAGAAAGATTGATTGTCTAACAAGAAGAAAATAAGAAGGATTGAAAGAAATTTCAATCCTTTTGTTGGTTATTAGAAAAATAGTTTTTAGATTTACATCGTAAATAAACTCCGTGGAGATATAAATCTAAAAATGTACGACAATTTTAAACTATATACAGAACTCGATATTTGCAAAGCCGATGGAGGTGAAGTAAAAAGAGATGATCCAGATCGTTATAAAAATATGACGTTTTCTGGGGTTGCCTCCGATCGTTCGAAAGATGATGAAAAAGAAACCCTCGATCCAAATGGTTTTGTATACGATCGTTTTCTAAAGAATGGTCTATTCAATTTAGATCATCTTCCCACTCGCAGTGCAACTAATAAATCCCGTTATTGGATTGGTGAGCCAATAGAGGCGACCGTAAAAGATGGTAAATTTTTTGTCAAAGGAAAACTTTGGGAAAAATCACCAGAAGCTAGGGCTTTTTGGGATAAAGCTCTGGAAATGAAAGAGTCCGGCTCGAATCGTAAACCAGGGATGAGTGTAGAAGGAAAAGCTCTTGAAAGAGATCCGAAAAATCCTTCTAAAATCACAAAGGCACTTATTACAAATGTAGCATTAACTTTCACTCCTGTAAACCCTAATACTTATTTGGATATCCAGAAAAGTTCTCCTAATGATTTTATGGATGAAAGAGCTTCTGCTATATTATTAGAATATATATTAGGTGATAGTCGGATTACTGTAGGCAGAGATTGTAGGTTATCTATTGAGAAAAGTTTTGGCTCAAAACAGAGAAATATCCAAGAAATATTCGAAAGTTTCAAGAAGGGTTTTATTTCTAAAAAAGTTTTTGACGATTTCATTGAAAATTTTCGGTAATAATTTGGTAGTCTCCAAATAAGGAATTATTTTTAGAGCAAGTAATAAATACGTAACGTAATAAATTGAGACATGAAAGAAGAATATTTAAAAAGCCCAACGGTGAAGCTTTTACAAGCTACGGGTTTCTCTGACGATTATATCGAGAAAGGTATTGAAAACGGAGATATCATCATCGAAAAAGCAAAGTCCACTGAAGAGATGGATCGTTCTGAAAAATTCCAGAAGGAAAATATTAAGAACGACGAAAAACACATCAAAGATCTGGAACGCGACAAAAAAGAAGATGAATATGACGAAAAAGACCTGAAGCGTGACAAAAAGTCTCACGAGGACAAAGAAAAGAAAGACGACATGGAAAAAGGTCTTTCTGCAGATCTGATGAAGTCTTTGGGTGATTCTATCGGCGCATCTATGGCTGAAACTTTGACTCCTATTTTTAAAGGATTGAATGCTCGTATGGACGCACAGGATGAATTGCTGAAAAGTATTTCAAAACAGGCTCCGGATTTCCGCAGTGGCGACTTGGATAAAGCCTCTACTATTGAAAAGTCAATGGCTTTCAAAACAGGTGATGACGGAAAGACTGAATTGAACATCATCACTCAGCGTCCGGTTGTAAAGAAAGTGATCGAGAAAGCACTGGAAGATCCTGAAATTCAGAAAGCTTACGGTGAAGACGCTATCGGTTATTTGATGTGTCCGGAAGCAGATACAGTAGGTAAAGGTATCGCACAGTATCTGTATGACAAACAGAACATCAAATTGGTGAAATAAGAATTCGTGAAACAAACAATAAATTAGGATATGGAATTATACGATTATACAGGTGGCGTTGTTGCCAACATGTTAGAAAGTATCGACACCAACGAAATACTGAAAGCAATGGAAGCAGGTCTGGAAACAGGCATGCAATACAACAATCAGTTAAATAACGGTGGTGGTCTGAAAGTCGAATCTTTGGACGCAGTTCTGAAGGTATTGACTAACCGTAAAGATCAGCTGGTATTCTTGAACGAAATGCCGACTCAGAAAATCGATAATACTGTTCATCAGTACAACCAGTTGTACAAATACGGTGAAGAAGTAGGAATCTTCAATACTGAAGGTGAAACCCCGGAAGAAAGTGATTCTATTTACAGACGTAAGGCTGCTATCACCAAATTCATGGGTGTAACAGGTCAGGTAACTCATCCAGCTACTTTAGCTAAACTTGCCGGTGGTATGAATATGTACAACAAGGAAGTTGAAAACAAGACTTTGCTGTTGTTAACTATTTTGGACAAGCAGATTGTAAGTGCTGACTCTTCTTGCGTTCCTGAACAATTTGATGGTATTTTCCGTCAGCATATGTTGGGTGTAAATGAAGCAGACGGTGGTACAACTGACGGTTTAACACCGGAACAGCTGTTGGACGGCTATTTCAATTCACCGGCAGTTATCGATGCTCAGGGTAAAGTATTGAGCGATTCTTTGGTTCAGGATGCTGCTAACGTTGTAACTAATGTATACAACGGTTATGTAGACCGCGTTGTTTCTAATACTCAGGTATTCAACGACTATGTAAAACTGTTCCACGAATCAAAACGAGTTATCGTAGGTCTTGGTGGTTCTGTAACAGGTGCTACTATGGGTCAGTCGGTAAATGATATTATGACTCAGTTTGGTAAAATTGATATCAAGAATGATAAATTCTTTGATTTCCGTAAACCAGTAAAGTTGAATCAGCGTCCGACTTCAGCAAAAGCTCCTTTGGTTCCGGTTATTGGTGCAGCCCCTGCCACAGCTATTGTTGATACAAAAACAAACTTCGGTTTGCATGCCGGTTCTTACGGCTATGTAGTAACAGCTAAAAACCGTTACGGTGAATCTTCTCCTCTGAATTTGACAGCTTCCGCTGCTTTGGCAGTTGCTGCTAATCAGTCAGTTGATTTACAGTTTACCGCAGGTGTAGGTGGTGCTTACCCGGCTGATTGCTTCGTAATCTATCGTACAAAGACAAACGCTGTTTTGAACAGTGAAACTGAATACTATCCGATTTTCGAAGTTCCTGCTACTCAGTTAACCAACGGTTATGACGGCGCAGCTGCTGGTAAGGTAAGAGATAGAAACCGTATCATCGCAGGTACTAAATCTGCTTTGGTATATTGGAACGACTCTCAGATTAATGAATACCTGCAGTTTGCAGATACAATGAAGATGGATTTCGCTATCACATCTCCGTCAAGACGTTTTGCCATCCTGAATTACGGAACACCGGTTCTGTATCAGCCTGCCAAGATCGTTCGTATCGTAAACATCGGTCAGATCGGTCTGTAAGGAAAAAGATAACTATTAGTAAGAAAAGGGAGAGAAGAGAGATCTTCCTCCCTTTTGTTTTTAAACACTTAAAGAAAAATTCGTATGAAAATTGTATCACCTATTTACAAAGGAAAAATTAATCTTTTTGGAGAAATAGTCGATTTCACTGCCAGAGGTGAAGCAGAAGTAACTGAAGAATTATGGAAGAAAATCAGTGAAACTGGTTTCCCTAATATTTTCGAAAAAGGACAGACTCCGGGAATTATTTCCAAAGAAAGAGACAATTTCGATAAATCTCTAAAAGAGGTTAACGAAGAATATATGTTGGAAATCGATCGTTTGAAAAAGATCATTCATGTAAAAGAGCAAGAAGTCGCAGAAGCAAAGCAACAGACCGAAGTTTGGAAGAATACTTATAAAGAAGAAACTGAAAAATTGAGAGCTCAGTTGCTGGCACTTACTAAAACCCCGGCCGAAACTGCAAAACCAGCTCCAGCCGAAGAGTCTTCAATTGAAGATGATCTTTTGAAAGAATTGGAGGCAATGAAGGTTCCTGAATTAAGAAAGGCTGCTCTTGAGGAAGGTTTGGATGCTGAAGCAGTAGGAAAAGCTACAAAAAGCGAATTGATCAAAATGATCATGAAGAAATAAGAATTCGTAAAAAATTTTTTTACAATCATGCCGCAATTAACATTAACAATAAGATATAGAAAGAATACCGGTTTAGTATTATCGGTGTCTGAAATCTGGTCCTTATATCTTTATGGTATTTCTATAAAAGGAAGTAATGGATCAGCCTTTCCAGAAAGTACTATTCGTTTCTATATAGAAGCAGCACAAAAGGAAATAGAGAACTATTTCAACTTATTGTTTGTTAAGCAATTGATTGATAAAGAAACGACTTCTTATTATCACGACGATTATTGGACTCATTTTCCTATATTAATGACAAAGTATCCGGTTAGAGAACCTTTATCTTTAATTGGAATGTTGGCAAAAATGGAGCAGATAATTTATCCTCAGGGATGGTTATTCTGTGAAAGAGATTATCAAAGACAAGGGAAGCGAAGAATCAGTATAGTACCAACAGGTGCTAGTACTACGCAGGTAAATGCAGATGTGATTCTTACGGGTATTTCTTCTCAGATAGGAATGCAACGATTTAGAAACATCCCTGATTATTGGAATATGCAATATATCACAGGATTTGATTTAGATCGTCTTCCCATGGATTTGATCTCTATGACAGGGAAATTGGCTTCAATTCCTATATTAGACATCGCAGGTGATTTAATTTTGAAGGCTGGGGTCGCCTCTATGAGTTTGAGTATCGATGGACTGAATCAATCAATAGGAACAACAAGTTCTGCAGAGAACTCCGGTTACTCCGCTCGTATAAAAATGTATGCTAAAGAGATAACAGACACAGCGAAGAAACTCAAATTAGTGTACGATGAGCCAAAATTTATGGTGCTGTAAAGATTACCAACCCCAAAAGAGTTTTTATTGATTTTTTGTTGGTATATTTAAGCTATGAAAAAGATAGCTTATATATATACACTGGAATATCCAGAAGGGAATATACGATATGTGGGTCAATCAAAAGATCCAAAACATCGTTATTATGATCATTTGCATGATGCTGAAATAGGAAGGACACCTTTTAAATCTGAATGGATAAATTCTTTAAAGAAGGAAGGTAAGCTTCCTGTTTTAAAGATTTGGGAAGAGGTTGATCCTTCTAACCATAAGGTAGAGAAGTTTTATATTTCTTTAATGAAATCTTGGGGTTTTTCTCTTTTAAATAAAACAGATGGAGGAGAAATAGGGAAAAAGGTTTCAAAAGATATTATTGATTTCAATGTTTCAAGGTTAAACGCTTATAAAGCAAAAATAGGTTGTTCTCCTTCTAAAGGAACAAAAAGATCTTTAGAGAGTAATTTGAAAGTAAGAGAGGCTCGTATAAAACAAAGCGATGCAAATATTTATCAGTTTACTTTAGAGGGTGAATTAATAAATAAATGGGAGGCTACAAAAGATGCCGCTTTATTTTTAGGAACTTCCCGTTTTTCTATTTTAAAATGTGTTAAAGGAGAATTTTATCAAGCACATGGATTTATTTGGATTCGTTGTTCTGAATACGATAAAGATCCATCCATTTTAGAAAGAAAAATAGAAAGATACAAGTCTAAGTATTTAAGAAGAAAAGAAAAATATGGGTACTAATATTATAACTACCGCTGCTCCAAATATAGGGTATGTCGCGAATCCTCAATTTGATTTGAACGAGTTCGAGTCTGCTGTCTGGAATAAGGGGTACGAAGTGATTCTTGAAAATGCTTTGAGGTGTCCTTGTCATGCTTTAGATGCTCCCCTTCCGGATTGTCAAAATTGTTTTGGCTCAGGATATTTTTATATCAATCCAACTAAAACAAAAGCTTTAACTACTAGCTTGAATCAAACTAATAGATACTCTAAATGGTCTGAAGAGCTTCTTGGAACTATTGAGATAACAGTGAACGATGTTAATAAATCGAATTTGAGCTATATGGATCGCGTCACTATAAAAAAGGAATACTCCTATTTTAGTGAAAATCTTGTGATACGTAATTTTAACGGGAATACATTCGTTTTTACCACATATAAACCAGTTGATATAGTTAGTATTCATTTATTTAATTCACCGACAGAAAAACTCATTAAAATACCGTCAAATGAATATAACATCAATCCTGATAATCCTTACTGTATTATTTTTACAGGAGATATCTCGGATAAAGTAATTGCCAGTGTTTATTATAAACATGAACCTGAATACCATGTTATCGATCTTCCTCATATGATTCGAGCTTCTTGGGTAACAAATAAGGATACAGGAGCGGAAGAAAGGATAAGATTACCGTTACAAGCAATAGCTAGACTCTCTCATCTATTGGCAACAGCTAGACCAAATTTTGATGGTTCAGGAATAATAACGAACGACAATACATGACATGATAACTCCAATTGATATAGATCTTTCTGAATTAATTGAGGAATTTAACTTAGACGAAGCACAGTCGGTAGTTTTAGGTTCTTCAATAATAGATAGTGTTATCATTGAGTATCAATCAAAATGGGAAGACCTTATTAGAACAGAATTAAGCCAATCCAGAATTGAATACAGGAAAGCGATGTTTATCAATAGAACATCTCCTACTGAAGTTGAATTTGGATTATCTGCGAGAGAAAGTAAATTGGCCTTAATGGTTGAAGAAGGAACTCCTCCTTTTGATGAAAAAGAAGGATTTGCGGCATCAACAAAAAAAAAGATAAGCAAGAAAGGTGGATGGTATTTAACTATTCCATTTCGACATGCCACCCCTCAAGCGGTTGCTGAATCAGGGATATTCGCTTCTATTATGCCACAAGCCATTTACAATATAGCAAAAAACCAAAACAAAGTGACTTCCGCAAATCTTCCTCCTGAATTTAGTACTCCAGGATCAAGAAAAGAAATTAGAACTCCTGATTTAGTTGTTCCGGAGTATGTGCATAAGAATCCTAAATATGAAGGATTAGTAAAACTTCAAGCTTCTTCTTCGACTTCTGAAGATAGGAGTTTATATATGACTTTTAGAAGGGTTAGTAATAATTCTGATCCTGAAAGTTGGTGGAATCCAGGAATACTTCCTAAGAAGTTAATGGATAAGGCTTTGGATGCAGCTCAAATAGATTTAGTTGCACAAATGGCAATTGACGAATTTTTAGAAAATATGTGATCTATGATAAACATTATCTATGTAAAGAAAATCATCGAAGGATTAATGGAATATGTTCAGCAGAATATTAATTCCACAATGCCTGAGGAAGATAAATTCCTTTATCGATTATTAAACGGAACTGTTGATGGGAATTTTGATTTTTATCAACAAGCGTTGAAAATTTATTCTAGAACTCCAAATACTCCAAATACAATAAATGTAGTTTTAGAGTATCCTAAGGATAGAACTGGAATCCCTTGTTATGTGGTTAGAGAACCAGGAAAATCACGAGGACCAGTAAATACTATTGGTAAAATAGTTGGATTTTATGAAACAGCAGATGGAGCATCACAATTTTTAGATTCTCGTCAAAGTAATTATGAGATTATGTGTTTTTCCAATAATATGTCAGAATCCATCTTGCTTTCCGAAGTTCTATATGCAATGCTTGTTAGCGCGCATGATATATTGGCGCAGAAATTTGATACTATAGATTATAGTATGAAAGAGTTAATGATTCAGAATGATTTGATTCCTACACCTTTGTTTATCCGTTCTATTGCATTGAACGTTTCTTGTGATGAAATCATTCCTGGATTAGTAAATAATGATCTACTTGGCAAAATTATTTTTGATAAAGCAGAGAACTCTGTATCTCCTTTGACAGGAAATGCAAGGCTAAGTGGGTTACCCGGTGCTGAATCCGAGATTTTATAAAAGATTTTTGGTGGTATTTCTTTGTAAAGTCAACAATAGGATTTATATTTAGACGTTAAAATAGACAACAATTCGTAACAATAAATTAGTTAATAATGAGTAGCTTTATATTCAATGGAAGAAAAGTAACACTTCCTGGGGCTTACAGCGTTATCAAGTCGGGGGAAACCAATCCTGCCCGTACTTTGGATTACGGTAAAGTCCTTATTATAGATACTGGAGTTGCTGGTGCAAGCTATGGTGGCGGTGCAGGTATTAGCGGACAATTAGCTAGCGGAATTGATGCAGTATATTCTTTCCAGACATTGGAAGACTTTAGAGCTTACATGAAAGGTGGATTATTCTGGAGATGTTCTGAAGCTTTATTTTATCCCGATCCTTCTAACCCAGCTGCTGTAGGTATTTCAGAATTATATTTCTGTCGTGCTTGTACAACAACTTCAGCTAGTATGTCATTTGCTACAACTGCAGGAGGTACTTTCAAAATCTTTACAAGAGATGAAGGTCTTTGGGCAAATGCGGTTGTAGAAGGTGAAGATGAAGCAGCTAATTTGGTATCCGGTTATGGTTATCAAATAGTCACTGGATCAATTGATCCAACAAAATGGCAAATGCAGATTTACCGTGGTACATTTACTGGATTAGCTTCTGATGGCTTACCATTTGGAGATGAGACAGCAGGACAATCTACACCGGAATTGATGGCAGTTTCACCTGAGTTCAACAATATCCAAACTTTGATTGATTGGGCGACGAATGATTCTTCGTTCAATAATTATTTTGCATTGGATCCATCTTCTGCCGTTGAGGGAGAAGGAACAGTAGATCAGGCTGATATTACTGCAGTAGCTGGCTGGCAGAAAGCAACAGGAGCAACTGAAACTTATTCACCTACTGATATAGACGCAGTTCTAAAGGTGATTGCCGGTTTGGATTACAATGTGATTTTTACCGATCAGGTAGGTGCTAGTGCAGCAGGAACTACTTACAAAAAGATTATCACTCATATCAACAATGTATCGAAATTTAACCGTTTCTTGTATATTGGTGGTTATGAAAGTGAAGCTCAATGGAGTGATTCAATCAAGCTAGCACAGGGATTTGATTCTCCTTGGGTTCAATTGGTTCACGGAGATTCTGGAGTTAATACAGAATTTTCACCTCTTGGTTACCGTTGGTGGACTGTATTGTACACTATGTGTGCTGTTGTAGGTCGCGTATCTGGTAAACCTCCTTACATCCCTGTAACTAATAAAACAATCGGTGTAGATCGTTTGAAACATCAATTGAGTGACACGGAAAAAGAACAGGCAGTAGCAGCAGGCGTATTGGTAGTTACTCGTAATGATTATATCAATAAGTTTGTAGTTTTGGATGGTATCAATACTCTCCAGGATAATGCTAATTTGTTTAATGCAAAAGGATATTCTCCGTATATTCAGTTTATGCGTATTATCGCACAGTTGAACCGGGAATTGGTTGTTAACGCAGAAATCGATCTTTTGGGAGATGAAAATGGTGTTAACTCAAACACTCTATCTGCTAATGTTATTAAGAACTGGACAGCCGCTTATCTTCAGAGCCGTGTAGCAAACGAAACAGATGATAATCTGATTCTCGCTTTCCAGGATGTAAATGTAACAAAAAAAGAAGATGCGTGGTTCGTAACGTATAAAGTCCGTTTGAACAGCGAGATCAATAAAATATTCTTCACAGGATTCTTGATCCGCTAAAAAATAAAAAGTCATGGCAGGAATTAATAAAGTATATTCAGCAGCAAGGGCTTTTATCCGCATCGATAATAAAGTTGCAGGTTATGTAAGAGCCCTGACATTTAATGAAAATGTCAATCGTGTTAACGTTCAGGGTTTGGGTAATGTTAAGATTCAAGAAGCACCAGTTGTTTCTCTTAACAACACTTGGACAGTGGATCAGTTCTTTATTGACTTTACTCAACCAGTAATGCAGTCAATAATGGCACGAAACGGTAGTGTTCAGCAGATTCTTGATACATTGATCTTGGGTGAATATGGTTTCCAGATTACTATGTATTCTAAAGAAATCGTTTCCAAAGATGATTCGATCAAGTTGATTACTGAAACAGATCCGTTTGGTAAAACAATTGCACAGTTAGGTCCGTGTTATGTTACAACTCAGCAATTCTCTATCACTGACCAGGGTATTGCAGGTTATAATGTTTCCGGTATCTATATCGACCCGATTACAGCAGCACAGTTGGGTTAATAAATAAGGAGAGAGCATGAAGAGTATTTATTACCCGACTCATGCTCTCTTTCGTTTAAAAAGCAGTATCTTTATACTACAAAAACAAAATAAAAACGTTATGAATGATTCCGTAGAATTAGTAATTAAAAGCTCCACAGGAGAAATTAAAAAGTATCCAATTCATTTTCCTAATGTGGGAGACTATTATCGAATTGAATGTTTGAAACAAGAATTGAGTAGAAGCAATTATGGTGGATTAGTCACCTCCAAAACGCAAAATGCTTATGACGCTTTGGATATGATTGATATTGAGGCAACCCTTACAGTTCTGGCTCCTAAATTGATTGAGGATATGAAAGTTACTCGTTTCTCTCAGCTAGGTATTAAGGATTATCTTATTATCAGAAAAGCATACTTGGAATCTGTTCATCCTTTTATCGTAGAGGTAAGAAATCTCTTAAAACCGGAATAATTCACCATGACAGCCGATGAAATAAAACGTTTTATGATTCGGTGGAATAATCGCTTTCCCGTTGATCATTGGTGGAGAAAAAAGCATAATGTTCCTTTTCTATCCGCTCTTCATAAGGAACAATCTTTTTTACATCAGTTGATGGAATTTGAAGAAGAGCGAATGTTCCTAGAATTAGAAAAGGGAAAAGATGGTCCTGATGATTCTTATATTCCAAATCAGGGAGACATCTTCAAGATTCCTATTTTGAAGGAAGAAAATTCGACCAGGCCAATTACTCAAGAGGATATAGACTCTTTCCGTGAGATGGCTGCAGAAATTGAAGCATACGAAAATGGCAAATCAGGACAAGATAATAAGAATAACGGCTGATACTAGTCCGTTAAGAAATATTAGACAGGAAGTACAAGGACTTACTGGAGATATTGGAGAACTTGCTAGATCAATTAAAGCAAAAGTTCCTTCTCTTTCTGATTTAGGAAAGAGGATTGAACCAATAATCCAGAGGGGAGTTGATTCTGCTTTTGGAACAGATGAACCAAAAATAGAAAGACCTATCACTCCAGCGCCGGAAGAGTATATTCCTGATCCTGAGAAAGTTAGAGAACTTGAAGAATTAAGCAGAGGGATTTCAGAACCGAGAGTTTCTCCGGTTACAGAAGAGCAACCTGTAATAGAAAGACCAGAGGTTCAGGAAGAAGAAGTTATACCTCCTTCTGAACCTGAAACAGTAGAAGAGCCTGCAGAACCAGCACCTAAGAAAAAAAGAGGAAGACCAAAGAAAACTGAATCTCCAGAAGAAGAGAGAGAATCAACTGAATCTCCAGCTCCTAAAAAAACTTCAGGATCAACAGGAAGTCAACAGTTGGCAGTTTTAAGACAGATCCTTAAAGCTGTTAATGACGGCAATGACATGGCCGTTGATAGGACAACTTATTTAGAAGAACTTGTCAAAAAGGGAGATCCTGATGATAACAATATAATTCCACCTGTTATCCCTCCCACTCCTCCGATTAGAGAAGAAGAGCCAGAGGAAGAAAATAGAAGAAGCGAGCGCAGCAGAAGAGAAGACGATGAGCTTTATAGAACTCATTATATGCAGCAAGGTTTTACGGGAATTCCTGGAACTTTATTGCATGGAGCATTACAAGCTGCTAGTTCTACTATGAATGCTCGAAATACTTTTGAGGCTGGAGCTGGTGAAGTAGGTGCCATAGGACAAACAGCAGGTTCTCTAGTTTCAGCAGGTGGAAGAATTGCTGGAGGAGTGGCTGGAATGATACCTGAAGTAGGTCCTGGTATTCAAGCAGTTATTGGAGGTGCAGGAGAATTAGCCGGAACTGCGATTAGCGGCGTAACTTCAATAGTTTCAGCCTATGCTATGAGAGCGGTTGCCAAGGCGGAAGAATTAGAAAGTAATGTGCGTTCATATTCTCAAACCTTAGGTGTTAGCTCTTCTGAAGCTAAATCAACTGCATTAAGAGAAGGTGCTTTTGCTGCAAGAGATCTTGGAATGAATGCAGGTGAATATTTGAATCGCTATGCAGAACTTCGTAGAGCGGCTGGAGGTAAAATTTTAGGTGCTACTGACGAAGATCAGGAAGGAACAAGAGAAATCCAATCTCAATTAGCAGCTCAAAGATTGTTTGGGATAAACCAAAGTGTTTTAGATCAATTACAAGGGTCTTTACGTTTTGCACAAAGAGGTGAAGTTGAATATGGTAGTTCAAGTAATAGCCCTTCAGGAGTTATTCGAATATTCGAAAATACAATGAGGGACTTAAAACTTCCATTCTCAGAAATAGCTTCCACTATAGAGGAATCTCTTACTACTTTCAATAAAACAGCAGAAAGGGTATTAGATAAGGCAGGCGATTTCGATGCCGGTAAAATTGCAACTGTGTTGGCTAGTGTTCGTTCTTATACAGGAATGGAAGGTCGACAGTTAGAAAGAGTTCAAAATGCAGTAACAGGAAGTGACCTATCAGAAGATCCAGTTACACAAGCTTTGCTTATGCGTGTAGGAAGAGAGGTCTTTCCAGAAGCAGATACTCTCTCTAAATTAATGGCTAAGTTAGAGCGTCCGCAGGATAATCCAGAATTGATGCAAAAGTTCCTTACTACATTGGAAAATATGACAGATAATGAGGAACAATTTGCTCAGCTTTTAAAATCTGTTTTCCCTAAATTATCATGGAATGATATTCAGGGTTTTGTAGAAGTATCCAGAGGAGACAAAGATTTTAAAGAGCTTTATGGGAGTGCACCTTCTCCAGAAGTTGCGGCAGGAAATGAAAAAGATGCTCAATATAGCAGAAGTGCTGCAAGAGGAACTGTTGGTGCTATTGAAGCTGCAACTGCAGAAAAATCAAATCGCGATGCTGCAAATGGAGAGAAGATGTTGGGAGTTTTAGCTTCTATAGATAGTAAAATAGTAAGATTGGCAACAGATGCAGGTCTTGTAGAAAAGACAACAAATGCTATTAATGATAGTTTGGATGCATTAGTTAAGATTATACTTTTGAGTCAAGAAGATAATGGTCCTGCTTGGAGGGATCCAAAGAAACAAAGAACTGCTGGTTCAGCACTGACAGAAGGTCATTGGAATACTGTTCCAGAAGGTACTTTATTGATGAATTTTCTTAAAAAATACGGATTAGATTAATATGGCAGAAGAACAACTTTCATTAGTACAGAGATCCCCTTCTAGGAAATATACTATCAAAGAATGGGTAGATTGGTTGGGAAGAAAAGTATCTTCAGATAAGAAAATGTCTACTACAGATTTTCTCAGCCTAAAGATGGAGGAAGTAGATAATCTCAATCGTATTTGGAGTCAATATGATCCTGAATTAAAAAAGAAATACGAACAAAATTATAAAAATGGTTCACTTCCGGATGATGCTCCTATTTTAAAGGCATCTCCGGTTGTTGCTCCATTAGAAAAGATAGAAATAGAGTTTGAAAAGCTAACTCAACAAGGACAGTTTATGTCACAGAGTGATTTTAAAGCTTTTTGGGCAGATGCTTATCAAAACCTTATTAGTAGTATTAATTATAAACCAGAATATTCCGAAACCAAGGATGAGGAATCTTTTGATGTAAGAATTATTCCACAATCTATACGCGTTTGGATTTATATAAATTCATTAGGTAAGATTATTGATATTAGTCCTTTCATTAGTTCTTGTAGTACTAATAAAACAGCTTTAAACGGTGTTTTTTCAATAAGGTTGACTCCGGTTAAAGATCAATCCTCTCCTACAGGTTATGGAAACGGATTCTTTGAAAATTTCAATCTTACAGACGCTGAAGGTAATGTAATTAAGAATTACTTTGAGAAGTTTATTCAGCAGAATGATATAGTTTTCTTGCGTTTTGAAAAGCTTTTATTAGAGAAAGAAGCATCTCTTAACAATACAGAAGACAGTCTTGAAATATCACCTAATAACCTAGTCAATAGTGGCTCAAATTATAATGTTTGGGATATGATAGGATTGGTAGATACTTGTACTGTTTCTTATAGTTCTAACGCAAATATTTCCTTTATAGATATTATTGGTAGAGATTTCTCTAAACTCTTTACCGAAGACGGTTCTTACTTTATGCCCTTAAAATGGGTGGAAGGAAGTAGAGATCGTTGGTTTTATGGAGGAGATGATAGCGATGCATGGTTTAAAAGAAATGTGATTACAGGGAATTACAACTATATTTTTAATTATGGATTTAAAAGAATTAGAGATACTCTTTGGTTCTTGATAAATATACTCTCTAATATAGGTATAGTTCCCGATGATCTTTTTAATGCTTATGGAAATCGAAGAACACAAGCCTACACGATTGAAGATGATGATAATGTCCATAAATCACAACAGGTAAAGGGAATTTGGCAAATTGTTAAAGTATTTGTAGAAGATAAGCTAGATGACAGATCTATTGTAGATCCATCATTTACCAATCCAGATGGAACTTTAATGTCTTTTGTAAATAAGATTTGTCAGCCCCCGTTTGTAGAGGTTATTTTAGATACCTATGTAGATACTTTAGATGTAGTTGTTCGACAACCTCCGTTTACAGAGGAAGCAATTAATGATGTTATTAAAAGCAAAACTTATATAGAAATTGAAGCAGGGAATCTTTTAGGATATTCTTTGAACTATGATGATCGAGTTTATAGTTGGTATCAACTATTTCCTCAAAATAACTTTATTGGAACAAGAATGTTTACTTCATTGGCGTTTGTTCCAATCATCTATTTCGAAGAGTTTACTAAATTTTGGGGAAATAAGAAACAAGTAATCCAAGATATATACATTTCATTGAGTGCTTTAGATGGAGCGGGTGGCACCCAGCAATTAAATTCAATGGGTGCCGCTGCTTTAAATGATCTTTTATTTGTTATTGAAACAAGTGTTTATTTGCCCTTTACAAGAAAGGGCCAAATAATTATCAATGGAGATCGAAGAATCAAAGTTGGTACATTTATTAAAAACAAAGCAACTAGCGAATTATTCTATGTAACTGGAGTAACCCAAGAAGCTACTTTTTCAAATGGTGAATTAACCCGAGTTACCAGAATTCAAGTAGAAAGAGGAATGTTTCTTCCTATTTTAACTGGAGATAAAGAAGGAAAGAATGTTGAACTTAATACTGAGGCGGGAGAAAAGGCTTCATATTTTAAGATAGCTAGATTGGCGGATATAAAGAAAGATATTAAACAAGCAGAACAAGCAGCTAATTCAGATAATAAGCAAATCAATAGTGGAAAACAAGCTATTGATAGTGCCCAATTTAACTATTTTTTCAAGAGGAGAATGTACAATGAAAAGGATTGATGGAGTTAGTAGACAAGTTCAACAGAATAGTGCAAATCCTATAAATCATGGATATGTTGCTATTCCCGAAGGAATAGATAGAGATGCTTTTATAGAAACTTGCCTTCGAAGAAATAGAGTTACTATAGTAACAGAATATGGCGCTGTTATTAATGAATGCTATGTTTTAAAAAATGTTTTACAAACGATAGATTTTCCAGAAGATATAGGCCTTAAAGGAAGTTGTGTTTGTTATGTTTGTGGAGATTTTTCTAATAAACCAATTGTTATTGGGGTTATAGATGAAAATGATCAAAGCGATTTGCTGAATGAAAATATGTTCTATCTTCGTAAGAAGATGAATGGAACTGATATTTTAATGCAAGGTGATCCAAATAATGGAAGTTTAATTATTAATGTAACTTCCCAAGATCCCTCTGACATAACAATAGCAGTAAAAGGAAATGAAGAGAATGAGTTAAACATAGAATCTTCAGGTTTTGTGAATGTTAAAGCGGATAAGGGCGTTAATGTTAAAAGTTTTGAAACTATTACAGGAGCTATTATTGATGTGGAAAAACCTGATGACATTCATAATATTACCTGGGATAAGGAAAAACTTTCTTTCTCTCGAAAAACTGAAAACGCAGATGATCAAGCTACTTTAAATGATGAAGGTTTTAGTCTTACTATGGGAGAAAATGTTTCTGTTGTAGTAACGAAAGAGAAAGTGGATATAAAGACGGGTGATTCTACTTTGTTAATGGATAACAGTATTATTAATTTTAACGGAGGGGGATTAAAGGGATTAGTCGAGGTAGAACAACTTACCCAAAAATTAAATACATTGGTTCAACAAGTTAATGCTTTTATCAATGTATATAATACACATATTCATCCTGCATCAATGGGGACAACATCATCTACAGTTTCCCAAGCAACCACAGTATCAACATTTAATAAATCTGATTATGAAAATACAAAGATAACACAAGGATAATATGAAATATTTTTCGTATCTTTACGCAAGTAGATAATATAAAATGGCAACAATACAAGATAAAGCATTAGACATGATTAAAACGGTGGGAAGAGCGACTCTTTCTACCCTTTATCCTGATGACTTTGAATTTTATATGTGTGCCATAGAGCTTTCTACTGCAGATGGTAATACTATAGATTATTTTACTTTTCCAGTAACACCATCTAGTATTACAAAAACAGATAATAAGAGAACATCTTTGCAAAATACTGCTGGAGGTATTGTTGCATTAACATCTCCGACTTTTGTTCCCCAAGATATTAGTATTAGAGGAACATTTGGTAGAATTTTTAAAATATTGATTCAAACAGAAGCAACAGGAGCGGGAGCGGCTTTTTCATTAAGTAATGGTATTAAAACGTTACAACAGATTGCGAAAAAAGCTACGTCTTTACAAACTCCAGCTTTTGATGCTAGCGTTAAAACTGGTTATGGAGCTTTAAAAATTCTCCAGAGTATAATAGCAAAGAGTAATGGTGTAGATAGTAACGGAAAGCCTTTTCGTTTGTTCTTTTATAATTTGGCCTTGGGTGAAAGCTATTTAGTAGTAGTTCCTCCAAATGGAATTACTTTTAGTCAAAATGAACAGCGAAATATGGTTTGGGATTATACCCTAAATATGATAGCTGTAGCTCCGTTAGAGTCTGTTAAAAATGCTTCTAGTGGAAGTTCTTTGATTAAAAAGACTGCAACGGCAGTTATTCAGAAGTCTGTAAACGATTTAGCATCATTTATATCAGGAAGAATATGAGCGAGTATACTAATTCATATATTAAGTTTAAAGAAGTTACTGGATATGATATCCAGCAATTCTTTTCAGACTTTGTGGATTTTGTAAACACAGATTATCCTTATATAATTGATTATTATGGAAGTGGAAATATTAATCAGGCAGCTTTTTATGAGTTAGAAAGGCTTTTAAGAGAAACTGAGAATATTGAACCTCTATTTTCTTTGCATAAAAATAATCTCGATGATATCGGAATGTGGTATTTATTAGATGCCTTTTCAGATATCTCTACTAAATTAGCAACAACGCGAATGGCTTCTAAATGGACTAGAAGTATTTATAATGCAGTTCGAGCCAGTGCTATTAAAATGGAGAAAGTTTTATCTCCAGGACAAACATTTGAAGAAATTGCAGAAGATTTGGAAGCTGCAGATCCTCAGAATGATTGGTTAAATATAGTGACTCCTCAATATATTAGAGAGGAAGATTATACAGTAGAAAATGGATCGAGAATATTTTCAGTTAATTTACAAAATATAAGACTTAATTATGTCGATAATGTAGTCGATACATTAAGTGGAAAAAATATATTAGGAAAAGATCTTAGCACAGATTTTATATTTGAAGGAGATGACTTGAAAACAGTTCAATACGAAGACTCTATTTTCCAGGCATTAGATCTTATTACAAAATCAGTGCAAGGTTGTATTCCTGAATTTCCTGAATATGGCATTCCAAGTGATTTTATTGGGACAACTATTAATGCATTCCAATATCCAGTTGTATTTAAAGCGATAATGAATATGTTCCAAAGAGATAGTCGATGGAAAACAGTTGAGCTTTTAGAAGTTGAAAGAAAGGAAGATGCTATATTCTTGAAATTAAAAGCAACAGCAGTGACCGAAAATAGTTATATAACTAACGTACCAATATGATATGAAAGCCAATTTCGAAACTGGATTGAAGATTTGTACTTGTTGCAAAAAAGAACTTCCTTTGTCTGCTTTTAGCAAAAATAAAAGGACTTCTGACGGCTTTTGGATATATTGTAATACTTGTGTTCAAACTAGAAATAGTTCCAATTATAAAAAGAACCGGGATAAAATAATAAAACACAATAAAAAGAACTGTATGATAAAGAAAGATCAATATGTTCTTATGTGGAAAAATTATTATCAAAAAAATAAAGAGAAAATTTCTTTAAGAAGAAAAAAATATGGGCAAGAAAATAGAGAAAAATTGCTTCAACACGCAAAAGAGTATTTAAGAGAAAGAAGGATAAAGGGAGAGATCCAATATATTTTAAAACAGAATCTTCGAAGTAGGATAATTACAGCCTTAAAGGGAAATAGTAAATCTCAAAGAACAATTTCTCTTCTCGGTTGTTCTATTGAAGAGTTTCGAAAACACATCGAAAGTCAGTTCCAAGAAGGAATGACTTGGAAAAACTACGGAAAAGGAGGTTGGGAACTTGATCATATCATTCCTATTGCTTATTTTGATCTTTCTGATCCAGAGCAACAAAGAATTTGTTTTAATTATCGAAATCTTCAGCCTTTATGGCGAAAAGATAATATCAAGAAATCTGATTTGGTTCCAGAGAATGTCGAAGAATTAGTAAACGAAATAAAAATCATTGTAAGATGATCACTAAAATAGATAACACGATTGAAGCCCTTAAAAGCTTATGGATTGAGCTTTTTTTGGATAAGACGAACAAAGTCAGCAATGTGGCTGATGGATCTGTTTTGAATGCAACAGCTTACGGGACAGCAAAAATTGCCCAGAAAGCGATTAAAGATATTGCGATAACAGAAGCAAAACTTTTCCCAGATACAGCAGTGGGAACTTATCTAGATGAATGTGCTGCCTTATATGGAGTAAGTCCAAGAAAAGGTGCATTAGGATCCTCTACTTATGTTAGAGTATATGCTAATCCAGATACAGTTTATTCTACTGATGTTGTATTTGTGAATAAGAACGGTATTCGTTTTTCTGTAGACAAAGAGGTTAAGGTTGGTTCTAGTGGTTACGCTTATGTTCCAGTTAGAAGTATTAACGCAGGATCATCAACAAATGTTCCGCCTAATAGTATCGTAACTGTTACTCCACAGCCTACTGGTCATATTGAATGTACAAACGAATATTACGCTATTGGAGGTCGTGATTCAGAGGATGATGAAACTTTCCGTATCCGAATCAAGAACAATAATAATCGTTGTAGCAAGGGCACTCAAGAATATTGGACACAAATTTTACAAGATATCGATCCTAGAGTTTTGAAGGTTTTGAACGTAGGGTTAGGTGAAGACGGTATTTATGAACTTTATATAGTCAGCCAAAACGGTATTTTCTTCACAGAGGATGAACTTAATGCTCTATTGGAACAATCCAAAGATAAGTTTGGTATTTTCGAACTTAATTTGGAAGGTGATGTTGTGGGAATTGCCTTTAAAAATGCCGAATGGTTCTATATTGGTAGTGAAAGAGGAATGGATTTCCGGGTTGATATCAGTTCTGAATATACAATTGCTGATGTAAGACGAAATATTCAGGTTTCTCTTACTAAATATTTGGATTTCCGTTTCTGGGAAGCTGGACAGATAGTTCAATGGGATGATTTATTAGATGTTGTGAAAAAAGCATCTGGTGTTCGATTTGTTCCTGATGAATTCTTCTTCCCTAATTATGACGAAGCGGTTCCAGTAAATCAACTTCCCCGTATACGAGAATTTGTTATGAGGGATTTGAAAGGAAATATCCTTTATGATGCAGGTAGTACCTTGTCTCCTCTATTTTATCCAGCCCAAGCAGAGGATATTTATAGAGGTATTACGGATAGCTCTTTGGCGTTATCACAACCAGTTTATTTCAATGTAATTGATGAAGATGGTAATCCAGTTGAAGGAGCTCGTATTACTGTTGGATCAAATGCTGTTATCACAGATTCTAATGGCCAGGCTACTATGTCTTTAATTAATGGTAATTATACTTATATAATCACCAAGAATAAAATGAAGACAGTTACAGGAACTTTCGTTGTGTTGAATAACTCCGTAACGATTAATGCTCAGATGGTAATAGCACCATTTACGGTAATCTTTGATATTCGAGATGAAAATGGTCTTGGATTACAAGGTGCTGAGATTATTATAGATGATCAATCCGAAATAACTGATGGTACAGGTAGAGCTTCGATCGACCTTAAACCAGGAACTTATATATATTCTGTTTCTAAATTGGGATATGAAGATATAACCAATAAATCTGTTACAGTTGTAGATGCCAATGTGGCAGTAATGGAAACAATGTATTTATTTGCTTGGTCTATTACGTTTATTTGCCAAGACGAAAATGCAGTAAATCTATCTGGTGTAATCGTGAAGATAGGTTCGAATTCCTATGTAAGTGATGAAAACGGTAGAGTGCCTGTAAAATTGGTAAACGGGAATTATAAGGTCAGCTTTTCAAAAGTAGGTTTTGTTGCAAAGGAACAGAATTTTACAGTTAATAATAAAAACGAAACTTTTACAGTACAGCTGGTTTATTTTAAATATAATTTTTCCATGGTTGTTTACGCTCCTGATGGGAAAACACCAGCTCCGGGCGTGAACGTAAATATCAATGAAGGAGCCGTAATTGCCACAACAAATTCTAGTGGAAGAATTACAGCTCAATTGATAAATGGTGATTATAACTTTGTTGCTTCTAAAAGGGAGTATGATGATTATAATGGAAACTTTAATATTCAGAATGCTGATTTGGATATTGAGGTTACAATGAAATTGAGACATTTTACGGTAGTTATTACTGCTGTGAATGAAAATCAACAAGCAATTTCTGGTGCCACTGTAAACATCAACAATGAAGTATTTATAACAGACCCCCTCGGTCAAATAACTACTTCTCTTCAGAACGGAACTTATCCTTATACCATTACTCGATTAGGTTATTATGATTATAATGGAAGCATTCAGGTTAATGATGGAGATGTAAGTGATATTGCCAATATGACAGGGCGTTTGTATGATGTTCTTTTCATTGTAAAAGATGGAGATACATTAGTACAAGGGGCAACTATATTGATATTTGGTAGAAGTCTTACTACTAACACCACAGGACAGGCTTCTACTCAATTAACAAATGGCAAATATCCTTATACAGTTAGTAAAACCGGATTTAACACTACAGAAAGTTCGGTTATTGTTGCCAACGATAACGCCACTGTAAATGTTTCTTTGGCAGCTAAACTATGGAATGTTTTTTTACAGGTATTAGATAGAGGACAGATTGTTGAAGGAGCTGAGGTACAAATAGCTGGGCAAACTTTAATAACAGATGATAGTGGATTGGTAACGCTAACCCTCAGAAACGGAACTTACCCTTATACGATCAATAAAGCTGGATATGTACAGGAAACCGGAAATATTGTTGTAAACAATTCTGATCTGAACACTAGCATAACAATTACTCCTCTTTCTTATTTGGTAACATTTAAGTTAAGTGAAGAAGGGCAATCTCCCGCCAAATATATAAACGGTGCAACGATTAGCATTAATAGCCAATCATTGACCACCGATTCAAACGGTGCAACGATTAGCATTAATAGCCAATCATTGACCACCGATTCAAACGGTGAGGCTACTATTCAAATTTATGCTGGTACATATCCAGTATCTTATAAAGCCACAGGCTATCAAGATGTAAGTAATAATATCTCTATTTCAGGAGTACAGACTATAGCACAAGCACTTAAAAAGTTTTGGGCGTTACAATTTTCTGTTGCAGCTGCAACCAAAGAAGCTTTAGAAGGCGCCACAGTCACCGTAGAAGGCGCAGCTATTGTAAATAGTCCTCAAACGGTGACCACAAATGCACAGGGTCTTACTCCTGAAATTACTGTAGTAAATGGAGCTTACACCTACGGTATTAGTAAAACAGGTTATTCTCCAGAAGAAGGAAGTGGTACGATTGCTAATGGAAATAAAACTGAAACTCATCAATTGGTATTTGGTTTTGAGACAGTATTCCATGTAACTGATAATACCAATAATCCTATCACAGGGGCTACTGTATTAATTGATAATGTTGAAACAATTACAACTTCTTCTGCAGGTAATGCCGTTTCGAATTTGTCAAATGGTAATCACGCCTATGTAGTAACGAAAGCAGGCTATATAAAAGCTACCGGAACGGTTACGGTAAATGAAGCACCACAGACGGTAAATGTAAAATTGACTGATGGTGGATTAGTAACGTTTACTATTACTGATCAAAATGTTCCTGTATCTGGTGTTACTATAAATATTACTGGAAGTGTTTCTGCTACAGGAACCACTAACAATAATGGCGTCTATGCTATTGAATTACCTAATGGCACTTTTGGTTATACATTGGCAAAGAGCGGTTATCAAACTACTCCAAGTGCAAACTTTACAGTTAATTCTAATAATGTTCTAGTCAATCGAGATATAGCTGCTTTCCATTATTATACCATTACTTTTACTAATGTGGTAAATGGTAGTTCTGTAGTTTGTGGTGGTGAAACAAAAACAGCCCCCTCTGGAGGCACTGTTACTTTCACTAATAAAGTAAATGGCTCTTATGATTATTCTGTTACCAAAGATCGATATAGAACAATAACTGGAAGTGTTACTGTAAACAATAATAGCCCTAGTGTTAGAATTACTCAGGTGCAGATCAGTACAGTTACATTTACTTGTATAAAGGACAATGATACTTCCCAGTCGTACCAGAATGTTGTGGTTAATTTCAACGGTAAAAACGTTACAACCAACGCACAAGGTAAAGCGGCATTTACAGATACGCCGAACGGTACATATAACTGGACTGCTACACCGCCAGCGGCAGATGGAGCAGAAACACAATCAGGTAGTATTACTGTAAGTGGTGCTGATGTAAATACAACCGTTAACTTTGATATGGTTAAGAGGCTTACCTTTATGATAACGGATTTGGTGACAGGTGCGAATTTGGAAGGTGTTACTGTATCAATTACTGGTAGTAAAGGTGATACAGCCACTCTGACTACCAGTTCAACAGGTGTAGCTCAGTACATGCAGGCAAAAATAAACTCAACGTATAGTTACACTATTTCAAAGACCAATTACGTTACACAAACTGGAACTACACCGACAATCACAGATAATACGGATATAAGAAAGAGTCTCGATCCTAAAGCAAGAGTAACATTTACTGTTACGGCCAATACTTCTAGTGGAGCAAAATTACAAGGAGTTGCTATTAATTGTACAGCTTCTGGAGAAACTGCTGTGAATTTAACCACCGATTCTAATGGCTTAGCCACAGCGTATTTTACAAGAAATAAGCAATGGACGATCGCTATCAGCAAATCAGGATATGATTCGAGTACCTTTAACAGAACTTGGACCGCGACAACCGTTTCAGAACCGGTAACCCTCACTGGAATCTACTCCATCACCGTAAACACCAAACGTGTCGGAGTCAACTATTCGGGAGTCGCATTGACGCTTGTCGCGGGAGGAAAAACGTTTACGGGTACTACAAACGCAAGTGGTGTATACGTTTTCTCTAACGTACCATATGATTTAGGTGCAAAAGTTAGTTGGGCTGAGGGTAATTATTGGAGTGCAGGAAATAATCCTTTTTCTTCGGATTCTTCAAAAACAGTCTTAATTAATTTATCCGCTCTATATGATTTAATATTTGCAACAGGCCAACAAGGGGCAATAGTGGAATTAATAGGAGGATATACAGGAACAGCAACAACAGGAGCAGACGGAAATGCAACTTTTTCAAAAGTCCCTGTAACATCTGTGTCTTATACTGTTACAGGGACTGATCTCGAAACAGTTACGGGTACTTATTCGGTTTCTGCTTCCGTGACCGACACCTCTCAGACTATACAAGTACCTCTTACTAAACTTCCTAAGTTAGTTCTGGTTACACAAACCAATGATTCTTACCAATTAGAAGACGGATATAATTATTTAAGTTTCTTAGTAGTTGGTCCTGGCGGTAATGGCGCAAGATATGTGTCTAGTGAAGGTATAAGTGGAGCAGGAGGTGGCGGTGGAGGAATGGCTTATTGTAAAAATATTCCTTACCCTATTCCTGTAACTAATGTTTGGCAATTAAATATAAACTCTAGTTATTCTAGAATTGTATGGGAGAATAATGTTGTTTCTGTAACTTGTAATAAAGGTGCTAATGGATCAGCTTATGAAGGTGGAAAGGGTGGAACTGTAAGCTCTTCTTCAACTTGGCATGGTGGAACTTTATATAAAGCTGGTGGTACTGGCGGAGGTGGAGGTGACTATGACGATTATGTATGTGGTGGTGGTGCAGGAACTAGTGGATGGGGTTATGAAAATAGAGGCGGTACTGGTGGAGATGGAAATGTTTCAAATAAAGGAGGTGGTCAATATAAGGGTAATTATGGAGGTCCTTTTAATGGCACTAGGATTTTTCCTATTAAAACTGTATTCAACGGTACCGGAAAGGGAGGAGATCCTTTTAATAACGGTGGAGGTGGAGGGGGGTATGGTGATGGTACTAAAGGTGGTAATAATTCTCCTGCTGGAAATGCTGGCTATGGTGCCGGTGGTGGAGGAGGAAATGGAGGCAGTTCTACTGGATTAGGAGGGCAAGGGATTATTTGTTTATATTATCACAACACTCCTTTATAAACGATAAAAATAGAAGGAGGTAAAGACTTTAAAATCAATACCTCCTCCTACTAAACTATATGGGGTCATTATGATAGTATAGACACACTATTCCAGTTCCTCCCTTTCCATAGTTAGAACCTCCTTCACTATTAGGAACTCCTGCTCCACCTCCACCATATCCGGGAGGTAGATAATTCCCTTTCACGGCGTTTCCGCCATTACCGTAGCCTCCTCCACCACCTCCACCAGCAGTTGGACTGCTGGAGGTATCTCCACCTTTACCAGTTCCATTGAAAATAGAAGTTAAAGGAATAATTGTAGTATTAGCAGGTGTACCCGGCATACCCGGTGCGCTACCACCGCCTCTATGACTAAAAGTTCCATCTCCTCCCTTTCCACCAGTAACGTTAAAACCATTAGCATAAGAACCACCACCACCGCTAGGATTATGATTACCACCACCATTACCACCACCATTTCCTCCGGCAGTTACTACTGAAAAGGTCCCTACTGAAGCAGCTTGACCACCTTGGCCACCATCTTTCTTATTTAAATGTTCTCCGTTTTGTCCTTTATAACAAGTAAAATTAGTCAAACCTCCATCATCTACAGAAGTATAAGTTAAAAAAGTAATGTTTATTTTTGGTAGATCAGTAATATGTATATTAGGAGCATAAATAACTCCACCTCCACCTCCTGCTCCAGTACTATCAGTAAAATTACCATAATCACCACCTCTACCGACAACTAGTATGGAAACATATGTATAAGAACTATCTAACACCTTACCTTGGACACCGCTTGTTACTAACTCTAACTTAGGAAGTTTAGTAAGAGGTACTTGTATAGTCTGAGAGGTGTCGGTCACGGAAGCAGAAACCGAATAAGTACCTGTAACTGTTTTTGAAGAAAAAACTAAGAAAAAGTATTTAAAGACCATTTTTGCTTGTCGTATTGAAATAATTAGTATATTTACACGTATCAAAGATAACTCAGTAATAAAACACATTTAAACATGAAAATACCTTATCAATCAGTCAGTTGTAATAGAGCAGGTTTAGTTGCGCATACGGGAAGTGTAGTTCCTGCCGCAATCTCCAGTGCTTGGAATTATCCTGCTATTACAGAAGATATATTTTTGGAGCCTTCCTCTCCGGTAGCTAGTGGAACTTATTATCCGTTTGTTCCTTTTATGATCATTCCTATGAGTGAGGGAGTAATCAATGTGCAATTGGCTTCGGGTTTGAATTATACCATTCAGGAAGCAGAAGTATCCGCTTCTATTGGAGCTCCGCTTTTGTATCTGGTAACCAGAATATTTGCAGAAGGAACGACTGTAACTAATTTAACAGTAGGAATATGATTGGAAATGCAATTGGTACCTTTTTCCAAAGGAAAAAGGGTAAAGGTGTAGGACCTTTACCTCCTATTCCAGGTCTGGATGGGGTAATAGGATTGTATATTGCCAAAGGTCTTACCAATGATTCGATGAAAGAAAACCCGGTCTGGAAAGATAAATCTGGACAAAGTAACGATCTTCAAATGAAGAATTTCAGTTGGAATTTGGGGTCTGGGTGTGGATCATATGTTATAGACCAAAATTTATGGAAAGTTAATGTTCCGTATGTAGTACTAAATAAAACTGCTAGTAGTGTTTCGGTCATAAATGAAGGTGGTATAAATGGTTTAGTTGCTTATATGCGTAATACATATTGGAATGTAACAAAAGCTAGAAAACTGAAAGTTACCAGTAGTGATTTTACAACGGGAGAAGTCAATATAAATTATTATGTTAGTGCTGGTGGAGGTGAATTTGTAGAGTTAAAAGTTAATGGAATAACTGAGATTCCTGCTAATCCTAATTTTACTGGAACAATTTATCTTTCATTACCACCTAATAAATCAGGATCGCTGACGATTGAAGAAATCCCTGATTATCAGGGTGCTATCGTTTTCGATGGAGTAGATGATTATGGCTTTTGTGATACCTTCCCTATTCTTACAAAGGAAAAGGGATATACGGTGATGGCGTTAAGAAAGTGGTTGACACCAGAAGCAAAGACATCGAATGAGGCTATCGTTTCTAATCTTTATAACACTGATTGGTCATCTATTAATTTAGGAGCATTTAACTGCGAAGTAAAATACAATAATTTAAATCCTAAAATCATAAATGCTATATCTTATAGTTCTTCATCACGTATAAATATTGATGAAAATGATTTATTATTTTATCAAACTTCTAATAATTACAATGGCAATATTATAGAAGTAGGAAATAAAAATCAAGGAGGTTCTTATTTATTTGTAGGTTCTGGTTCTAGGAATAATTTATATGCTAATTCGGCTATCTATGCCCTCTGTATAATAGATCACGACACATCTGATGCAGAACGTCAGCTTGTTATAGACTACTGGAAACAAGAATATCCAGAACTTTTCTTTGATCAAGCATGGACTGTAACAGGTAAAACCAACGATGACAAAGACCGTGCTACAGTTAAGAACCTTACTGGCAATGGAAATGATTTGATGTTGAGTAATTTTGCGTTTGCAGGAGATAGTGGGTATGGGTTGTATGCTCAAAATTACATTTCATACGCCATTACTAACAGAGCTGTTTATACAAAAACCAATTCATCGATTCACGTTACAAAGTCTATAACAGCAGGGGTTAATTTCACAGAATCTGCGAGAGATGTAACCATTCCATCGTACAGAATAAAAGTTACTGGTATACAGTCTGGTCAAGAGATGATTTATAGAGGGAGTAATAATACTTTTTTAACGAATATTCCATCAGACGGAATTTATGTTCTTCCTGCTGTAGAAAATGGATCTAATTTAGGATTTCAATTTGTTTCGTATACGGGTGATTGTAACATTACTATAGAGCAAATCCCCGACTACGAAGGATACTTGGTTACTGATGGAGTGGATGATAAGATACAAAGCAGTAGTTTTAAAATTGGAAAAGATTGGACGATGGTAGGTGATTGGATGTTGTTTGAAACTCCAAAATATATTCCTGCTGGTATAATAAAAGCACCGAGTCTTTATTTGTATAATAGTTCTAGTGGTTTGCAATTTTTCATTAATACAAGTCAATTGCCATTTAATGTTAATGATATTAAATCTGTTAATGCTATTTGTTCAGATGGAAGAATATATACTAATGACTGGAATGAGGTTATTGGTGAATATGGAAATGTTACTTCAAGTAACTCACCATTACTTATAGGTTTTAATTCTAATAATCAAAATTTCACCAAAATAGCATTTAAAAACCTAGCCATCTACAATGGCAAAGTCCTGACTAAAGACCAGTGTATAGCTGGTTACAACTTATTACAAACTTTTAAAAATTCATGATCATGAAATTTATTATAGTTCCAAAAGAAGTACATGATACAATCAGTATAGAAGTCCTGAAAGAACATGGCATAGATCATCCTCTAACAATAGAGGATGGTTCAAAAGTAATTATGCACTTAGAATATTATGAAATGTTCTTTCCTCAGACATTAGCGGAAACCGAAGAAGCTGATTATCCATTTCCGGTATATGATCAGAATGATCCTGCTTTCCAAGCATTGATAAGAGTCGAAGAAGAAGAAATAACTGAATAAGTAAAATGGCAAACGAGATATACAATAGGACAATCTTTAAAAGATTTTTTGAAGTAAATGATGAGAAAGTTTTGGCATGGGCAAATAATGTTCTTGCCAAAGTTTCTAGTCCTGGTATACTTCCTACTTTCATAAATAAACAGGGTGAAGATTTCCAGGCTTATTGGGGAACCATCACCCATTTATTCGCATTGATAGTCCTCTACGGAAGACAGTATAATGAAATTGATACAAATAAGATTTTGTTCGAACTTTTTATACAAAATAGAGGTTTGGTTACAAATGAAGTAACTACGGAAGAACAGATGCAATATTTGTTCAATAATTATATCAATGAATATGAGAAAAGAGGTAGAATGGATATCATTTCTAAGGAAGGTCTAATACTTGGAGAGCTTCTTCGGCTTATCCAGTATAATTCATTAGATGAATTTATTTTTGCTCCTTTGATGTCTCGTGATACAGGTTGGGCTCTCGGATACTCTTCTCCTACCTGGAATAGAACGGATACTGTTATAAATATCACCAAGGGATATGAGACTACTAAGAATGTAGAAGATCTATCAAAATATCCCTTAATTAATCCAACCGGTGTTACTATTATTTCTGATCAAGATAATGATGGTAATCCTATTAAAGCAATGACCTTTACCGGAAATACTTTAGTGGGAATCGGAATGGAGGAAGGAAATGAATCAAAATTGATGGTGATTAGTGAAAATATGTTCTATCAGATATCCTTTAAATTAAAGGTGTCTTCTGTTGACAACCAAATTTTGAAATTTGGAGTGAATATATATGATGAGAACATGAACCCTTTGGATTGCATTGAATCTTTTACAGGTAATCCTTCTAATTATTTTGTCAATGATGACGGTCCTCTTCAATTACCTAATCCTGGTATATATTATGAATGTAGAGGGATTCTGTCTAAAATGAATCGAAGTTATTTCAAACCCGTTGATTTGAATTTTCCAGGTGGACGAGGTTTAAAATTACCTAAAGGGGCAAAATACATGACAATGTCTCTTTCTCAAGATCGATCCGTAGCTAGTAATGACGTCTATATTTATGATATAAAAATAAAGCCGTTGTTTTTACCGTTTTACCAGGGTTATTTAGGTGAAAAAAATATCATTGCATCTTATTACGAAAACAATTCATCGTCTTCTAACAAGACTGTAAACGCGTTTATTGAAACGTATTTGATATCTTATCGTAATGTTTTAGCTGCTCAGGAGATTTTTCAGTTTGAATTAACCGAGGTTAGGTTTAAGGTTTTCTCAGACCGAGGAGTTCAACTTGAAAATACCACGATAACTATAGGTACCAATGTTTTAACAACAGACATAAATGGAGAAGCTTCTATTCAATTATATCCGGGAGATTTCCTTTATTCGGTTGAAAGAGATGGTTTCATCTCTATTGAAAACGAAATTTTATCAGTAATTGAAGGAGAGACTCAGATAGTTTATATTTCAATGGAAGGAGATTTGTATGAGCGTACAGTTCTTTTTTCTATTAAAAGTGAAACAGGAGCCCCTCTACCGGGTGCAATAGTTACTTTCAATAGAGCTTTTAAGGCGACTCAAGCTGATGGTACAGTTTCCTTTAAGGCTTTTCCTGGATTATATGCCTATACTGTAACTAAGGATCGATATATTACTGTAAATAAAAGTGTTTTAGTTCAAGATGATATGGTAGAAACTGTTGAAATGGAATTGATTCCTGTTTCAACTATTACCTTTTCAGTAAAGAATGGAACAACTCCAGTTTCTGGAGCTACAGTAACTGTTACTGGTCAGAATGTAATGGCTGACGATAAAAATGCTATTCCTTTTACTTTGAGTAAAGTTACAGATGCACAAGGTTTAGCCGTTTTCCCAGATCTGGAAAATGGCCAATATAATTATTCGGTAGAAAAAGTCGATTGGATTCCTGTTAGTGCATCTATGACAGTTGCAGGAGATAGAACAATAGATATAGCTTTTCTTCCAGTTCCTACTTATACTGTAATTTTTGAGGTATCAGATATTAATTCGTTTACTGGAGAAACTTCAAAATTACAAGGTGCTTCTGTAAATTACGCAGGTATTTCTAAAGTGACAGATGCTAGTGGTCAGGCTAGTTTTGTTGTAAAGGGTAATAATTATCCTTATTCTATTTCAAAAAGTGGGTATGAATCTGTTACCGGTAATTATCATCCAACTAGTAACGCAACAGTTCCCATTGATTTAGTAAGAAATACTTATACAGTTACCTTCGTAGTTCGTGGAGCCAATAGTGCTTTATTGCAAGGCGCAAAAGTTACCATAGGAGACCAGATGAAGGAAACAGATAAAAATGGACAGGTAGTATTTTTAGTTCCTAATGCAACATATAATTATACTGTTTCTTATCCAGATTATCATGATATTACGGGTAGTTTTACTATGAACAGTGCAGCTCAAACCATTCCTATTGCTATGGATCAAGTTCTTTATGATGTAACATTTGTTGTTACAGAAGAAGGAATAATTTCAGCTGGTGCTACTGTAAGAATCACTAATACTGTTACTGGAGAAACTCAATCAAAAAATACAAGCAGCCAAGGGATTGCTACTTTTACATATCCCAAAGGATCGTATACATGGCAAGTAAGTAAAAATATTTATGTAACTCAGACAGGTAGTTTTACTATTACTGGTAGCCCAGTTACAAGAGATGTTAATTTGATTCGTAAAAATGGATCAGTTACTTTTATTGTAAAAGATGATTCTGGTAAATTTATTGAAGGTGCTACGGTTACTTGCGGTGATCGCTCGGGAACAACTGGAGGTACTGGTCAAGTAACTTTCTCACTTCCTATTGGAGAGTATTCTTATAATGTAAGTAAGTTACCGGATTATACAGGTGTCTCAGGACAAGTATCTATTGTTGAGACACCACAGAATGTTAACGTTATTCTATCCAATAAAACCTATAAGGTTACTTTTACTGTGAGAGTAAATTGGGGAGGATATCAGAATAACTTAGTAAGTAATTTGGCTGTTGTTTTCAATGATGTCACGGCCTATACAAACAGTGCAGGGCAAGCTATTTTTCAAAATATAAAGAATGGTACTTATAATTATAGTGCGGGAGGTGGAAATACTATTTATGATCTAGTTACTGGATCGACAACGGTATCTAATGAAGATAGATCAGTGGAAATTAATCTCAATTTTAAAACTCTTTCTTCCACTTTGGCGGTATATAAAGATGGATACAGGGCTTCTAATATAAGAGTAACTGGTTCTGTAAAGTATAAAGGAGGAAATGGAACTAATTATTCTAATATTAATACAACCACTGATTCAAACGGTGAAATAGAATTTAACTGTCCAGCTGAAGGCACATTTACCTTGACAGCCACTGATAATGGTTGTATTTCAAAAAGCGTTTCAGGGAATAACGGAAGTGATGCAGCCATTTATTTATGGTCAGCTTGGGTATTGACTTTTAATACAGCTGCTACTTCTATTATCGCCCGTACTTCATGGCTAAATAGTAGCAATTGTGAGGCAGTAGGAAATATATTAAAGGTATGTCCTCCTTCTACTGGTGGTGCTAGTCCTAATCATTTAATAGGAGGAACGTTTCAGAATGAAACTTCTTTATTATCAGTAGATCAATGGCCTGTTATGTGGGGTTTTGGAACTGCAAGTTCTACCTTTCTGAATTGTTATAATTTAAGTTCAGTAGTATCTGGAACACCCTATATTAATGGGAATATTGATCAGTATTTTAAAGGCTGCACAAATCTGAGAACTATTTCTGCTAGATTCTTTGCCAGTGTCACAGGAACTTCTGCTAGATATTGTTTTGAAGATAGTGGATTGACAGAAGTTCCTACTAATCTTTTTTCCAATAATATTCAGGATTACGAATATTGTTTCAGAAGGTGTTATAATTTGACTACAGTTACAGGCACACCATTTGGAACAAGAGCGTATAAATTGGGAGGTATTTTTGCTGAATGTTCTAGTTTAACAACAGTATCTATAAATACTTTCAATAACTGCAGCAATGCTGGCGAAATAGGTTATGCGTTTGCGAATTGTACTGCCTTAAAAACGGTAAATGCAAATTTAATACAATATTGTACTAAGTTAACTTACGCAGGTGGATTTTTTGAAGGTGCCGGTATAACAGCCCTCCCTTCTAATTTCTTTGGAAGGATTACAACGGATTGTAATTTCACAGCAGTATGTCATGATTGCAAAAATTTGACTTCTATCGGAACAAATGCTTTTCCTTTAACCGCTAATCAATTTTACGGAGCGTTTTGGGGATGTTCTGCTTTGACAGATGCTACTAACTTCTTTAGAGGTGCTTACAGTAAATGTACAAATGCAAGTAATCTTTTCCGGGAATCAGCTATTTCAATGTTACCGGGAGATGCTTTTGCAAATTGGACAGCGCTACGAACATTAGAAGCAGCTTTTCAGGGTTGTACTAATCTAAAAACATGTCCTTCTGCTACCAACGGATTAATAGATGGATGTACTTCTTTAACCACCATGGCATATATGTTCAATGGGTGTACTAATTTTGTAGGAGATCGTAGTTATGTAGACACTCTTTGGTTAACTAAACAGAACAGTTTAGCAGTTCCTAGAAAGGTAAATAATTACAATTATGCTTTCCAAAATTGTTCGGGAGGATTGGAATATATCATGTACCGAAGTAATTTTGTAGGAGGTGAATGGAATTATATAGGAATGTGGACAGTTGTACTGATAGAAAATCCTTCAGCATCCCATGTAGGTACCTTTAGAGGAGCAACCGGAGTTATATCTAGTAATCCGAATATTGCCGATGATTGGAAATAATTAATTTATAACGATATGAGCAAATTAAATTTTAATCGTAACATCTTTTTAGAAAGGGAGGAATTGAATAACTTTCAGTCCTTCCTGGCTAGTAATATGCTATTTCAGGCTATTATGCAAGCAACATATAGTTTTGGAGTGATAGGAAATGATCCTTCAAAAATTAATCCGGGGACAACTATTACTGAATCTATAACAGGAACTATTGATCCATTTGTGGTAGAATTAGGTACAGTAAAGGGATCAATTAAAGTTTTACCTGGTATGGCTCTTACGAGTTCAGGTAATTTTATTTCTATTAATGTAGAAGATAATATCACAGTTCCGGATAATGGATTGTATTATTGGGTAAAAATTGGTTATACAACTAGAAATTATGAATTGGGATTCGTAAGTATCAATACGAAAGGAGTGGTTTCTGGTACAACTGATTTTTCGGGCAAAGTAAGAGGACAATCCACTTCAACTCCTACTTATGTTCGATTTATAAAAGAAGATGGATCAATTCCTTTGAATAATGGGAATTATCAGGTAGTAAACGTTATTGATAATCAGAACTTGCTTTTGACTTCAGCTACTACGTTTGTTGCTGAATCCAATTTACGCCCTATTATTTTAGGAACTTTACCTCTCGGTGCAGTATTTTCACAGAGTCAGCTCAATGGTTTGTATACTTATGATTCCTATACCGTATCTTTGGTTCAGGAAACTTCAGTGAATACACCTCCAGAAAAGGAAGTGGATGAATATTATATTTCTCGCGTTGTTAACAATGGTGGTTCAATTGTTGTTGATAATAGTAAGAAGACTGAGTATTGGGCATTAGGAAATGCACTTGTGGGAAAAGCAACGACTTAAATTAAGAAGCTATGTTAAAGTTCTATTATACGGTTGCATCCGCTTATGATGCTCAACAAGATAATCCAGTAAATTCAGTTGGTGGATACAAATCAAGTACTCCTATTAGCAATGGTTTATTGGATAGCGTCTTTGATGAATTGAGTTTGAAAGGGATGTTTGATGGACAGCCCCAATACAAAGCTATAGTTATTGTAAATGAAGGAACTGAAGCTATTACGAATCTTCAGCTTTGGTTTTCTACTCCGGAAAATCAAACAACCTATTGTAATTTTACAGTGGCTGCTACTCAGATGTCACAAGATGCAGAAGGTAATCCGATTATGGAGAGAACAGAGAATATGTATGCTAAACCTTATTATTCTACTTTCTTCCCAGCAACAGAAGAAGATAAGGTTTCATTGGGTGATTTACAACCAGGAGAGTCTCTTGGTCTTTGGCTTTGTAGAACCCCTAATAAAGAGGTAATTAAGGAAGACTATGATAATGTCGCAGAAGTAGATCCTGAAAGGTCCTTTAGGGCTAAAATCTACAAACAAGTAGAAAAAGAAAAAGAAGAATTAATTTTTGTAAATTTATCATGGGACTAAAAATAAGATAACCAGTTTTCTTGTTTTTGTGAAAGAATAGTTATATATTTACAGTATGAAAGGATAAGTCAATTATCCTTTCTTTTTAAAAACAAAAATAACCTTTTGTTATGAAGTCAGAGGAGTTTTTAACGACATATGAATACATGCAAGGCAAGATATCTGGAAGTTTTGGTTTTCAGTATAGTAAACCTCGTGCTGCAAAAGAAAAGATTGAAGCCTTCTTGAAAGAGAATCCTAATATAGAAGGCCATATTTTTGATTTTATAACGTTTATATGTGTTTTAAGAACATCTAAACATAATAGATACACAATTATACCACTTAATCAGTTTACAAGTAAAAACGCAATCAAACTATATAAAGAAAAAACTCCTCAGATGGATTATTGGATTCGAAAATTCCAATTACAATATAATCTTAGAGATCCTTTTAATAGACCCATAGTTGGATTATCGGAGCAATATATGGAACAACAAAGAAGAAAGTATTTCAATACTGCAAGAGGTTTTCTTCATTGTTGTTCCTATGAAGGTTTTCTTTATGAAGAAAAAAGTGTAAGCTGTTTGGAGTGTCATTATAATTATATATGTAATGAAAAGAGAGCATTGTAGATATATATTAGCCTGGGCAGAAGTAATTCCACCTACATTAAAGTTTAATCAAGTAGGTGCCAATGAATGGGCGAAGTTTTATATAAAAAGGTTTGAGAAAAATTCCCTTCCTTTTAAAATTCGTTCAGAGGCTGAAAAATATATCACCTTATTAACTAAACAAGATTGTCGGTGTGCTTTTATTTGGGACAAAGCAAAGGAAGATATAATTGAAATAAAAAAATTTTTGTAAGATGGAAGATGATTTGAAATTGACGAAGAAACAAAGAATAGCTATCTTAAAAGAAGCTATTAGACTTTTAGAGGCAAACCTTAATAATTGTTGTTATATGTGCGTTGCTGTAGAACGTGCTACAACGATAGTGATAAAGAGGTATGAATATAAAGATTGCTCACGTTCTTGTATTCGTTTTCCTGAATTATTGAAATATAAACCTAAAGATAGGGCAGAGACTATGGGATGGTTTTGTCTTAGCGAGGAAAATAAGCAAAAGCGGATTGGTATTTTAAATGAAATAATTCGTTCTATTGAAAAACAATCTGATATGGAATATGTTAAACACAATAAGATTCAACAGTTTTACTATACTGTCAAAAATTGGATATGTGGAAAAAGAAAATAAAGGAAGAGGTTAGACCGTGTCTCAAGTGTGGGGTAAATCATAGAATCTATAATCGTTCTAAGTGGCTTTGCGAAGATTGTGATAAAGAAGTCACCAGAGAACGTAGAGGTGATCTTCAATCTCTATTTATGGAAATATGGAATGAAAGACCTCATATTTGTGTAAAATGTGGAAAGAAATTAGGTGAAGAGCCTAAAGCGATATATTTTAGTCATCTTTTGGGGAGAGCAGCCTATCCAAATTTGAAAATGGATAAAGAAAATATTGTAATAATGTGTGATGAGTGCCATTATGATTGGGATTTTGGAGAGGGATCTTTCAAAAAAGATCCAAAAATAAAATTATTATTGGAAAAATTGAGAAGAAAATGAAAGCTAATTTCGAAACAGGTTTAAAGATTTGTTCTAAGTGTAGAAGGGAACTTCCTCTTTCTTCTTTTGGAAAAGATATCCATCAACCAGATGGGTTAGAGTATTCATGTAAAGAATGTTCGTTAAAAAGAAGGAGAGATTATCTTAAAACGAAAAGAACAAAAGAAGAAATTTTTCAAACTCGTGCGAATTTAGAAAAAGGAACTAAAATCTGCTCTAAGTGTAGGAGAGAATTTTCTCTTGATCATTTTCATAAATGCAAAAACAGTTATGATGGTTTTGGGGGTCAATGTATATTTTGTGAAAGGGCATATAGAGAACTAGGGAGGAATAAAGAAACTCAAGAAAAATGGAAAGAAGAAAATAAAGAGAAAATTCGAGAATGGCGGCTTTCTGAAAGAGGAAAAGCGGCTTCTCGCAGAGCTTATTTAAAAGCAAAAAGTTCTGGTCGATTGCAAAAATGGGAGAAGAAAAAGAGAAAAGAAGATTTAAAGGAATTGGTTCTCTATACCGTATTTGGTAATATGACATTTATCATAAGCATAGGTGCTTATGCAGTATTCAATGTCGCGCTTGGAATAAATGAATTGATAGCAAATGCTCTTGCCTGGGTATTTGCAGTGCTTTTTTCGTATATGACTAACGAAAAGTGGGTATTTCGTGTATCAACACCTACAAAAACAGCAGCATTTGTGCAGATGTTTGCATTTTTCAGTGGCAGATTTTTTACCCTGATTATTGAGGAAACTATTATTTTTGTTTTTATAACTATGCTTTCGTACCCGAGCATGTGGGTGAAGTTAACCGCTCAAGTGGTGGTTGTGGTACTTAATTACATAATTAGCAAGCTCTTTGTATTTAAAAATCAATAAGAGTAAGAAAATATTAAGGAACAAAAACTTTTCAAATTCACGTTAATGTGGTAAAATCGGTATAGTTAACATTAATAGGCTTATTTACTAGCTGACACAGGAGGTTAATATAAATGGATTTTAGAGCTGAGTACGAGAAATGGTGTACAGACCCATATTTTGATGAGGCTACAAAGGCAGAGCTTAAGGCTATTGCGGGTGATGATAAGGAGATAGAGGACCGATTCTATCGCACACTTGAGTTTGGTACAGCAGGTCTTCGTGGTGTAATAGGAGCCGGCACCAACAGGATGAATATATACACAGTCCGTCAGGCTACACAGGGACTGGCTAATTACATACTTTCACAGGGAGAGGACGCAGTAAAGAGAGGCGTTGCAATCGCACATGACTCACGTAATATGCATGATGAGTTCACAGATGCCACAGCACTCTGTCTTGCGGCTAATGGAATCAAGACATATGTATTCCCACAGCTCGCACCTGTTCCGGAGCTGTCATACGCAGTAAGGACACTCGGTACAATAGCCGGTGTTGTTATCACAGCAAGCCACAATCCTCGTGAGTACAATGGATACAAGGTATACTGGGAGGATGGTGCACAGGTTACTCCACCTCATGATACAAGCATCATGGCTGAGGTGGCAAAGGTTACATCGTTTGACCAGGTAAAGACCATGGACAAGGCTGCTGCTATTGAGGCAGGTCTTTACAATGTCATCTCTGATGAGGTTGAGGAGGGATATTTCGGAGAGCTCCGCAAGCTTTCTATCCATCCGGAGATTATCAAGGCTATGGCAAAGGATATCAAGATCGTTTACACACCACTCCACGGCACAGGTCTTCGCCCTGTACAGAGAGTGCTTAAGGATATGGGCTTTGAGAATGTATACATTGAGCCAAGCCAGGCAGTACCTGACGGCAATTTCCCTACATGTCCTTATCCAAATCCTGAGAATCCTGATGCATGGAAGCTTGCACTTGAGCTTGCAAAGGAAAAGGATGCTGATATCGTTTTAGCAACCGACCCTGATGCCGACAGACTCGGTGTATACTGCAAGGATACAAAGACAGGTGAGTATGTGACATTTACAGGAAATATGTCAGCTATGCTTATCGGTGAGTACATTTTAAGCCAGAAGAGTGCCAATGGTACTCTGCCTGAGAATCCTGCATTTGTTGAGTCAATTGTTTCAACCGATATGGGTAAGGCAATTGCGGCAGCATATGGCGTAAAGCATATCGAGGTTTTAACAGGTTTCAAGTATATCGGAGAGCAGATGCTCAAATTTGAAAAAACCGGCTGCAACAATTATGTATTCGGTATGGAGGAGAGTTACGGATGTCTGCCGGGCACATATGCAAGGGACAAGGATGCTCCAGCAGCAGTTTGTATGCTGTGTGAGGTGGCTGCCTTCTACAAGTCACAGGGCAAGACTCTCTGGGATGGCATGATTGACATGTATGAGAAGTATGGCTACTACAGAGAGGGCATTTCCACAATGACCTTAAAGGGTATTGATGGTGCCGCACAGATAAATGAGATTATGACAAAGGCACGTGCTGCTGAGCCAAAGAAATTTGGTGATTATCAGGTGCTTGCTATCCGTGATTACAAGAATGACACAAGAAAAGATATGACAACAGGAAAGGTTGAGCCGACAGGTCTTCCTTCTTCTAATGTACTTTACTACGAACTTAACGATAACGCTTGGTGCTGTGTACGCCCTTCTGGTACAGAGCCTAAGATTAAATTCTATTTCGGAGTTAAAGGAGTGTCTCTTGAAGATTCACAGGCTAAGCTTGATGCTTTGTCAGCTGAGGTTCTCGGACAGTTTGAATAAGGACTATGATGAAAATATACATTTGCCCGGATTGTGGCTGGATACGGATGGTTTCAAGAAGGAAAGAGGTTGAATGCTTCAAGTGTGGCAGGCCGCAGATGCGTCTGACAAATCT